>Ga0208180_1000092_pt1 | contig 92847 bp, 86 predicted proteins | sample MalvireepMed_s16_FD_184241 | JGI IMG/M metagenome (GOLD analysis project Ga0208180, IMG submission 184241) | Marine viral communities from the Global Malaspina Expedition - Malaspina viral metaG DeepMed_s16 (SPAdes) (version 2) | ecosystem: Environmental > Aquatic > Marine > Oceanic | place...
GCGTCGCATTGCGCAGGTCGCAGGTCGAGGTCAGCAGCTCCTGCACACCGGTCACACCGGCCACCCGGTCACGGCCGGCACGGTAGGCCTGGGCAATGCCGTCGGTCAGCATGGTCTGGGCGCCGACCGGGGCGAGAGCTTCCGTGGCCGCTTCGACAAAGGCATCGGCTTCGGGGCTGTCGATGATCACGGCAATGCCCGGATTGGTGCAGAACTGGCCCGCGCCCATGGTCAGCGATCCGGCCCAGCCCCTGGCGATCTCCTCACCACGCGCCTTGACGGCCTCGGGCAGCAGGAACATCGGGTTGACCGAGCCGAGTTCGCCGAAGAACGGGATCGGTTCGGGGCGCTGGGCGCAGAGATCAAACAGCGCCCGGCCGCCGGCGAGCGAGCCGGTAAAGCCGACCGCCTTGATCAGCGGATGCTGGACCAGGCTCTGGCCGACATCGCGCTTGCCACCCTGAATGAGCGAGAAGATGCCGGGATGCATGCCGAGTTTCCTGATTGCCGCATCGATCGCCTGGGCGACGATTTCGCCGGTGCCGGGATGGGCGGAATGGCCCTTGACCACGACAGGACAACCGGCGGCCAGGGCAGCCGCGGTGTCGCCACCGGCGGTGGAAAAGGCGAGCGGGAAGTTCGACGCGCCGAAGACGGCCACCGGGCCGATCGGGCGCTGGATCATGCGCAGCTCCGGGCGCGGCAGCGGCGCGCGGTCAGGCAAGGCTTCATCGTGGCGGCGGTCGAGATAATCGCCCTTTTCGATGTGGCTTGCGAACAGCCTGAGCTGGCCGGTGGTGCGGCCGCGCTCGCCCTGCAGACGGGCTTCGGGCAGGCCCGATTCCGATGTGCCGATGGCGGTGATTTCTTCACCACGGGCCTCGATCTCGTCGGCAATGGCATTGAGCAGGGCGGCGCGCTCGGCGCGGCTGGAATAGCCAAAGCTCCAGAAAGCCTCTTCCGCAGCCTTCACCGCCGCATCAACATGGGCAGGCGTTCCGACCGAGAATTCGTGGACGTCGCCATGGGCCGGCTCGCTCTTGAAGGTGGCGTCACCGGCAGCCCAGTTTCCAGCAATGAGATGTTTTCCAGTCAGCATTCAAGACTCCAGTCAAATAAGGTTTCGCGCGGCGAGGTTCCGCATAAGAGAGGCGACCCCGAATGTCCATTCCGGGCATTCGGTCGACAGCCGCACCGTGTTGGTCAGGCTGCCAAGCCGAGGTGTCGCAATCGTGACAATGTCCCCGATCTTGTGGGTAAAGCCTTCACCCGGCGTGTCCCGGTCCCTTGTCGGCGCAAACAGCGTGCCCAGAAACAGCACCAGCCCGTCGGGATATTGGTGGTGGCGGCCGAGCGTCTGGGCCACCAGATCGGCGGGATCGCGGCTGATCTCCTTCATCGAGGAATGTCCCTCGAGGACATAGCCGTCTTCGCCGGTCACGGTCAAATCGAGTTCGGCCTGGCGCACGTCATCGAGCGTGAAGCTCTCGTCGAAGAGCCGGATCACCGGACCGATGGCGCAGCTGGCATTGTTGTCCTTGGCCTTGCCCAGAAGCAGTGCCGAGCGGCCCTCGACATCGCGCAGATTGACGTCATTGCCGAGCGACGCACCGACGATTGTGCCTTTGGAGGAGACCGCGAGCACGATCTCCGGCTCGGGATTGTTCCACTTGGACACCGGGTGCAGCCCGACCTCGGCACCGGGGCCCACGGAGGAGAGCACCTGCGCCTTGGAAAACACCTCGGCGTCCGGTCCGATGCCGACTTCCAGATACTGGCTCCACAGACCCTCGGCGATCAGCGCCGCCTTGACCCTGGCCGCTTCGGGCGAACCCGCCTTGATGTTGCGCAGCGAGCCGCCGATGACCTCGCCGACCCGGGCGCGGATCTCGAGCGCCTTTTTAGGATCGCCCGCGGCCTGCTCCTCGATCACCCGCTCGACCATCGACGAGGCAAAGGTCACGCCGCAGGCCTTGACCGCCTGCAGGTCGCAGGGCGCCAGGAAATGCGGCCTGCTCATGTCACCGGCATTGCCGGCGACCTCCGTGAGCGGACCGACCGCTGTGCCTGCCGCATCGCGGACATAGCCCGCCGGACCCTCCATCTCGCAGACATCCCGCACCGTCGGCGCCTGTTTCGAGGTGATGTCGAAAACGGCCCCGTCGCGGATGGTGACCACGGACGGCCCTTTTGCCTCCGGCGACCAGATGCGGCCGATGAAAACGCCATCGGCAGGCAGGTTGAAGTCGGTCATTGCACGTTTCCCCCCAGAAGCAATAAATCGCGGCTCCTGTTTCGGGTAGATTGGCTTCGCCTGCAACCCCGGGAACGCGAAAATGGCGCCGGAATCAGCCCGGCGCCACGGATAATGCCGGATTTACCGGCCGAAGCGGCGCAATGCCACCGATCCCGGCTTGCGTCAGGCCTTGCCGACGGTCTGGCGCTGCTGGCCGAGGCCTTCGATGCCGAGCTCGATGGTCTCGCCGCCCTTGAGATAGTGCGGCGGTTTCTGACCCATGCCGACACCGGGAGGGGTGCCGGTGGAAATCACGTCACCGGGCTGAAGGCTCATGAACTGGCTGACATAGCTGACGATGTGCTGGACGCCGAAGACCATGGTGCTGGTCGTGCCATCCTGGAAGCGATGGCCGTCCACCTCGAGCCAGAGTTTCAGGTTCTGCGGATCGGCAACTTCGTCGCTCGTCACCAGCCAGGGGCCGATCGGGCCGAAGGTGTCGCAGCCCTTGCCCTTGTCCCAGGTGCCCGAGCGCTCGATCTGGAACTCGCGCTCGGAGACGTCGTTAACGACGCAGTAACCGGCGACATGATCGAGTGCATCGGCCTCATCGATATAGACGCCGCCCTTGCCGATGACGACACCAAGCTCGACCTCCCAGTCGGTCTTGACCGAATTGCGCGGGATCAGCACCGTGTCATTGGGTCCGCAGATGGCGCTGGTGGCCTTCATGAAGATGACCGGCTCCTTGGGCACATCCAGACCGCTTTCGGCGGCGTGGTCGGAGTAATTGAGACCAATGCAGATAAACTTGCCGACCTGGCCGACGCAGGGTCCGATGCGGCCGGCTTCGAGCTCCGGCAATGTCGAGGGATCGATTGCGGCGATCTTGCCAAGCGTTTCCGGTAGCAGCGTATCACCGGCGATGTCGCCGACCACGGAAGAGAGATCGCGTGCCTTGCCATCGGCATCAAGAATGGCGGGCTTTTCCTGGCCGGGTTCACCTACGCGAAGCAGTTTCATGGTTGTATTCCTTGTGTCTGGTTTGGCCGGTCAGGCGACAGCAGTCTGTGACGGCGTGAAAGTATACCGGTCTATGGAAGAGGGTTTCATCTCGATCGAGAAACCGGGGGATGCAGGCGGCATATAGGCCGCGTTGCGGATGATGCAGGGTTCGACAAAGTGCTCGTGCAGATGGTCGACATACTCGATCACCCGCCCCTCCATTGTGCCGGATACGGCGACAAAATCAATCATCGAGAGATGCTGGACATATTCGCACAGGCCGACGCCGCCGGCATGCGGCCAGACCGGCAATTCATACTTTGCCGCCATCAGCAGCACGGCCAGCACCTCGTTGAGGCCACCCATCCGGCAGGCGTCGATCTGCACCACATCGATGGCGCCGCCCATGATCATCTGCTTGAAGATGATGCGGTTCTGGCACATCTCGCCGGTGGCCACCCTCACCGGCGCAATCGCCTCGCGAATGGCCTTGTGGCCGGCGATATCATCCGGGCTGGTCGGCTCCTCGATGAAGAAGGGTTTGGCGAAGGCGAGCTGTGTCATCCAGTCGATGGCCTCGCCCACCTCCCAAACCTGGTTGGCGTCGATCATCAGGAAACGGTCGGGCCCCAGTTCCTCGCGCGCGATCCTGAGCCGCCGGATGTCATCCTCGAGATCGCGGCCGACCTTGAGCTTGACGTGATTGTAGCCGGCCTCGACGGCCTCGCGGCAGAGCCGACGGAGCTTTTCGTCGGGATAGCCGAGCCAGCCGGCCGACGTCGTGTAGCAGGGATACCCAGTCGCTTCGAGCCGGGCGATCCGTTCGGCCTTGCCGGGCTCGGCGCGCCGGAATATCTCCAGCGCCTCGTCCGGTGTGATGGCGTCGGTGAGGTATCGGAAATCAACGATAGCGAGGAGCTCTTCCGGGCTCATATCGGCAACCAGGCGCCAGACCGGCTTGCCCGCCTGTTTGGCGAGCAGATCCCAGACCGCATTGACCACAGCGCCGGTGGCCAGATGGATCGCGCCCTTGTCCGGCCCGATCCAGCGCAGTTGGCTGTCGGAGGTGACATGCCGCCAGAACCGGCCCGGATCTTCGCGGATCCAGGCAAGGTCGAGACCAACGACCAGATGGCGCATGGCCTCGATCGCGGCGCAGCAGATCTCGTTGCCGCGGCCGATGGTGAAGGTCAAGCCATGTCCTTCCAGCCCCGGCATATTGGTCCTGAGCACGACATAGGCGGCCGAATAGTCCGGGTCCGGGTTCATCGCGTCGGAGCCATCGAGGCTCACCGATGTCGGGAACCTGAGATCGTGGGTCTCGAGGCCGGTGATCTTGGTCACTGTGCTTGGTCCTGCCCTGGTTGTCAGATGGTCCAGCCGCCATCGATGGCGTAGGCCTGTCCCGAGGTATAGGTGGCGTTGGCCAGATAGACGGCGAGATCGGCGATCTCTTCCGGCGTTCCCAGCCGGCCCATCGGCTGGCGCGCGATGAAGGCGGCGCGGGCCGTTTCATAGTCGCCCTGCGCGCGCATGCGCTCCTGCAGCGACGGGCTTTCAACCGTACCCGGACAGATGGCGTTGCAGCGGATGCCCTGGCCGACATAATCGGCGGCGACCGACTTGGTCAGGCCGATGACGGCTGCCTTGGTGGTGGAATAGGCAAAGCGGTTGGGCACGCCCTTGATCGAGCTTGCCACCGACGACATGTTGACGATCGCGCCGCCGCCACGCTCGATCATCCCCGGCAATACTGCGCGGATGGTGCGGATCATCGAGCGGACATTGAGATCCATGGCGAAGTCGAAATCCTCATCCGGCATCTCGAGAATCGAACCGGCATGAACGAAACCGGCGCCGTTGAAGAGAACATCGACCGCACCGGTGCCGGCAACCGCGGTCGCGATATCCTCGGTGCTGAGCACATCGAGCCTGCGGGTGGTGATGCCGGGCTTGCCATCCAGTTCCGAGAGCGTTGTTTCATTGATGTCGGTGGCGGTTACACGGGCGCCCGCTGCGGCGAAAGCCAGCGCCGTTGCGCGGCCGATGCCTTGTCCGGCGGCTGTCACGAGTACCGTCTTGTCCTTGACCCAGTCTGCCATGATGTCTCCATTGGTTGCCGCTCAGGCGGGCTTGCGTTCGACGATATAGATGTGGTCGGCGACCAGCACCACTTCATCCTTCTGGTTGATGACCTCGGTGCGCTCGAACACCCGGCCCATGTCAGCGCGCTTCGGGTCATCCTCCTTGGAGGCAATCGTCGTGCGGGTGTGGATGGTATCACCGATGAATACCGGCCGGACAAAGCGCAACCGGTCGTAACCATAGGAAAAGGCCACCGGGTTGATCGTGCTCGCGGTCAGTCCGACGCCGATGGAAAACACCATCGTGCCGTGGGCGATGCGCTGGCCGAAGCCTTGCGTCTTCATGAACTCGGCGTCCATGTGATGCGGGAAGAAATCACCGGTGTGGCCGGCATGGACGACGAAATCGGTCTCGGTGATGGTGCGCCCGTAGGTCACCCGCTGGCTGCCGATTTCATAGTCTTCGAAATAGGTTGTCTGTTCCATACTCAGGGTCTTTCTTGCAGCGGGGTCGCGGGGGCAGACGATGACTGGTAGGCCGCCTCGACCAGCGCCATGGTGTTCCAGGCATCCTCGACGGAACTGACAAGCTCAGTGTCTTCCCCGGCGGCAAAGCGCTGCAAATTGGCCATGCGACCGGCAAAGGCATCGGGGAACCAGGAGCCTTGCAGCGGCACTCCGATCCACTCCTCGCCGCCCCTGGGCCGGACTTCGAGTATGTCGGGTTCGCCGCGCGGATAATCGAGATTGACGCCCAGTTGCAGATAGGCCGCGCCTTCGGTTCCGCAGATGCGGAATTCGCAGGCCTGATGCTTGCGGCCAAAATCATGGTCGTGATTGACCGACAACGCACAACGCACCGTGTCGCCGTAATCGAGAATGGCGCTGGTGCGGGTCTGGGCGACATCATGGTTCGGGTGCCCGATCGACTTGGCATGCACCCCTTGCGGGTCGCCGAGCACCTGCCGGATCAGGTCGAGATAATGGATCGAGTGCATGGCGATCTCGATGCGCGGCAAACCTTTGAGAAAGGGCCATAGCTGCCACGGTGTCGCCAGCGCCAGCCAGGCGTCGAAATCGACCACCTCGCCGAGCCAGCCCTTGGCAATCGCATCCTTCAGCGCCAGCATCATTGGCGCGAAGCGGAGCTGGAAATTGACCGCAGCCATGAGCTTCTTTTCGCGGCAGATCTCAAGGATCTCGGTCGCCGCCGCGAGGTCACTGCCCATCGGCTTCTGGATCACGACTGCAGCCCCATCGGGCAAAAGCCTGAGCACGGCGGCATGGGTGTTCGGCGGGGTGGCGAGATCAAAGACTGCGTCTTCCACCGCTGCAGCCTCTTCCGCCGAGGCATAGGCCGTCACACCCCATTCGGCAGCCAGTTTTTCGGCCTTTTCCCGATCCGGATCAAAAAGGCCGGCAATCGGAAATTCCGCCTTGCGGTAGGCCGGATAATGCGCATCTCCGACAATCGAGCCGGCTCCGAAAGTGACAATCGGGCGGGGGCTGGAGGGCATCGGCCAGGATTGCTGCAGGCTGGTGGGGTCGAAACTCATGGGGTGCATTCCTTGGATTGGCCGCAATTGAGGCGCCCCCTCACCAAGCGCGCCCAGGCAGCCGACTGCGTCGTCTCCGGGCTTGCTATCCTCTCCCACGAGGGGAGAGGAAATCGTGCCGCGGATCTCCCTCTCCCCTCGTGGGAGAGGATACGAAGGCCGGGCGAGCATCGCGAGCCCTTGGCCGAAGTTGGTGAGGGGGCTTGCATTCTGACGATATCAGTACCCTCAATCATGATGAAACACCTCCTCCATCACGGCCCACCATTCGCCGTCCTTGCGGGTCTCGAGCGGCTCCTGGCAGGGCATGCAGATGTCCCACCATTCCTGGGTCTTCGGGTCGGCTGCCATCTTCGCCGCATCGGCCTCGAAATCGGTGCCGTGATACTCCCAGTAGCCGAACAGCAGGTTCTCCGGCTCCTTGAGGAAGATCGAGTAGTTACGGATGTTGCACTGGGAGATCATGTCGAGGATCTCGGGCCAGACGGCTGCGTGCAGTCGCTTGTACTCGGCAATCTTTTCCGGCTTCAGGCCGATGACCATTCCCATCCGCGGCATGGCTCAGTCCTCCCTCCTCGTGATCACGGTGGTGAATTCCGGGATGCTCTCGCCGGCCACGGCGTCCCAGTCCCAGTCGATGCCAATGCCGGGGTCATTGGGTGCGTAGGCGTGGCCGTTCTCGATGCGCATGCGGCTTGATGTCAGCTCATCAAGCTGCGGGATGTATTCGACATATTTGCCATTCGGCACCGCGCAGGTAAGGCTGACATGCAGCTCCATCAGGAAATGCGGACAGACCGGAATGTCGAAAGCTTCGGCTGCGTGCGCCACCTTGAGCCATGGCGTGATGCCGCCGATGCGACCGACATCGACCTGGACGATGGAGCAAGCGCCCTTCTGCATGTATTCGCGGAAATGCCGGATCGAGTACATCGATTCCCCGACCGCAATCGGCGTTGCGGTCGAGCACGACAGGCGGACATGGCCATCAAGGTCATCGGCGGGCAGCGGCTCCTCGATCCAGGCGAGATCCAGTTCACGCAACCGGTCGGCCCGGCGGATCGCCTCGTCGACGGCAAAACCCTGATTGCAGTCGGTCATGATCTCGTAGCCATCGCCGACGGCGGCGCGCACGGCTGAGAGCCGGGCGTGATCTTCCGAGCCATGCGGGCGGCCGATCTTGACCTTGGAGCCGAGAAACCCTTGCGCCTTGGCCTGAACGGCGTCATCGACCAGCGCTTCGGTCTCGATGTGCAGCCAGCCGCCCTCGGTGGTGTAGAGCGGGCATTTTTCCTTGGCGCCACCCGCGAGCTTCCACAGCGGCAGTCCCTGCTTGCGGGCACGAAGATCCCAGAGAGCGGTGTCGATGGCAGCGAGTGCAATGGCGGTGATGGCGCCGATGGTGGTGGCGTGGGTGGCAAATTCCAGCTCGTGCCAGATCGCCTCGATCATGTCGGCATCGCGGCCGATCAGCCGCGGGGCCAGATGATCGGCCAACAGCCGCATGACCGACGAGCCGCCGGTGCCGATGGTGTAGCTGTAGCCGGTGCCGGTTGCGCCGTCGGAATCGGTGATGGTGACGATCGGGGTTTCCTGGCTGACGAAGCTCTGGATCGCATCAGTGCGTTTGACCTTCGGCACCAGGTCAACCATGCGCAGTTCGACTTTTTCGATGCGCGCCATGGCGTCAGCCCCTCAAGCTCTTCTCGGTCGCCGCGTCAAACAGATGCGACTGGCTGAGATCAAAGCTCAGCTTGATCCGCTCACCCATCCGCAAGGTTTTCGGGTTGAGCATGCGCGAAATCCAGTCCTGACCAGCGAACTCGGCAAAGACCAGCGTCTCGTTGCCGAGCGGCTCGGTCAGCGAAACCGGCACTTCGACACTATGGACTTCGGCCGCCTCACCGGAATGGATGCCGTGGCCTGCCGGATAGACGTCGTCGGGGCGCAGGCCGAAGATGACCTTCTGACCCTCGGCGACCCGGTCGCGGAACTGCTGCGGCAGTGGCAGCGTGTCGCCATTGGCGAAGACCAGCTTGCCGGCCCCGACGACCGCATTGTGCAGGTTCATGGTTGGCGAACCAATGAAGCCGGCGACAAAGCGCGAGGCCGGGCGGCGGAACACCTCCTCGGGCGGTCCGACCTGCTCGATATGGCCGTCGCGCATGATGACGATGCGGTCGGCCAGCGTCATGGCCTCGACCTGGTCATGGGTCACGTAGATGACGGTCGACTGCACCTTGGCGTGCAGCTTCTTGATCTCGGTGCGCATCTGCATGCGCAGCTTGGCGTCGAGGTTGGACAGCGGCTCGTCGAACAGGAACACATCCGGGTGCCGGACGATGGCGCGGCCCATGGCGACGCGCTGGCGCTGACCGCCGGAGAGCTGCGACGGGCGGCGCTCGAGCAGTTCCTCGAGCCCGAGTGTCCGGGCGGCATCGGCCACCGCGCTTGCGATCTCGTCCTGAGACTTGCCTGCGATCTTGAGCGAGAAGCCCATGTTCTCGGCCACCGTCATGTGCGGGTAGAGCGCGTAGGACTGGAACACCATGGAGATGTTGCGTTGGCGCGGCGGCAGCTTGTTGACCTCGCGGTCGCCGATATGGATATGGCCGCCGCTGATGGGTTCAAGGCCGGCGATCATTCTGAGCGTTGTCGACTTGCCGCAACCGGACGGGCCCACCAGCGCGACGAATTCGCGGTCCTCGACATCAAGATTGATTGCGTGGACAACCTCGAGGTGGCCGTATTTCTTGACGAGATTCTTGAGCGAAACGGTAGCCATGACTATCCCTTGACGGCGCCGGAGGTCAGGCCGGACACGAGGTGTTTCTGGACGATGAAGGTGAGGGTCAGCGCCGGAATGATCATCACCACGGCCAGCGCGCACATGCCGCGCCAGTCGATGGTGAACTCGGAGGTGTAATCGAGCAGGCCGACCGGCAAGGTCTTGGAGTTGGTCGAGCGGGTCAGCTGCGAGGCCAGCGCGAACTCGTTCCAGGAGATCAGGAAAGCAAAGATGCCGGCCGAGGCGATACCAGAGCGGGCGAGCGGGAATTCGACCTGCCAGAATGCCTGCCAGCGGGTGCAGCCATCGATCTGGGCGGCCTCGGCAAGATCGCGCGGCACCTGGCGGAAAAAGCCATCAATGAGCCAGACCGTAAACGGCACATTGAGCGCGACATAGGCGATGATCAGGCCGAAATGGGTGTCGATGATGCCGAGCCGGGCAAAGACGAAGAACAGCGGCAGCGACAGCGCGATGCCTGGCACTGTCCGGGTCAGCATGAATCCCAGGAAGATCGCCGTCTTGCCGCGGAACTGATAGCGCGCAAAGGCGTAGCCGCCGGCCATGCCGATGGCGAGCGCGATGACAGTCGAGGTGACAGAAATGATGATCGAGTTGCGGAAGTAATCGAGCACCGGAATGCCGCCCTGCCCGACGCCCGAGAACATGGCAATATAGGCGTCAAACGACAGGCTTTGCGGGATCCAGACCGGCGGCTTGGCCATGATCTCGACGGTCGGCCTGAGCGACGACAGCACGATCCAGAAACCCGGAAGGCAGATGATCGTCATGGCGATGAACAGACCCAGCAGATGCCCGAACTTGAGCAGCATCTTCTTGAGGTCGTTTGCCTGGTTCTCGTTCATGATCACCACTCCGCGCCGATTTGCTGGCGGGCCTTCGCAAGCTGCCGGAAGAACATCACCGTGAACAGGATCGACAGCAGGATGGCGACATAGGCCATCGCGTTGGCAAGCCCCATGCGTGCGTCCGAATAGGCGGTGCGCGAAATCAGCGTCCAGAGGATCTCGGTGCGCTTGGCGGGACCGCCATCAGTCATGATCTTGACGATGTCATAGGCGCGGGCAATGTCGAGCGAGCGGATGGTCATGGCGATGAAGGCAAAGGGCATGATGAAGGGCCAGGTGACATAGCGGAAGCTTTGCAGCGGGGTGCAGCCATCGACCTTGGCAGCCTCCAGAGGCTCCTTCGGCATGGCCATGAGGCCCGCCAGGATGAAGATCGCAAACACCGAGGTTGACGACCATATCTCCGCAATCAGGATCGAGGTGAAGGCAAGCTTGCCGTCAATCAGCCAGGGAATCGCCTGATCGGTGAGGCCAAGGGACTGCAGGGCATTGTTCACGAGTCCGATGTTGTCATTGAACATGAACTTGAACTGGAAGCCGACCAGGATCGGCGAAAACATCATCGGAAACATCATGATGGTCCGCAGCAGACGCTGGCCGCGTGTAGCCTTTTCCACCAGCAGCGCCAGAAACAGGCCCAGCACCATTTCCAGATTGAGCGCGACGGTCAGCAACAGCACCGTGCGGCCGAAGGCAACCCAGAACTCGCGGTCGGCAAACAGCCGCTGATAGTTGCGGAAGCCGATGAAGGTGTAGATCGTGTCCGGCCGCGTCAGCCGGAACGGGGTGAAGCTCGAATAGAGCGACAACAGCAAGGGCACGACGACGACTGCCGCCAGCACAATGAAGGCCGGCATAAGCAGCAGAATATGCGGTGCAGGCTTCCAGCCTCTCATCGTGTCCTCATCTCAAACGGGCGTTGGGGGCAGTCTATCGCATCCGCATGGCTGCGGCTTGCCATCAGGTCGAAAAAGGGCGCGGACAGTTCCCGCGCCCTCTTTGGGAAGACGCTGTTACAGCTCTCCGGCATCCTCGAGGATTTCGGTGGCTTTCGCCGCCGCATCGTCGAGCGCCTGCTGCGAGGTCTTGTCCCCAAGGATCGCGGCCTGCAGTTCCGGATAGACCGCGTTGGAGATCTCGATCCAGGACGGTGACTGGGGAACCGGATAGGCGCCCTTTGCCGCTTCCTGGAAGGCTTCGAGCACTTCCTTGCGGTATGGATCATCCTTGGCCTGATCGATCACCCAGGTCCAGACCGCGTCGCGGGTCGGCAGCGGGCCGGCGCCGGCTTCAAGCTTCTGGTTTTCCTCGTTGGTGAGGAACCAGACCAGGGATGCCGCAGCTTCCTTGTTTTCGCAGTTTTCCGTGACCGAGAAGCCGTGATGGCCAGACCAGCCGGTGCGCGCACCGGACGACCCCTTGGGCGGCGCGACCACGCCGACATCGCCGGCAACCTTGGAGGCCTCGGGATCATTGAAGAACCCGGCCCAGCCCGGCCAGTCGAGATTGAGCGCCACCGTGCCCGAGGCAAAGCCCTGGCCGAGATCGTCCCAGAGATAGTTGGTGGTGCCTGCCGGAACCGCCTTGGCCTTGTAGAGATTGACGAACCAATCGAGAGCCCGGACACCGGCTTCCGAATTGAACGCCGGATTGCCGTCGGCATCAATATACTCGCCGCCTTCAGCGCGCAGCATTTCGTAGAAGCGGCCGTTGATGGCCTCTTCCTTGCCGGCATATTGGGTGCCATAGAAATCCGGCGGATTGGCGAAGAACTCGGCCTGGTCGGTAACCTGTTCCCAGGTGTCCGGCGGGGTCAGGTCATAGCCGTGTTTTTCCTTGAACCGGGCCTTGTTGTCCTCGTCGGCGTAGAGGCTCTTCTGGTAATACATGGCCGAGACGTCGAACTGGGCGCGCGGCAGCATTACCAGCTTGCCGTCGAGCGTAGACGCCGAGATGTTGGCGTCGACGAACGCGTCGATTTCAGACGCCGGCAGAAGTGCGCCGAGGTCGGTGTAGATGCCGGGATACTGCGGCGCAAAGGACGAATGGTTCGACCCCACGCACCAGCCGATCGCGCCAACTGCGATGTCGGACTTGATTTCCTTGTCGAGCTCGAAGTGGTTTTTCTTCGAGATCACGTTGACAGTCGCGCCGGTCGCCTGCTCCCATTCGCCAATGCGCGAATAGAGGTTCTCATACTGCTGACCGCCGATGAGCTTGGCATCAATGGTCACACCTTCGAATTTGCCTGGCAATTCCTCGGCAAATGCAGTTCCGCCGACCATCGATAGGACAACACCGGCCGATACGCCGGTCAATAGCTTGTTCATGAGCCTCCTCCCGAGACGTTTAAACTTCTGGGGCTCCCCCCTTCGAACCCTCACAGATGAGTGGTTCATTCATATACAAACATCATCTTCACCAGCGGTCAAGGCATTGTTTCATTGTTATCTGAACCGTTTCTGCGTATATGAATTTTGGAATTCACGGAGAAACACATGGAACCTGATGAAGACCGGTACCGGGCACCAGCGCTGGACAAGGGGCTCGACATCCTGGAGCTTCTTGCCGAAATCGATGGCGGGCTGACACAGGCGGAGATTGCCAAGCGGCTAGGCCGGAGCCCGAACGAATTCTACCGAATGCTCGACCGGCTGGTGCGGCGCGGATATGTCACGCGACTGGAAGGAGACCGGTACTCCCTCACCCTCAAGCTGTTCGGCCTGGCGCAATTGCATGTTCCGGTGCGGCGCCTTGTCTCCTATGCCACACCGTTCATGCGCGAGCTTGCCGAGGAAACCCGTCAGGCCAACCAGCTTGCGGTTTTCGACCGTGGCTCGGTGGTCGTGGTGGCACAGCAGGAGGCGCCGGGATACTGGGGCATTTCGATCCGCGTCGGATCGCATATCAGCCTCTATGACACCGGTTCGGGCCATGTGCTGCTCGCCTTCCGTTCACAGGAAGAGCGGCTGATGATGATCAACGAGTATTCCGCCAGCGGCGAGGAAACAACGGTGGAGACCGAGTTCTTCGAGCGTCTAGACCAGATCCGCGAGCGGGGCTACGAGATCATGCCGAGCGCGCAGACCGCCGGCGTGTTCAACCTCTCCGCTCCGGTTCTGGGGCCGGACGGGCGCGCGCTTGCGGCGCTCACCGTGCCCTATATCAACCTTGTCAACGCGTCGCAGGCGCCTGACATGGCGGAGACCCAGAGGATGCTGACCAGGACCTCGCGCCAGCTGTCGAAGCTTGCCGGCGCCGATATCGACCTGCCGGCCTGAATTCTTATTTGAATAGTTTATTTCCCTGTGGGAGTATCCAGAACGAGCCAGGCTCGGGAAGTCCGGCACGCGAGGAGGAAAACGCATGATCATCGATACCCATCTGCACGTCGTCGACCCTCAGGCGCTGGATTACCCTTGGCTTGCGGGCGTGCCAGCGCTCAACCAGGCCTGGCCTTACGCGAGCTATGAGCTGGAAGCGCGTCGCGCCGGGATTTCGCAGACGCTGCACATGGAAGTCGATGTCGCCGCGGAGCGGATCGAGGATGAAAGCCATTATGTCAAAACGCTCGCCGACCGGCCGGGCAGCCTGATTTCGGGCGCCATTGCCTCCTGCCGGCCGGAAGAGCCCGGATTTGAGGCCTATCTCGAACGCCAGTTGCAAAACAGCTTCATCAAGGGATTTCGGCGGGTGCTTCACGTGATGCCGGATGAGCTGTCCGAGCAGCCGCTGTTTCGGGACAACATCAAGCGGATGTCCGGCTCCGGCCTGACCTTCGACCTCTGCGTCCTGCCGCATCAGTTGCCGCAAGCAATGGCGCTGGCGGATCTCGCGCCGGACGTGACCTTCATCATGGATCACTGTGGCGTTCCCGACATCAAGGGCGACGCGCGGCAGCCCTGGCACGACAACGTCGCCGAGCTTGCCAAACGCGCCAATGTGATGGCCAAGATTTCCGGTGTGGTGGCCTATGCCGATCCGGACAGCTGGATCGCCGAGACGTTGCGGCCGTGGGTCGAGCACACGATTTCAAGCTTCGGCTGGGACCGGGTGGTGTGGGGCAGCGACTGGCCGGTCTGCACCCTCGGCGGCGGGCTCCTGCCCTGGGTCGCGGCCACCCAAGCCGTGCTCGAAGGCGCCAGCCCTGACGAGAAGACCAAGCTCCTGTCGGGCAATGCCAAGCGCATCTGGAAGCTTGAGGCGGCAGCCTAGAGATCAAACTCGGCCCTGATCGCGGCAGTGTGTTCGCCGACGCGTGGAGCGGCCCGGGTGGTCTTCGGCCGCTCGCCGTTGACGCGGATCGGAGAGCGCGTGGTCAGGATCGAGACGTCGTCGTCGCGCTCAACCCGCTGCAACATGTCGAGCACCTCGAAACCTTCGCTTGCCATCAGATCATCCCAGTCGAGCACCCGCGAGCACCAAATATCGGCCGGTTCGAGGACCGCCAGCCATTCGTCGACTGTCCTTGCCTTGATCCTGTCGGCAATCAGGCGCTTGATCTCGTCACGCGCGGTGAACCACGACTTCGGGTCATCGCTGTAAGGCGCCAATTCGTCCATTTGCAGCAGCTGCTGCAGCCGCGGGATCGGGGTCATGGCGATGGCGAGGAAGCCGTCGCTTGCCTCATAGACACCATAGGGAGCCGAGAGATAGGCGTGGGCGCTGCGGAAGCCCGAGCGCTTGGGCATCCGCTGTCCATCATTGAGATAGGTGGTGAGCACCTCGAACTGGAAATCGACCAGCACTTCAAGCAGGCTGGTCTCGACATGGCTGCCGACCCCTGAAATGCCACGCTTGACCAGCGCCGCTAGAATGCCTTGCGCAGCCGCGGCTCCCGCCAGCATGTCGCCGACCGCCAGCCCCATCGGCACCGGCCCGTCGCCGTCATCGCCGCTGAGCCACATCACCCCGGAGCGGGCCTGGGCGAGAAGATCCTGTCCGGGGCGCTTGACCCACGGCCCCTCCTCGCCATAGCCGCTGATCGAGGCATAGACCAGTTTCGGGTTGATGGCGCGGACAGTCTCGTAATCGAGGCCGAGGCGTTCGATCACGCCGGGACGGAAATTCTGCACCAGTACGTCAACCTTGCCGAGCAGGCTGCGCAGCACCTTGAGATCCGCCTCGTTCTTGAGATCAATGGCGAGGCTTTCCTTGCCCCGATTGATGGCGTGAAAGATGGTCGAATCGCCGCCGATCTCGGTGTCGCTGAGATAGAGCGTGCGTGACAGATCGCCTGCGCCAGGACGCTCGACCTTGATCACCCGGGCGCCGAGATCCTGCAGCCGCAGGGTCGCGTAAGGGCCGGAAAGGAACTGGCTCATATCGAGGATGACAAGGCCGGCGAGTGGCAGATCGGTGTTGGTTGTCATGGTGTCTTTTCGGTTTTGCCGGAATGAACCGACAGGGCTTCGTGGGTTGCCGTTTCAATGAACGCGTGGCGGCGGTCCGGAGCCGGCTCAGTGCAATGGGATTGAAGGTCAAACCGAGTGTGCGCCAGGAATGCCTCCATGAGCCGAGGTTCGAACATCGACCTCACCCCTCCCTCAAATTCCTATTTGAATAATATATTCACATATGGATTATTGTGGCAAGTGCAGAAACCGGTCACGGGATTTTGATGACCCGATCTTCGAATACGGGCGTAGAACGGGCGCCATCCCGAGACGTCAGTGCGGGATTGACGGCGTGCCCGTGCATCACCGGCGTGTTTAAAGCGACATGGCCAGACAAGCCGGCATTTGTTCCGTGATGCGGGCTTGTTAACTCGTGCCAATTATGATGACTGGCAGGAAATTCGTTATCCATCACCCTGGGGACCCAGCAGATGATCAAAGTTCTTCGTTTCACCGCAGCTCCGCTCGCAGCCGCTACACTTGCTGCCTTTGTCCCCCAGGCCACTGCACAGGACGCAACCGGCCCGGGCATCTCGCTTGAGCTGGGTGTCGCCGGCAAGGTGACTTCGCGTTATTTCGGCTCCAGCAATCTGGTTCTTTCGCCTGTGCCGTTGATCCGGCTGAAGCGGCTGGAACTGCCCAATGGCTTCACCATCGGCGGCGGTTCGGACGAAGGCTTCTCGCTCAGCCCCTCCATCGATGTCATCGGCAAGCGCTCGGCAGCCGATTCGCCCGAGCTGGCCGGCCTGAACACGATCGACACGGCCGTCGAACTTGGCGTCGCTGCAAAGTACCAGATGGGCAATTTCCGGGTCATGGGTGCCGTCAGGCAGGGATTTGGCGGCCACACGGGCGTTCGTGCCGAGCTTGGTGCGGATGTCATCGTCAAGCCGGACGAGCAGTGGACCGTTTATGGCGGCCCGCGCCTGAACTTCGGCAACAGCAAGTTCACCAACACCTATTTCGGCGTCACGGCCGCGGAAGCCTCAACGCTTTACCCGGCAACGACGACGTCGGGCGGGCTCTACAGCGCCGGTCTTGAAGCAGGCGTTCGGTTTCAGGTCGACAGCAACTGGGCGATCGAGGCGGAAGCCGGCTGGTCGCGGCTGACCGGCGACGCCGCGTCGTCCCCGATCGCCGTGCAGGGGTCCCGGGACCAGTACAGCGCCTCGCTGGGCGTGGTCCGCCGTTTCGACATCGGTTTCTGAAACCTGCCGCCACGGCCTGACGCGGACTTCCGGAAACCGGCGCTTCCAGCCTTGGCGCATGGCCCGTCTCAGGGTATGGGACTGGCATGACTGCATCTGATCCCGACACCCTTCCGATACACCTGCTTGTCGACGCCGACGCCTGTCCGGTGCGGGAAGAGGCCGTGAAAGTGGCGCTGCGCCACGGCATCAAGGTGACCTTCGTGTCCAACAGTTTTTTCCGGATCGAGAGCGATCCGCTGGTGGAGCGCGAAATCGTGCCGGGCAATTTCGATGCCGCCGACGACCGCATCGTCGAGCATGTCACCAGCAAGGCCGTGGTGGTAACGGCCGACATCCTGCTCGCCGAGCGCTGCCTGAAGGCGGAAGCGGCCGCCGTCATGAGCCATACCGGCAAGCCGTTTACCCATGATTCCATCGGCATGGCCGTGGCGACACGGTCGATCATGGCTGACCTGAGGGCCGGTGGCGCGCAGATGGGCGGGCCGGCGCCGTTTTCCCGCCAAGACCGCTCTCGCTTTCTCTCGGCGCTGGACCTGGCGATTGTCCGGCTCAAGCGGCACGGCTGAAGCTTCGAGTTCCCCACGCCATTTTCGCAACTTGCAAGACAATCCCACCTGTTTTCCGTTTCTTCTGGACAATCGGCAGCGCAGGCGTTCAATTGGCTCGGCGACAGCGCCTGACCGTATCCGGATACGCCTTGCCTGAATGTCGGCCTTGAACCAATGGCCGTGGGCAGGTCTTCCGGTTGCGTCGGACGCGGTTTGCACAGACTTACCGGGGATATCATTCATGGCCTATGTGGACATGCTCAAGACATTTGTGCGCGTTTACGAGTTGGGCAGCATGTCGGCTGCCGCACGCGATCTGCGGGTTTCGGCAGCGGTCTCCTCCAGCCGGATTTCAGACCTCGAGAAAAGCCTCGGCGTGCGCCTTTTCAACCGCACCACCCGCAGCCTGCGCGCAACCGCGCATGGCGAGTTGTTCTACAAGGGCGCGATCAAGATCCTCGACACCATCCGCGAGGTCGAGGGTGGCATTGCCGAGATTACCGCGCAACCCAAGGGGACGCTGTTCATTTCGGCGCCGCTGGCGCTCGGCAAGAAGCTGGTGGCGCCGCTGATCCCGGCGTTCAAGGCGGAGTATCCCGACATCAATGTCAGGCTGAGGCTGTCGGACCGCAAGGTGGACATTGCACAGGAGGGACTCGACGCAGCCTTCGTGCTCGGCCCGCTGCCCGATTCCGACCTTCGGGTCCGGGCGATCCACGATTTCGAGCGCGTGCTGGTGGCCTCGCCCGGCTATGTCGACAAGCACGGCATGCCCCGGGACGGCGACGCGATCATCTCGGACAAGCACAAGTGTCTGCTGCTGCGCTATCCCGGTGCTACCGAGTTCTACTGGAACCTCGTGGTCAACGGCGAAATCCGCCAGTTCCATCCCGAGGGCTCGCTGGAAAGCGACGATGGCGACGTGCTCACCGCCTGGGCACTTGCCGATTGCGGCATTGCCAGCAAGACCCGCTACGACGTTGCGGCCGAACTTGATGCCGGCAAACTGATCGAAGTGGCAACCGCAACGCCGCAGACGCAACAGCCCTTCTCCTGCCTGTATCCGCACAAGCGGCTGCAGGACCCGAAGGTCAAGCTGTTCATCGACCACGTCATCAAGGGGATCCGGGCCGAAATAGACCGGGCGGCGGCTTTAACATCTTCAGGAAAAATTTGAAACCGGACTGCATTTTCCTTGCATACTATGGGCATTGAAATCCGGGATGCCCATCCCGGACCCATTCGTCCAGGAGAGACATGATGAGTGAGCACGTGCCGGCGCAACTCCCGGGTTTTGCCCGCAATTCCGTCAACCTCGCGTCAGCGGGACTCGGCGCCAAAGGCATTTACGTCACCGACGAGTTCTTTGCACCGCTCGAGCGCATGCTGGCGGATCAGCCCGCGGTGTTCATCGAGGACAAGTTCGACGATCACGGCAAATGGATGGACGGCTGGGAAAGCCGCCGCAAGCGCGTGCTCGGTCATGATTTCGCGGTGATCCGGCTGGCAACCGCCGGGCGGATCGACGGCTTCGATGTCGACACGTCGCATTTCACCGGCAACTATCCTCCGGCGGCACGCATCGAGGCCTGCAATGTCGCGGGCGACCCCGATGACAACACTGAATGGACCGAGGTGCTTGGCACCTCTCCGCTGGGGCCGAACGCGCATCATTACCTCGCCTCGCTGTCCTCGGACATCTTCACCCATGTGCGTCTGCACATCTATCCGGACGGCGGCGTGGCGCGGCTGCGGGTGTTCGGACAACCGTTCCTCGACCCGGCCCGTGTGGGCGACGGCGACATCGAATTGTCGTCCGCACTGAATGGCGGTCGCATCATCGGCTTCTCGGATGCGCATTACGGCTCCTACCACCGATTGCTGGCGCCGGGCCGCGGCGAGAACATGGGCGATGGCTGGGAAACCAGCCGCCGCCGGGTTCCCGGGAACGAGTGGATCGTTGTCGCGCTGGGCGCGCGCGGGGTGCTCTCCGGCGCCGTCGTCGACACTGCCTATTTCAAGGGCAATTTCCCCGACATGTGTTCGATCCAGGCCGCCGACATGAGCGAGTTCGGAACCGATGCGGGAGACGCCATCATCACCGCCTCGATGTTCTGGCCGGAACTGATTTCGCAACAGAAGCTTCAGGCGGACCATGTGCATGATCTTTCCGCCCATATCCGGGACATCGGACCGGTGACCCATGTGCGGCTTAACATCTTCCCCGATGGCGGCGTCAGCCGGCTCAAGCTGACCGGGCGGATTGCCTAGGGCGCAAGAACGAGGGTTAATGACATAGTCCGTGTGTTTTCGAAGAGAAAACCCGGAAAGTGGCCAGCGGATACGGTCCGCCGGCCCGGCATTGGAAAGGTTGAACCAACTGGCAGTTCAGCCGGTTCGCGGCAACGGGGGGCAGCGGACCGGCATGACAATTACCCCTGGGGAACAAAGGACCAACCAATGGCAGACACTTCGATCGGGACCGCTGAACAGCTGCGGGACCCGGATTATACGCCACCACTCGCCACCGCCGTGCCGCTGGGCATCCAGCATGTGCTGGCGATGTTTGTCTCCAACGTCACGCCCGCCATTATCGTGGCCGGCGCCGCCGGTTTCGGTTTCGGCGCACCCGGAGCGGATATCCCGGCACTGATCTACATGATCCAGATGTCGATCCTGTTTGCAGGCATTGCCACGCTGATCCAGACCGTTGGCATCGGTCCGGTGGGCGCGCGTCTGCCGATCGTTCAGGGCACCAGCTTTGCTTTCCTTCCGGTGATGATCCCGGCCGTGGTCGGGGCCGGAACCGCCGGTCTCGCAGGACTGATGACCGGCGTGTTCATCGGCGGCATCTTCCACTTCTGCCTCGGCTTCTTCATCGGCCGCATCCGCTTTGCGCTGCCGCCGCTGGTCACCGGCCTGATCGTGCTGATGATCGGCCTGGCGCTGATCAAGGTGGGAATCGAATATGCCGCCGGTGGGGCGGGCGATTTCAACCGCTCGAAACCCAGCTGGGGCGGGTTGGGCAACTGGTTCCAGGCGCTGGTCGTGATCCTGGTGACACTCGGCGTCAAGTTCTTCACCCGAGGCTTCATGTCAGCCGCAGCCGTGCTGATCGGTATCATCGCCGGTTATGTCGTCGCCTTCTTCATGGGGGATGTCTCGTTCGGCGGTGTCGGCAATGCATCATGGTTCGCAGCACCGATGCCGTTCAAGTTCGGCTTTGAACTCAACTGGGCGATCATCATCGGCATGTGCCTGATGGCGGTGATCTCGGCGATTGAAACCGTGGGTGACACTTCGGGGATCACCAAGGGCGGCGCCGGACGCGAAGCCACCGACAAGGAAGTCGAAGGCGCAACCTTTGCCGATGGTCTCGGCACTGCTGTCGCCGGCGTCTTCGGCGGTCTGCCCAACACATCCTTCAGCCAGAATGTCGGCCTGATTGCCATGACCGGCGTAATGAGCCGCCACGTCGTCACCATCGGCGCGCTGTTCCTGATCTTCTGCGGCTTCATCCCGAAGGTAGGCGCGATCATCAACACCGTGCCGATCACGGTGCTTGGCGGCGGTGTCATCGTCATGTTCGGAATGGTTGCCGCGGCAGGCGTCAACATGCTGTCCGAGGTGAACTGGAACAAGCGCAACATGATCATCTTTGCGGTGTCGCTGTCCGTGGGCCTCGGCCTGCAGCAGGTGCCGGATGCGATGGGCTTTCTCGGCAACACGGCCAAGATCCTGATGACGTCAGGGCTTCTGCCCGCAGCCGTCATCTCGATCGTGCTCAACCTGGTTCTACCTGAAACGCTCGACGAGTAAGACCGGCTGCAGCCTTGAACAACAAAGCCCCCGGATCCCTTCGGTTCCGGGGGCTTTTCATTTGCTCACATCGGTTTGCCTTGGCGGTGTGCTTACCGCCCGGCTTCAGCCTGCGGCCTGGGCTGCCAGCCGGATGGCAGAGATGTTCTGCGCCCAATCGTCTTCGCCTGCGCCGTTGAAGACGGCCGAGCCGGCGACCAGCACGTCCGCACCGGCGGCAGTCACCAGCGGTGCGGTCGCGGGGGTGACGCCACCGTCGATCTCGATGTGGATCGGACGGTCGCCGATCATCTTCTTGACCCGCGCCACCTTGTCGACCACCGAGGGGATGAAGGCCTGGCCGCCAAAGCCGGGGTTGACGGTCATCAGCAGGATCAAGTCGAGCCGGTCGAGCACGTATTCGATGACGCTTTCGGGCGTCGACGGGTTGAGCGACACGCCGGCCTTCTTGCCGAGCGCGCGGATCGCCTGCAGCGAGCGGTCGAGATGTTTGGTGGCCTCGGCGTGAACCGTGATGATGTCGCAGCCGGCATCGGCAAAGGCCTCGAGATAGGGATCGCACGGCTCGATCATCAGGTGGCAGTCAAACACTGCCTCGGTGCGCGGCCGCACGGCCTTGATGATGCCGGGACCGAAGGTGATGTTGGGTACGAAATGACCGTCCATCACATCGAGATGGATCCAGTCGGCGCCGGCGCGCATGACGCCTTCGATGTCATCGCCGAGGCGGGAGAAATCGGCCGAGAGGATGGACGGAGCGATCAGGATGGGCTTGGACACGGCATGTTCCTCGGATTGGGAGCGGCCGTGCCTGATGGCCCCGGCCCGTTGGCGAGCGGTTTGCCCGATCCAAAGCGCCAAGGTCAAGCCGACTTTCGATCAAGCCTGTGCAAAGCCCTGCGGCCTCTTGCCCGAATCATGGAGTTGCAGGCAGGTTCGAACGGCAAATACAGGAGCCCTGCATGACCCGACCGCCGATCAGCCATTCGATCGTCTTCACCTATACCAGCGACCTCGAACGCGGATCACGGTTTCTGCGCGAGGTGATGGAGCTGGATTTCGTGGTCGATCAGGGCGCCTGCCACATCTACCGGCTGACACCGCTGAGCTATATCGGTGTGTGCAACCTGCCCGACCGGCCGCAGGGCACCGCCGGGGTGACGCTGACCATCGTGTCGCCGGATGTCGATGGCTGGCGCGACTTTCTCGAGGCCAAGGGAGTGACTTACGTCTCAGGACCCGAGCACAGCGACGAGTTCGGCGTCTACAGCTCGCTGTTTCATTCGCCGGATGGCTACCGGGTCGAGATCCAGAGTTTCGACGACCCGGAGTGGGACCAGGGCAGCATCACCTGACACTGCCCTCCCCTTATCGCTGATCAGAAGCGGATCGGTTCGCGGGTCATTTCCAGGTGCAGCATGTCGCCGCTCCAGGGATTGGCGTCGCAGACCGCCTCATCAAGCTCGACACCGAGGCCGGGTTCGTCTGATGGAATCACATAGCCGTCCTGCCACTCGATCTTCTTCTTGAGCACCTCGGCGTAGAAGCCGTCCCAGGTCTTGATCGATTCCAAGACCAGGAAGTTGGGCAGCGTCGCGGCCAGCTGGATGTTGGCGGCGGCGACCAGAGGACCGCAATAGCAATGCGGTGCGATCTGGATGCCGAAGGCTTCTGCCATGCCGGCGATCTTCTTGGTTTCGAGCAGCCCGCCGGAGCGGCCCAGATTGGGCTGCAGAATGGCCGCGGCCCGGGTTTCGATGACACGGGCAAACTCGTGCTTGGTCACCAGCCGTTCGCCGGTGGCGACGGGAATCGAAGTGCCGCGAGCCACTTCGGCCATGGCGCCCAGCTGGTCCGGCGGCACCGGTTCCTCAAACCACAAGGGATCGGCGGCCTCGATGGCGCGGGCCATGCGGATCGCGCCGGCAGCGGTGAACTGGCCATGGGTGCCGAACAGGATGTCGGCGCGCGTGCCAACTGCCTCGCGCACCGCATTGACCATGCGCGCGCAGAGATCGATGTCGGTCAGCAGCGGCTGATGACCGCCCTGGACCCGGTAAGGGCCAGCCGGATCGAACTTGACCGCGGTGAAGCCCTGGCGCACGGCCTCGATTGCGGCCTCTGCGGCGAGATCCGGGTCGTTGTAGACGTTCTTGTCGCTGTCGGTGGCGAGCGGATCGGCACTGCCGGAAGCGGGATAGAGATAGGTGTAGGAGCGAAGCCCCTCATGCACCCGGCCGCCGAGCAGCTTGTGCACAGGCTGGCCGGCTTCCTTGCCGATGATGTCCCAGCAGGCCATTTCCAGCGCCGAGCAGCAGGCCATCATGGTCATGTCGGGGCGTTGCGAGAATCCAGAGGAATAACAAAGCCGGAAGAAGTTCTCGATGTCGTGCGGATCACGGCCGACCAGATAACGCGCCGCGACATCCTCCATCAGTTTGGCGGTCAGGTGCGGATCAAAGGCCGCGTCATAGGCTTCGCCATAGCCTGTAACGCCACCGTCGGTGACCAGCTTGACGAACAGGAAGTAGCGTCCGCCGGTCTGCGGCGGCGGGTTGGCCACCACGAAAGTCTGGACATCCTTGATCTTCATTATGCTCTCCGGGATTTGCATTTCGAGGCGGCAATCGATCAGGTCTTGGTGACAAAATCCAGCCTCTTGGCGTTCATTCCCGGTCATTTTTCCGGCTCAAAGGATCCTCCTTCGCAAGGATAAGCATCGGGCAAGCTTGATCAGGCAGGATTGCTCCAGCCAGAGCCTCAAATGAAGAAGCTAAATGATCCAACTTTCCATCTGTCTGCCCACACGCAACAGGCAGAAATACTGCATTGAAACGATCCGCGCTCTCGCTGCGAGCGATGCAACCAATTTCGAAGTCCTCATCGGTGACAATTCCGATGACGGTTCGATCCTGGCCGACTTCCTGGCAAACGAAATCGACGATCCGCGGTTTCGCCTGATTGGCCCCGAAGAAGCCGCGCTTGCGATGGTGGACAACTGGGAACGGCTTGTCGGGGAGGCGAAGGGGCGCTGGCTCACAGTCATCGGCGATGATGATCACATCGATCCACGGCTGGTGCAGCTGCTCAAGTATTACGAGCGCACCTACAAAGGTGTGGAGGCGGTCAGCTGGGCGCGGATGAGTTTCAACTGGCCGGACAACCGTCCGAAACCCTCGCTGTCGGTCGTCCCGGTCGCTCACGACACCTATGTGGCGTCGAAACCGGTCGTGCAGGACCGGCTTTATCGCTGGACCGAAGGCGTCAAACGCCCTCGCGTGGGTTTCGGCATCTATCATGGCGCGGTTCGCAAACCTGTGATGGAGCGGATCAAGCGAAAATACGGTGGACGCTATTTCGAGCATCCCGTGGTCGATTACGAAAGCAGTTGCAAGATTATCCGGGAAGCCAAGGTCCTGGTGCACTGCCAGCGGCCGTTCTCCGTGCTTGGAGCCTGCAATGCATCCAACTCCGCCGGAACCAAATCCCGCAAGACGATGGCGAAGCGGGTCGAGACTTTCAAGGCGGAAACCAAGGGCAAGGTCGACATGGACGACCCGGTGTTCCCGTTCCCGATAAGCGATCCGGGCGCTTCGATCTGCGCAGCCATCGCATCGACGACCTACTGGTTCTGCCGTACCTATGGTATCGACCTCACCGGCTTTCCCGAGAACTTCGCACGCGCGGCCATGGACGATTTGGGCGGCACCATTGTCGAAGAGGAGTACAATCTGAAGAAGGCGTTTTTCGAACGCGGCTTCGATGCCTGGGAGGACGGGAAATGGCGGGATCTGTTCAAGCCGCACCCGTATTGGGGTGAGCGCTCTCACAATGAACTCTGCGGTGTCCTGAGGGACTATCTCTACATCCGCGAGGACGTACCGCCGTCGGCAACGCCTGCCGAGTTCTATCACTATGGCGAAGCCATGATCATGCCGGTCGAGCACGTTGTATCCGGTGCCCGGGTGTTCGCCCGATGACCCGCCTGACCATCTGCATCCCGACCCGCAACCGTCAGCGCTATGCAATGGACGCCGCACGTCACATGCTGGCCTCGAAGCGGGATGACTTCGAGGTGCTGATCGCCGACAACTCCGACGATGCAGCTCCGCTTGCGGTCTTTGTCGCAGAGCAGAATGACAACCGGCTGCGGCTGCTGCCGCCTGAGGACAAGCCGCTGGCGATGCAGGACAACTGGAACCGTATGCCGGACCAGGCGCGGGGCGAATGGATCAGCATCATCGGCGATGACGATTATCTGGATCCGGACCTGTGCGAAGTCCTGAGACTGACCACCCAACGGGTGCCCAATGCAGACGCCTTGACCTGGGGCCGGTCCTATTTCGTCTGGCCCGAAGCCCGGTCGCATCGGGAGATTACCCGGATCCCGACCGGAAGCCATCTCAGGCACATGGAAAAGAAGGATCTCATGCGCAAGATGTTCTTCTGGGAAGACGCCAAGGACCGTCCGGCCTGTCCGTTCGGGATCTATCATGGCGCTCTCCGGAAAGAGCTGCTGAACAAAATTCGGGACACCTTTTCCAACCGCTATTTCGAGCACCCCAATGCCGACTATGACAGCATCTGCAAGACCGTGATGATGGCGGAGATGTGCATCTATTGGGAACGGCCGCTTTCCGTGTTCGGCGCATGCTCAGCTTCAAACACCGCGGGCCTGCGCGACAACGCCGTCGGTGTGAAACGCGTCCGAACCGTGCGCGAGGAAAACAACGGCTTGCTGGAAGCGGCCGACTTTCCGTTTCCAGTCGAGCTCGGGATCACCTCATCGGTTGCACACGCCATGGAATGGTTCAAGCAGCGCTACGGGATCGAACTGAGCGGCTGGGAAGAGGGCTTCATCAAGGCCTGCGCCGGAGACTGCGAAAGTCAGAACGATCGCGCATGGTTCGAGGAAAAAAAGGCCGGCTATGCGGCCGCGATCAAGCAATGGCGTGGCGCGCAAGCGCTCAAGCTTTTCAAGCCGACCTTCAAGTACCGCCCGGACGTGCCCAAATTCATGGGTCATGCCGAAAATCATCTCAATTTCGACATGGGCCTGGGAAACGCGCAGACGGCTGCCGAGTTCTACCACCTTCTCAACGGCATGCTTTTCCCGGTGGATCTGCTGGAGAGCCGATTGAATGACGCCTGACAAGGACCGGCGCAGGCCCCGTGCTTCGCCCAATCACATCTCTTCAGGAGACCGGCAATGCAATTAAGCCAAGCCCAACTGGATGAATTTTCGCGAAACGGTTTTCTGGTGATCCAGGATTTTTACGCGAAAGACGATATCCAATCGGTCCAAAAGAACATTCACACCATTATCGGCGCAGTCATGCAACGGCACGGTGTCGAGGATACGCGCCCGGCCTTCTCCCCCGAAACCTTCGATGCGGGATATATGGATCTGATCCGGCTTAACCGTGGCTGGGGCGGCGAAGTTTACGATCTGGTCAAGGAAATTCCTGCCTTCAACCGGTTGATTGCCCACCAGGCACACGAGGACTTGATGCGGCAGTTGCGACCAGGCGCGGTCCCGGGTCTGACCGCCGGCGGCTCCGGCATCCGCATCGACAATCCCAACGAGGACAAGTTCCGGGCAATGTGGCACCAGGAATATCCGGCTCAGCTCAAAAGTCCGGACGGGCTGGTTTTCTGGTCGCCGCTGGTCCAGGTGACGCCTGATCTCGGACCGGTGATGTTCTGCCCCGGCTCGCAGCAGGAAGGTCCGGTTCCGGTCTGCCACGCGGACCCGGAGAATGCCGGCCGAAGCGGCGCCTATGCGCTCAAGCTTGTCGGGGAAGAGACCCTGCTGGCGCGCTATGACCAGGTCGCCCCGCTGTCGCAGCCCGGTGATCTCGTGGTGCTGGATTTCCTGCTGCTTCATGCGTCTGGCTACAACAGAAGCGACCGGCCACGCTGGTCGATGCAGTTCCGTTACTACAATCTGGCCAATCCGGTTGGCCGCAATCACGGATGGTCTGGCTCGTTCGCGGCCGGGGTCGATTTCCGCACGCTCCATCCCGAGCTGTTTATGGAAGCCGAAAATGGCTGATGCGCCGGCCCGCTGCCCTGTTTGCGGAACGGACGGAATGAGGCTGATCTATGATTCCGCCAGCACAAGCAGCTTGAGTTCGCTGTGTCAGATCCTGCCGGGCGCGAAAATCGTCCGCTACTGCGAAGAGTGCGGTCATCTGGCCGCCAATGGCGTCGCCGATGCGGAAGCTTTCTACGAGACCGATTACCGGATCCTCCTCGACGAAGAGGATGAGGACCAGATCTACGACACCAGCGGCGATCGTATCGTGACCCGGACAGACCACCAGATGGCCGTTCTGGGTGAGAAGATTGCCCTGGACCCCACTCTCATGGTTCTCGATTACGGCTGCGCCAAGGCCGCCATGGCCAGGAAGATCGCGGCGGCGTATCCCGGAATCGGGATGCACCTGTTCGATGTCAGCCACATGTACGAACCCTTCTGGGACAGGTTCGTGAGCAAGGACCGGCAGGCAATTCACCAGACCCATGAGGAGTGGAACGGGCGATTTGACCTGGTGACGTCGTTCTTCGCCTTCGAGCACATCGCCGAACCGGCGGCGGCGATCGCGCATGTCGCGCAACTGCTCAAGCCGGGCGGACAATTCTACATGATTGTTCCCGATATCAGCGGAAACGCTGCCGATTTCATCGTTATCGACCACGTCAATCATTTCACCAGAACCTCCGCCGAACGCCTGATGGCAGATGCCGGTTTCGACGAGATCGATGTCGATCAGGATTGCCATCGCGGTGCGCTTGTCGTTTCCGCCCGCAAATCGGGTGCAGCGCGTGTCGAAAGCGATCAGACTGCTGCGAAAGCAGCCATCCTTGCTGAAGCACAGAGGCTGGCTGCTTTCTGGTCAGGGGCTGCAGACAGGATCAGAACGAACGAAGCCGCATCGCCGCCGGACTCCAAAGTGGCCATCTATGGATCGGGTTTCTACGGCGCCTTCATACATTCCAATCTGGAAAATCCCGGCTCCACTGTCTGCTTTCTCGATCAGAGCCCGTGGCAGCAAGGCAAGACGCTGTTCGGGATACCGATACTCGCGCCCGGGGACCTGCCCGAGGACGTCGGAACCGTCTATGCCGGGCTCAATCCGGTGATCGCGCGCAAGGTCATGCAAACCCAGCCATGGACCGGGCGCCAGACCCTGCGTATCGTCTACCTGGAAGAGTCCTTGCAATGACCACCAAGGCTCCTCCGGTCAAGCTGAGGGACTGGCTCGAAACCGACCTGCCGCTTCTGATGGCCATGCGCAACAATGTGGCTCTGCAGGCGCAATTGCTGTCAGTGGCCAGGGGTAGCGACGAAGCGGCCGTGCGGGCCTGGCTCACGCGGCGGACGGAAGGAAGCGGCCGCATCTTCCGGGTGATTGCCGAAACCGGGACAAACGCGCCGGTCGGCTATCTTCAGGCCGACCTCGCCGACGAGCGGCTCGATGGCTGGAGCTTCGGAATTTGCCTGGATGAATGCTTCCAAGGGGCCGGGTATGGAACGGCGGCGCTAATTGCGCTCGAACGAGACCTTGCAGACGGGTTTGGCGCACGGCACCTGAAGCTTGAGGTCGACAGCGCCAATGACAAGGCCATCCGCTGCTACAAGGGCCTTGGATACGCGGAGTATGGCGCGGTTGCGCGAGAAGTGACGCCCGGTGACGCACCACGTATGGTTCTTTCCATGGCAAAACAAATCGACAGGCAAGAGGACCACCGATGAAAGTGGTGATCAGCCAGTCGATGTATTTTCCCTGGGTCGGCATGCTCGAGCAGATCCGGCTTGCCGATGTGTTCATCCACTATGACGATGTGCAATTTTCCAAGGGAAGCTTCAGCAACCGGGTGCAGGTCAAGACTTCGTCGGATAAGAGCTGGATGACGGTGCCCCTCAGCGACCATCGGCTGGGCCAGGCCATCGAGGAGGTGCGGATCAAGCCCGGTTCGGCATGGCGCGACAGGCACCTGGCGCTCCTCGCCCAAAGCTTCAACGGCGCGCCCCATGCCCAAGCAGCGCTCGAACTTGCGGCTTCCGTCATGGATGGCGATCACCGGACGGTGGCGGATGTGAGCCGCGCCAGCATGCTCGCACTGAGCCGATATTTCGGGCTTGATCGCGATACGAGGTTTGTGGATTCGAGGGATTTTGATGTTCCCGGCTCAAGCAGTGCAAGGGTTCTGGGCCTGGTCAAGGCTGCCGGCGGCGATGAATACATCACCGGCCACGGGGCGCGACACTACCTCGATCACCGGCTTTTTGAGGATGCCGGCGTCTCCGTCTCCTACATGGACTACCAGATGACGCCTTATCCGCAACAGCACGGGGCATTCAATCCCTACGTCACGGCTCTCGACCTGGTGGCCAATTGCGGCCCCGAGGGGCTCACATCAATCGCGTCCAAAACGCGGAACTGGAAGGAATTTACAGATGCGTCCTGATGAGGCATTCCGCGCCGAAGTGGCGAAAAACATCGACGGTCTGGTGGCTGACACCGATCTTCAGGCCCTCTCACGGACCTGGGTCCGGGAAGTCGCTCCGCATAACTGGGCCTATAATTTCTCATGGCTGGGGCGACCGGCGATCCAGTTTCCCAATGACGCCTGGGCGCTGCAGGAACTCGTCTGGAAGGTCAAGCCGGACCTGATCATCGAAACCGGCATCGCCCATGGCGGATCGCTGATCTACTCCGCCTCGCTGATGGCTCTTCTGGACATGTGCGAGGCGACCGAAAACGGCGAAATGCTCGATCCGCAAAATCCGAAACGCAAGGTTCTCGGCATCGATATCGACATCCGCCAGCACAATCGCGAGGCAATCGAGGCGCACCCGCTGTTCCCCCGGATCGAGATGATCGAAGGTTCGAGCATCTCCAGGGAAACGGTCGACGCGGTTCACGGCTTCGCTTCCGGATACGAACGCATCCTGGTGTGCCTCGATTCCAACCATACCCATGATCATGTGCTGGCCGAACTCAAGGCCTATGCGCCGCTGGTCAGCCCAGAAAGTTACTGCGTTGTCTTTGACACTCTTCTCGAGGATATGCCCGAACACTTGTCGGGTGACCGGCCATGGGGACCCGGCAACAGTCCGAAAACCGCGGTGCACGCCTATCTCAAGGACAATCCGAACTTCGAGATCGACAGCCGTATCGACAAGAAGCTCCTGATTACGGTGGCGCCGGACGGGTTCTTGAAGCGCGTGGCCTGACCTGGGCCAAGCCGGCTGAAGCGTGAAAATCCCGTTGCTTGAAAAGCCGAAGCTGCCCCACGTTCACGTCAGGGCAATTTTGCACCGCAGATTGGCGCTGCGCGACCCTGTCGGCGTGGCATGTACCTGGCGTTTCTCTTGGCCGCCGATCTGGCTGATCATGGGATGGCTGTGTCGCGCCATTGCTGATCCAGACATTCGCATACATCACTGCTGATCACCTCAAAGCGGGCCGCCTGCTGCGCCGGTGCGATGGGGGTTTCAAAAAAAATCTGCCCGTGCCAATCTTTCACTATGATCAAACCCTTTGAGGGGTTATCAGTTCAGATTGGGATGAAATTCTATCTTATTGAGGAGTATGAGAGTGAAAAACCTTCTAGTGACAACGGCTTTGGCCGCAACCCTTCTGTCGAGCGCCGCTTTTGCCGAAGACGTCAAGATCGGCGTTATCCTTGGCTTCACCGGACCGATCGAGTCCTTGACGCCGGGCATGGGTGCCAGTGGCGAATTGGCAATGAAGGAAGTTTCCGACAGCGGAAAATTCCTTGACGGTTCGACCGTGACCCCGGTGCGTGGCGACTCGACCTGTGTTGATTCCGCAGCCGCTTCGGCTGCCGCCGAACGCCTGATCACATCCGACAAGGTGAGCGCGATCTTCGGCGCCGACTGTTCCGGCGTTACCGGCGCCGTGCTTCAGAACGTTGCCCGTCCGAACGGCATCGTCATGATTTCGCCATCGGCAACATCCCCTGCCCTTTCGGACGCAGAAGATGACGGCCTGTTCTTCCGCACAGCCCCGTCCGACGCCCGCCAGGGTCAGGTGCTTGCAGAAGTCCTGGCTGAAAAAGGCGTCAAGTCCGCCGCGTTGACCTATACCAACAACGACTACGGCAAGGGTCTGGCCGAAAGCATCAAGACGAATGCCGAAGCAGCCGGCATCGAGATCACCATCGATTCGTCGCATGAAGACGGCAAGGGTGACTACTCCGCTGAAGTCGGCGCCCTGGCGCAGGCCGGCGGCGATGTGCTGATCGTGGCCGGTTACCTTGACCAGGGCGGCAAGGGCATCATTCAGGCAGCGCTTGATACGGGTGCCTTTGAAACCTTCGTTCTTCCCGACGGCATGGTTGGCGATTCACTTCCGGCAGCGATCGGTGACGGCCTGAACGGTTCCTACGGCACGATCGCGGGAACCGACAGCGAAGGCGCTGCGATGTTCAACAAGATGGCAGAAGATGCCGGCATCAAGATCGACGCCTATGTCGGTGAATCCTATGATGCCGCAGCCCTGATCATGCTCGCCATGCAGGCTGCCGGATCTTCGAACAGCGCGGATTTCAAGTCCAAGATCATGGACGTTGCCAATGCGCCGGGCGAAAAGATCCTGCCGGGTGAACTTGGCAAGGCTCTCGAGCTCCTGTCAGAAGGCAAGGACATCGACTATGTCGGTGCGACGAATGTCGAGCTGATCGGTGCTGGTGAAAGCGCCGGTTCGTTCCGTGAAATTCTTGTCGATGGCGGCAAGATCACGACGGCAAAATACCGCTAAACGGCTTAAAAGCTGGAACTGCCCGGATTGAATTCCGGGCAGTTTTTGTATTGTCAGCTCGAAAATTGAGAGTGATCTTTTGATTGTAGTTGAAAATCTACACAAGAATTTTGGCGGCATTCGTGCGGTTGACAATGCATCCCTGACGATCAGAACCGGTTCGATCACCGGATTGATCGGCCCGAATGGCGCCGGCAAAACAACCTTGTTCAATGTCATCGCAGGGCATTACCGCCCCACATCCGGGCGGGTTCTGCTCGATGGCAAGGACATAACCGGCCTCTCGCCGCATGAGCTGTTTGCGCAGGGCGTGCTTCGCACGTTCCAGATCGCGCATGAGTTTTCGACCCTGACCGTGCGGGAGAACCTGATGATGGTGCCACCGCACCAGTCAGGTGAAACCCTCATCAAGGCCTGGACACAGCCGGGCCTGGTGCGGCGCGAAGAAGAGAAGATCCGCGCCAAGGCCGATGAGGTCATCGAGTTCCTGGAAATTTCGCATGTGGCCGACGAGCTCGCAGGCAATCTGTCCGGTGGACAGAAAAAGCTGCTCGAGCTCGGCCGCACAATGATGGTGGACGCAAAGATCGTGTTTCTGGACGAAGTCGGTGCCGGCGTGAACCGAACGCTGCTGGGTACGATCGGCGATGCAATTCTGCGGCTCAACCGCGAGCGCGGCTACACATTCTGCATGATCGAGCACGACATGGATTTCATTTCACGGCTTTGCGACCCGGTTATCTGCATGGCTGAAGGCACTGTTCTGGCTGAAGGCTCAGCCGAAGAGATCAAGAACAATGAAGAGGTCATCGAAGCCTATTTGGGCACGGGCCTCAAGAACAAGCCAGAGAAAGCCGAAGTGCAATGAGTTTTCTGCTGGGAAAAGACATGACCGGCGGTTACGGCGCAGCCGATATTCTCCACGCCTGCACGATCGGCGTCGAGCGCGGTGAAATTGCCGTTGTGGTGGGCCCGAACGGTGCCGGAAAATCCACCGCGATGAAAGCCGTTTTCGGGATGCTTGATTTACGCTCCGGCCAGGTGACGATGGACGGCGAGGACATCACCTCGCTCAGCCCGCAAGCACGGGTGCAGAAGGGCATGGGGTTTGTGCCGCAAACCAACAATGTCTTCCGCTCGATGTCCGTCGAGGAAAACCTGGAAATGGGAGCCTTCATCCGCACCGATGACCCCAGTGACACCATGGCCCAGGTCTTCGATCTGTTTCCGATCCTGAAGCAGAAGCGCAATCAGCCCGCAGGCGAATTGTCCGGCGGGCAACGCCAGCAGGTGGCTGTCGGACGTGCCTTGATGACCCAGCCGAAAGTGCTGATGCTCGACGAGCCGACGGCAGGGGTTTCGCCGATCGTGATGGACGAGCTGTTTGACCGCATTATCGAGATCGCACGCAGCGGGATTGCCATCCTGATGGTCGAACAAAACGCCAAGCAAGCGCTGAACATCGCCGACAAGGGCTACGTTCTGGCTCAAGGGGCAAATCTATATACGGACACGGGTGAAGCCCTGCTGAATGATCCCGATGTTCGCAAAGCGTTTCTGGGTGGTTGATTGATATGGAAATTCTGAACGCGCTGGCGTTGCTCTCCAACTACCTCGTGATTCCGGCGCTCGCTTACGGTTCACAGCTGGCGCTTGGCGCCCTGGGCGTGACGCTGATCTACGGCATCCTGCGGTTTTCCAATTTCGCCCATGGTGAATTGATGGCGTTCGGCACGATGGCCGTCATCCTGGTGACATGGTTCCTGCAGGCACAAGGCATCTCGCTTGGCTTCCTGCCGACCGAATTGCTGGCTTTGCCTATTGGCATCCTGGCTGCTGTCCTGCTGGCGCTTGGGACGGACCGCATCGTCTACCGGTTCCATCGCGGCAAGAAATCGCAACCGGTCATTTTCCTGATCGCGTCGCTGGCGGTGATGTTTTTCTACAGCGGGCTGACCCGTTTCATCATAGGGACGGCGGATCGCAGCATGGGCGACGGCGCCCGCTTCATCTTCACGGCCCGTGAATTCAAGGAATGGTCCGGCCTGGACGAGGGCATTGCCCTGCGCACGACCCAGGGCATTACCGTCGCGGTGACGCTGATCTGCGTTGCGGCGCTGTTCTGGTTCCTCAATCGCACACGCGCGGGAAAGTCCATGCGTGCCTATTCCGACAATGAAGACCTGGCGCTGCTTTCGGGCGTCAATCCTGAGCGTGTCGTCCTGATTGCGTGGATACTGGCTGCAGCGCTAGCGACGATTGCGGGCACCATGTATGGGCTGGACAAGACGTTCAAGCCCTTCATCTATCTGCAACTGCTGCTGCCGATCTTTGCATCGGCGATCGTTGGCGGACTGGGCAGTCCCATTGGCGCGGTTGCCGGCGGCTTCGTCATCGCCTTTTCCGAGATCACCGTCACCTTCGCCTACAAGAGGGTTCTGACCTACATCATGCCGGGCGACAATGTGCCCGATGGCCTGGTGCAGCTGCTGTCCACGGAGTACAAGTTCGCAGTGTCTTTCGTCATACTCGTGGTGGTCCTTCTGGTTCGCCCGACCGGTATCTTCAAAGGGCAATCGGTATGAGCAACAGGGTCAGAATTTCGTCGCTCTTTGCCCTCATGGCAATCCTGCTCGTCACCGTCGGCCTGGTCCAGAGCCCGTCGCTGGCGCTTGCCATTCTGAACCTGTGCCTGATCTCCGCGATCATGGCGCTGGGCATCAATATCCAGTGGGGCTATGCAGGCCTGCTGAATGTCGGGATCATGGGCTTTGCAGCTCTTGGCGGTGTTGCCGCCGTGCTGGTCTCCAAGCAACCGGTCGCGGAAACCATAGCTGTGGGCGCACCAGGTCTGCTCGCGGCACTGCTCGTGACCGCGGTGACCATCGCCCTCATTGTCTGGGTCTACAAATCGATGAAGGGGCGCCTGCGAAGCGTTCTGGTGACACTCATCGTCGTGGCCGGCTACTTTACCGCCCGCTACTTCTTCGATCCTGCCGTCGAGGCAATCGAAAGCACTGATTCCGCTGCGACCGGATATCTGGGCGGCCTCGGGCTGCCGATCATCTTCTCGTGGCTCGTCGGGGGCATTTTCGCCGGCGGTGCGGCCTGGCTCATCGGCAAGGTCTCGCTGGGCCTGCGTTCGGATTACCTGGCCATCGCCACGCTCGGCATCTCCGAGATCATCATCGCGGTTCTGAAAAATGAGGACTGGCTTACTCGCGGCGTCAAGAACGTCACCGGTTTGCCGCGCCCCTACCCTGTCCCCTACGAAGTCGAGATCCAGCAGTCAGCTGAATTCCAGTCCTGGGCCACCTATTTCGGCATGGACGTGGTCGAGCTGTCCTCCATCGTCGTGAAGCTCGCTTATTCGGGTCTGTTCGCAATTGTCCTTCTGATCATCCTGCTGCTGTGCGAGAGCGCGCTGAGGTCTCCGTGGGGCCGGATGATGCGGGCTATCCGCGACAACGAGACCGCGGCTGAAGCCATGGGCAAGGACGTCAAGGGGCGGCACCTGCAGGTGTTCATCCTCGGGTCGGCCGTTGTCGGCATCGCCGGCGCCATGCTGACAACGCTCGATGGACAGTTCACGCCGGGAACCTACAATCCGCTGCGCTTCACCTTCCTGATCTGGGCAATGGTCATCATTGGCGGGTCGGGCAACAACTGGGGCGCTGTGCTCGGCGGTTTCCTCGTCTGGTTCTTCTGGGTCGAGGCGGAGCCTGTCGGATTGTGGTTCATTGATCTGGTCACGTCCGGCATGGACGAAGCCAATCCGCTGCGCCTGCATCTGCTCAGCAGTGCGGCCTTCATGCGCCTGATGGCGATGGGCATCATCATGCTGCTGGTGCTGCGTTTCGCGCCCAAGGGCCTGATACCGGAAAGCAGACGCTAGAGCGTCGTTCAGTTCACAAGACGCTCTGCAGGCTGCTTCAGCCAGCCGGGTTTCAGGAGCCGCTGGAGATCTCGAGGTCGGCCTTGACCGATTTCCGGATCACCAGTTCGGCATTCGGGATGTCATTGGCAAGCGCGCGCTCGCGGGCCTCTTCGGGCTTCAGGCCAAATCCGAGCCAACGATCGATCAACCGGTCTGACAGCACGTCCATGGAAGCCGTCAGCATGACCGTGAGGTCGAACAGGCGGGCCATGCGTGTCCAGGCCGGGCTGTCGAGCAACAGATAATTGCCTTCGGCGATCAGGAACCGGTCGACCGGCGTGACGATCGAAGCGCCGGCGCGGGCCAGGTCAAGCTTCCGGTCGAAGACGGGCACCGCGATGTCGCGGTCAGGCTCCGTGCGCAGACGGGTGAGCAGGGCTGCGTATCCGTCCGCATCGAAGGTGAACGGAGCTCCCTTGCGGGCCAGAGTTCCCCGCGTCTCGAGCACCGCATTGTCGTAATGAAAGCCGTCCATCGGGACGATGGCCGCACCCTGATCGTGCCGGCCGAATTCAGCCACGAGCGCTTCCGACAGCGTCGACTTGCCGACACCGGGCGGGCCGGCCAGCGCCATGATGAAGCGCTGGCTGTCTCCTGCCCTGGCAATCGCGGCTTCAACCAGCCGGGCTGCGGTGTTGTCCGGCGCCATCCCGGATTGCTCAGGCGGCAACCGCTTCCTGCGGTGGCTCCTTGGCTCCGGTCATGAAGGCAACCGCGTCGGACATGGTGTAGTCCTTCGGGTTGATGACGCAGAGCCGCTTGCCGAGCCGGTGGATATGGATCCGGTCGGCCACTTCGAAGACATGCGGCATGTTGTGCGAGATCAGGATGATCGGGATGCCGCGCGAACGGACATCGAGGATCAGTTCCAGCACCCGACGGCTTTCCTTGACGCCAAGGGCTGCGGTCGGCTCATCCAGAATGATGACCTTGGAGCCGAAAGCTGCGGCGCGCGCAACGGCCACGCCCTGGCGCTGGCCGCCGGAGAGCGTTTCGACGGCCTGGTTGATGTTCTGGATGGTCATCAGGCCGAGCTCGCTGAGCTTTTCGCGGGCAAACGCGTCCATCGCCTTGTGGTCGAGCTGGCGCAGCACCGATCCACGGAAGCCGGGCTTGCGCAGCTCGCGCCCCATGAACATGTTGTCGGTGATCGACAGCGCCGGCGACATGGCGAGCGTCTGGTAGACGGTCTCGATGCCGGCATGGCGGCCATCCAGCGGCGAGTGGAACTTGACTTCCTTGCCCTCGAGCCAGATCTTGCCTTCGTCCGGGGTGACAGCACCCGAGACGGCCTTGATCAGGGTTGACTTGCCCGCACCATTGTCGCCGATGACAGCGAGGATTTCACCGTGGTGGAGATCGAAATCGCAATTGTCGAGAGCGACCACGCGGCCATAGCGCTTGACGAGGTTGCGTCCCTTGAGAATGGGTTCCATCAGACTGACACCTTTCTGATCCACTGGTCGACGGTAACGGCGGCAATGATAAGCACGCCAATGAGCAGGTAGGTCCATTGCGCATCGGCCCCGAGCAATCTCAGGCCGAGCGAGAACACACCGACGATCAGGGCGCCAAACAGCATGCCCATGATCGAGCCGCGTCCGCCAAACAGCGAGATGCCGCCGATCACCACCGCAGTGATGGATTCGATATTGCCCAGCTGCCCCGATGTCGGCGACACCGAGCCGATGCGGCCGATCAGGGCCCAGCCGGCAAAGGCGCAGATCAGGCCCGAGAGCATGTAGACCGAGATCAGCGTGCGCTTGACCTGGACACCGGAGAGTTCGGCGGCTTCGGGATCATCTCCGACCGCATAGACATGGCGTCCCCAGGCGGTCTGCTTGAGCACATAGGCCAAAAACAGCACCAGCAACACCATGAAGATGGCGCCGAATGTGAACACCGCGCCGCCGAAAGCGATCTTGTTGCCGAAGAATTGCAGCAAGGGCGCTTGGCTGGCAATGTCCTGGGCGCGGATGGTCTCGTTGGCGGAATAGAGGAAGTTGGTGGCCAGCACGATCTGCCACATGCCGAGCGTGACGATGAAGGGCGGCAGCTTCATCACGGCGACAAGGAAGCCGTTGATGAAGCCGCAGAATGTCCCGCAGGCGATGCCTGCGGCAACCGCCAGTTCCGTGGGCAATCCGTAGCGGAACGAGAACAGTCCCATCACCACCGATGACAGCACCATGATGGCGCCGACCGAAAGGTCGATGCCGGCGGTAAGGATCACCAGCGACTGGGCAGCGCCAAGAATACCGACAATCTGGACCTGCTGCAAAATCAACGTCAGCGCGAAGGGCGAGAAGAACTTCTGCCCGAGCAGCAGGCCGAAGACCAGGATGGAGCCGACCAGGACGATCAGCGGCACCATCCACGGGGTCTGGTGCAAGCCATGCTGGATCCGCTTGACGGCACTTCTCTCATGGGTCGTGAATGCGGCAACGGCAGTCGGGCTGGAAGCCGCGGCTTTTTCGAATTCCTGCGTATTGGACATGGTTCCTCCCCAAAGTCACACGGCATGGATCTGTGCCTTAGGGTCCCCGTCGCTGCGAGCCCGGCAAGGCAGGTCCTTTGCAATGAGGCGGCCCGAAGACCGCCCCATCAGTGTTTACATGTTATGTCGGGTAATCAACCCCAGCACTTGTCCATGCCTTCGGCAACCGAGATCGACTCGACGCCTTCGGCAGGCTTGTCGGTGACAAGCGCAACGCCTGTGTCGAAGAAGTCCTTGCCTTCGGTCGGAACCGGCTTGGTGCCATCCTTGGCCCATGCGGCAATCGCCTCAATGCCCTTGGACGCCATCAGCAGCGGATACTGCTGCGAGGTGGCGCCGATGACGCCGTCCTTGACGTTGGCCACGCCCGGGCAGCCACCGTCAACCGAGACGATCAGGACGTCGTTTTCACGGCCGATCGCCTTGAGCGCCTCATAGGCGCCGGCAGCGGCCGGCTCGTTGATGGTGTAGACCACATTGATCATCGGATCCTTGGCGAGAAGATTTTCCATCGCCCTGCGGCCGCCTTCCTCGTTGCCGGCGGTGACGTCGTTGCCGACGATGCGGGGATCATCCTCGTCGCCCCACTTGGCAGGATCCTTGACGTCGATGCCGAAGCCGGTGAGGAAGCCCTGGTCGCGCAGCACGCCGACACTTGGCTGGCTGACGGCCAGGTCGAGCATGGCGATCTTGGCATTGGCAGCTTCGTCGCCCAGCGTGGCAGCCGCCCATTTGCCGATCAGTTCGCCAGCCAGGAAATTGTCGGTGGCGAAGGTGGCATCCGCGGAATCAATCGGCTCAAGCGGTGTATCAAGCGCAATGACCACGAGACCGGCATCGCGCGCCTGCTGGACTGCAGTGACGATGGACGAGGTGTCGGACGCGGTGAGCAGAATGCCCTTGGCGCCATCGGCGATGCAGGTTTCGATGGCGGCAACCTGGGTCTCATGGTCGCCATCAACCTTGCCGGCATAGGATTTGAGGTTCACGCCAAGTTCGGCAGCCTTGGCTTCTGCACCTTCCTTCATCTTGACGAAGAAAGGGTTGGTGTCGGTCTTTGTGATCAGGCACGCGCCCACGGAGTGGCTGGCGGCGTAGGCCGGAGCGGACGCCATCACGCCGAGAGCGGCGGCGGCGAACAGGGCGGTCTTTAGGGTGTTAAGCGATTTCATGTTATCCTCCCGGGATTGGCTGAGCAGGAATGCCTGCATTTGCGGTGAAGCGGAAATCCTCTCTCCTGAGTTCCGCGTCATGGACAGAACACCACGAACCAAATCACTTGTCAATTAATAATTCACTCTTAATTAGTTATTGACTGAGGATCGTCTTTCGCCCATTGTTTTGCTAAGGAACGTCATGCCGCACCGCCTGTGGTGGGGCAGGAATTGTCGGGAGGGGGAAACTGACAAGTGCCGCAAGATGGAAATGCCGGCGATCATCGCACCGGCCTGACAAGCCAATCCATGCGAGGATCCAACCAGAGCGGGCTCAGGGCCTATAACCAGCGCCTGGTCCTCAGCCTCGTCTATACCCATGGCAGCCTGGCCAAGACCGACATCGCCCGGATGACCGGCCTTTCGGCCCAGACCGGGTCGGTGATCATGCGGGAACTGGAGGCCGAAGCCCTGATCGTCAAGGGCGAGCCGGTCCGCGGCAAGGTTGGCCAGCCATCGGTTCCGATGTCGATCAATCCCGACGGCGCGTTCTTCATCGGCCTCAAGGTCGGCCGACGCAGCGCAGAGCTCATCCTGGTCAATTTTCTTGGCGAGGTGAAAGCGTCGTTGCGCAAGAGCTACCCGTGGCCGACGCCGCCGCTGATCATCAGCTTTGTCCGGGACGGCCTTGAAGAACTGATCCAGTCATTGCCGGAAAAATTGCGCGACCGCGTGGCCGGGCTCGGCATTGCCACCCCCTTCCAGCTCTGGGACTGGACCGAACAGGCCGGGGCCCCGCGCGCGGAAATGGACCTGTGGCGCTCGTGCGATCTCAAGGCCGAACTGGCGGCATTTTGCGACATGCCTGTCTATCTGGAAAACGATGCCACCGCCGCCTGTGCCGCCGAGCTGCTTTTCGGCGAGCATCCGGGTCTGAGTGATTTTCTCTACTTCTATATCGGCACGTTCATCGGCGGCGGGGTCGTGCTCAACGGCAGCGTCTATTCCGGACGGACGGGGAATGCCGGCGCGCTCGGCCCGCTGCCAGTCGCCGGGGCGGACGGCAAGCCCGTGCAGCTGATCGAACGCGCCTCGATCATGGTGCTCGAGCGCATGCTCAGGGCCGCGGGCCAGGATCCTTCACCCTTGTGGAACAGCCCGGACCAGTGGCAAGGCTTTGACAGCCTGGCCGAGGAATGGGTGGCAATCGTTGCGCGCGGACTGGCGCAGGCGATCGTCTCGTCGGCCTCGGTGATCGACTTCGAACATGTGATCATCGACGGCGGCGTGCCTGCCGGTATCCGCGACAGGATTGTCGAAGCCACGCTGGCGGAAATCTCCACCTTCGACCTTCGCGGACTGGATGTGCCCACGCTGCTGCCGGGAACCGTGGGCCACCTGGCCCGGGCGCTGGGGGCTGCCAGCCTGCCGCTGTTCGACAAGTTCCTGATCGACCGCAACGCCCGCCTGGGCACGGCCTGACCCGGCCGGCAAAGCCAGGACAGACCGCCGTCTCAATCGTAGCGCAGATCGACGGCCTTGCCGCCGAAAATCCGGTAGGCCCAGATCGAGTAGCCGGTGATGACCGGCAGCACGAACAGGGTACCAGCCAGAATGATGGCAAGGCTTTCGGTGGCGCTGGCGGCTTCGGTGATGGTGATCCGGCCGGGCACGACATACGGATAGAACGACCAGGCGAGGCCGGCGAAGCCGAGCGCGAAGATCCCGGCAAGGGCCGCGAAAGGCGCCAGGTTCATGCGGTCGCCTTCAAGCGGCAGCTTTCCGGACAGGCGCCAGAGCCAGAGAAATAGGCCAAGCGTCAGGATCGGCAGCGGCGCCAGAACCAGAGTTTCCGGAAAGCCAAGCCAGCGATCCCAGATCCGGGCGCTTGCCAGCGGCGTCGCCAGCGAGATCGCCGCCATGCCGAGCGCCACCAGCCCGAGCGAGGCGCGCAGCCAGGCAACCGCCTTGACCTGAAGCGCACCTTCGGTCTTGTGGATCAGCCAGGCAGCGCCAATGGCGGCATAGGCCGCCGCGAGGCAGACGGCAACCAGCGCCGCAAAGCCGACCGCCGGCCAGCCGGTGTCCAGCCCCAGAACGTAGCTTCCGAGCATGTAGCCCTGCGCCAGTGCCGACATCAGCGATCCGGCGAAGAACATCCGGTTCCAGGCCGGCTTGGCGGCGAGGCTGACCTTGGCCCGGAACTCGAAGGCGACGCCGCGCAGGATCAGGCCGATCAGCAGCACCGCGACGGGGAAATAGAGTGTCGTCAGGATCACGCCATGGGCCACCGGAAACGCCACCAGCAAGAGCCCCACCGCCAGCACCAGCCAGGTCTCGTTGGCATCCCAGAACGGACCGATGGCTGACACCATGCGGTCCTTCTGGGTGTCATCGGCCAAGGGCGAGAGGATGCCGATGCCAAGGTCGAAGCCATCAAGAATGACGTAGACCAGGATGGCAATGCCCATCAGCGCGGCGAAGATATAGGGCAGCCACAGGGCCCAGTCGAAATCAGCCATGTCAGCCCCTCCCCGTTGCCACCGCCATGGCCGGATCCGGCTCCACACCGGGATCGTTGATGCCCGGAGGCGCTTCATGTGGTGTCTTGGCGGCCTTCAAAGCCAGCGCGATGATGACCGAGAGATAGGCCAGGATCAGCGCGGCATAGACCAGCAGGTAGGCGGCAAGGGTGATGCCGACCGAGCTCGGCGGCAAGGCCGCGACCACGTCGCCGGTTTTCAGCACGCCGCTGACCAGCCAGGGCTGGCGGCCGATCTCGGTGGTGTACCAGCCGGCAAGGGTGGCCACCCAGCCCGACAGCGCCATCGGCACCAGAACATAGGCGAGCGGCCGGTTGATGTCGCCGCGGCGCCAGATCATCCAGCTTCCGGCCCAGGCGACGAAGAGCATGGCGAAGCCGACGCCGACCATGATGCGGAAGGCGAAGAACAGCGGCGCCACCGGCGGGTGCAGCACCGTGCCGTCTTCGGCGACGAAATCGTCGAGGCCCGGCACCACGCCGTCCAGATGGTGCTTGAGGATCAGGCTGGCGCCGCCGGGGACGCCGATTTCGTAGCGGTTCTCGCGCGCTTCTTCATCGGGAATGGCAAACAGGATCAACGGCACGCGCGGCCCGGTTTCCCAGTTGGCCTCCATCGCCGCCACCTTCTGCGGCTGATGTTCGAGCGTGTTGAGCCCGTGCATGTCGCCGGCGAGGATCTGCAACGGTATCAGGATCGCGCCCAACGTCAGACCGGTGCGCAGCGCCATCATGGTTCCCCGCGCGCGGTCGCCGACGAGCCAGCGCAACGCCGACAGGCCTGCCACCAGAAAGGCAACGGTCAGTCCGGAGGCGAGCAGGACATGGGTGACACGGTAGGGCATCGAAGGGTTGAAGATGATGGCCATCCAGTCGGTGGCGTGGGCCACGCCTTCGCGCATCTCGAAGCCTTGCGGCGTGTGCATCCAGGAATTCAGCACAACGATCCAGAATGCGGACATGGTGGTGCCGAAGGCCACGAGGAATGTCGCCAGGGTGTGAACCCGCGCCGACACCCGCCGCGAGCCGAACAGCATGATGCCGAGAAACACGGCTTCGAGGAAAAACGCCGTCAGCACTTCGTAGGCCAGAAGCGGGCCGGCGATGTTGCCGACGCGCTCCATGAAGCCCGGCCAGTTGGTGCCGAACTGGAAGCTCATGGTGATACCTGAGACCACGCCCATGGCGAACGACAGCGCGAACACCTTCACCCAGAAGAAATAGGCATCCATATAGGCTTGGTCGCCGGTCCGGTTGAACCGCAGCCGGAACCACAGGAGCAGCCAGCCAAGGGCGATCGTGATTGTCGGGAACAGGATGTGAAACGAGATGTTGGCTGCAAATTGAATACGGGAGAGCAGCAGGGCATCCATGGTCGTCTCCTTTCGGTTGATCCTAACATGGAGCAGCTGCGGGCGGAATGGAGATGACATTCCGCCGCAGTGCAACACAGTCGCGGCCGAACTGTTGTTGCAAATGATTTGCAAAAGCGTTGACAAGCCCGGGAATGCGCATAGATTACTTTTTGCAAACCATTCGCAGGAAGCTAACATGCGCCTTTTCACAGTCTTGGGTCTTCTCATCGCGCTCAGCTTCGGTCCGGCATCACCGGCGCTGGCGCAGATCAAGGTTCTGACCTCGTTCACCGTTTTTGCCGACATGGCCCGCAGTGTCGCGGGCGAGCATGCCGAAGTTGTCTCGATCACCCGCGAGGGCGCCGAGATCCACATGTTCCGGCCGACGCCGGGCGACATCAAGCGCGGGCTTGGCGCCGATGTTGCGCTGTGGAACGGAATGGGGCTCGAGACGTGGTTCGAGCGCTACCTGGAAAATCTCGGCGATACCAAAGCCTATGTGCTCTCCGACGGTGTCGAGCCGATCATGATCGGCGAAGGCGCCTATGAAGGCCGGGCCAATCCGCATGGCTGGATGTCGCCGGGCAACGCCATGATCTATATCGACAACATCGTAACTGCCCTGTCGGAGACCGATCCGGACAATGCGGCTGCCTACAAGGCCAATGGCGAGAGCTACAAGGCGGAGATCGCTGCCACCTTCGCCCCGATCCGCGCTTCCATTGAAGCGCTGCCGGACCAAAAGCGCTGGCTGGTGACGAGCGAAGCCGCGTTTTCCTATCTGGCCAGGGATTTCGGCCTCAAGGAAGCCTCGATCTGGGCGATCAACGCCGACAGCCAGGGCTCGCCGCAGCAGGTGCGCCGGATCATCGACCTGATCCGCGACAATGACATCCCGGTGATCTTTTCCGAAAGCACCGTCTCGCCCAAGCCGGCGCAGCAGGTGGCGCGCGAAACCGGCATCGCCTATGGCGGCGTGCTCTATGTGGATTCGCTTTCGACGCCCGACGGGCCGGTACCGACCTATCTCGATCTGCTCAAGGTCACGTCGGAAACCATCGTCGCAGGATTGACGGCAAAACAATGAGCACATCGGCTGAAGCCCACAGCACCGAGATGACCGGCCTCGACGTCCGTGATGTGTCGGTGGTCTACCGCAACGGCAACCGGGCGCTCGACGGCGCCTCGTTCTCGGTGCCGAAAGGCTCGATCACGGCACTGGTCGGCATCAATGGCAGCGGCAAGTCGACCCTGTTCAAGTCGCTGATGGGCTTCGTGCCGCTGGCCGGCGGCCAGATCAGCATCATGGATCTCTCCGTCAAGGAGGCGCTGAGCCGCAACCTCGTGGCCTATGTGCCGCAGAGCGAGGAGATCGATTGGTCGTTCCCGGTGCTGGTCGAGGACGTGGTGATGATGGGCCGCTACGGCCACATGAACTTCCTGCGCATGACCCGGCCCGCCGACCGCGCCGCCGTCAATGATGCGCTTGAACGCGTCGGCATGACCGCCTTCCGCAAGCGCCAGATCGGCGAACTCTCCGGCGGACAGAAAAAGCGCGTCTTCCTCGCCCGGGCGCTGGCCCAGGAAGGCCAGGTGATCCTGCTCGACGAGCCGTTCACCGGCGTCGACGTGACCACCGAGAACCAGATCATCGAGCTGCTCAAGGATCTGCGCGCGGAAGGCCGGGTGATGCTGGTCTCGACCCACAATCTCGGCAGCGTGCCGGAATTCTGCGACCGGGCGGTGCTGATCAACCGTCGTGTTCTGGCCGAAGGGCCGACCAGCGAGGTCTTCACCCAGAAGAACCTGCAAAAGGCGTTTGGCGGGGTGCTGCGGCACTTCGTTCTGGGCGGGGAGGATCTGCACGATGATGACGATGCCCGCAAGGTCACCGTGCTGACCGACGATGAACGGCCTTTCGTGATCTACGGCGAAGACGAGCGCAAGGCGCAGATGCAAGTCGGCAGCACGACCGGAGACACCCGCAAATGAGTGTGCTGCTGGAACCCTTCAGCTATGGCTACATGGTCAACGCCATGTGGGTGTCGGCGCTGACAGGCGCGATCTGCGCCTTTCTGTCGTGCTACCTGATGCTCAAGGGCTGGTCGCTGATCGGTGATGCACTCTCGCACTCGATCGTGCCGGGCGTTGCCGGGGCCTACATGCTCGGCCTGCCCTTTGCCGCGGGCGCGTTTCTTTCCGGAGGCCTGGCGGCGGCAGCCATGCTCGCGATCCGGGCGCGCACGCGGCTGCGCGAGGACGCGATTATCGGCATGATCTTCGTCTCGTTCTTTGCGCTGGGGCTGTTCATGGTGTCGATCTCGCCGACGCCGATCAATGTGCAGACCATCGTACTCGGCAATGTGCTGGCGATCACGCCTGCGGATTCAACGCAGCTGATCATCATCGGCGTGGTCACCCTGGTGGTGCTGTCGGTGATCTGGAAAGACCTGATGCTGGTGTTCTTCGACGAGAGCCATGCCCGCGCCATCGGCCTGCACGCCACCGCGCTGAAGGTCGTGTTCTTCACCCTGCTCGCCGCCTCTACCGTCGCCGCGATGCAAACGGTCGGCGCGTTTCTGGTGATCGCGCTGGTGGTGACGCCGGGCGCGACGGCCTATCTGCTGACCGACCGGTTCCCGAAACTGATCGTCATCGCCGTGGCAATCGGGTCGATCACCTCCTTTGTCGGCGTGTATCTGAGCTACTTCCTCGATGGAGCGACGGGAGGAGTCGTGATCATGCTGCAGACCGGGCTGTTCCTCACAGCCTTCCTGTTCGCGCCGCAGCACGGACTGCTGGCGCAACGGGCCAAGGCGCGCGGCGGCAGTGCGAAAGCGGAGGTCTCCTGATGAATCTCTGGCTGGATTTCCTGATCGATCCGTTCCGCTTTGCCTATATGCAGAAGGCTTTCCTGATCACCTTCCTGATTGCGCTGCCGATGGCGGCGATGAGTTCGCTGATGGTGCTCAAGGGCTGGTCGCTGATGGGCGACGCGATGAGCCACGCCGTGCTGCCGGGCATCGTCATGGCCTTTATCGCCGGGGTGCCGCTGGCCGTCGGCGCTTTCGGCGCAGGCCTGTTCTGCGCGGTCGCCACCGGCTGGCTCAATGCCAACAGCCGGGTGAAGGAGGACACGATGATGGGCATCGTGTTTTCCGGCATGTTCGGGCTTGGCATCGTGCTGCATGTCAGCGTCCGCTCCAGCCTGCATCTTGATCATATCCTGTTTGGCGACATGCTCGGCGTTTCCTGGTCCGACATCGGTACCACCGCACTGCTGGCCATTCTGTGCAGTGCCTTCCTGATCAGCAAATGGCGCGATCTGGTGGCGCAGGCCTTTGACGGCATGCATGCGCAGGCCATCGGGCTGAAGACCGGCTGGCTGCATTACGGGCTGCTGACGGCCATCGCGCTTATGATCGTCGCCAGTCTGAAAGCCGTCGGCATCATCCTGTCGATCGCCCTGCTGGTGGCGCCCGGCGCCATTGCCTTCCTGGTCGCGCGAACCTTTGTCGGCATGCTGAGCGTGGCCGTGGCATCGGTGATCCTGAGCGCCCTGATCGGCATCTTCGCGAGCTACCACATCGACAGCGAACCGGCGCCGACCATGGTGCTGATGATGACAGGGCTGTTCGTCGTGGCGCTGGTGGTGAGCCAGGTCAGGGACATGCGGATGCGGAAGGCTGTGAGCTAGGGCCAGGTTTCTCGGCCGCGTTCAGATCCCCTCGATCGCAAACTCGGGCGCGCCGTTCCACACGAGCTTCCAGCTCGCGCCCGGACGGACATTCTGGATGATGCCGGGATCGAAGGCAACGAAGCAGCGGCCGCCTTCGTGACGCACCGAGGGGTAGATCAGTCCGCGATGGCCCTCACGCCGCAGATCGGCGGCCAGCACCTGGCCCGCCGGGTAGCCTTTTCCGGGATCAGGGTCGAGCGCGGGATGTGCCTTCGCATTCGGTTCGGCCCCATGCAGGTCGGGAAAGTCGCCGATGAAATCGGCCACAAGCTCGACATAGCGCGCCTCGTCCTCGTAGCGGCCGATGAAGCCCAGTTCGCGGGTCCGGTGGAAACCCACTTCCTGCGCACTGGTCAGCATGTCCCAGGCGCAATACCAGGCTCCACGGTCGCCACTGTTGAAGCGGTTGCCGGTTGATCGTGTGTAGGTGAAAGCGGCGTTGATGTGGCTTTGGCCAAACAGCTTGAGGTCCTGCGCGCGGCGGGCGAAGGCCAGTTCGCGCCGGTCGAGCGCCGGGCTGCCCTCGCGTTCGGCGATCAGCCGGGCGCTGGTTTCACCCTCGAGCTCGGCGAGGATAGATGCTTCCTCATCACTGTCGACAAGCCCGCGCAGGACGGGCGGCTTGTGATGCGTCTGAGAGATCAGGCGAACCAGCGCACGATCATTGACCGGCGTGATCCTCACACGCCACCCCGGAGCGCGTCGACATAGCTGCGCACGCGCAGGATTTTTGGCAGGCCGCCGGCGATCATCGCATCCACCGGCCGCGCGCCGTCGAACTCCGGTCCCCGATTGGGCAGCTTGGCCCACCCACCCGCAATCGGTTCGTTGAAGTAGAGTTCAAGCGACTTGTAGAGCCCGATGAGCGCGCTCAGCCGCAGCATCTGGTCATGCGTCAGATCACCGGCAAATCCCGGCTTCCTCGCCCGCTTCCAGGTGGATTCCGACATATCGGCAAGTGCCGCGGCTTCGCGGAGTGTCAGCGACCAGGCATCGGCAATCCGCGCAAAAGCCTTGAGTCCCACTGCCTGCCGGTCCGGTGCGGCTCGCTCCAGAACAAGGTTTTCCATTGCCCCAACGTAGGCTCATATGAACACTATTTCAAGGTCATATGAGCCGCCACGGAAGCGATGTGGTTTCGGCGCCAAGAACCTTGTATTTCCCTACCCCATGCCACCACCCAAAAACCAATCCGGTCTTTCGCCAGATCTGCCAACCGCTGTGGCTTATCGCGGCCGCTGGCTGCGGATATAGGTTTCCAGCACCCTATTCATGCGAGTCTGGTAGCCCTTGCCGGTTGCCTTGAACGCATCAAGGACGGATTTTTTGACACGCAGCGTGATTTGCTGCGTGGTGTCGGGCTCCACCAGCTCGGCCTTATTCCAGAATTCATCGTCGAGTGGTGGGATATCGCTGTAGTCGATATCCTCATCCTTGATCGTCGCCAGTTCCTCTGGGCTGAGTTCCTTGTCGTAGCGCTTGTTCATAGCGGCTCCTTTCTGCGCGGCTACCGGGGCGGGCTGAAATGATGCGGGTAAGGCCCGCACGGTCAGTGTGGGTGACCACCAAAATCAGTGCGTTTTCAATCATGCCGATGCTGTTCTTGCGTACCTCGCCATATTCTAACCGATTATCCTCGGCTGTGAGCACCGGACCATCAAAAATACGCGCGGCGGTTTGAAAACTCACCCCGTGCTTGTCGATATTGGCTCTGTTCTTCTCGTCATCCCATTCAAAGCCCATTAAATATGTTACCACAATTTGTAACTACAATGACATAAGGCTTTCGCTTGAGAACGCGCAGTGCCGAACGGGATGGCTATGTAACTGCGCAAGGGATCTTTCCGGCTCAACAACCGAACCTAACTCCCTCCCCCTTGCCATCGCCGCCGGATTCAGCCTAGATATCTCCATCCCGTTGGGAGAAGCCGGTTCACTCCGGTGCCGAAGGAGCAACCGCCCCGGAAACTCTCAGGCAAAAGGACCAACGGAATACTCGGACTCTGGAGAATGGCGCTTTTTCGCGTCTGCCGAAGGGATAACAATCTCAGGCAAAAGGACAGAGGGGGCTGTTTGAAAGCGTTTGACGCTTGACGATTGGCCCGTGCGCGGTTGACCCCGGCACCTGAGATGGAGATTGCAGCGTGGAGACCCCGGCTGACCTTCTGAAAACACCGCTACATTCCCTGCATCTCGAGCTTGGCGCGCGCATGGCCGGGTTTGCCGGTTACGACATGCCGATCCAGTATCCGATGGGCGTGATGCAGGAGCATCTGCACACCCGCGCCAATGCCGGGCTGTTCGATGTCTCGCACATGGGGCAGATCCTGATCCGCGCCAAGAGCAGCGACCTGCGCGACGCAGCCCTGGCGCTTGAGACCATCACCCCGGTCGATGTGGCCGATCTCAAACCCGGCCGCCAGCGCTACGGGTTGTTCACCAATGAGCAAGGCGGGCTCGAAGATGATTTCATGGTCGCCAACCGCGGCGACCATCTCTACCTGGTGGTCAACGCCGCCTGCAAGCACGACGATCTGGCCCGCATCAAGTCAGCGCTTTCCGAGACCTGCGAGATTGAGGCGCAGTTCGACCGCGGGCTGATCGCGCTGCAGGGCCCGGCGGCGGAAAGCGTGCTGTCCTCCTATGCGCCGGAAGCCGAAGACATGATGTTCATGGATGTGGCGGAGCTTGACATCGCCGGGGTCCCGGCCGTGGTCTCGCGCTCGGGCTATACCGGCGAAGACGGCTACGAAATCTCGCTGCCCGCCGACGAGACCGATCGCATCGCAAGGCTGCTGCTGGCCGATGACCAGGTCGCACCGATCGGACTTGGCGCGCGGGATTCGCTCAGGCTGGAAGCCGGGCTTTGCCTTTACGGCAACGACATCGACGAGACCACCACGCCGGTGGACGCCAATCTGAAATGGGCAATCCAGAAAGTGCGCCGCAAGGGTGGCGCCCGCGAAGGCGGCTTCCCGGGCGCCGATGTGATCCTCCCCCAGTTTGAGAATGGCGCGAGCCGTATCCGCGTCGGCCTGCAGCCAACGGGCAAGGCGCCGGTGCGCGCAGGCGCCGCGCTGTTTGAAACCGACAGTGGCGGCGAGGCCATCGGCACGGTCACATCCGGCGGGTTCGGCCCGAGCGCCGGCGGCCCGGTGGCGATGGGCTATGTGCCTGCCGCGCAGACTGCCACCGGTACGAAAATCTTTGCCGAAGTGCGCGGCAAGCGGCTGGAACTCGCCGTCGCCGCCCTGCCCTTCGTCCCCTCCACCTACAAGCGTTAAGTCAAGAACAGGAACAGCCCCATGCTCAAATTCACCGAAGACCACGAATGGCTCAAGATCGAGGGCGATGTCGCCACCGTCGGCATTACCGAACACGCAGCCGAGCAGCTGGGCGATCTGGTGTTTGTCGAACTGCCGGAAGTCGGCGCCAAGCTCGACAAGGGCGGCGAGGCCTCGACAGTGGAATCGGTGAAGGCCGCGTCGGACGTCTATTGCCCGCTCGCCGGCGAGATCGTCGAGGTCAACCAGGCGATTGCCGACGATCCTTCGCTGGTCAATTCCGACCCCACCGGGGCCGGCTGGTTCTTCAAGCTCAAGCTCGATGACGCAAACAGCGCCAACGAGCTGATGGATGAAGCCGCCTACACCTCGATGATCGGCTGAGACAGACCATGACCATCAAGCTGACCGACTACAATCCCTACGACTTCGCAAACCGGCGCCATATCGGCCCGTCACCGGCGGAAATCGCCGACATGCTCGAGACCGTCGGGGCGTCCTCGCTCGATGCGCTGATCGAGGAGACAGTGCCCGGCTCGATCCGCCAGACTGCGCCGCTCGACTTCGGCGATCCGATGAGCGAGCGCGAGGTGCTTGATCATCTCCGTGCCACCGCGAAGAAGAACAAGGTGATGCTGTCGCTGATCGGTCAGGGCTATCACGGCACCATCATGCCGCCGGTGATCCAACGGTGCATCCTCGAAAACCCGGCCTGGTACACGGCCTACACCCCCTACCAACCGGAAATCAGCCAGGGACGTCTGGAAGCACTTCTGAACTTCCAGACCATGGTCGCCGATCTCACCGGACTGGACATCGCCAATGCCTCGCTGCTTGACGAGGCCACGGCGGCTGCGGAAGCCATGGCGATGGCCGAGCGGGCGTCGAAATCGAAGACAACCGCGTTCTTCGTCGATCATCACTGCCACCCGCAGACCATCGATGTGATCCGCACCCGCGCAGAGCCGCTGGGATGGGAGGTCGTCGTCGGTGACCCGTTCACAGAACTGGATCCGGAATCCGTATTCGGCGCGATCTTCCAGTATCCCGGCACGTTTGGCCATGTGCATGATTTCACCGACGTGATCGCAACGCTGCACGCGCACAAGGCGATTGCCGTTGTCGCTGCCGATCCGCTGTCGCTGACGCTGCTGAAATCGCCCGGCGAAATGGGCGCCGATATCGCCATCGGTTCGATGCAGCGCTTCGGTGTTCCGGTCGGCTATGGCGGTCCGCACGCGGCCTATATGGCGGTCAAGGACGCCTACAAGCGCTCGATGCCCGGCCGCCTGGTCGGCGTGACCGTGGATACCCGCGGCAACCAGGCCTACCGGCTGGCGCTGCAGACCCGCGAGCAGCACATCCGCCGCGAGAAGGCGACGTCGAACATCTGCACCGCGCAGGTGCTGCTCGCCGTCATCGCCTCGATGTATGCGGTTTTCCATGGCCCGGTGGGCCTCAAGGCGATCGCCGGCCGCATCCACATCAAGGCGGCAACGCTGGCGGCGGGCCTGAAGCAGCTCGATTTCATCATCGATCCGGCGATCTTCTTCGACACCATCACCGTGTTTGCCGAAGGCCGGCAGGCCGAGATTCTCGAAGCGGCGCGGGCCGAGGGCATCAACCTGCGCAAGGTCGGCGACGACCGCATCGGCATTGCGCTCGATGAGGTCTCGCGGCCCGAAACCGTGGAAGCCGTGTGGCGGGCCTTTGGCGGCGATCTCAAATTCAAGGACATGCTGGCCGAGCCGGTCATCGCCGATCCGCTGGTCAGGCAGTCGCGCTATCTCGAGCACCCGATCTTCCACATGAACCGGGCCGAAAGCGAGATGACGCGCTATATCCGCCGGCTCTCGGACAAGGATCTGGCGCTTGACCGGACCATGATCCCGCTCGGTTCCTGCACCATGAAGCTCAATGCGACGGCGGAAATGCTGTCGATCACCTGGCCGGAATTTGCCGACATCCATCCGTTCGCGCCGGCCGACCAGGCGCTCGGCTACAAGCAGATGATCGACGACCTGTCGGACAAGCTGTGCCAGATCACCGGCTATGACGCGATCTCGATGCAACCCAACTCGGGTGCGCAGGGCGAATATGCCGGGCTGATGGCGATCCGCGGCTATCATCGCGCCAATGGCGACACCCACCGGCATGTCTGCCTGATCCCGACTTCGGCGCACGGCACCAACCCGGCCTCGGCGCAGATGGCGGGGATGACGGTCGTGGCCGTCGGCACCCGCGAGAACGGCGACATCGATCTTGATGATTTCCGCGCCAAGGCCGAACAGCACGCCGACAATCTCGCCGCCTGCATGATCACCTACCCCTCCACCCATGGCGTGTTCGAGGAGACGGCGGCGGAAGTCTGCAAGATCACCCACCAGCACGGTGGCCAGGTCTATCTCGACGGCGCCAATCTCAACGCGCTGGTCGGGCTGGCGCGTCCGGGCGACATCGGCGCCGATGTGAGCCACCTCAACCTGCACAAGACCTTCTGCATCCCGCATGGCGGCGGCGGGCCGGGCATGGGGCCGATCGGGGTGAAGGCGCATCTGACACCGCATCTGCCGGGCCATTGCGTCACCGACGGCAAGCCGGGCGCGGTGTCAGCCGCACCGTTCGGCTCGGCCTCGATCCTGCCGATCTCCTGGGCTTATTGCCTGATGATGGGCGGCGAAGGCCTGACCCAAGCGACGAAAATCGCGATCCTCAACGCCAACTACATCGCGGCGCGGCTGAAGGGCGCGTATGATGTTCTCTACACCTCGGCTTCCGGACGGGTGGCGCATGAGTGCATTCTCGACACGCGGCCCTTGGTGCAAAGTGCCGGCGTCACCGTCGATGATGTGGCCAAGCGGCTGATCGATTGCGGCTTCCACGCGCCGACGATGAGCTGGCCGGTGGCCGGCACGCTGATGATCGAGCCGACGGAATCGGAAGTCAAAGCCGAGCTCGACCGGTTCTGTGCGGCGATGCTGGCGATCCGCGACGAGGCCTGGGCGATCGAAGACGGACGGCTCGACAAGGAAAACAACCCGCTCAAGAGAGCGCCGCACACGATCGAGGATCTGGTCGGTCCTTGGGACCGGCCTTACGACCGCGAGGCCGCCTGTTTCCCGGCGGGCGCGATCCGAAACGCCAAGTATTTTGCCCCGGTCAACCGGGTCGACAATGTCTATGGCGACCGGCACCTGGTCTGTTCCTGCCCGCCGATGTCGGACTACGCTGACGCGGCGGAATAGGCCCTTTTCCTGACATGACGAGGCGGCTTCCGGGCCGCCTCTTCTGCATCCAGCCTTACAGGTCGCCGGGCAGCGGCACTTTCAGCGCGGTCCGCTGAACTGCTGCACTCGTCGTACCAGCCGGACACCTTCCCGTGGATTTGCTGAACCCGCTCCGTTGGTTCAAGGCCGAGCCGAAGATTCCTGACCGCTTTCCGCTTGATGAATGAATATTCATTCACTATACATATTTGTCTGACAGGAAGGGTGATCCGGTTCGCCGCGTGGACGCGTACGGGATTACGAAAACCTCTATCGCGTTTACGTGAATGAACATCCGAGGACAGTTTGATGGACGCCCCTGCAGCCAATCCCGTGACAACCGCCGCCAGCGATCGTGCGTCGGATATTCTCGACAAGGTCAAGTCGGTGTTCGCCCTGAATGGCTTCGAGGGCACCTCGATGCAGGATCTGGCGCAGGCGACGCAGATGAGTGTCGGCAACTTTTACCGCTACTTCCCTTCCAAGGCCGCCATCATTACCGCGCTGGTCAAACGCGACCTCGAGGAAATCGAAGCTCTGTTCGATGCCGTCCGATCCGCGGAAGATCCCGGTGCAATGTTCATGACGCTGTTGCGTCATGATATCGAGACCCTGCCGTTTGAGAAGGCAGCACTGTGGAGCGAGGTGCAGGCCGCCTCCTACCGCTGTCCGGAAATCACCGCGCTGATGCGCACGATGGACGAGACGGTGCGCAGCAACGTGGTCGTCGCACTTGTGCGCATTCACGGCGACGACAGCCCGGAGGCCCGGGAAATCTTCGAAACGCGAGCACAGCTACTGATGGCGCTGGTCCACGGATTTGCCCAGCGCAAATACTGTGCCTGCGAAACCGCAGATCCTTCAAAGACCGCTGCCTTTGCAGAGCTTGTGCTGTCAACGCTTCACGACACCATTTTCGCTTCTCCCAGCAAACCCGCCAAATGACCGGAACCGCCATGCGCCCTACCCTTGTTCTTGCACTCCCCCTCCTCTGCGCCATGGCGCTGCCGGCGGGTGCTGTGGATGCAGAGAAAGCTCCATCAAACGGCAGCCTTGCGCCCGCGATCATTGCGGTGAGGGCTGAGAAAGCCCCGATCACCGACCGGGTGCTGTCCAACGGCATGATCACCGCGCGCGAGGAGGTGCTGGTGGCGCCGCAGGTCGAAGGTCTGGCGATCGAAAGCCTCGAGACCGATATCGGTGACCAGGTGGAAGCCGGCTCCGTGCTGGCCACGTTGTCGAAGGATCAGCTGGTCCTGCAGCGCAGCCAGCTCGACGCCAACCGCGCCAAGGCGATGGCGGCGATCGCCCAGCTGGAGGCGCAACTGGCCGAGGTCCAGTCCAACACACGGGAAACGGTGAAAGCCAGCGAACGGGCCAGGCAGCTCGCCGCCCAGGGCACCTATTCCACCGTGCAGGCGGAACAGGCCGAAGCCCAGGCGACAGCGGCTGAGGCGCGGGTCCGTTCGGTCGAGGAATCGATCAAGGTGGCGCAGGCCGACATCGCCGTGATCGACGCGCAGATGAAGGACATCGAGCTGCGCCTGGCGCGCAGCGAGGTCAAGGCACCGGTCTCGGGCATCGTTTCGGCGCGAGGCGCGCGGATCGGTGCCATCGCCAGCGCAAGCGCGGGACCGCTCTTCACCATCATCCGGGATGGCGAACTGGAACTGCGCGCCGATATCGCCGAGGCCGACATGCACCGCGTTGAAGAAGGCCAGACCGTGCTGATCCACCTCATCGGCGCGGAGGCCCCGGTCGAGGGCACCATACGGCTGGTCGAACCGACCCTGAACACGACGACACGTCTGGGCATGGCCCGCATCGAGATTGCCGATGGCGCAAATCTTCGCGCCGGAATGTTCGCGGATGCTGAGATCATCGTGGCAAGCCGGGATGCCGTGACCGTGCCGGTGACATCGGTCAACATGACCCGCAACAGCGCCGACGTTCTCAGGATCGATGACGGCATTGCCAAGCGCACCTCCGTCACCACCGGCATTCGCGAGGGTGGCCTGGTGGAAATCGTCGAGGGACTGGCCGAAGGCGACCTGATCGTCGCCAAGGCCGGCGCTTTCGTGCGCGACGGCGACCGGATCACGCCGGTGGAAGAAACCGACAGCGGCGCAGCTGCCGCGATGACCGAGTGAGGCACCCGAGATGAACTTTTCCGCCTGGGCCATTCGCAACCCGATCGCGCCAATCCTGGCATTCGCGCTGCTGACGATCGTCGGCATCCAGTCCTTCTTCACCCTGCCGATCACACGGTTTCCCAATATCGATGTGCCGCTGGTGGCGATTACCGTGGTGCAATCGGGCGCCGCGCCTTCCGAGATGGAAGCCCAGGTCACGAAGGAAATCGAGGATGCGGTCGCCGGCATCAACGGCGTCGATGACATCGGCTCCACCGTGTCCGACGGCATATCGACCACGACCGTGATCTTCAGAATGGAAGTGCCGACCAACCAGGCGGTGCAGGACGTCAAGGACGCCATTGATGGTGTCCGCGGCGATCTGCCGGCCTCGGTGGAAGAGCCGATCGTCACCCGCGTGGATGTCGAAGGCCAGGCGATCATGACTTTCGCGGTGCATGCCCCCGACATGACGCTCGAGGAAGCCTCCTGGTTTGTCGATGACACCATCAAGCGGGCGCTGCAGGGCCAGCGCGGGGTCGGCAAGGTCGACCGGCATGGCGGCGCGGACCGGGAAATCCGTGTCGAGCTGGATCCGGCACGTCTCGATTCCTACGGCATCACCGCAGCCGATGTGAACCGGCAGCTGCGCGCCACCAACGCCAATCTCGGCGGCGGCCGCGGCGAGGTCGGCGCGCGCGAACAGGTGATCCGGACGCTTGGCGATGCCCAGAATGCGGCGTCGCTGGAACAGACCACCATCGCCCTGCCGAACGGACGTTTTGTCCGGCTTGGCGATCTCGGCACAGTGCAGGACACCTACGAAGAGCTGCGCTCCTTCGGACGTTACAATGGCGATCAGGTGGTGTCGTTTGCCGTTTTCCGCTCGAAGGGCGCCAGCGAGATCTCGGTCTCCGAAGTGGTGAACGAAACGCTGGACGAGATCCGGGCCGAGTACCCGAATGTCGAACTGGTTCCCGTCGATGACACCGTGTTCTTCACCTATGGCAACTACGAATCTGCCCTGCACACACTGGTGGAAGGCGCGTTGCTGGCGGTTCTGGTGGTGTTCCTGTTCTTGAGAAACTGGCGCGCCACGCTGATTGCGGCGGTGGCGCTTCCCTTGTCGGCAATCCCGACATTCTACGTCATGGACCTGCTCGGGTTCTCGCTCAACCTGGTCAGCCTGCTGGCCATCACGCTGGCGACCGGGATCCTGGTCGACGATGCGATCGTGGAGGTGGAAAACATCTCGCGGCATATCCGCATGGGCAAGACGCCTTACCGGGCGTCCGTCGAGGCGGCGGATGAAATCGGGCTGGCGGTGATCGCCACCACCTTCACCATCATTGCCGTCTTCGTGCCGGTGTCGTTCATGCCCGGCATTCCGGGGCAGTATTTTATCCAGTTCGGCATGACCGTCGCCGTCGCGGTGATGTTCTCGCTGCTGGTTGCACGGCTGATCACGCCGATGATGGCCGCCTATCTGATGCGCGACAGCGATGCGCATGAGGAGACCGAGGGCGGCGGGCCGATCATGCGCGGGTACACCTGGCTGATCTCAAAGACCCTGCGCTGGAAATACACGACCTTGCTCGCAGCCATCGGATCGCTGGTGGTCGCGGTCTATTTCCTGATGCAGGTGCCGGGCTCGTTCCTGCCGCCTGACGATGTCTCGCGTGTCAGCATCAGCGTGGAGCTGCCGCCAGGCGCGACGCTCGAAGATACCGATCGCACCACCGAAGCCATGCGCCAGATCATCGCCGGCATCGACGATGTCGAGAACGTCTTTGTTCTTGGCGGCAGCTCGCCCAAGGGCGAGGTCGATATCCGCCGCGCCTCGATCTCGGTGCTGCTGGAAAAGATCGAACATTCGATCGTCAAGAAAGTGGTCAACGGGCTGGCCGGTGCGGTACCGTTCATCTCGGAGTCCCTGCCGCGCATGGAAGTTCTGGGCCGGGTCCGCTCGCAGGCGGAGATTGAAGCCGAGATCTTCGAGAAGCTTGCCGTCATTCCAGACATCAGGGCCTACAAGCTCAATGACCGCGGCGAACGCGACCTGACCTACAACGTGATTTCGAACGACGACGCGGCAATCGACCGGGCCGTCGCCATACTCGAGCCGAAACTCAAGGCCGAAAATGTGCTGTCCAGCGTCAGCGTCTCGGGCTCCCTGCCCCGCCCGGAAGTCCAGATCCGGCCCCGGACCGAGGAAGCGGCACGGCTCGGCGTGACCACGGCGCAGATTGCCGAAACCGTGCGCGTCGCCACCATCGGCGATGTTGATGCGGCACTGGCCAAGATCTCGCTCGACAACCGCCAGATCCCGATCCGGGTTCAGCTCGACCCGGTCTACCGGGCCGATATCGACCGGATCGGCAATCTGCGGGTGGCCACCTCGAAGGGCGTGTCGGTGCCGCTGAAGACCGTGGCCGACATCATCATCACGCAGGGCCCCTCGACCATCAAGCGCTTCAACCGCGAACGGCAGGCAACCATCGGCGCCAGCCTGCCGATTGGCGTCGCGCTGGACACGGCCAAGAACCGGTTCAACGAGATCGTCGCCAGCACCGAGCTGCCGGCCGGGGTTCAGGTGCTCGAGGCAGGTGATGCTGAAGTCCAGGCGGAAATGCAGGAAAGCTTCCTCAACGCCATGCTGATGGGGCTGATGCTGGTGCTGACGGTGCTGATCCTCTTGTTCAAGGACGTGATCCAGCCGTTCACCATCCTGTTCTCGCTGCCGCTCGCCATCGGCGGTGTCGCCGCGGGCCTGATCCTGACCAAAAACGCCATGTCGATGCCGGTGCTGATCGGCATCCTGATGCTGATGGGGATCGTCACCAAAAACGCCATCCTGCTGGTCGATTTCGCCGTCGAGCTGATCCGCTCGGGCCGCGAACGGGTGGGCGCGATGATCGAAGCCGGGCAGAAGCGCGCCCGGCCGATCGTGATGACCTCGATCGCCATGTCGGCCGGCATGCTGCCCAGCGCGCTTGGCGTCGGCGAAGGCGGTTCGTTCCGCGCGCCGATGGCGATTGCGGTGATCGGCGGGATCATCGTCTCGACGGTTCTCAGCCTGGTGGTGGTGCCGTCGTTCTTCCTGATCATGGATGATCTGTCGCGTCTGCTGAGCCGCATCTTCAGCCGCTTCGTTGGCCCCAAGGAAGAGGAGATCGAGGTGCTGGAACCCGAAGCCATGACCGTGGCTATCGGCGAAAACAGCGAAGAGATCGCCGAGCTGCGCGCGCGTCTGGCGCAGCTTGAGGGCCAGGCCGGGGGCAGCCGGCCAAAGCTGGTGGTGACACACCAGGCAGCCGAATAGACAAAAGGCCGGGGCCCAATCAGCCCCGGCCTTTTTCATTCAGGCAAGAATACAATCAGACGCCGAGAAACTCGGTTTCAACCTCGCGGGTCAGGCCTTCGGGCGTCCCGGTCCAGACTGTCTGGCCGCGGGCCAGGATGACGCAGCGATCAGCGACGGCACGGAGCTCGGAGAAGCCCTTGTCGATGACCAGGATCGACTGGCCGCCCTGTTTCAGCTTGGCGATGGCCGCCCAGATCTCCTGACGCACCACCGGCGCAAGACCTTCCGTCGCCTCGTCGAGAATGAGCAGCCGCGGGTTGGTCATCAGCGCACGGGAAATCGCCAGCATCTGCTGTTCCCCGCCCGACAGCGTGGCGGCACTCTGGCTCATGCGTTCGCCCAGCCGTGGAAACAGCTCCGTCACCTTGTCGATGTCCCAAAGGCCGGAGCGGGCCGAGGCCATCAGGTTCTCGTTGACGGAGAGATTGGCGAAACAGCGGCGGCCTTCCGGCGCCAGGCCGATGCCCAGCCGTGCTGCCTTAAATGAGGGCAGCACCGAGAGATCCTTGCCCTCAAAGCGGATCTCGCCGCGGGTGCTGCGCAGCATGCGGGTGATCGAGCGCACGGTGGTGGTCTTGCCCATGCCGTTGCGGCCCATCAGCGCCACCAGTTCGCCCTCGGCGATTTCCAGATCGACACCGAACAGGGCCTGCGAGGCGCCGTAGAAGGCTTCGAGCTTGCCGACTTGCAAAAGGCTCATGCCGCGTCCTCCCCGAGATAGGCGGTGCGGACTTCCGGATGATTGCGGATCTCGTCGGCGGTGCCGCGGGCAATGATCCGGCCCGAGACCAGAACCGAGATACGGTCGGCGAGCTGGAAGACCGCATCCATGTCATGCTCGATGAGCAGGATCGGCGCTTCGGCCCGCAGCTTGTCGAGGAAGCCGATCAGCCTGGCCGAGCCTTCCTGACCAAGCCCCGCCATCGGTTCGTCCATCAGGAAGATGCGCGGCTGCATGGCCAGCGCCATGGCGATTTCCAGAAGCCGCTTTTCGCCGTGCGAGAGTTCGCTCACGCGGACAGCAGCACGGTCGCCGAGGCCAACCCGGTCAAGTGCGTCCATCGCCTCGCCGATCAGTTCCTTGTCGCTTGAGACCTGGCGGAGAAAGCCGAACACGGACCTCTGCCTTGCCTGGGCTGCGAACATGACATTGCCGCGGGCCGAAAATTCCGGGATCAGCGAGGAGACCTGGAAGGTCCGGGTCAGGCCGAGGCGGGCGCGGGCAATCTGGTCGAGATCGCTGATCTCGCGGCCATCAAAGTGGATGGAGCCCGCATCCGCCGGCAACTCACCGGCGACAAGCTTGATCAGGCTGGATTTGCCGGCGCCATTGGGGCCGATCAGGGCGTGGATCTCGCCGGGTCGCAGGTCCAGATCAACGCCGTCGGTCACTTTCAGCGCGCCGAAGGATTTGCTCAGGCTAGAGAGTTTCAACACCGGTTCAGTCATGACGCACCCTCCCCGCCACCAGGCCTATGAACCCGCCTCTGGCGAACAGCACCACGGCCAGCAGTGCCGCGCCGAGGAAGAACTGCCAGTGGGTGGTGAAGCTGCCGAACAGATGCTCGAACAGCACGAACAGGCAGGCGCCGACGACCGGACCGAACAACCGCGCCACGCCGCCCAGAATGATGAAGACCATGATCTCGCCCGAGAGATGCCAGGACATCATGGTCGGGCTGACAAAGCGGTTGAGATCCGCATAGAGCGCACCGGCCAGCCCGGTGATCATGCCGGAGATGACAAAGGCCGCGAGCTTGATGCGGTAGGGCGAAAGCCCGAGCGCTGCGACCCGGCCCTCGTTCTGGCGCACCGCCTGAAGCGCGATGCCGAAGCGGGCGCCGGTCATCCGCCACTGGGCAACGAGCACCAACATCAGCACCCCGTAGCAAAGCAGGAAGAAATCCAGCGGGCGAAGCGTGTTGATGCCGGGAAAGGCATTGCGGACATAGATCGACAGCCCGTCCTCGCCGCCATAGGCGGGCCAGGAAATGGCGAAATAGTAGATCATCTGCGCAAAGGCCAGCGTGATCATGATGAAGTAGACGCCGGATGTGCGCAGGCTGAGCGCACCGATGAACAGTGCCGCCAGCCCGCTGACAACTATCGCCACCAGCCACAGCACCAGCATCTGGTTGGTGCCGTTGATCAGGAATGGCGCGGTCATCAGCGGCTCGTAATTCTGGTGATGACTTGCCAGGATACCCACGGCGTAGCCACCGAGGCCGAAGAAGGCGGCATGGCCGAAGGAGACCAGACCTCCAAGGCCCAGCGCGATGTTGAGGCCAACACCAGCGAGCGCCAGAATGGTGGCGCGGGTGGCCAGCGTGACGAGGAACGGCTCATCGGCGAAGTGCGCGATCAGCGGCCCGCCAAGCAGGATCAGCGCCAGCAGGATGTTGAGACGATGTTCGGTAATCAGATCACGCATTGGCTGGAAACAACCCCTTTGGCTTGAACACCAGCACGACGGCCATCAGCAGGTAGATCAGCATCGAAGCCAGTGCGGAACCGACGCCGCGGGCAGCCGACGCTTCCATGACGCCGGACAGCAGCGTGGGCAGCAGGAAACGGCCGAGCGTATCGACCAGGCCGACAATCAGGGCTGCGACCAGCGCGCCGCGAATGGAGCCGATACCGCCAATGACGATGACGACGAAGGCCAGGATCAGAACCGGCTCGCCCATGCCGATCTGCACCGACTGGATGGCGCCGATGAGCGCGCCGGCGAAACCGGCAAGTGCGGCGCCGAGCGCAAAGACCACGGTGTAGAGAAAACGGATATCGACCCCGAGTGCGGCGATCATTTCGCGGTCGGCTTCGCCGGCGCGGATCTGCATGCCGAGCCGGGTCTTGCTGATCAGCAGCCCGAGGCCTGCAGCAACGACCAGGCCGGCGATGATGATCGCCAGGCGGTAGGCCGGATAAGGCAGATCGCCGGGCAGCATCACCGGGCCGGACAGAAAGACCGGCGGGTCGAGATAAAGCGGGAAGGAGCCGAAGACAAAGCGGACGGCTTCGGAAAACATCAGCACCAGGGCGAAGGTGGCCAGCACCTGATCGAGATGATCGCGGTCATAAAGCCTGCGGATCACCACGATCTCGACCAGCGCACCGGCAGCCGCGGCCGCGATCAGGCTGGCGATCAGGCCGAGCCAGAAAGACCCGGTCCAGGCAGCGACTGCGGCACAGACGAAACCGCCGACCATGAACAGCGAGCCATGGGCAAGATTGATCAGGCCCATCACGCCGAAAATCAGGGTCAGGCCGGCCGCCATCAGAAACAGCATGACGCCAAGCTGAAGGCCATTGAGAATTTGTTCGAGAAAAAGGGCGACAGTCATCGTCTACCGGCTCGCACTCTCGCGCCGCGCATTCGGATGAATGCCAGAGGGCGCAGTAAGCATTTTGGTCACAACAGGACCATCAGACCGGGCGGAGCACGTGGTCCCGCCCGGAGCTGATGAGCTGATTACATCTTGCAGTCGGCCGCGTAGGCGTCAGCATGATCTTCAAGCGCAACGCCCACCATCTTGTTGGTGTAGACGTCGCCTTCCTTGATCACTTCGCGGACATAGATGTCCTGGATCGGGTGGTTGTTGTTGCCGAACTTGAAGTCACCGCGGGTCGACTTGAAGTTGGCAGCCTTCAGGGCTGCGCGGAAGGCATCCTTGTCGGAGATCGACGCGGTTTCCATGGCCGAGAGCAGCAGGTTGGCAGTGTCGAAACCCTGGCTGGCATAGAGCGAAGGCAGACGGCCATACTCGGCCTGGAAGCTTTCGACGAATGCCTTGTTGGTTTCGTTGTCGATGTCCTTGGACCACTGCGAGGTGTTCTTGACGCCGAGTGCGGCGTCGCCGACGGCCTGCAGGATGGCCTGGTCAAAAGAGAAGGCCGGTCCGAGCAGCGGCACGTCCACACCGGCGCCGGCATATTGCTTCATGAACGCGATGCCCATGCCGCCGGGCAGGAAGAAGAACACGTTGTCAGCCCCGGACGCGCGGATTTCGGCGATCTCGGCAGCATAATCGGTCTGGCCGAGCTGGGTGTAGATTTCCTTGACCACTTCGCCCTTGAAGAAGCGCTTGAAGCCGGTCAGCGCATCCTTGCCGGCCGGATAGTTCGGCGCCAGGATGAAGCTCTTCTTGAAATCTGCGGAAGTGGCGTAGGCGCCCATGGCTTCATGCAAATTGTCGTTCTGCCAGGCGACGTTGAAGTAGTTGGCGTTGCAGCCAGCACCGGCAAGCGCCGACGGACCGGCATTGGGCGACAGGTAGATCTTGTCCTGGGCGACGGCGCCCGGAATGACGGCCATGGCCAGGTTGGACCAGATGATGCCGGTCATGACGTCGACCTTGTCGGACTGGATCAGCTTGTCGGAGAGCTGAACCGCGAGATCGGGCTTGCGGGCGTCGTCCTCGATGATCAGTTCGACATCGGTGTTGCCCGACTGCTTCAGCGCCAGTTCGAAGCCGTCGCGGACGTCGATGCCGAGCGATGCTCCGCCGCCCGAGAGCGTGGTGATCATGCCGACCTTGACCGGCTCGGCAGCAGCCATCGATACGCCGGCCAGCAGCGACGCAGCCGTCGCCAGTCCCATAAATGTCTTTTTCATTGGTTTTCCTCTCTGTTTTTGATGCAGCGCCGGCCTTGTTGGCGGTCCGGTCCCTGCAGCTTCATCCCCTTCGGGCGAATGATCCAGGCTGCGCCCCACCGCAAAAAATGAGTGACAGGCCTGTACGCATCGTCTTCGAGCATTGGAGCAAGGCAGCATTGAATGTCAACGCGCGAGGCCCCAATCATCGCCATTGCGGTTGAGCTTATCAGCCGGTTTGAAGAATTCCAGTACTTTTTTTAAGCTTAAAATAAATTGCCCGCGATTGGCTCTTGCGCCAGCGTCCCGGGCGTGGTTCCAAGGTGGAAACCGTCATTGCCTCTCAGGGACAGAAGGAGACCGACGATGCAGTGTTTTTTCGTGGAGTTTCAGTGCAAGCTCGGCCAGGCCTATGCCGTTGCCGATGAAATCGCCAATCGCGAGATTGCCTCCGAGATCTATTCCGTCAGTGGCCAGTTCGACCTGATGGCGAAATTCTACATCGAGGATGATGTCGATATCGGTCGTTTTGTCGCCGACAATATCCACACCGTGCCGGGGGTGGAGCGGACGCACACGATCCTGACCTTCAAGGCGTTCTGACTGTGCAAAGCTGCACGATTGGGGATTTGCCTACTACCAAAAAATGGCACTGAAGCTGAGTTCGCTCGTTAGATCGAAAACCATATGCTACCAGCGAACAAAGCACTTGCTAAGCAATAGAAAGCCCCGATAACGCGTGGTCATGTCAGGAAATCGTTTTCGTATAAGCCCCGAGTAGACCACCAAATAGTGCACCGATTTTTGTATAAACCGTCGGTGCGAGCGATTTATCAACCGCCAGCGTTTCTTGAATGCTCGATCTTGGGAGTTCTTCTCCAGTATCAGAATTTAGAAGTGTCACCCCTAAAGAGGTCAGCTGTACACCACCAAATCCGCTTTCCCCAGCTGTGCCGGAGAGCTGTTCTTGGTAGGTTATAGCTCTCTCTTTTTCTAGCCATGTCATTACGTCATAGAAGTGCTCATCGATTTCCGGCCATTCTTCATCTAAATAGTTCAATTCAAACAAATCGACCGGCCACAAATCAGTCCTTCGAAGTCCACCTTTAGCCAGTCTGGACAGGATTCGTCCAACGATCTCAAATGATGCTCCAAAGGCTTCTTGATTCATTGAAATGATTCCATAGCCGCAACTTACTCGAAATTCACTGCTCTTTGTCTTCGAGCACTACTTTGATTACAGTCAACCGCTCTATCACTGTCCCCAAGGCAACACTCAGAACACCTAGACCAAAGGTAATAGATCCAAGAATCTCGTGAATTGCTGATGCTGCATTTCCAAAAAAGAACATGCCAGCAATGATCTGTAGAGCGCCAACGATAATTATTGAGCTACTCAAATCACTCTCCGTTTACCTGAAACTGGAACAATAACTCAATTTCCGAGCACGAGCAATCAGCCCAACCACGGCCGACTTTAACTTGCACCTCGGTAAACTTCGATAGAAAAAAGAAATGGTACGATTGGGTGGGTTCGAACCACCGACCTCCGGATCCACAATCCGGCGCTCTAACCAGCTGAGCTACAACCGCACTCCAACAGCCAACGATTTCGAAAGCCGTGTTATGGCGCTCACATACTGTCCGCGGGTGATTTTTGCAAGAGGTCTGACGACAGTTTTCACAGTTTCACCGGACACAAAAGCGGATAACCGGCCTGCCATCTGATGGTGCGCGAAACAGCAAAAAGGCCGGGCGCCAGGGCCCGGCCTTTTCTCAATTCGATCCGTAATGGATCAGGCAGCCTTGATTTCACTCATCGCCTTTTCGGCAACGGCCTTGGTAGGCTTGGAAACATCTTCGGCAACCTTCTTGGCGGCTTCCTGCATGGTCTTGGCCTGGTCGGCCATCATTTCAGCCTGCTTGCGGAAGAAGCCGGTCTGGAGTTCGATCATCTGAGCGACCGACTTGACGCCAAGCAGGGCTTCCATGTGCGACAGCGAGTGCTCGACATTGCCGCGGGCGGCGTCGATTGCCTTGAGGCTCAGCTCAACGGTGCCGGCCTGGGCGGTTTCCAGCGTCGATTCCATCGCCTTGGTGGCGTCTTCTGCAACGGTCTTGGCCTTTGCGTAGACTTCCTTGGTCTGGTTAACCGACTTGTCAGCCATTTCGCGATAACCGTCGGTCATCTTGGAGACATCAAATGTCGGGAATTCAAATACGTCTGCGGATGCGGTGGTCTTCTTGGTCGCCATGTCACTTCTCCTTGAAGTTTCAGAGGGACCGCTCGTGGCCCCGTTTCGGTTTCGCGGATTGTATAACACAGCTTATTGTGCAGTGCAACATATTTGGTGCGATGCGATACGCGTTAACCGTTTCGAGACAAATGACCACGCCGGATGCCGGGTTTGCTGGACCGCCGGCGGCTCGAAAGCTATTAATAAAACCTTAATTCCCCCTCATGCAGGGGCTATTCTGGCCAAAACTGGATGACCACCTATGCCGGCACACCATTATCCGTTCATCGAGCTTGCTGTTCACGCTGCCGTGCGCGACCATTTCGCCAAGGGCGATGCCGTGGCCGTGCTCAGCCGTGACCTCGGTGACGTGCTGTGGGCCAATGGCGCCGCCGCACAGCTGTTCGGCTTTTCCAATATCTATGACGTGCTGGATGAGGGCTTTGGCGGCCAGGCGGCCACGCGGCGGCAGATCGAAAGCGCGGTCAGCGGCCTTGGCCGAACCGGCAAGCCGCAGAATTTCATGATGAGGGCCACCAGCGGCTTCTCGCGCACGATGGCGCCGGCAACGCTTGAGGACTTCACTCTGCCCGATGGCGCCCCGGCCCTGCTGCTGACCAGCAGCCAACCCGGCCAGGTGCTCGCGCCCGGCGCAAGGGCCAGACAGATCATCGCAGGGTTCGAAGGCACCGGCACCCATGTCGCGGTTCTCGACAGGCACGGCCAGGTGCTGGCCGCTTCCAGCACCTTTGCCGACCTGGGTCTCGAGGGCGCCGACATCGACCGGATGGTTGCCGATGTCGCCGGCGCATCCGACCGCCTGGTCAAGCGGATGACGGCCTCGCCCATCGGCGCGATGCCGACAGCCATCGGCCGGCTGGCGGATGATCCGGCACTGCATCTGCTGTTTGCCGTCGAACCCGCGCCTGCGGATGAGAAAGACGCGGATCAGGATGAGGACGAAACCTCGGCTCCTGCGGCGGCCAGCGAAGTGATCTCGGACGGCGGCACAGGGTCTGAGCCACGATCAGACCTTGCGGACACGTCCGAGAGCGAGGGTGAAACCACAGACGGCCCGAGCAGCGCGGAAGATGCAGCGGTCGAGACCGCGAAGGCGGAGGACACGACGTCCGAAACCGCGGCGGCAGCAGATTCAGATGCGGCCACCGACAGCCAGACGCCGCCACGCCAGCCATTCTTTGACACGCGCCGGATCCGAGACGAACTCAATGCCCGGCTGGCCAAGGCCGAGCAGGAGAACAAGCTGCCGACGGCGTTCGAGGACGCCCGTGGTCTCGAGGTGCCCTCGTTGGGGGATGAAACCCGCGAAGACATCGAGGATACGGCAGCCGACACCGACGCCCCTGCCGAAGAAGAGAAGCCGGCTGATGTGGCCAGCGACGAGGAGCCCGTTTCGACGGAAAACGTCATCGACGGCGTTGATGACGATGCTTCCGACGACAGCACGGCCGAGACCGCTGATCCGGACGACGTCACAACCGCTGAAGCCGAGCCTGACAGCGAGCATTCTGCGCCTGCCGATGATGACAAGCTCAACATCGACGGCAACGCGCTCGCCGAAACCCCGGCCGACGATGCCGCTACAGCCGACGAGACCGGCGAGGAAACCGTTCCGGACACTGCGCAAGATGCATCTGACCTTGATGATGATCACGCTGTCATGGACGAGGCTGGCATGGACGAGGCTGGCGTGGACGACGTGGCCAGCGACGGGGCCGGCGACGAGGCCGGCGACGGGGCTGTCGTGGAAGACGATGTCGATGAAGCGTCTGCCGACACCCCGGCATCTGCGGAACCGCAGTTCCGGTTCGATCCGAACGGCAAGCCGGCACGGTTTGTCTGGAAGATCAACAAGGATGGCGAATTCAGCGAAGTCTCGCCCGAGTTCGCAGCCGCCGTCGGCCCTCATTCGGCGGATATCATCGGCCGCAAGTTCCCGGATCTGGCGCGGGTCTTCAATCTCGACCCCGATCACATCATCTCGGATCTGCTCAACCGCCGCGACACCTGGTCGGGCAAGACCGTGTTCTGGCCGGTTCAGGGCACCGATCTGGTCACGCCTGTGGATCTCGCCGCCCTGCCGACCTACACCCGCGACCGGCGCTTCGACGGTTTCCGCGGCTTTGGCATCGTCCGCACCGGCGAAACCCGCAAGGACCCGGAAGCGCTGGGCCTTGCCCTGGTGCCAGGAAGCGTATCGCGATCGGTGGCCGAGGCGCATGAGTCCGACCTTCACCAGGAGACACATGAAGAGCTGAGCGAAAAAGCTGATCTCACCGGCCATGAAGGCCTGCCGGTCGAGGACCAGGCAGAGCTCGAAATGCGCGACCTCGAGCGGGACATTGACGATCTTTCGCGGATGGACGGCGTTGACGCCGACAGCACTGGCGAAGAGAGCGGCCCGGATAACGCGGCAGAAGAGGCCGATGCGACTGCGGATGCACAGGCGAGCGACAAGCCTGAAGCAGAGCTTACCGACCCGTTCAAGGGCGAGCGCCCCGCGATCCGACTGGTCGAGACACCGATGCGGCGCGACAGCGACAAGATCATCGATCTGGAAGCGCGCCGACCCCGCCTTGCCAAGGAGCCGCTTTCACCTGGCGAACAGGCAGCGTTCCGGGAAATCGGCGTGCGGCTGAGCAATCCGCCGGAGCCGGAGCCCGGTGATACGGCCGAGACCCCGGATCGCCAAGACGCAAAATCCGAATCCGCAGCTCCGGCGCACCCGCAGGAAACGCCGAGCTTCGGCAAGCGTCAGGCTCTGGAAAACGACGAACGGCCGGAGAACCCGGCCGAGGCCGATGAAACCGACAGCCGAACTGGCGATGATGCGGCGGAAGACGCCGCAGAGGCGACAGTTACGACAGCAGAAGAGACCGAAACCCCGACCGCGGACCTGCGCGCCGAAACAACCACCTCGGCTGATGCCGAGGAAGAGGGGATGGGCAGCGAGGATGCCGGGAGCGTTGAGACCGGGCATGCGGACACCGGAAGTGAAGAGCCCGCCGCGCTGCCGTCGGCCTTTGCACTGCCGGGCCGACAGGGCATGTCCGCAGGCATGGACGTCAGCATCATCGATGCGATCCCGGCGGCTCTGCTGGTGCATTCGGGCGATGAACTCATCCACGGCAACGCCGACTTCTTCGAGCTGACAGGTTATGCCTCGCTTGAGGAACTCAGCAATCGCGGTGGGCTTGATCACCTGCTCGAACGTCCCGACGAGGATGACGATACAGGCGACGGCGGCCTGTTCGTGCGGTGCGGTGACGGCAGCCGGCGCGAAATCACCGCGCGGCTACGGTCGGTCAACTGGGGAGACGGCCAGGCCCTGCTGCTGGCGCTGTCGCCGCGCGAGAGCACCATTGCCCCGGCTGCCGAAGCTGCCACGGTGATCCCGCTGGCTGGCACCATCGATGAACCGGACCCCGAGCCGGAGACGTTGGCGCGCGACAATGCCCTGGTGATCGAGGCGCAGGAATTGCGCTCGATCCTGGAAACCGCAACCGATGGTGTGGTGATCCTGAACAATGACGGCACCATCCGCTCGATGAACGGCTCGGCCTGTGCGCTGTTCAACTATGATGACAACGACACCCACGATCAGCCCTTTGCCATGCTGTTCGCCCATGAAAGCCAGCGCGCGGTGATGGATTATGTCGCCGGGCTTGCCGATCACGGGGTTTCAAGCGTGCTCAATGATGGCCGCGAAGTGATCGGACGCGAAGCTTCCGGCGGGTTCCTGCCGCTGTTCATGACCATCGGACGGCTGACCGGCTCGAACGGCTATTGCGCAGTGTTGCGCGACATCACCAACTGGAAGCGGACCGAAGAAGAGCTGCGCAACGCCAAGCGCGCGGCGGAAACCGCCAATTCGCACAAGTCCGATTTCCTGGCGCGGGTGAGCCACGAGATCCGCACCCCGCTCAACGCAATCATCGGATTTTCCGAAATGATGGTGGAAGAGCGCTTCGGACCGATCGGCAGCCCGCGCTATCTCGAATACGCCCATGACATCGGCAATTCGGGCAAGCATGTGCTCGACATCGTCAACGACCTGCTCGACATATCCAAGATCGAGGCCGGCCAGGTCAGCATGGAATTTGTCTCGGTCTCGCTCAACGACCACCTGGCCGAAAGCGTGGCGTTGCTGCAGCCGATGGCCAACAGCCAGCGGGTGATCATCCGGACCAGCCTTTCGGCCAGCGTGCCGGAGGTGGTCGCCGACCAGCGCTCGATCAAGCAGATCGCGCTCAACCTTTTGTCCAATGCCATCCGTTACACGCCCTCGGGTGGCCAGATCGTGGTGTCGACCTCCTACGAGCCCTCGGGCAACGTGGTCATCCGCATCCGCGATACCGGCATCGGCATGAACCGCAAGGAACTCGAGCAGGCGATGAAGCCCTTCGGCCAGGTCGGCACCGGCCCGCGGCAGCGTGGCGACGGCACCGGGCTCGGGCTGCCGCTGACCAAGGCGATGGTCGAGGCCAACCGGGCGCAATTCGACATCGTCTCGGCCCCGGGCGAAGGAACGCTGGTTTCCATCTCGTTCCCGCCGCAGCGGGTGCTGGCTGATTGATACCAGGCTTCATTGCCAGGAACCCGGCCTGCGGTGTCATGATTGCGAGACTGTTTTCAGCGGGTTGAGCAAAAAAAGACGGGGACCTTGTCGGGTCCCCGTTTGTAGTTCTGCATCAGTGCTAACCAACACCTGGAACAGCTTTGGAGCCACCCAAGGTTGATTGCACTTTCGCGTATAAACCCTTGCCGGGTCCTTTCCAGCTTGATTAAGACTTTACTGAACCAGCCGGCTTCGCCGGAAGTGGTTAAAATTCCGGGTAAGGTTTGATTAACCATGATGCGGTGGGACGAACGGGCATGGCGGTTTGGGACCGGAGACCGTGTTGTGGCGACCGGCCGCCATGGGTGGGAAGCGGACATGTGTCGCGCATCGCGTGACTTCAAGGCCCAGAGGGGGTCTCATTGAAGGGCGGCGTCAGATCGATCCGAGATAATACCCGATGGCCTCCGCCAATTCGGTTTCCTCATAGCCGAAATGGGAGCGTACGACCTCTTCCAGTTTTCGGAATGTGTTGCCGGCCTCGACGAAATTTGCCTCCGAGGGGGATGCCGCCAATGCGTCTGCCGCACGACTCAGGCGGATGATCAATTCATGGACGACCTCGTGCTCCGCCTTCAGCTTCGCGACAACCTCGCGAAACCTGCCGCCGCCCGCTGCCTCAATCCGGGGGAACATGTCGGTGCTTTCAATGTCATGGTGAAACTTGAGCACCTGGCATTCACGGCCGCAAAGCGATCCGAATGCTCGAAAATTCTCAGCCATGTCGAGTGAAAGCACGAGCTGCTTCAGTTGCTCAGGCGGAGCGTCCCGTGCTTCGATCCTGGCAAGGACCGCGCCGATCTGTCCCATTTCTCTGAGATAATGGCGGTGGATAGCGGCCAGTTGCCGGCCTTGGCGACGGTGTATGTCTGTTGCCTCGGGCACCGGCGGGGCCTTGGGTCGCGCCGCTTCATCGAGGTTCAGTTCATTCAGTGATTGAGTCGAAAGATCAGTCATGGGGCATATATTGGCCTGCTACGGACCAAGTCAACGACGTCCGCTTTGGGCCGAAATCACTGAACTAACGCGCGCCCGCATCGGCCCGCCCCTCCTGCCACAACGCCAAGTTCGGCTGCATATTGGTATCGGTTGCTGCCGGCAAGGGCACCGGTTGACGATCCAATCGCGCTCGCCTATCAGTAAGGCACCGGGGGCGCCTTACGGCTGAGAAGTACCCTTTGAACCTGAACCAGATAATGCTGGCGGAGGGAGGGTAAATGTCGCGGGTTTCGCGGTCTTCCTTTTTTCGCTGGCCGGAGAAAAGACCGTGACAACAGACCAGATCCTTGCCGCCCTCCAGTCCCAGAAGCCGCTGGTGCATTGCATCACCAACTATGTGGCGATGAACATTGCCGCTAATGTGGTGCTCGCCGCCGGCGCCTCGCCGGCGATGGTGCATGCGGAGGACGAGGTTGCCGATTTCGCGCCGATCGCAGGCGCCTTGACCATCAATATCGGCACCCTGTCGCCCAACTGGGTGTCGGCGATGCAGAAGGCTGCGGATGCGGCCAGGGCGGCCGGCAAGCCCTGGGTTCTGGACCCGGTGGCGCATTTCGCCACGCCCTATCGCGGCGAAGTGGTGCAGGACCTGATTGCGCGGGGCCCGGCGATCATCCGCGGCAATGCTTCGGAAATCATGGCGCTTCAGGGTGCGGCTACCGCCGGCAAGGGCGTCGACAGCGGGGACAGCGTGGCTGACGCCGAAGCGGCCGCCACCGCTTTGGCCAAGGCGCAGGGCTGCGTCGTCGCGGTCACCGGCGAGGTGGATTTCGTCACCGACGGGACCCGTTCGGCGCGCATCTCCGGCGGTTCGGAAATCATGCCGATGATCACCGCAATGGGCTGTTCGCTGACGGCGCTGATGGGTGGCTTCGCCGCCGTGGCGCCGCCGCTTGAAGCCGCCGTGGCAGCGCTTGCCCTGTTTGCCGAGGCCGGCAACCGGGCAGCCCGGACAGCTGGCGGCCCGGGCAGTTTCCAGGTCGCGTTTCTCGATGCACTGTCGCAGATCAGGCCCGAAGACCTTGCCGGTGATGCAGGCGTGCAGTGGCTTTGAGACGCGAGGCGCTGAGGCTCTACCTGGTCACGGACCCGATTTTATGCGCCGGTCTCGGCGTGGTCGAGACCGTGCGCCGCGCCGTTGCGGGCGGCGTCAGCATGGTGCAGCTGCGCGACAAGCAGGCGACGACAGAAGAGCGCGTGACGCTGGCGCGGGAGCTGATGCAGGTGCTTGACGGCACCGGCGTTCCGCTGATCGTCAATGACGATCTGGAGGCCGCCCTCGCCGCGGGCGCCGACGGCGCGCATATCGGCCAGAGCGACGGCTCGCCGGAGCGGGCGCGGGCGCTGCTGGGGCCGGAGCGGATTCTGGGACTGTCCTGCGAAACGGCGGACCGGGTGGCGGCCACAAAAGGCCTGGATGTCGATTATCTCGGTCTGGGACCGGTGTTTGCCACCGGCACCAAGGCCGACCACGAGCAGCCCACCGGGCTTGCCGGCCTGGCCGCGCTGGTCGCCGCAACGGATCTGCCGACAGTGGCGATCGGCGGGTTGAAGGCGAACCATGTGAATGAGGTGCTGGCAACCGGCGCGGATGGGCTCTGCGTGGTCTCGGCGATTTGCGGCCAGGCTGACCCGCAAACAGCTGCTGCAACCTTCTTCTCCAGCAACAAGGGAGCTTCGCAATGATCCGCAATGTGCTCTCCATCGCCGGTTCCGACCCTTCCGGCGGCGCCGGTATCCAGGCCGACATCAAGGCGATCTCGGCCAATGGCGCCTATGCGATGGCGGTTCTCACCGCGCTCACCGCCCAGAACACGCAAGGCGTCAGCGGCGTGCATCTTGTTCCGCCGGCGTTTGTCGGCGAGCAGATAGACGCGGTGTTTGCCGATATAAGGGTCGACGCGATCAAGGTCGGCATGATTGCCACTGCGGAAATCGCCGAGGCGGTGGCGGATGCCTTGCAAAAGCACCCCGCCGTGCCCGTCGTGCTCGACCCGGTGATGATCGCCAAGGGCGGCGCGCCGTTGCTGGCCGACGATGCCATCGCCACCGTGCGGGAGGCGTTGCTGCCGCTCGCCACGCTGCTGACCCCGAACCTGCCGGAGGCGGCGCATCTGCTCGGTCTGCCGATGGCCGAAACACGCGACGACATGGCCGCCCAGGCCAGGGCGTTGCGGGCCCTGGGGCCCGGGGCCGTGCTCTTGAAAGGCGGCCATCTGGAAGCCGCCGAAAGCCCGGATGTTCTGGTCACCAGCGAGGGCGAACACTGGTTCGAGGCGCCGCGCACCGCGACCAAGAACACCCACGGGACCGGCTGCACCCTGTCGGCAGCACTCGCCGCACACATCGCCCAGGGCCTGTCCCTGCCCGACGCTGTGACCGCTGCCAAGGCCTATGTCGCAGGCGCCATTGCGCAGGCGGACGCGCTCAGCGTCGGCACAGGCCACGGCCCGACCCATCATTTTGCACATCTCTACAAGTAGGAAATACCCCATGAAACTGACGTCTTTGACTGCGGTGCTTACGCTGCTCGCCTCCCCGGTTATGGCGCAGGACCAGATGACGCTGATGCTGGACTGGTTCGTCAATCCCGATCACGGGCCGATCATCATTGCCGAGGAAAAAGGCTATTTCGAAGACGCCGGGCTCGAGGTCGAGATCATCGCGCCCGCCAACCCGTCCGATCCGCCCAAGATGGTGGCCGCAGGACAGGCTGATCTGGCGATCTCCTACCAGCCGCAACTGCATCTGCAGATCCACGAGGGCCTGCCTCTGAAGCGTGTCGGCACGCTGGTGGCGACGCCGCTCAACTGCCTGCTGGTGCTGGAAGACGGCCCGGTGAAATCCCCCGCCGACCTGGCCGGCCGCAAGGTCGGCTTCTCCGTCGGCGGCGTCGAGGAAGCCGTGCTCGGCGCGGTGCTGAAGACCCATGGGCTGACGCTTGCGGATATCGAGCTCATCAATGTCAACTGGTCGCTGTCGCCGTCACTGATGTCCGGCCAGGTCGACGCGGTGATTGGCGCGTTCCGCAATTTCGAACTCAACCAGATGGATATCGAAGGCGTCAAAGGCCGCTGCTTCTATGTCGAGGAGGAAGGCCTGCCGACCTATGACGAGCTGATCTATGTCGCCAACCCGGCGCGCATGGACCGCGAGATGGTTGCCCGTTTCCTGGCCGCGACCGAAAAGGCCACCCAGTATATCGTCAACCACCCTGAGGAGAGCTGGGAGCTTTTCGCAGCCAGCTCGGATGAGCTCAATGACGAACTCAACAAGCGCGCCTGGTTCGACACGCTGCCGCGCTTTGCGCTGCGGCCGACGGCGATGGATGCCGGCCGCTACGCGACATTCGAAGCCTTTTTGCACGAGGCGGGCCTGATCCCGGGCATCAACGACGTGGCCGCCATCACCATCGATGTGACCGCCCCATGAGCACGCCAGACTATGGCCGCGTCTTTGCCGCGCTGCGTGACGGGTGCCCGGAGCAATGGCAGGCCTATACAAGCCACGCCTTTGTCGAGGGGCTTGGGGACGGCTCGCTGCCGCGGGCCTCGTTCCAGCATTATCTGATCCAGGACTATGTCTTCCTGGTGCATTTTTCCCGGGCCTGGTCGCTGGGCGTGATCAAGGCCGAAACGCGCGAGGAAATGCAGGTCTGCGCCGCGACCGTCAATGCGCTGATCAATCACGAGATGGCGCTGCATGTGAAAACCTGTGCCGCCCTCGGCATCGATGAAGCCGCCCTGTTTGCCGCCAGGGAGGAAGTCGCCAACCTCGCCTATACGCGCTACGTCATGGATGCCGGCCTGCAGGGCGATTTTCTCGACCTGATCGCAGCGCTTGCGCCCTGCTGTTTCGGCTATGGCGAAATCGGCCACCGGCTTGCCGGGGCGGCGGCTCCAGACGCGCCCTATGCCGAGTGGATCGCCACCTATGCCGGAGCAGATTACCAGGATGTGATGTCCTCGGTCGGAGAGATGTTCGATGCCGCGGTGATCCGCAGGCTCGGGGGTGATTTCCGGTCCAGCCCGCGTTGGGAAAGGCTTCAGGCCCGCTTCACTACGGCGACCGAGCTGGAAGTGGGCTTCTGGGACATGGGGCTTAACGGCGCGTGAGCATTGCCACCTCGATCACTGTCCAGGGCAGCTACCGGATTGCCGACAAGGCGCTGTTCGACGACGTATCGCTGACCATTCCGGCGGGACAATGGAGCTGTCTTCTGGGCCGGTCGGGGGTCGGCAAATCCACCATCCTGCGGTTGATCCTCGGGCTTGAAACCGCGGGGCAGTTCGACGGGGCGATTGCGGCCGGGGACGGCAAGCCGATCAAGGGCCGGGCAAGTTACATGGCGCAATCGGACCTGCTACTGCCTTGGCTCAGCCTGCGCGAGAACGTCGTGCTCGGCGCGCGTCTGAGGGGGGAGCGACCGGATCTCGACAGAGCCGATGCAATGATCGCGCAGGTCGGGCTGACGGGCGATCACGGCAAGAAGCCCGGCGCGCTGTCGGGCGGCATGCGGCAACGCGCAGCGCTGGCCCGCACGCTGATGGAGGACCGGCCGATCGTGCTGCTGGACGAGCCGTTTTCGGCGCTGGATGCCGGCACCCGCGCCGACATGCAGGATCTGGCGGCCCAGGTGCTGAAAGGCAGAACCGTTCTTCTGGTGACCCACGATCCCGCCGAGGCCTGCCGCCTCGGGCATCATGTCAACGTGCTGTCGGCAACCGGCATCGCGCCCTGGCCCGTGCCGGACACGGCGCCGGTTCGCCGGGTCGATGATCCCGGCCTGCTTCACGCCCAGGCGGCATTGCTGTCGCATCTGCGGGGGGCGGCATGAACCGCGTCTGGTATCCGCTCTGTGCGGGTCTGCTCGGCCTCGGGCTGTGGCAGGCGGTGGTCTGGATCACCGGCGCGCCGCATTTCATCCTGCCCGATCCGTGGCGGGTGGCAAAGGCCGGCTATGAGAACCGTGCGCTGATTGCGGAGCACACGCTGGTGACCGCGACGGAAGTGGCGCTCGGGCTGGTGATCGGGTCGGTGCTGGGTGCGCTGACGGCGATCCAGCTCGCTGCCTCCCCCCGGCTGGCCCGGCTGACATTGCCGATGCTGGTGTTCACCCAGGCGGTGCCGGTGTTTGCGCTGGCGCCGATCCTGACCGTGTGGCTGGGCTACGGCATGGCCTCGAAAATCGCGATGGCGGTACTGATCATCTATTTCCCGGTCACTTCGGCGTTTCATGACGGGCTCACCCGGGTCTCGCCGGCGCTGCTGGATCTGGCGCAGACGATGGGGGCCAGCCCGTCCCGGGTCATGCGGCGGATCCGGATTCCGCATGCGCTGCCGTCGCTGGCCTCCGGGCTGAAGCTTGCCGCCGTCTACGCTCCGATCGGCGCGGTCATCGGCGAATGGGTCGGATCTTCGAAAGGGCTCGGCTACCTGATGCTCTTGGCCAATGGCCGGGCCAAGGTCGACCTGATGTTTGCCAGCCTGATTGCGCTGGCGGTTCTGACCGTTGTGCTGCACAAGTCAGTTTCCCTGCTTGCGCAGCGTCTCAACGAGATCTCGCGGATCGAGTGATCGTTCGAACCGACCTTCTCGCTCCGGTCAGGTCCTGAGTTGCGGCAGATCCTTGAACAGCTCCAGCGCTTCGGGGTTGGCGAGCGCCTCCTGGTTCTTGACCGGGCGGCCGTGGACGATGTCGCGCACGGCCAGCTCGACGATCTTGCCGGACTTGGTGCGCGGGATGTCGGTCACCGCAATGATGCGGGCCGGGACGTGACGCGGCGAGGCGCCGGTGCGGATCTTGGCGCGGATCCTCTTTTCCAGATCGGCATCGAGCGTGACGCCTTCCGCCAGCCGGATGAACAGAACCACGCGGACATCGTCATCCCAGTCCTGGCCGATGCAGATGGCCTCGACCACCTCGTCCATCTGTTCAACCTGGTTGTAGATTTCGGCGGTGCCGATGCGCACGCCGCCGGGATTGAGCGTTGCATCCGAACGGCCATGGATGATGATGCCGTTATGCGCGGTGCGTTCGGCAAAATCGCCGTGGGTCCAGATGTTGTCGAAGCGGGAGAAATAGGCGGCGTGGTATTTCTCGTCGTCGGGATCGTTCCAGAAACCGATCGGCATCGCCGGAAACGGCTTGGTGCAGACGAGCTCGCCCTTTTCGCCGGTGACGGACTTGCCGTTGTCATCCCAGACATCGACCGCCAGGCCGAGGCCGGGGCCCTGGATCTCGCCGCGGTAGACCGGGAGGGCGGGAATGCCGAGCACGAAGCAGGAGACGATGTCGGTGCCGCCGGAAATCGAGGCCAGGTGCACATCGGGCTTGATGCCCTCATAGACAAAGGTGAAGCCTTCGGGCGACAGCGGCGAGCCGGTCGAGGTCAACAGACGCAGCGAGGAGAGATCATGGGTCTTTGCCGGTTCGAGGCCGGCCTTGCGAACGGCGTCAATGAATTTGGCCGAGGTGCCGAACACCGCGAATTTCTCATCCGCCGCGTAGTCGAAGATGACATTGCCATCGGGATAGAAGGGTGAGCCGTCGTAAAGGCACAGCGTGGCGCCGACGGCCAGTCCGGAGACCAGCCAGTTCCACATCATCCAGCCGCAGGTGGTGAAGTAGAACAGCCGCTCGCCGGGCTCGAGCCCGCAATGCAGCCGGTGTTCCTTGAGGTGCTGCAACAGCGTGCCGCCGGCGGAATGAACGATGCATTTGGGGATGCCGGTGGTGCCGGACGAGAACAGGATATAGAGCGGATGTGCAAACGGCAGCGGCTCGAACTCGACCGTCCTGGCCGGATAATCGGCAATGAAATTCGCAAGTGTTACCGCGCCCGGCACGGCGCTGGCCACAGCCTTGGCGTCATCGAGCATCGGCACGATGATGGTTGCCCTGGTCTTGAGCGCGGCTGAAATCTCGACCAGCTTGTCTGCAACCTCCTGGCGCTTGCCATTGTACCAGTAACCGTCGCAGGAGATGAACAGCTTGGGCTCGATCTGGCCGAAACGGTCGAGCACGCCCTTGACGCCAAAATCGGGGGAGCAGGAGGACCAGATCGCGCCAATCGAGGCGCAAGCCAGCATGCAGGCGATGGTTTCGGGCATGTTGGGCATCATCGCGGCAACCCGATCGCCCTTTTCCACACCATGCGCCCGGAAGGCCTGCTGCAGCTGCGAAACCAGCGCGTGCAGTTCGAGCCAGCTCATCGAACGCTGGCCCTTGTCTTCGGCCCGGAACAGGAGCGCCGGCTCGGCACCGGTGCGCGACAGCAGGTTTTCGGCGAAATTCAGCTCGGCATCGGGAAAAAACTTCGCGCCGGGCATGGCGTCGCCGTTCTCGATAATACGTTCGCCCTTGGTGCCGCGCACACCGCAAAAATCCCATACCGCCGACCAGAAGTCCTCGCGGTCGGTCACCGACCACTCATGCAATGCCACAGGATCTGAAACAGACTGCCCTACCCTTTTTCCAGCGAATTCGGAAAACGCCATCCATGGGCTGTTCTGCAAATCCTGCTCATTGGGGCGCCAGAGTGGTGTGTCGGTCATGTCATGCTCCTGCCAGATAATGCGGTCTGGTTAGTAGCATTGGCAGGGTCCGATGCAAACATAACATGTTGCTATAGCCGACATCGCAGGTTGCGGATACTGCAGGCCAATTGCATTCGCGTTCACCAAGCTTTAACCAGAACAATCAGCACCACGTGGGGCTATTTTGGGGGAGTGTCTAATTGGGGTTCATCATCGCACAATGGTCCTTGCGACGTGCGGCGATTTCGGGCGTGCTTTTCGTCCTCGTCACCGTGCTGGCCGTGTTCGCAAGCCTGCCGCTGGCCGTCTCCAGCGGTGTCGTGCGCGACCGGCTGGAACGCGACATCGGCGCCTGGGCGGGACATCCGGTGTCGCTGGGTGATGCACCCTCGATCGACTACTGGCCGACGCCGACGATCCAGCTCGACAATGTCGTCATCCGGCCATCGACCTTTGCCGGCGGCGATCCGATCATGCGGGCCGACAGCATTGTCGCCAATTTCAACCTGTTTTCGGCAGTTCTCGGCGCGCCGAGCTTTTCCGAGTTCCGGCTGATCCGGCCGACCTTCAATCTGGAGCTCTATCCCGACGCCACTTCGAACTGGAGCTCGTCCTCCGGTGATCTGGCAGAAGGCATTGCTGCGGCGATCGAGCGGGATCTGGCCGCGCAGGCCGGCGAAACACCGCCGGCGTCGGCGGTCATTCCGGACTCGGCAGCTCTGGGCGCGGTGACCATCGAGGACGGCACCGTCAGGTGGATCCGCGATCCGGGTGCCGACGCCGAGAAACTGACTGCCATCAAGGCACGCTTGCCTGGACAGGCGCCGACAGCAGTGGCGCGGGCGAACATGACGGCAATTTTCCGCGGCGAGCAGGTGACACTCGCGGGATCGACCGCGGCGCCCCTGCTGTTGCTTGGCCGCCGAACCGCGCCGGTGGAAGTCAAGATCAGCTCCGTGCCGCTCAATATCGATTTCAGCGGATCTGCGAGCCTGGGGCCTGACCTGTTCCTGTCGGGCGCGCTGAAGCTTGCAAGTGTCTCGGTGCGGCGTGCGCTGGAGTGGTCGGGCACCGACATCAAGCCCGGCGAAGCACTGGGCGCACTTGAACTGTCGGCAAAGATTACCGCCGAACAATCCAAGGCCAAGCTTGATGACCTGATCATCATGGTCGACAAGAACCGCGGCATCGGCGTGCTCGACGTGGCCCTGCGCACCGATGAGCCCCCCCTGATCACCGGCACACTGGCCTTCAGCTCGCTGGACATCGCCTCGTTCCTGCAGGCCTTCACGCCGCTGCCCAAGACCGGTGGCGACATCGCCTCGACAATCGACACAAGGTTCCTGCGCGAGCTCGGACTGGATCTCAGGCTTTCGGCGCAATCGGCAAGTTTCGGTCCGGTGGTGCTGTCCAATCTGGCAGCTGCCGCCCGGGTCGAGCAGGGCCGGGCCAATTTCGATGTCGGCGACGCCACCGCCTATGGCGGCAGCCTGATCGGACGCATCGCCTTGTCCGAGCAGGGGGTCGATGGCGGCGTCAAGGTTCAGATGTCGGCGCGCAAGATGAATTTCGGCGGGTTGTTCGATGCCATCGGCCTGACCGGGCCATTGCCGCGCGGCACAGGCTCGCTCGACATCGAAGTCACCTCTCCCTATCCGACCTGGGCGACAGCCCTGTCGGATCTGACCGGCAAGATCGACCTCGCCGTCGAGACCGGCATTGTTCCGGGTCTCAACATTGCCAAGTTCCGCGAACTCGCGAAGGCCGAACGGTTCTTCGATCTCGACCAGTTGGGCGAAGGCACCGGGTTCTCGTTCAACTCCGCCCGGTTCCAGGCCACCATCGCCGAGGGCGAAGCCAACCTGACCACGGCCGAACTGATCGGGCCCGAGACCATGATCGCTCTGTCGGGCGTCATCCCCTATTCGCGCTCGAGCCTGGCGATCGCCGGCGTGCTTGGCCCGGCACCCGCTGCCGACGGCACGGCCGCACCGGAAGACCCGGCCAGGATTCCGTTGCGGTTTTTCATCGGCGGATCCTGGCCGCAACCGGTGATTTCTCCGGTCACGCCCTGAAGATCAGGGCAAGACCGGCAGCGCTTGCGAAAACGGGCGTATTTGGCGACAATCAACCGCCAATGATGCTTCGGAGCCCCGCGGCTCTTGTCGAATGGAATGGAGAACGGCCAGATCATGCTGCGGTTGCTTTCGGCCCTTGTCAAAATCGGACTGGCTTCCCTGATCACCGGAGCCGCGTTGTCGGCGCTCAACCTGTCGGCAGCGGAATTGCTGGCCGAGATCGGGCTGACGCCGGAACGGGTGTTCGGGCTGTTGCAGGAAGGCGCTGCCTGGGCGATCCCCAATATCGTGCTCGGCTCGATGGTGATCGTGCCGATCTGGTTCGTGACCTACCTGCTGCGGCCGCCCCGGAACTGAGCGTCATCCCTCAAGATCAATGATTGCCGAGCGCTGCCTGTTCGTCGCGCAGGCGGCGGACCTCGCGGCTCTTGTTGAGCAGTGAGGCGATGATCACGCCGATGGCCACCGCGCCGATGAGCAGCGTGCAGACGGCGTTGATCTCCGGCGTCACGCCCAGCCGCACCTGGGAATAGATCTTCATCGGCAGCGTGGTTGCGCCGGGCCCCGAGGTGAAGCTGGCGATCACCAGGTCATCGAGCGACAGGGTGAAGGCGAGCATCCAGCCGGCAATCACCGCCGGCAGGATCACCGGCAGGGTGATCTGGGTAAAGGTGGTCACCGGACCGGCGCCGAGATCCATCGCCGCCTCTTCGAGCGAACGGTCGAAGCTCATCAGCCGCGACTGCACCACGACGGCGACGAAACACATCGAGAAGGTGATGTGGGCCAGCGTCACGGTCCAGAAGCCTCGGCCAAAATCCACCGCGACGAACAACAAGAGCAGCGACAGGCCTGTAATGACTTCAGGCATCACCAGCGGCGCAAACACCATGCCGGAAAACAGGATGCGGCCGTTGAACCGGGTGTAGCGGGTCAGCGCCAGGGCTGCGAGTGTGCCGAGCACGGTGGCGAATGTCGCGGAAACCACACCGACCCTGAGCGTCACCCAGGCGGCATCGATCAGGCCCTGGTTGTTGAACAGCTCGCGATACCACTTGGTGGAAAACCCGGCCCAGACCGTGACCAGCCGGGACTCGTTGAAGGAGTAGATCACCAGGAGCACGATCGGCAGGTAGAGGAATGCAAAGCCGAAGACGACCGAGGCGATGTTGAAGCGGGTCCAGCTTGTGTTCATCGGCCGCTCTCCTGGGATTTGGCCTGCGCCTGCTGGAAGAACATGATCGGGATCACCAGGATCAATAGCAAGAGCACCGCCACGGCCGAGGAGACCGGCCAGTCGCGGTTGTTGAAGAACTCGCTCCACAGGGTCTTGCCGATCATCAGCGTGCGCGAGCCGCCGAGCAGATCGGGAATGACGAACTCGCCGACAGCCGGGATGAAGACCAGCAGGCAGCCGGCGATGATGCCGGGGATAGCGAGTGGGAAGGTGATCTTCCAGAAGGCGGTGATCGGCGGGCAGCCGAGATCCTGCGCCGCCTCGATCAGGGTGTAGTCCATCTTCTCGAGCGCCGAGTAGAGCGGCAGCACCATGAAGGGCAGATAGGAATAGACGATGCCGATATAGACCGCCGTGTCGGTGTTGAGGATGATCAGCGGCTCATCGATCAGTCCCATCGCCATCAGCAGCTGGTTGAGCAGGCCTTCGGGCTTGAGGATGCCGATCCAGGCATAGACGCGGATCAGAAAGCTGGTCCAGAACGGCAGGATCACCAGCATCAGCAGCGTCGGACGCAGCGCCTGTGGCGCGCGGGCCATGCCGTAGGCGAGCGGAAAGCCGATCAGCAGGGTCAGCATGGTCGAGATGAAGGCGATCTTGATCGAGGAGATATAGGCGTTGATGTAGAGCGAATCCTCGGTCAGCCAGAGATAGTTGGAAAAGCTGAATTGGCGGAAGGCGTCGATGATCCCCGAGACACCGTCGGCCAGATCGATGGTCGGCGCGTAGGGCGGCATCGACATCACCGGTTCCGAAAACGAGATCTTGAACACGATCAGGAACGGCACCAGGAAGAAGACCAGCAGCCAGGCATAGGGCACGATGATGACCAGGCGGCGGGTGATGGCGGAAACCAGTTTCAGCATGACCCTCAGACCCCCTTCCACACGGCGCGGAGAACAAGCAGGGCGATCACCGCTGCAAAGGCGAAGTAGATGGCGCTGCCGGCGAGCTCGATCATCTGCGGCGCGGCTGCCAGGGTGGCGACAAAGCTCAGTGTCGAGACCGCCACATAGCTTGCGAAATTCTGCTCCGTCACCGGACGCGGTTTGACAAAAAGACCTTTGCTTCTGGCCCAGCTCAGAAGATAGACCGCGGTCCCGGTCTGGGCGATGTAGATCAGGGACAGCTCCGGGCGCAGCAGCAACAGGCTTGCGGCAATTGCGGCAGTCATGCCGATGGCAGCAAGGCGATTGACCCTGAATGCCTGTGCCGCGCCGTTGTGGTCAATGCTGTCCATCACCATCCCTCACGCGTTCAGCACGATGCCGCTGTCGGTGTCGAAGCAGACCCAGATCTCCTCGTCGTAGCCGATCGGGTTTTCGACCGTGCGGACGGCATTGAGCAGCGAGGCCTTGACGACATCGCCGCTCTTGAGCTTGACGTGGAACACGGTCATGTCGCCGAGATAGCCGATATCCCAGACTTCGCCGACAGCGGCATTGATGCCGCCTTCGGGCTTCGTCCGAGAGACACGGAGTTTTTCGGGCCTGATGGCGAAGCTGGCCTTCTCGCCGGGCGCATGGGCGTGGGCGGTCTCGGAGCGGATGACCATGCCGTCCGGCGTCTCGATGTCGACCAGGTTGCCATTCGAGCCGGTGACCTCGCCACGGAAGATGTTGATGTCGCCGATAAAGCTGGCAACGAATTCCGAGTTCGGCGCTTCGTAGGTTTCTGCCGGGGTTCCGATCTGGATGATCCGGCCGGCATCCATCACCGCGATCCGGTCGGCCATGGTCATGGCCTCTTCCTGGTCGTGGGTGACGACGACGAAGGTGAGGCCGAGATCCTGCTGCAGATCCATCAGCTCGAACTGGGTTTCCTCGCGCAGCTTCTTGTCGAGCGCGCCAAGCGGTTCGTCGAGCAGCAGCACCTTGGGGCGCTTGGCGATCGAGCGGGCCAGGGCGACGCGCTGGCGCTGGCCGCCTGAAAGCTGGTGCGGCTTGCGTTTGCCGAACTGATCGAGCTTGACCAGCTTGAGCATGTTGTTGACGCGGTCCTCGATCTCGGACTTGGCCATGCCGTCCTGCTTGAGGCCGAAGGCAATGTTCTTTTCCACGCTCATATGCGGAAACAGCGCGTAGGACTGGAACATCATGTTGACCGGGCGCTTGTAGGGTGGAACGCCGGCCAGGTTTTCACCATCGAGCAGGATCTGGCCTTCGGTGGCGTTCTCGAAACCGGCCAGCATGCGCAACAGCGTGGACTTGCCGCAGCCCGAACCGCCGAGCAGGGCAAAGAACTCGCGCTGGTAGATGTGCAGCGTCAGATCCTTGACAGCAACGAAATCGCCGAATTTCTTGGTGATGTTTTCGAAGGCGATATAGGGGCGCTGGTCCGAGTCATTCCACGGCTCGAAACTGCGCCTGATGCTGCCGAGAGATTTCATGCCCGATCGTCCCCGTGATCAGTTCCTGTAAAAACCCCCGGCCGATGGTCCGGCCGGGGGTGAGACAATTGTCACTGACCGGTGACGACCTTGGTCCAGGTCCGGGTCAGAACACGCTGGGTGCGCTGGTTCTTGGGCGAGGTCGAATAGAGACGGCCGATGGTTTCCTCGTCGGGATAGATCGCCGGATCGCCGATCACGTCCTCGTTGAGCATCGGCTTGGAGGCCAGGTTGCCGTTGGCGTAGTAGACGTAGTTGGACGCCTTGGCCATGACATCGGGCCTCATGATGTAGTTGAGGAACTCATGCGCTTCCTCGACATGGGCGGCATCGCCGGGGATGGCCATGTTGTCGAACCACATCAGCGCGCCTTCCTTGGGGATGACGTATTCGATGGTCACGCCCTGATCGGCTTCTGCAGCACGGTCACGGGCCTGCAGAACATCGCCGGACCAGCCGATGGCCAGGCAGATGTCACCATTGGCAAGGGCGTTGATGTATTCGGACGAGTGGAATTTCTTGACGCTCGGACGGATGGTGAGCAGCAGTTCTTCCGCCTTGGCGATATCGTCGGGAGAGTTGGAATCGGGATCAAGGCCAAGATAGTTGAGCGCTGCCGGGACGACTTCCTCGGGCGTATCGAGCATGTAGACGCCGCAATCGGCGAGCTTGGCAATGTTGTCCGGATTGAAGACAATGTCCCAGGAATTGAGCTCCATGTCGCCGAGGCGTTCCTTGACCTTGTCGACATTGATGCCGAGGCCGGTGGTGCCCCACATGTAGTTGATGGCGTATTCATTGCCGGGATCGTATTTTTCCAGCCGCGACATGATCGCCGGGTCCATGTTCTCGAGATTGGGCAGTTTCGACTTGTCGAGCTTCTGGAACACGCCGGCCTGGATCTGGCGGGCCAGGAAGGTGCCGGTGGGCACGACGATGTCGTAGCCGGTGGAGCCGGCCAGCAACTTGGTTTCGAGCACCTCGTTGGAATCAAACACGTCATAGACGACCTTGATGCCGGTTTCCTTGGTGAAGTCCTCGAGAATGGATTCATCAATGTAATCGGACCAGTTGTAGACGTTGACGACGCGCTCCTGGGCGGTCGCAAGCACGGTCGATGCAGCAAGCATGACGGCTGCGGAAATTAGGCGGGTTTTCAGGGTCATTCCTGTTCCTCTCTTGTTGTCTTTCCTCATCCCGGCCTGGGCGATCTGGCGCCGTTCTCAAGCAGGACGTGAATGCGTGTCGCAACGGTCGGGCCGAGCGTGCGGACCTCCAACCCTATGAAGGAAATGCACAACCCACAAGAGGGGATCGGCGTGATCTTGTGCAATTGCGAAAGATGCCGAAAAAACGGGCCCTGGCCCTGTTGCGGACAGATGCGCTACTGGAAATCGAAGGCCGAAAGCCCGGTCACCATTTCGTCCAGTCCAAGCGGACGGGTGATCGGCGGTTCGGCGCGGGCGAGACAGCCGGCGCGCTCGCACAAGCGGCAGGCGGGACCGACCGGAATCGCCACCGGCTGCGGCGCCTTGCCGCCGCTCATCGGCAATGCACCGCCATAGACGATCTCATCGCGAAAGCCGATGTCGCAGCCAAGCAGAATGGCGGTGCGGCGCGGGCGCTCGGAAAAAGCGCCCTGCGGCCCTTCCAGGGTTCGCGAGATGGTCAGGAACTCGGCGCCGCCGGGCAGCTCGACAGCTTCGACCAGCACCTGGGAGGGCTGCGAGAAGGCGGCATGGATCGACAGTTTCGGACAATTGCCGCCGAAACGCTGCTGCGGGAAGCCTTGCGCCCCGGCGCGGCGGAAACGGTGGCCGGCGACATCGACCTCGAGCATGAAGAACGGTACGCCTTCCAGGCTCGGGCGGCAGAGCGTGGTGAGCCGGTTGGCCGCCTGTTCGAACGACACACCGAAGCGCGATTTGAGCACATCGATGTCATAGCGCGCGCGCTGGGCTGCGGCATGGAAGCCCTGATAGGGCATCATCAGAGCATGGGCTGCGTACCGCGCCAGCTCGAAGCGGGCGATGCGGCGGGCCTCGTCGCTCGAGAGCTTGAGATCGCTGATGCCCGCGGCAATGGCGACATTCATGCGGATCAGCGAGGCTTCCATGGCGACCTCGCGCAGCTGATCAAAGGGTGAGAGGCGTTCGGACAGAAACAGCCGCTGCGAGTGGCGGTCATAGCGGCGGCGCCAGTTGGGCATGGTGGCGACGGGAAGCGGGCGAACCACGACGCCATGCTCGGTTTTCAGCCAGGCCTTGAGCGCGCCCATCAGATCATCACCGGGCTTGAGCAGATGATGAAAGGCTTCCGCCTCCTCTTCCAGCGCCGGATGGTGATTGGGACGCGATTCAAGCACTTCGCGGACTTCATCCATCGGCAGCCTTGCGCCCGACAGCGCCGGGCTGTGACCATCGCGCGCCAGCATGGCCGAGAGATCGGACAGGCGCTCGGCCTGCTCGCGATAGGCGCGATGCAGCTTGAGAATGGCAGCACTGGCATTGGGGGCGGCTTCGGCGATCTCGACCACTTCCTGGTCGCCGGGCAGTTCGCCAACGAGCAGCGGATCGGCGAAGACCTCCTTGAGGCTGGCGAGCGTGGTGGCGCCGCCCTCGCCCTGCAGTTCCTCGACATCAATCTTGTAGACGGCGGAGAGCTTGAGGATCAGCTGCACGGTCAGCGGCCGCTGATTGCGCTCGATCAGGTTGAGATAGGAGGGCGAAATGCCGAGCCCCTCGGCCATCGCCGTCTGGGTCAGCCCCTTGGCGTTGCGGATGCGGCGGATCCGGGGGCCCGCGAAGATCTTCTGTTCAGCCATATCGTCGATCTTTACAGGTTTTTACAGACGTGGGCCGTGTTTTGACACATTACGGCTTTTACAATTGTGACAAATTTACAGGCTGAATTAGTCAAAGACAAGACAGATTGACCTCAATTTTTCGCTGAAAATGCTGATTTATCTCGCCTAGTGTGCGGCGCAATGTAAATTCAGTCACATCGAAGGCGACACAAGAGCTCCCAAGCTTTCCCGCCCGAACCTGACATTTGCAGACTGGAGACACAATATGACTGATTTTTACAACCTGGTTCCGACAGCTCCCGAAGGCCGCTATGACGGCGTTGAGCGGCCTTACAGCCCGGCTGACGTTCAGAAGCTTCGCGGCTCGGTCAGCATCAAGCACAGCCTCGCCGAAATGGGCGCGAACCGGTTGTGGAAGCTGATCCACGAGGAAGACTTCGTCAATTCGCTGGGCGCCATGACCGGCAACCAGGCGATGCAGCAGGTCCGCGCAGGACTCAAGGCGATCTACCTCTCGGGCTGGCAGGTTGCAGCGGATTCCAACACCGCCTCGTCGATGTATCCCGACCAGTCGCTCTATCCGGCCAATGCGGCACCTGAGCTTGCCAAGCGCATCAACCGCACGCTGCAGCGCGCCGACCAGATCGAAACCGCTGAAGGCAACGGGTTGTCGGTCGACACCTGGTTCGCCCCGATCGTTGCCGACGCGGAAGCCGGTTTCGGCGGCCCGCTGAACGCCTTCGAAATCATGAAGGCCTTCATCGAAGCCGGTGTTGCAGGCGTTCACTATGAAGACCAGCTGGCTTCGGAAAAGAAGTGCGGTCACCTGGGCGGCAAGGTTCTGATCCCGACGGCTGCTCATATCCGCAATCTTAACGCAGCCCGGCTGGCTGCGGACGTTATGGGCACGCCGACGCTGGTCATCGCCCGCACCGATGCGGAAGCCGCCAAGCTTTTGACCTCCGACATTGACGAGCGCGATCGCGAATTTGTCGATTACGATGCCGGCCGCACCGTCGAAGGCTTCTACAACATCAAGAACGGCCTCGACTCCTGCATTGCGCGTGCGGTTGCCTATGCCCCGCATTGCGACCTGATCTGGTGCGAGACCTCGAAGCCGGATCTCGAGCAGGCCCGCAAGTTCGCCGAAGGCGTGCACAAGCACTATCCGGGCAAACTGCTTGCCTACAACTGCTCACCGTCGTTCAACTGGAAGAAGCATCTCGACGACGCGACGATTGCCAAGTTCCAGCGCGAGCTCGGCGCCATGGGCTACAAGTTCCAGTTCATCACGCTGGCCGGTTTCCACCAGCTCAACCACGGCATGTTCGAACTGGCCCGCGGCTACAAGGACCGCCAGATGGCAGCCTATTCCGAGCTGCAGGAAGCGGAATTCGCTTCCGAAGCCGATGGCTACACCGCGACCAAGCACCAGCGCGAAGTCGGCACCGGTTACTTCGACGCCGTGTCGATGGCGATCACCGGCGGCAAGTCCTCGACCACCGCGATGGGCGAATCCACCGAAACCGCGCAGTTCAAGCCGGCCGCGGAATAACAAGACCACCCCTCACCCGTTCAGGCGGGTGAGGGACCCCAAGACACAACGATCACAAACCCCGCCAGAGGAGAAATGCAATGACACCCCAGACCCGAGTCAAGGAACGCGCGGAAGAGCAGTCTTCGGCCATGGATTCAGACCAGCAGGCAGCCATCCGGATGCTGGCCAACGACCTGCACCGCCTCAACCACTCCGTCATGAAGGCGGTTGATGCCGGCGTGTCGGTGGAGCTGGTCCGCTCCGCCCGTCACCATGGCGGCGAAGGCAACTGGGGTGATCTGCTGATCCCGGTGATCGTCACCCAGGGCAAGTAAGTCTCGGGACCGGAGATAATCCGGCCCAACAGTTCCGGGAGTCCCTGTCCCCGGATTTGCCTCCAGGCAAATGATTACCCGCCGTGGTTTCCCACGGCGGGCTTTTTTGTTTGCGTAGGGCCGTGGCATCCCACGGCGGGCTTTTGCTAATCAGCTTCAGGCAACCACCACCGCGCGGCGGCCGCGGGCGGTATCGGTGATGCGCATGGCGGCAAACGAGAGCACGGCGGCAAGGGCGATGGCCGCGACCATCGGCAGCGGGGTGCCGTCGAAGAACGGACCCGCGAGGATGGTCATGACGCCGCCGACCATCATCTGCAGCATGCCGCCGAGCGAGGAGGCAAGGCCGGCAATGTCGCCGTGATCATCAAGCGCCATCACCATGGCGGTGGGGATCACCAGGCCCAGACACGCGTTGGCACAGATCAGCAGGGCGACCAGCAGGGCGAAATGATCAACGCCGAACCAGACCAGAGCCAAGAGCACCAGCGTGAAGCCGAGGAAGCCGGAAACCGCCCGGGTGACCACCTTCTCGGCCCCGAATTTCTCGCCCAGCCTGGCTGCCAGCTGCGAGGCGGAGAAGAATCCGGCTGCATTGGCGGCAAAGGCGAGGCTGAAACCGGTCGGTGTGAGGCCGTAATGGCCGGTGTAGACGAAGGAGGCGCTGGCCAGGAACACGAAGAAACTGGCCATGCCGAAGGCGCCGACAAAGGTCAGGCCCATGAACACCGGATCACGTAGCAGCGTCCGGATACCGCCCGAAAGAGCGGCCAGCCGGACGGGTGCCCGCTTTTCCAGAGCAAGCGTTTCGGGCTGCATCAGAAGCGTGATGGCGATCGACATCAGCGCCACCAGCGCCAGCACGCCGAAGATCGCGCGCCAGCCGGAAACGGCGACGATGCCGGAGCCGATCAGCGGCGCCAGCATCGGCGAGACCGAAATGATCAGCATCACCAGCGCCATCAGCCGTGTCGCCTGCGGGCCGGTGTGCATGTCGCGGATGATGGCGCGCGGAATGACCATGGCCGCGGCACCGCCAAGCGCCTGGACGACGCGGGCGGCAACCAGCCAGTTCATGTCGGGCGCCAGGGCGCAGCCGATGGAACCCGCCAGAAACAGCACCAGGCCGGCGATCAGCGGCGGCTTGCGGCCGACCACATCGGCGACCGGGCCATAGACCATCTGGGCCAGGCCATAGGCGATGAAATAGGCCGAGATGGTCAGCTGTGCCCCGGCCATGGTGCCGCCGAGGTTCTCGGCGATGGTCGGCATGGCCGGCAGGAACATGTCGATGGCCAGCGGACCGGTGGCGCATAACAGGCCAAGCACGACGGCGGAGCGTAAAAACGGAGACATTTGAGTACCTCATCAAGGAAACGGCGGACGGCCCCGGCGCAACCGCCGCAATGCATCGTCCTGATATGAAACTTCGCTGACAGAAAATGGCAGCAGCCGCGAACGGTCCGGCACGGCGATTCACGCCACGAGGCCGGGTCAGTCAGGGGACTGCCGGGGCTGTCAAATCTCTGCCGGAGCGAAGGCGGACTTCAGCCATGGCCGCGTGACGAAGGATGACACCTCCGCCGGGCCAGGGGCCTAAAATTCCGCCGGCGCTACCGGATCAATGGAAAACTGTTCACAACACGTACTCCCGCAATTGGGCCTGCAGACTCCTGTAGCCGCGTTTTGCCGGGCTGCAAAGCAGGCAGGCGCAGGTGTCGCGATGTTTTCGGCGCTCTGTGTTGCGCGTTGGCTACGCCTCGCCGCCAGTCCCGTCGTCGCGGTCGCGCTGGTAATGACGGGCGAGCGGGAATGGCGGCAGCCAGGATTCGCGGCGCAGGGTCCAGAGCTCGTAGCTCGGCGTGAAGCGATCAGGCTGATCGAGCGCGCCGAGATGCAGTTCGATCTCGTCGCCGGAGCGGCTGAAAACGGAGGAGCCGCAAGCGGGGCAGAAATGCCGGCCCTGATAGTGACGGGTTTCACCTTCGACGCTGACCGCGGCTTCGTCAAAGATGGCCGAGGCGTGAAACAGGGCGCCGTGATGCTTGCGGCAATCGAGGCAATGGCAGAGGCCGACCCGGTCAGGTTCGCCCGAGGCGGTGAAGCGGAGCTTGCCGCAGAGGCAGCCGCCGGTGACGGATTGCATGGTCGCACCTCCCGGAGCATCTGACGCGCCGTTTTAGACCAGTGCGGGGCGCGGGCGCAATTGTGCGGGCCGGGGCGTGCTGATTGAGGACGCGCCAAATCCCTCCGCGCGCTTGGGCGCCGGAGTGGGAGACAGATCAGGGTCCGGAGGGCCGCGCGCGGGCGTCGCCTCTGAATGGGTAGTGGTGTGCATGTCAGGGACATGCACCGGGTGGCGCACTCGCGCGCGGACCCGAAACTCGCCGGATGATGTCCGTATCCGACAGGCAGCTTCCTGCTTCGCTGCACCGCTTGAGGGTTTTGGGCCCGACGCGGTTTGCACGGGTTGCCCCGAACCGCGGCCCCGGACGTAAGGGCCGCGATGGAAGCGTTTCTGCGTGGTTTCCGGCACGAAGCACCTCCCCGTCATGGTGATGCATGTGCGTTACCGTTCAGGTGATCCCACCTGAACGCGCCATGCAGGACGGGGCAGATCTCCGCCACAGGCCCGCACCGCCATCGGGTCCGCCTGCTTGAGGCAGGCACAAGAGCCGAGGCCGGTCCGGTGGCCGGCTGAACCGGGTCATCCACAGGGGTGACCTGATCCGCCGACGGAGCCACGCTGGTCACCGCCTCCCCCCGCTTCTCACCGCACGTTACGGCCAGACCCGGGAGGCATTTCCTCCCGCCTGGCTCGAAGCGTTCGCGATCCATCCGGGCGGCGGGAGTGCCGGAAAGTATGGCACGGGGGTGGAGGG
>Ga0208180_1000093_pt1 | contig 92386 bp, 71 predicted proteins | sample MalvireepMed_s16_FD_184241 | JGI IMG/M metagenome (GOLD analysis project Ga0208180, IMG submission 184241) | Marine viral communities from the Global Malaspina Expedition - Malaspina viral metaG DeepMed_s16 (SPAdes) (version 2) | ecosystem: Environmental > Aquatic > Marine > Oceanic | place...
CCTGGTAAGGCAAAAATGCCTAAGAAAAAGGCTCTTTTCTTTTGGTTCGTTTTCTTTGGAGAAGCAAAGAAAATGAACAGAACATGCAATAGCAACGTAAAACACCTTTCCAAATGTTTTACTATTCAAAACAAGAACACTATTAAACGACCTACAGACTGTAAGCAAGAAGTATAGGAAGACTATTAAATTTTCATTTAAAAGATCACGTCTTAAACACCTTCAACACCTGCGTAGGATTAAAGGCTTTTGAATTCATACCTAATTTTCCCAGACGCATGGCTGCCGTAAAGTACAACACACCCGTCGTGACCAAAAGCAGGGCTTCGGCCGGCAGTGCCGAAGCTGTAAAACGGGTAGCAGGGATACTTCGTGTCTTGTGCGGTATGGGGATGCAAAAGAGTTCGTACTGCAACACCTGATACGTCTGCGAATCATATACGCTCACCCAGTAGCAGAGTTCGGCCTCGGCGGCGGTTGAAGGCCAGTAGAGGTTAGTGTTGGCCTTAAATTGGGGTACGTTGATCTCTAGAGTTCCCGCTTCAAAGCTTAACTGCAAGCCGGGCAGCTGCACATATTGCGGATACTGATGGTTCAGGTCGGTTTCCAGCCCTTCTAAGGCGGAGGGTTCTCCCTGCCAAAAATCCAGACTTCCTTGAGGCAGGGTGCTGGTCATTTTCATGCCTTGATATACCGCTTTACGAAACCGGTTAAAGAATTGAGGATCGTAATGCGTCCCAATAAAGGGGCGTAACCCGCGCATCAAAGCGCTGGTGGTTTGGGAGGCCTTTCCAAAATCGGTCGCCGATTGCCGCGAACGTCCCGAAGGGAATTTGCCCGTCTTTTCAGGCTTAGCCTGTACGATGGTTTTTCCGTTAACATTTCGAAATACGAGTGGGCCTATACGGCCTACAATACCCAGTTTAGAATCTAAATATGCCATAGTTATTGCAGTTTATGTGAATGGTAGGTTTATGCTATTTCCATAATAAACCTAAACTGACCCACAAAAAGTGTGGTAAAGTGTGGACTTAGTGTGGGATGAGTGTGGACTCACTATGGGAGCATATGCCTTGCTCCTAAGGTAATGAATTATTCAATAGGTTGTTAGGGTAACCTAAACATAAACAGGAGGTTAGGTTGATTGGAGTAGAAGTTTAGGGGATAAGTTGACTTTTCTGGGCAAGCGGTATTCGCAGCTAACTCAAACGGCATGCTATCCAATTTTTTGATGAGGGGAGGAGCAGGTTGATAGTCAGTATACTGTTTTTTTGGGCTTTTTTGCGGGCCAAAAAAAGTTTGATTACAATACTTAGAAAGAGGAGTACTGTAAATTTCTTGTTTCAAGGTTTTTAGCAGGAGTCTTATAAAAATGCTAGCATTCGGCTAAAAGAGAACTCCTTATGATTAGGAAAATTAGTAGGAATATGGAAAACTCTACAGCTAAAGATATCGTATATATCGACGAAAATACTATTTAGACTGATGAAAAGCACAATTGTAAGAAAAATGCTGTGTTTTTGTTAAATAACTATAAGTCAGAGAAATATACCAAAATTAACATTTATTTTTGTAGCGCCTTAAATCGATTAACTTCCATGAAACAACAATTACTTTCCCTAATCTTTGCATTTACCTTTTTATCCGTTACCGCTCAGGTAGGTATAGGGACCTCCAGTCCTGATGCTTCGAGCGTGCTTGATGTTACAGCTTCAGATAAAGGGCTTTTGATTCCAAGAGTTGCCTTAACGGGTTCTGATGATGAAACAACTATTGCTAATCCGGTAGAAAGTTTGTTAGTGTACAACACCGCAACTTCAAATGATGTTACCCCCGGTTTTTATTATTGGGATGGGTTGTTCTGGGAAGCCTTAACTGCATACTCAGATATTCCAAGTCCGGCTCCACCACCGTCAAGTGATGGCTGGCAACTGGATGGGAATAACCTAAACGGAAAAGCCAATGACGGGACCACATTTTTGGGTACTACAACCTATCACTCTTTATATTTTAAAGTAGATGGAGATCAGATTGGGCGCTTACATCCCAACGGAGGTATTGCCTTGGGGCTCGGGGCAAGTTCAAGCGTAAATCAGGCTTTTGCTATTGGAGAAAATGCCTCTGCAGGGAATACCAGCAATTATGCTTTTGGTAAAGGTGCTAATGCTTCAGGAAGCAGTGCGTATGCCATTGGAGAATCTTCAGTTTCATCTCAAAACAAAAGCTATGCTATTGGTACTTCGTCGACGGCGTCGGGTACGAGTTCGTATGCGATAGGTGAAGGTTCTGCCTCTTTGGCTACAGGGTCTTATGCTATTGGAGCAGGGGCAAATTCGAGTGCAACCGGTTCGTTTGCGATTGGAAACCAATCGATTTCAGCGTCTAACAATACATTGGCATTAGGTAATGAAGCACAAGCTATCAATAATAATGCAACGGCTTTAGGATACCAAGCCATAGCCAGTAATCAAAATTCGATAGCTATTGGTCCTGCAACAACGTCTGTAGATAATTCAATAATTTTAGGAAACACTACAAATACCACAACAGATTCTTATGCTGCGACCAAGGTGGGTATAGGAACTTCAAACCCATCAGCAAAACTTCATATTAATGGTACGTTTCGTTATGTTGATGGTAATGAAGGAAACGGGAAGGTGATGACTTCAGACGCAAATGGAAATGCCACTTGGCAGGATGCCTCTTCAGGAGGTACGGGTGGAACCGGTGGTGGTTCTGGAGCTTATGCTCAAGCTTATAGGAATTCTGGTGCTCAAAGTCTACAGCGATATTCGTTCACGCAGCTAAATCTTGGAACTACGCAGGCGTCTTCCAATGTGACCGTTGCTAATGGAAATTTAAGACCAGGCATTACTGGGCTGTATAAAGTGACTTATTCTGTGAATGTCGAACGTACTTCGTCATCAAATGGAGGTGTATTGGAATTTTACTTGGGGCGCAATACAAATAAAATAGCGGGTACCTCTTCCTATATTACCTTATCAAGCAACAGTGATGTAGGTACGGTGACAAAAACGCATTTGATATCCTTTGATGCCAATCAAAACCATCAGATAGAGCTTTATGCTGCAGCGACCAATACAGCTACGAACTATCAAGTCATTGAGGGCACTTCACTAATGATAGAACTACTGGATTAATTGGGGAAATAACTTGCGACCTAATCAGATTTAATTCTTATCATTCCTTCCAATTTTATGCTAAAGTGTATCCTTTTCATGATAAAATTGAAATCCAAAGGACTCGCCAATTCGTACATATCGATAAAAGGCGCAAATAAAACGATTAAGCGATAAAAAGCAGGTTTGCTTTTTTACTTGTGTTAAATAACTGTTTATAAATAAAATACAGTGATGTTAATAGTTATTTTTGTGCTGCCTTAAATCGATTTATTACAGTATGAAACAACTTTTACTCTCCTTAATTTTTATCTTATCTACATTTTTAACAAACGCACAGATAGGTATTGGTACCACCAGTCCTGATCCTTCAAGTATTCTAGAGGTGCAATCGACTACAAAGGGGTTTTTAGCCCCACGTATTAACCTGTCATCTGTTACAAACTCTAGTATTGACGGAGCTAATACCAATGCAGCCGGATTACTGATCTACAACACCAATGCTTCCGTTACGGGGGGTAATGGAGCAGGGTATTATTACTGGGATGGAAGTATCTGGGTGTCTATGAATGCAACGCCATCTGATCAGGAATGGAAATTGGATGGAAATAGTGTCGCTGCTACCGCATTTTTGGGAACCACCAATGCTCAAAATCTGCGCATTCGAACCAATAATACCGAACGTTTCAATTTCTCTACCGATGGACAATTGCTTTACACTAATGGCGGTATTGAAGTGGGTTCAGCGTCAACCGGCACTACAACTGCCATTGCTATAGGTCAGGGGGCAGAAGGCGCAGCAACCAACTCATCTGCTGTAGGGCCGGCGGCCCTTGCTTCTCAGAATTCAGGGAGTTCTTTCGGGTACAATGCAAGAGCAACCAATACTGAAGCTACTGCAATTGGAAGTAATACTAGGGCTGAAGGGCTTGAGAGTGTTACCGTAGGGAATGAATCACTTACAAATGCTTCTAAAGCCGTGGCAGTAGGAGCTTTTGCACAAGGCCTCGCTGAAAATACTATTGCTATTGGTAATGAGCCCTATGTGAATGCTGCCGAAGGTATTGGGGTGGGAACAAAAGCCAGAGCAACAGGAACTAATGCTGTTGCTATAGGAAGTGCCGCTGAAGGAGCCAAGACCAATGCAAATGCTTTTGGATATAACGCCAAAGCGACTGAGATAAATACTACGGCTATAGGAGCAAACACCAGAGCTACCGCAGATAATGCATTGTCTTTAGGATATCATGCAGATGCAACCGCCAACAATACCATCGCTATTGGTAATGCCGCAGCAGCTGTAAATGATAACGCGGTTGCGATAGGATTGAATGCCAAACCTACGGCCAACAATTCCATCGGGATAGGAAATGGAGTAACTTCTGTAGGGAATCAATCTTTAGTGATCGGTTATTCGGCTAATGCTGGAGGACAATCTTCGATAGCCATAGGAGATGATGCTACTGTAAACGGAGATGCAGCTACCGGAAATTCCTCAATCGCAATAGGTAGACAAGCTCAGGTTAATGCGGCAAATGCAGTAGCTCTAGGAGCAGAGGCAATTGCATCTACTGCAAATACCATAATATTAGGAAAGCACGATAATGCGAGCCTTAATGTGGGAATAGGAACCAACACACCATCAGCAAAACTTCAAGTGAATGGATCGTTTAGATTTGTTGATGCCACTCCTGGTGATGACGCCAATAAAGTACTGACCTCAGATGCCAATGGTAATGCGAGTTGGCAGACTCCTAGTTCAGGAGGCGGTGCTTCAGGATGGGCATTGACCGGTAATTCAATTGCCAGCGGTAATTTTTTAGGAACTACAAATGATCAACCTTTACGCATACGTACCAATAATACAGAGCGATTTAGTTTTACTACTGCAGGTCAAATGGTCTTTAATGCAGGGATTGAACTAGGTTTGTCATCAAATTCAAATTCTAACGATGCCATCGCGATAGGTAGATCTTCTAACGCATATGCTGCAAATGCTATAGCAATTGGAAACGCGGCAAATGCAACCGAAGATGCTATAAGTTTGGGTAATGCAGGAGCTACAGCTCAGGGTGCTATCAGACTTGGGAACGGAGGTAATGCGAATGGGACCAATTCAGTGTCTTTAGGTACAAATTCCAATTCTTATGGAAGTAATTCGATAGCAATTGGTAATAATTCAGGAGCAGCAAATAATGCTGTTGCTCTTGGAAACGGAGTAAATGCCTATGCTGCAAACACAATGATCTTAGGTAATAATTTAAATGTAGGGATAGGGACAAATAATCCTCAAGCAAAATTACATCTTACAACATCATTCAGATATGCAGATGGTACACAAGGAGCAGGTAAGGTGCTTACTAGCGATGGTGCTGGTGATGCTACCTGGCAAGAACCGGCCAACACTTCATTGGAGGCTTATGGAGAAATGTATGATAGTAACGGAGGAGGACAATCTACAAATTCAGGAGGGACTTCTAGTTACACAAGAAGTTTAGGAGCTGCTTCCGTTCTGAAGAATGTCATTCATAGTAATAGCGCGTATTATTTAGAAGTTCAGGTGTCAGGAATTTATGAAGTCACATATAATGCGACGGTTTTAGGGGACGATGGAAGCAGAGTTATAGAGTTTTATATAGAGGCAGCACCAGGTAACAATTCTTTTGTGAAAATTGATCGAAGCTCATCATATGTAACGCATCTGGTAACAGGAGATAGACAGAACACTAAAAGGTCAATTTTGGTTTCATTAGACGCTAATGATCGTATTCGGTTGAGATATGCAACAGGAGCTGGTGATACGAGTTTTCCTGCTAATACGTGTAGCCTATCTCTGAAAAGAATCGGAGCAAATTAAATAAATCTACTCGTCAGGTTTGTCTTGCGCTTTTCAGGAAATCTGCTCTTTTAGGAGCTATTGATTCTGTGTGAATCATTGATATACAGTATTTTACAAGTATTGTTTAAGGTGTTTTTTGCAGCACTTTTCTATGCTTTTATACAAGTGCAATCGATAAAAAACTAAGAAAAGCGTTAAACATCAGAGAGCTTACGCATCTACAACGCTTTAGGTTAAATAAATCGTATTATTAAATTGATGATCAGTTGATTAGGAGGTTTTTCATTTATTTGTCATCCAAGAAAACTCCAAATCATGCAACAAAAATACCTCATAGGTGTATTATGCTTTTTCTGTTCAGTTACGATACACGCCCAAGTGGGAATTGGTACCTCTTCGCCGTCAGCAACAAGCATTCTTGATATTTCAGCTTCAGACAAGGGACTTCTAATACCACGCGTAGCTTTAACAGGTACTGATGATGAGAGCACGATCGACCATCCTGTAGAAAGTCTTTTGGTATATAATACAGCTACCGTGAGTGATGTTACACCGGGCTATTATTACTGGGATGGTACACGTTGGTACGCTATGAAGCAAGAGCATCAAAGTGGAGGTGGGAATACTAGAGGGATTGAAATTATAAAAGATCCAAACACAAGTACGCAAGACGGTAGTTTTCATCAAAACAGTAGTACGTATAACAATAAATACATCTTCGATATTTCTGCTTACCCTACAAAATCGGTGTTTATTTTTAGAAAAAATAACAATGTAAGCTCTGACGGACATCAAAGTCTTATTCAATTTGGTGGTATTCAAGGGGGCACAGATGGAAGAGTGGTTACCCTTATGAATGCAGAGAAACAGTTTAGATTTCAATTTCAAAATAATTCTTCAGGCGTAGCTGCTAAGTCGCGCTTCAATATCCAGCAAAATATAGATATGAATGCTGAAGGTTATCACAGTGCAACCTTTATCTACGACGGCTCCAGTTCGCGTTGGCTGTTGCTAAACCGAAGCTACTAGAAGATTCCTACCTTAGTTGTGCCAATTCAATAATCCTTTTATTGTTTAAAGCAACTGTACGTTGTACCTTTATACTTCTTAAACAGAAATTCATATTATGAGTACATACGACGTTGCGGTCATTGGTTCCGGTCCCGGAGGTTATGTGGCTGCTATTCGCTGCGCCCAGTTGGGGCTTAAAACAGCAATCATTGAGAAATATGCAACTATGGGCGGTACCTGCCTTAATGTAGGTTGTATTCCTTCTAAAGCCTTATTAGATTCTTCTCACCATTATGAAGATGCCGTTAAACATTTTGAAGAGCACGGGATCGAGATTCCGGGTGAAGTAAAGATCAATCTGGAAAAAATGATGGGCCGTAAAGCTTCGGTGGTGGAGCAAACGACCAAGGGAATCGAGTTCTTGATGAGTAAAAATAAGATCGATACCTATCAGGGAGTAGGGAGTTTTAAAGATAAAACCCATATTCATATCGCAGTGGCAGAAGGAGATGATGTAACGATAGAAGCAAAAAACACCATTATTGCTACCGGAAGTAAACCGGCAAGTCTTCCGTTTATAGAGATCGACAAAGAACGTATCATCACGTCTACCGAAGCCTTAAAATTGAAAGAAATTCCGAAGCATCTTATCGTGATTGGCGGTGGTGTGATCGGTCTCGAATTGGGGCAGGTATACAAGCGTTTAGGTGCAGAAGTGACTGTGGTAGAATATTTAGACCGAATCATCCCAACAATGGATGGTGCACAGAGTAAAGAGCTTACCAAAGTGCTGAAAAAGTCTAAAATGAAGATCAATACCTCACACAAAGTGAGCGCTGTAGAACGCAAAGGTGACGAGGTGATCGTTAAAGCAACCGATAAAAAAGATAAAGAAGTCGAGTTCAAGGGAGACTATGTTTTGGTTTCTGTTGGGCGTAAAGCATACACAGACGGCTTGAATCTTGATGCTGTTGGTCTAAAAACAGACGATCGAGGTCGTATCGAAGTTGATGAATATTTACAAACTGCTGTAAGCAATATTTACGCGATTGGCGATGTGGTGCGTGGGGCAATGCTTGCGCATAAAGCCGAAGAAGAGGGTGTTTTTGTAGCGGAAACTTTAGCCGGACAAAAACCGCATATCGATTATAACTTGATTCCGGGAGTAGTATATACCTGGCCGGAAGTTGCTTCTGTAGGTAAAACCGAAGAACAGCTTAAAGAAGATGACGTAGCTTACAAATCAGGTCAATTCCCAATGCGTGCTCTAGGGCGCTCTAGAGCTTCAGGAGATATCGATGGCTTTGTAAAGATACTCGCAGATAAAGAGACCGATGAGGTGCTGGGCGTGCATATGGTGGGCGCTCGTGTAGCCGATTTGATCGCTGAAGGTGTTACTGCAATGGAGTTCCGTGCAAGTGCCGAAGATATAGCGATTATGTCACACGCGCATCCTACGTATGCTGAAGCGGTTAAGGAAGCTGCACTCGCAGCAACCGAGGACCGTGCGCTGCATATTTAAAAGAATTATGAAATTTTTAAAAACCCTTTTCAACTGAAAAGGGTTTTTTTGTTGGCGCCGTCAAAGGATAGTATAGCTTGCAGCTTGTCCTTAACGGTATTTACATAAAATACTATGAAAGCGATTTATATAACCCACGCCGGTGGGCCCGAAGTACTTCAGTATAAAGATCACGAACTTCCGCAGCTGCAGCAGCACGAAGTGCAGATCGCAGTCAGAGCTGCCGGAGTCAATCGTAGTGATATCTTGACACGCAACCACCCGGATGCTTATGGAGGAGATACGCCCAAAGCGCAAATCCCCGGTCTGGAAGTGGCTGGCGAAGTGCTTGCTGTGGGGGAGCAGGTCAAAGGGTTTAAGGTGGGGGATGCGGTTTGTGCTTTGGTGCCCGGCGGCGGCTATGCTACACATAGTAATGTAGATGCCCGTCTGTGTCTTCCTGTGCCTGAAGGCCTGAGTTATACCGAAGCCGCAGCACTGCCTGAAGTTGTTTTTACGGTATGGTTTAATGTGTTTCAACAGGCAAAAGCTAAAGAAGGCGAAGGCCTCTTGATTCACGGCGGTACTAGTGGTATTGGGGTGATGGGACTGCAAATCGCTAAAGCTTTAGGATTAAAAACCTTTACCACGGTAGGTTCGCAAGAGAAGCTAGACTTTATAGAGGAACACCAATTGGCCAAAGGCATCAACTATAAAGAAACCGCTTTTGAAGAAGCGTTTAAGAATGATAAGATCGATGTGATCTTAGATATGGTGGGTGGTGATTATACGCAGAAAAATCTTGAATTACTGAATACTAAAGGACGATTGATTCACATTAACGGAATGAAAAGCCTGACTCCACAAATTAATTTATGGACGATGATGAGCAAACAATTGATCCTCTCCGGGAGTTTGTTGAAGCCACAACCCATCATCGTTAAAGAACGTATCGCCGAGGAAGTGAAAGAAAAGGTTTGGCCGTTGTTGGCATCAGGACAGGTCAAGCCAATTGTCCATAAAGTTTTCAAACTAGAAGAAGCGGCCAAGGCTCACCAACTGATGGAAAGCAGTGCTCATATAGGAAAGATCATTTTAGAAAACAGTGCGTCCTAAATACTATGCAGGTAAATACAACAAAACAACATTATGCGATAGCGGTTACTCAGGAGGTCTTAACTAAGAAGCAGTTAAAGGAACTCCTCAAAGCAGCTTGGTTGATCGAAGAAGCAGGAGGTGAGGGATTATTATTTTCTAATCATATTTTAGAAGAATACCTGGATGAAGAATACCGTCACGGTAGGTCGATATTGACCGAAGCAAATGAGCGTTTACAAACCAAATCAAGTGGCGAACGCAAAAAACTCTTGTTAGATTATCAATTGGCACAACAGCCTAAATTTTTAATTCTCGATAATCCTTTTGATGCTTTAGATACTGAAAAGATCAAGTGGTTTAAAGAACAGCTAGAGGCCCTCAAAGAAACCACCTTGCTCATACAAGTCTATCGGCGTGAAGAAGATGTGTTGCCCTATTGTACACAGGGCTTACAGTATCAAGAGGGACATTTTAAGAAGACAGCGCTACCCCGGCAAGATCAAGCGGTAGATCACACTTTAGCGGTTCATCCTATTCCTGAGCCGCTTACTTCCTTTAAAGACATTCCTGAAGAGCTTATTGTATTAAAAGAGGTTTCTGTTTCCTTTGGAGAAAAGCCCGTACTCGACAGCATATCCTGGACGGTGAAGCGCGGCACTTCCTGGCACCTCAAAGGACCTAATGGTTCAGGGAAAACCACCTTGCTTTCTATGATTACCGGGGATAGTACCAAAGGCTATGGGAAGGAATTGTATTTGTTCGGAAGAAAAAAGGGAACAGGAGAGAGCGTCTGGGAGATCAAACAGAAAATAGGGTATTTTACCACAACAATGACCGAACGTTTTGACGGAATGCACGATGTGAAGAATATGATCATTTCGGGCTTATACGATAGTGTGGGACTGTATCAAAAGCCCACTACTTTAGAAATCGCTACTGCCGAAGCCTGGCTTAAAGTCATCGGTCTTACTACTTACAGTACAAAACCCTTCAGATCCCTGACCGAAGTTCAAAAACGCCTGGTCTTGATCGCAAGAGCAATGATCAAACATCCGCCGGTATTGATCTTGGATGAACCTACGGCCGCGTTAGATTCGGCAGGTGCACGCCTTATCGTTTCGCTTATCAATAAAATAAAAGCAGGGAGTAAAACCGCTGTGATCTATGTTTCACATAGAGAAGAGCCCGGACTGAATTTTAAAAACACGATCCTATTTCAGCCTGCAAAAACGGGTTCAAAAGCAGTACTTTCTCGAAAAGACTGAAGTAACAAATAGCTAAAATGCTTAAGTTAATCGTTAAAGTGTTTAAAAGTTAGGCTGAAAAGCGTACATTTGATTGCCCAATGAATTTTAAAAGTACCTTACTTTTAATTTTACCCAACTTAAAACGCTTCTACAATGTCTGATTCTGCATTTGTTAAAAGGGATTTTCATCGTATTCTTTGCGATGATGCTGAGGTCTTTTCCTGGATTTTAAGCAAAGCATCTATTGGAGTATTCTACATCAATTTAGAGCATCAAGAGCGCTTTCATATCACCACTTCTTTTTGGGATACAATAGGCTATAGAAAGCCTGAAAAAGAGGTTGAACTCGATGTATTCTGGGAGGTTCTGGGAGTAGCGGGAAAGAAAACCATTCAAGACCTGATAAACAAAACAAGTTTCAATGAGTTAACAAAAGAGCGTCATTATTTTTCTTTTTCCGACAAAAACAGGAGAATTCTTACGGCAACTTCGCGGCATTTGGTATACACTGACAGCGACGGCAAACGTCATCTTTTTGTGAAATTTATTGCCGATGTTGCTCAAAAGTCCTCATCTGATAACTATTTAAAGAAAATAAAGAAGCTTCGTAAGTTCAATGAGATCTATGAAGAGACTAATGACCTGGCTTGCGTTGGAGGCTGGGAAGTAGATTTGATCAAGAATACCGTTACCTGGACCCGGGTTACCAAAGAAATTCATGGCGTTCCTAAAAAATATAAACCCTGTTTAGAGACCGGCATCAATTTTTATAAAGAAGGAGAAAACCGAAAAAGAATTACAGCGCTTTTTACAAAATGTATGGAGCAAGGGGAGAGTTTTGATGATGAGTTTATCATAATCACTGCCGATGGTAAAGAGAAGTGGGTGCGCAGTATGGGCAAAGCCGAATTTGAGAACGGGGTCTGCATTCGCGTTTACGGTGCTTTTCAAGACATAAGTAATAGGAAAAAACACCAGCTCGCTAGAGAAAAAGCAGAAAATCGGTTTACAAAAGTATTTGAGAATTCTTCTATAGGTATTGTTTTAGTAAATCAACAAAGCAATCTGGTGATGGCTAATCCTTCTGCAAGAAGAATTTTCGGTTTAAATCATTTGTCTGAAGAAGAGGTTCTAAAATATACCATAAAAGATGTCCTCCTTCCTGAATACATTCCGCAAGCTTTAGAAAACAGAACAGCACTCTTGTCTGGTAAAATAGACCATTATCAAATGGAGGTAGAGAGCTATCACGGCTCAGGCAAAATCATTTGGTGTAATTTAAGCTGCTCCATGATAACAGAAGCAGAGGCACGGTCTAAATTAGTCATTACGCAGGTAGAAGATATTACGAAAAGAAAAAGTTTAGAACGCAGAGCTTTAGAGAATGCTTCCAAATTTAAAAGGGTTTTTGAATATTCCCCAAATGGAATGGCCCTAGTTGATTTACACGGGAGATGGCGTAGTGTAAATCATAATTTGGCACAAATGATCGGGTACACCAGAGAAGAGTTATTGCAGAAATCTTTGAGCGAGATCACCCATCCTGATGATCGCGAAAATGATGCGCAACTTTTCTCAAAGATCATTACCAAGGAGTTAACCAATTACCAGATCGAAAAGCGTTACTTACATAAAAATGGTTCAGTAGTTCATTGCTTTTTGACGGTTTCAGGCTTATTTGATGAGCACGGAAATGTGCGCTCGCTCATTGGTCAGGTTGTTGACATGACCGACGAAATCCATGCAAAACGGGCATTACAGGAGAGTTTGAATGAGATGCGCGTGATTCTTGATTCGACCACACAGGTGATTATCGTTGAAACCGACCTTGATCACGTTATTAAAAAGTTTAATAAAGGTGCTGAAAATCTTTTAGGCTATGAGGCTGAAGAAGTGATAGGCAAACAAAAGCCGGCTATTTTTCATAAAGACCAGGAAGTTGAAGACTATGCTTTGAAACTGAAAGAAGAATATGGAGAGCAGGTTGACAAACATGATGTTTTTACTTATAAGATCAATAGGGGCGAACTAGAAACCAGTGATTGGACCTATGTTAGAAAGGATGGCACCACATTTCCGGTACAGCTGGTAGTAACGGCCATTAAAGATGATGAAGGCAAAACCACAGGCTATTTAGGCGTTTCGGCAGATATTTCTGCATTGAAAGCGATGGAATACTCCTTGATCAAGGCCAAACAAAAAGCTGAAGCTGCAAACAAATACAAGTCGGAGTTTTTAGCAAATATGAGTCACGAAATCCGAACGCCTTTAAACGGTGTAATTGGTTTTGCCGATATTTTGATGAAGTCTCAACTCAATGAGAATCAGCAAAAATACATGGAGACCATTTATGCATCGGCAATTTCACTGCTCGATCTGATCAATGATATTTTAGACTTCTCTAAGATCGAAGCTGGTAAATTGAGTCTAAGCGAAGAGCGAGTGAATATCACAGAGCTTTGTGGCCGATCGGTGGAAATGATCAAACATGAGGCGTATCAAAAGAATATTGAAGTATTGCTCAACATTCCGCGAAAGATCGATCAATTTATCATTGCAGACGGTTTGCGCTTGCGACAGATCTTAATCAACTTGTTGAGTAATGCCGTAAAATTTACACACGACGGTGAGATCGAACTTAAGGTTGAAGAGCAAAATAGCGCGTTACATCCTAATAAAAAACAATTTACGTTCTCCTTAAGAGATACCGGGATTGGGATTTCAGAACAAAATCTTCAAGAGATCTTTAAAGCCTTTAATCAAGGTGACGCTTCTACGACGCGTAAATATGGCGGTACCGGACTCGGACTCACCATAAGCAACAGATTGTTGCAATTGATGGAAAGTAAACTCGAGGTGAGAAGTACTTTAGGCGTAGGAACGACTTTCTCTTTTACTGTAGATTTTGAAACCGATAGTTCTATAAGTCGAGCCGCCAGACCGTTTAAAGATATCAAACGCGCCCTGATCGTAGATGATAACACCAACAATCGTGTCATCCTAGAAGAAATGTTGAGCGAACGCAGTATAGAAACGGTTCATGCCGCAAATGGTATCGATGCGCTTGAGCTATTGCAGCAGGATACAAATTTTGATATCGCCATTGTAGATTACAATATGCCGTATTTGAATGGTCTTGATTTAATTCAACATTTTAGGGAAGATTTAAATATAGACAAAGAACAATTACCGGTTATATTATTACACAGTTCTGAAGAAGATACCGAGATCAACGGGAGAACCAAAGCTTTAGGCGTAGCCGGAAAACTGGTGAAACCTGCTTTGCGTAATGATCTTTTTGAAACTATAGATCGTTTGGATGAATCAGATCACGGGCAGCTAGAAGAGGCGCAAGAGACGACAGATCTAAGCAACGGAACTCTTAGCATTCTAGTTGCAGAAGACAATCCGGTAAACAAGTTCTTAACCAAAACCATTCTCAACAAGATCACCGCAAACGCCACTATTATTGAAGCAGATGATGGGGCTCAGGCCGTTGAAGTCTATAAGAATCAGCAGTTAGATTTTATTTTCATGGATATTCAAATGCCGGTAATGAGCGGTTATGAAGCTACTCAGGAAATAAGAAAATTAGAACCACACGGAGATCACATACCCATTATTGCGCTTACAGCTAGAGCCTTAAAAGGAGAGCACGAGAAATGTGTAGCAAGTGGAATGGACGGATATATAGCCAAACCTTTGGTTCTTGAAGACCTTAAAAAGGTGCTGCAAGAGCATTTGAATAATGAAAAACTAAGCGTATCTTAAAACAAGCGAAACAAGCTTAAAACTTTGAACGAACGAAAAAAACATATAGTCCTTGTAGATGCAGATGCGCTGGCACAAGCGAGATTCAACACTTTTTTTTCTAAAAGTGAGGTGGAGGTCAACAGCTTTGCTTCGGCGATGGGAGCCATTCAACACATCAAGCAGTCTGGCGAGCCAGATCTTTTGTTGATCGAAGAGAACGTTAAACCTCTAGGGGCTATTCAGACGTTGAATTATTTGAAAGAACAAGTTAATTTTAAGGGATCTGTCATGTTAATCACTAATTCGGAGTCCTTAGTTTCAAAAAGTGCAGATTTTGTAAGATTTTTGAGTAAACCTTTTAAAAATGAAGACATTGGCTTTGTAAAGACATTTTTGCAGCTTCCTTGTTCTCCTGAAGAACCTGAAGAACAAATCTACAGCCTCAATTATCTTATAGAGCTCTCTGATGGTGATGCTGAGTTCATTAGAGAGAGTATCAGCATTTTTAAGGATTCTGTAACGCCACGTCTGGAAGAAATGCTTCAATTTTATAAAGAGGAAGCTTACGAGGAGGTGAGCAAGGTTGCACATAGTTTAAAGCCTTCTTTTGAAATGCTGCAAAACAGCAAGGCTGCACAATTGAGTAATGAATTGGCTCACAAAATTACAGGAACAGCGATGTTTCCACTTATAAATGAATTGATAGAAGAACACAAAAAAATGCAGGAAGCTTTAAAAGATGATTTTCCTGAAGTGTACAGCGTATGAGTAAAAGAATCTTGGTCATAGAAGATAACCCCATGGTCGTAAAATCTTTAGAGTTTAAGCTAAAGAAGGATGGATACACGGTTGTCTTGGCTGAAGATGGCCGCGTGGCTATGCAGTTGCTCAAAGACCAGGAGTTTGATTTAGTGCTTACCGATTTAATGTTACCTTTTGTAAATGGAAACGAAATAATAGAACATATAAAAAACGTGAACCAAGAGGTTCCTATCATAGTATTGTCTACCTCAACACAAGAAGACATTATAACTGATGCCTTTGAGATGGGCGTCGACGATTTTATAACCAAACCTTTTAGCCCTAGTGAGTTGTCGCTACGTGTTAAAAGAACACTAGCTAAGTAACACTTTTAAAATCCTTACGTATAAGAAAACATAAACCTTCATCTAACCCCGACTCCCCAAGTCACAAATGAATTTATTACTATGCCTACGCTTTATTTTAATCTGGAAGATTGGTCTTTGATCCTAAAGATCAATTTAATCCTCAGTTTGATTTTTTCTTGTATAGCACTGTTTTTTGTAAGTTTAGTGCTGTATTTGCGTATACTTAAAAATATCAAGGAGTCGCACAGAAAACATTTAGAGGCCAGGTTTATAGATTTTGTCAATGCGTTTCTTTTTGATGAAACCATTAATAAGAGTAAAGCTTTAGGCGATTTTAAGTACAGCTATATAAAGTCTTCCTATGACCATAAAATCTTGATCAAGCAGATTTTAATTTTTGATGAAAACTTAAAAGGAGAGTCCAGCTTACTCATCAAAGAGATTTTTTATGGCTTAGGTTTATATAAATTTCTATTGGAAGATCTACAGGGGTATCGATGGTATTACAAAGCACGGGCAATGTTTGCGTTTTCTAAATTGGGTATTGAAGTTCCCGAGAACTATGTATACCCTTTATTACAGTCCAAACGGGTAGAACTTCGACAACACGCTATTTTGTACTTTTTAAACACTTCAAAAACAGATCCTCTGGTTTTTCTTGATAATTTGGAAGGACGCTTGACCCTGTGGCAACAAGTGCTGATTGAAAATAGCCTGAAAAGCTTTGAAGTAGAGATTCCTGATTTTGCGCGCTGGCTCGACCATCACGAAGATAGTATTGTCGTTTTTTGTATTAAAATGATCTTGAGTTTTAATCAATTTCAGAATATACCCTTGTTGGTAGATTGCTTAGATCACGATGCGGAAGAGGTGAGATATCAGGCTATTCAGTCTTTGCAAACCATGGAAGTTTCTGAAGCCTTACAGTTAATGCTTACTCATTTTCCTGAAGAAACTGCACAGAATAAACGCAGTATTTTATACGCTATAAAAAAGATGGGTACCTATAAAGATCTGCAGACTTTGGTTCCGCATATTCACAAGGAAGATGAAAATTTACAAGTTGATTTTTATAAAATCTCCCGCTGTTTTGAAGATCAAATCCCGGTAAAAAGCATTTTAAATATTGAAACTTTATCAAAAGATTGGGAAGATTTTCAAGAGTATTCAATGCAACAAAGTATTGGGGCTTAAGCAGGCTGTTTTCAATGAAAGTTGCTTATCTTTTCTAAAAATTGAACAACTTGCAACTTAACGCAACCGCTATCATAGAAGTTTTTAGTGTCCTGTTTTTGATCTATGGATTGATCATCATTTCGGGATATATTTTTTCTGCATTTTTTTCAATCTTCGAAATTCGGGATTATAAACGTAGAAATAACTTTCAGGACGACGCAGCCCTTTTGCAGTCGGCCAATTTACCTGCGATTTCCGTATTGGCTCCTGCCTATAATGAAGAAGCAAATCTTGTTGAAAACATACGCTCGCTGTTGACGTTAAACTATCCTTCCTTTGAGATAGTGATCATAAATGATGGGAGTAAAGACAATTCGCTACAAAAGCTCATAACTACTTTTCAACTCGAAGAGCAAGAGCCTATTCATTATAATCACGTAGCAACAAAAAAATTAAAGGGAATTTATAAGTCTAAAATTAAGGCCTATAAAAACCTTAGGGTCATCGATAAGGAGAATGGAGGTAAAGCCGACGCTTTGAATATGGGGATCAACTGTTGCATACACGATGTGATCTGCTGTATTGATGTAGATTGTGTTTTAGAGCGCAACTCGCTTTTAAAGCTCATAAGACCCTTTTTGAACAATACAAAACGCGTGATCGCCAGTGGCGGAATCATTCGCGTGGCAAATAATTGTATCATAGAAGATGGACGAATCATCGAAGTGCGTCTCCCGCGAACGTTTCTAGGGAAGGCACAGATCTTAGAATATTTTAGAGCTTTTTTGATGGGGAGAATGGCCTGGTCACGGGTTGATGGTTTGTTGCTTATCTCTGGAGCTTTTGGGATGTTTGACAAACAAACGGTTATTGAAGCCGGGGGCTATAACCACAATACGGTGGGCGAAGACATGGAGTTGCTCGTGCGTATGCGTAGGGTTATGCGTGAACAAGGAATCCCCTATAAGGTGGGTTTTGTTCCCGATCCTTTATGTTGGACCGAAGTGCCAGAGAGCACCCAAGTCTTACGCCGGCAACGCAATCGCTGGGCGCGGGGAACAGTAGAGACCTTAATGCTGCACAAGAAAATGCTCTTCAATCCCAAATATGGAGTTTTAGGATTATTGAGCACACCGTACTGGATGTTTTTTGAGTGGTTTGCGCCAATTATCGAGTTTATCGGAATTCTATTTTTTATCGTTCTTATGCTTCTTGGAAAGATAAATTTTCAGGTATTTATGATCTTTTTCATTGTGATCTATACCTTTTCTATACTATTTTCGATCACAGCGATCTTTTTTGAAGAATACTCTTTTCAGCAGTATAAAAAGCCAAAATATATGTTTATGCTCATATTTACGGCTTTATTAGAACCTATCCTGTATCACCCTATTGTTATGTGGGCGGCAGTTAAAGGAAATATTGATTTAATTCGCGGAAAAAAATCCTGGGGAGAAATGTCTCGCGCAGGATTGGGAAATTCCGGTAAAACTTAAAAAAATAAGAATCATGCCCCATTTGTACCAAACTTTTAAAGCTGTTATTCTGGCTGTTTTCTTGGTTTCGTTTGCCGCTGTGGCACAGGAACAGGAGTATACTACAGATGAACTTTACACACAAGCGCGCAATGCTGCTTTTGAAGAAGATGATTACCCTAAGGCGATCGCACTCTTAAAGGCGGCGCTTAAAAAAAGTCCCGATTATCTGGAAGTACGCGTATTTCTAGGTCGAATTTATACCTACTCAGACAGTTTACCTCAAGCGCGAATGGCTTTTGAAGAAGTATTGGCTAAAGAAAAAGGACACGAGGAAGCGAGTTTTGCCTACGGAAATCTGGAATTTTGGAACGATAATTCTGAAGCAGCGCTGAAAGTTGTAAATAAGGGATTAGACTATCATCCTGAATCTGAAAATTTAGGGCTTTTAAAAGCAAAAGTGTTAAGAGATCTGGAAGCTTATGAAGAAGCCACGGCCACGCTGCAGGGGCTTTTAGAACAAAACCCGAAACTCGATCAGGCACGCAGTTTATTGAGCAGTATCAATAGCGCAACCGCTAAGAACGCTGTAGGTCTCAACTATGAATTTGTTTATTTTGATGAACGATTTGATGATCCGTGGCATTTGGCTGCGCTTGACTATATCAGGCAAACCAAGCTGGGCTCTGTCGCTGCACGTATTAATTTTGCCAACCGATTCAGGACTGATGCGCTTCAGTTTGAGGTAGATGCTTACCCCAGAATATCAGACGTGTTTTATACCTATGTAAACCTTGGTATATCTAGCGATAGCGGGATTTTTCCGCAGTATCGTGCAGGGTTTTCTTTGTTTTCAAACCTTCCGGCTTCTTTTGAAGCAGACGCGGGATTTAGATATTTGGCTTTTGACGATGACACGTTTGTGTATACCTTGGGCTTGGGGAAATACTATAAAAACTATTGGTTCAACTTCAGAACCTATTTGACGCCTTCAGACAGTGCGTTATCACAATCCTATGCGCTTACGGTGCGGTATTATTTTGGGGGTGCAGATGATTTTATTGGTGCAAGAATCGGTACAGGAATCTCTCCGGATGATAATGCCAATAGTGCACTTTTTAACGGGGCCACGATCACGCGTTTGCGCTCTAATAACCTGACCTTGTTTTACAGGAAGCTGTTGGGTGCAACTCACGTCTTGACAGCTCAGGCGGGGCTTGAAGATCAGGAATATGCAGCAGATAGCAGTGGGCTTCAGTTCTCTGTAAGTGTGGGCTTTATTAAACGTTTCTAATTATGTGGCAAAAAGCGCTCAGAATCATTTTGCTCCTAGTCGTTCTAGCACCACTAGTATCGTTTCTTTCCTGGTATTTTACGCCAAAAAAATACCTTACAGCCGCTATAATCGACAAAACGGTTTTTAATACAGACGGTCAGGAACACATCTCTTTTCACTGGGTGTTAAATCACAACCGCTTTATGAAAAGTGGTTCTGAAGCCTATGAAGTGGAGCGTGACTATTTTGGTTTTTTCCCAAAAAAAGATACAGCATATGCTATCAAAGGGATCGAGCGTTTTCCTGCTGAAGCATTAAGCTTATTAAGCGATGATTCAGATATGCTGTATATCACAGATACCTATGGGATTTACAAGCAAGAGTGGTATGCTAATTACAGTAAAAGACCAGGGGTTTTATACGGTGGATTGAGTGAAAAGGATATCAATTTCATCAAACAGATGAAGGCAAAGCAAAAGCCGGTTATCGCAGAATTTAACTGTTTGGCCAGTCCGACTCCAAAACCTATTAGAGCAGCGTTTGAAGCATTATACCATGTGCGTTTCACAGGCTGGAGTGGTCGTTATTTTGATTCTTTAGATGAAAATGTGAATCAAGAACTGCCTTCTTGGATTTTAACCAATTACAAAAATAACCACAACGGGAATTGGCCATTTACCAAAGATGGCGTCGTTTTGGTTAACGATGATTCGGGTACAGTGGTTATTCTAGAAAACGAAACCCATCTCAACAATCCGTTGCCTTTTGTTTATGCTACTGCAGCAGGACAAGAGCGCTTTGACCTGCCCGAAAAAGAAAAGTATCCTTTTTGGTTTGAAATTATGGAAAGTGATACGCAGGTGAATACAACCTATGCCAGTTACCAACTCGCAACCAACACGGCAGGAGTACAGGAGTTAAAAAAATATGGAATACCCAATACCTTCCCGGCAGTTATTAACCATAGTGATTCAGATTATGATTTTTACTATTTAGCCGGCGATTTTAGTGATAATCCTATAGGTTTTACGACTTCTTATTTTAAAGGAATCGGTTTGCTGAAAAGCTTTTTTTACAACGCTAACGAACCTTCAGATCGCGGTGGGTTTTTCTTCAATTTCTACAAACCCTTGGTCACTCAGATCTTAAGTGAAACTTACGATCAAATGTAGCCGTATTTTTAGTGCGCATATCGGGTGACCAAACTGTCAGGAACTAAAGGACTTCCGTTGGCTATTTGTTGATTTCGTTTTTTAAACTCTGAAAAAGCAGTTAGTAATTCTTCTTTTTTTACTTCATCGGTAATAGCTTCCTCATATAGGTTGGGATACAGCTTGTACAATTGATTACCATTTAAGTGATAGGTTTCAGAAACAAAATCGATCAGGTCTGTTTTGGTTTGCATCAATGGGATTTGATGGATGTTTCTAAAGGTACTCGAAGTGTCAAGTCCTTTACTCAAAAAGCTGGTTTGCTTGGGTAATGGGATCCCGTGCGTTGCATTTAAGTATCTCAAAATACTGGGAGCCACGTCAAAATGTGAGGAGATCGCAGCTATTTCTTTTGTTTTTTGAAGTAGAGGCGAATAGATGATGAGTGGCACATGATAACGGTCGATCTTAGTGCTCAATGGAATTTCAGGAATGCGATGATCTCCGGTTATTACAAAAATGGTATTATCATAATCTGTGCGCTTACGGTAGCGCTCAAATAGCCTTTTTAAAGAGGCGTCAGCATAAAGCACGGTCGCAAATTCTTCTTTAAAATTTTGTCGTTGCGTTTGTTGTTCAGCACTCAGATTTAAGCGCTGCAGTTGATTTTCAAAAAGCTTGTTATACCGTTCTTGATCATTCACTCTAAATGGGTTGTGCGTGCTTACCGTCAATATGACGTCAAGACGCGGTGCGGCAAGAGTATCGTCTGTACTTTTATCTAAATAAAACTCGTACAGTTCCTCATCGCCATATCCCCAGGTAAAGCCGCCAACCTCCGGGAGTTTTGCAAAAGTTTCAGGAAATGATGCTTCGTCAAAGATACGTGCTGTTTTATTCAAGTCGAGATATCCACTCATATTATCAAAACCGGCATCACCACCATAAAAGAAGCTGCTCTGATAGCCGTTTTTCTCAAGAACGTTAAGCAATGAGAGCTGATTAGGCATTTTATCCTGAAGCGCCAAAAATCCATTTTCAGCAAAAGGTGCCGATCCTAAAAGGGAAGGAAGCACAGCAAACGTGCGTCCTCCATTGCTCAAGAAGTTTTTAAAATACAGGCTTTGTTTTGACAGACTGTCTAAAAAAGGAGTGAAATTTCCCAAGTAGGCTTCTTCGTTTGTAAAAGCCCTGCCCAGTCCTTCAACAATGATAAAAACCATATTGGGTTTTCTGGATTTCTTTTCAAAAAACGGACTCAAAACATCGGTGGTTTCTGCTTTATGAAGAAAAGGATAAGCAGTAGCGGTATATTCAAATTTGCCTTGTTGGGCAATACGGCGCTCTAATAGATCAAAGTAATTTTCAGCATAAATATCGGGCTTATAGGTGGTTTGTGTAAGGTAATCTTCTGCAGCCTTAAAAAAGTGTTGTGTTTTATTCGTAACGAGATTGTTGGTAAAGTCTTGCTCATACTGTGGCCTGAGATTAGGAAAACCGTCAAACATAAACACGATACCCGCGATTAAAACCAGAGCTCCGGCTGGTATGAAGTTGATGCTCAGTTTCGGACGTAAAAAGACCAATCCGGCAATGATCAAAGCGACAAAACCAAGAAATAAAAGAACAGTTCCTAAAGCCAAAACACCAGAGGCGCCTACCGTTTGTGTAATATCTTCCAGCGAATATCCAAAAAGATCAGAGCCTAAAAGGACCAGTGCTGTTTTATGGTAATAGATAAACAGCAAATTGCAACTGAAGAAAAGCACCCAAATTATATTGAAAACAATTTTAGCTCCCCGTAGGCTGATAAAGCTTATGATGAGGAATAAAATATACGCAGGAAAAATAGCAGATAACCAGAAAAGTACATCGATTATAAAACCTTTGTAAAGCAGCTCAAAAAAGCCAACAGGTAATTTTTGTGAAGTTTGAAAAAGAAAGAGTTCTATAATTCTAGAAAACAAAATTCCGAGAAATAGAAAAAGTGCAAAACCCGAAAATTCATTCAAATTTTTTTTAAGGGTGGTCATCTTTTTATCAGGTTGTTCTGGATTCATACGGTTGCGATCTGGGTTACAGGGCTAAAGTCTGTCTGCTTTATTGGCGCCGCCAAAGGATTTAATACTGCGTCCCGATAATTATCGGGATGCCTCGAAATTGAAAATTCGTTTTCAACCAATGCCTCATGGGCCTGCCTTTGTCGTCAGACAGGCTTGGCCTGAGGTAGTTTATTCAGCAGTTTCAAGTTATAAAGTTAAATCCATTTTTTTGATAAAAAGCTGGCCCTTAACGATAACTTTTACACGGAGCTATATTTTTGATTACCTTTGTAATTAATATGAAACACGTATCAAAACAAATAATGGCAGTGTTGATGGCTTTCGTAGTACTTTGTACGACGATGTCCTTTACTGTGAATATGCATTATTGTGGCGATACTTTAGTGGATTATGCATTAGTTCAAAAAGCAAAATCTTGCGGGATGGAGCTAAGCATTCCTAACGAAAATGCAGGATGCGATCTTCAGATTGTAAAAAAATCGTGTTGTCAAGATAAATCAGTTACCGCTAAAGGTCACGACGATCTTAAACCCAGCTTTACTTCTATAGATCTAGAGCAACAGGTTTTTATTACCTCTTTTTTCTATTCCTACGCAGCGCTGTTTACACCGCAAACGGTGACTCCAAAAGCGTATAGAAACTACACACCTCCGTTACTCGTCAGGGATGTTCAGACTCTGGATGAGGTTTATTTAATTTGATAATGTATGCTTAGGTTCTTTGAGCCTGAATCTTAGTTGTTTCGCATCCGCGGAAGAACAGCTTGTACTTCAGTTTTTAGACTGAAAAAATAGCGTTTCATAACATACATTTCATCTTATGCTCAACAAAAGCATTAAATTTTTTATCGAAAATAAGCTGGTAGCTTTTTTACTCTTGGCTCTTATATTGGGCTGGGGGATTGCTACGGCACCCTTTAATTGGGATACGGTCCCGACAGCTGTCGGGATTCCACGTGATCCTGTTGCAGTAGATGCCATTCCGGATATTGGAGAAAATCAGCAAATCGTATTTACCCAATGGCAAGGCCGTTCTCCTCAAGATATTGAAGACCAGATTTCGTACCCGTTGACGTCTGCCTTGCTTGGGATTCCCGGGGTGAAAACGATACGCAGTTCGTCGATGTTTGGCTTTTCAAGTATCTACATCATTTTTGAAGAAGACATCGAATTTTACTGGAGCCGCAGTCGCATTTTAGAGAAGCTCAACTCGCTGCCTTCCGGTTTACTACCGGACGGTGTTAACCCAACTCTGGGACCTGACGCTACAGGATTGGGCCAAATCTATTGGTATACTTTAGAAGGACGCGATGCAGCTGGTAATGTGACCGGCGGCTGGGACTTGCAGGAATTGCGCAGCATTCAGGATTATTATGTGAAATATGGTCTGGCTTCTGCTGGAGGTGTTTCTGAAGTAGCTTCTATTGGGGGCTATGTTCAAGAATATCAAATCGATGTAAATCCAGAATTATTGAAGCAGTACGGTATAAGCCTCGATGCTTTGGTCAAAGCGGTAAAGTCGAGTAATGAAGATGTAGGAGCACAAACTTTAGAGATCAATAAGGCGGAGTACCTGGTACGCGGTTTAGGCTACATCAAGTCTATTGCAGATATAGAAAATGCCGTGATCACCGCTCAAGAGTATACGTCTATTCGCGTTAAAGATGTGGCTCAAGTGAGCTTAGGACCTGCGCCACGACGCGGAATTCTTGATAAAGAAGGCGCAGAGGTGGTAGGCGGAGTTGTCGTTGCGCGCTATGGCGCCAACCCTATGGAAGTCATCACCAATGTCAAAGCGAAGATCCAGGAAATTAGTGGTGGGCTGCCTTCAAAAACACTTGCAGATGGGCGAAAATCCCAGTTAACGATCGTTCCGTTTTACGATCGCACACAACTTATTCATGAGACTCTAGGTACGCTTGATGAAGCACTCACGATGGAGATTCTTATCACTATTCTTGTGATCGTGGTGATGATTTTCAACTTGAGAGCTTCCGTCTTGATCTCCGGATTATTACCGGTCGCTGTTTTGATGGTGTTTGTAGCGATGAAGCTCTTTGAGGTAGATGCCAATATTGTTGCTCTTTCAGGTATCGCTATTGCCATCGGGACGATGGTAGATGTAGGCGTCATCTTGACTGAAAATATGATCAGGCATTTGGATGAGGAAGTTGGTAAATCCTCAAAACTTCCATTCAATACGATTATTTATAATGCTACTGCTTAGGTTTCCGGAGCGATCGTTACGGCCGTGCTTACTACGATCATCAGTTTTATCCCGGTATTTACGATGGTGGGAGCAGAAGGTAAATTGTTTCGACCGCTTGCATTTACGAAAACCGCAGCATTAACGGCTTCACTGGTCATTGCACTTTTTCTCATTCCGCCTTTTGCCGCTTTAATTTTTAGAAAGCGCAGCTTTAAAAAGACCACCGCGAGAACACTTAATGCCCTTCTCATTGTTTTAGGTGTTATAGCGATTTTCTACGGAGTTTGGTTAGGCTTGCTATTGATCGCTTTTGGAGCACTTTATTTTTTACGCGCAGCGAAAGCGCTTCCTTTCAACAATTTAAAAAATGCCGAAGGTATACTGACCGTCGTAGCCATCGCAATTCTGTTGGCAACCTATTGGCGCCCATTAGGATTCAACCGAAGCATCCTCATCAACTTTATTTTTGTAGCGCTTTTATGTGCAGCATTTTTTGGTGCATTTTGGCTGTTGCGTCGTTTTTACGAACGTATCTTAGGCTGGGCATTGGCCAATCGAATTGTGTTTTTAAGCATTCCGCTTGGCTTATTGATTTCCGGCGGATTTATACTTTCTAATGCGGGTAAAGAGTTTATGCCGGCGCTTAATGAAGGTACTTTTCTACTAATGCCTACTTCTTTACCGCACGCCGGTGTAGAAGAAAATAAACGCGTGTTACAACAGCTTGATATGGCTGTGGCGAGTATCCCGGAGATTGAAACTGTGGTGGGAAAAGCCGGAAGAACCGAGTCGGCACTCGATCCTGCACCTTTATCGATGTACGAGAATATCATTCAATACAAACCCGAATATATGCTGAATACCGCCGGTAAAAAGCAACGGTATCAAGTGGATGAGGCGGGCTATTTTGTATTGAAGACAGGAGGGAAAACCTATAATCCAAATACCACTGAAGTTGATGAAGGTTCTGTAAGTAATAGAAGTTTTCCGGTTAAAGCTGAAGCTTTGATCGAAGATGAAGATGGGGAATATTACCGCAATTGGCGTCCTGAGGTTCAGTCTCCTGATGATATTTGGAATGAGATAGCTCGGGTTTCTAAACTTCCGGGAGTGACTTCTGCGCCTAAACTTCAACCTATAGAAACGCGGCTTGTGATGTTGCAAACAGGAATGCGTGCCCCTATGGGGATCAAAGTAAAAGGACAGGATTTAAAACAGATCGAGGCTTTTGGTTTTCAGCTTGAAAAACTTTTAAAGCAAACCGAAGGCGTCAAACAAGAGGCTGTTTTTGCAGATCGCATCGTGGGTAAACCTTATTTACTCATCGACATCAAACGCGATCGATTGGCACGTTATGGTATTAGCATTGCAGATGTGCAGCAGGTTCTTGAAGTTGCTGTAGGCGGAATGCCTATTACCCAAACCGTAGAAGGTCGTGAGCGGTATTCAGTGCGGGTGCGCTATCCTAGAGAGCTTCGTGAAAACCCCGATGATCTTAAGAAAATTTATGTTCCGGTTTCCGGTGGGAGTCCGGTGCCATTGGGCGAACTTGTAGATATCCGTTATGAGCAAGGTCCACAGGTGATCAAAAGTGAAGATACCTTTCTGGTAGGTTATGTGTTATTTGATAAACTCGATGGTTATGCTGAAGTAGATGTGGTAGAAAATGCACAGGCAGTGCTTCAGTCAAAGATAGACTCCGGGGAGTTGGTGGTTCCGCAAGGGATCAGTTATCAATTTACCGGTACTTATGAGAACCAATTGCGTGCTGAAAAAACTTTAGCTGTAGTAGTTCCTCTAGCTTTAATCATCATTTTCCTGATCCTTTATTTTCAGTTTAAATCGGTAACAACTTCCTTAATGGTCTTTACAGGAATCGCAGTGGCTTTCGCCGGAGGCTTTATTATGCTCTGGTTATACGGTCAAGATTGGTTCTTAAACTTCGACTTTTTTGGTGCGAACCTCAGGGACTTATTCAATATGAAAACCATAAATCTGAGTGTAGCGGTTTGGGTTGGTTTTATTGCACTTTTTGGAATCGCGACCGATGATGGGGTTGTGATGGCCACTTATCTTACCCAGACTTTTGATGCTGAAAAACCAAAGGACAAAAAACAAATACGTCTCGCTACGCTTAAGGCTGCCGGTAAACGCATACGACCATGTTTGATGACAACGGTAACCACAATTTTGGCATTATTGCCGGTATTGACGTCTACAGGACGGGGAAGTGATATTATGATCCCGATGGCGATACCCGTTTTTGGCGGGATGATCATTGACGTGACTTCGTACTTTATAGTTCCCGTGTTGTACAGCTGGAAAAAAGAATTAGCACTTAAAAACCATGAATAGGAGAATCAACATAGCGATCGCAATAGTATTAGGCTTCACCGCTGTGGCGCCTGCTCAGGATTTGAGCGGTTATATAGCAGAAGCTGAAACCAACAATCCGGAAGTTCAGGCGTATGAATTGCGTTATTCGATCGCGCAAGAAAAGGTGAATGAAGTGAATACCCTTCCGGATACCGAGTTTGGTGTGGGGTATTTTGTGAGTACGCCAGAAACTCGTGTTGGCGCACAGCGCGCGCGTTTTTCGGTGAAGCAAATGTTGCCTTGGTTTGGCACTATAGCAAAACGTGAAAAGTATCAAGATGCTTTGGTAGAAACAGAATATCTCGAGTATGTGATCGCAAAGCGGAAGCTGGGCCTGGCGGTCGCTCAAGGCTATTACAAATTGTATACTATAGAAGCCCAAAGCAAAGTTGTGCAGCAAAATGTGGAGCTGCTCGAGCGCTACAAGGAATTAGCATTGAATGCAGTGGAAGTCGCAAAGGCTTCGGCGGTAGATGTGCTGAAACTCGAGATGCGTCAAAACGAATTGAAAGCGCAGCAGCAAATTCTTGAAGAGCGACGTGTCGCTGCAGAAATTCAGTTTAAGAACACCTTGAACACAGCTTCAGAAGGAAGGATTCTGGTTGTTGATAGTCTATCTATTCCGACGGAAGATGCGCAGATTAATCCAGATGATCTTTCAGCGAATCCTGAGCTTTTGAAGTATGATAAATTGTATGAAAGCGTCACACAAGCTGAAATTTTAAACCGTCAGGAAGCTTCGCCAAAATGGGGTGTAGGCTTAGATTATATTCCGGTTTCTGAACGTACTGATATGTTTCCGGCAGATAATGGTAAGGATATCGTGATGCCTATGGTTTCGGTTTCGGTGCCTATTTTCAATTCCAAATACAAATCGGTTTCTCGCCAAAATGAGTTGCGACAGCAAGAGCTGGATGCGCAAAAAGCGCAACGATTGAACACCTTAAAAAATCTTTTAGCAGAAGCTAAACAGAATAAAAATACGGCGCGTATTAATTTTAATACCCAAAAACAAAATATAGCTCAGGCACAAGATGCTGAAGAGATTCTGCTTAAAAGCTACGAGACCGGCAGCATCGATTTTAACGACGTGCTTGATATACAAGAATTACAATTAGAATTTCAATTAAAACAATTACAGGCTGTTCAAAACTACTATGAGCAGGCTGCTTTAATCAATTATTTAACTAATATCTAAAACAATGAAAGAGACTGTAAAATTTATGAGTGTCGCCGTTTTGGCATTAACCTTAGCTTCTTGTGGGGATGATAAAAAATCAGATAAGGATGCTGAAGTTGAACTAGAAATGGATCATGCTATGGATGAATCTATGGAAATGGACGAGATGGATGAAATGGGCGAAATGAACCACGCAACTTCTGAAAAAGCTTCAGGAGCTATGAATGATGATACTACCGCATTAGCCTTTACTGATGAAAATGCCATGGCAGTTTGGAAAGCTTACAATGCGGTACGTGAAGCTTTGGTCGCTACTGATGCAGCAAAAGCGAAACAAGAAGCAGCACAACTGGCAATGATTTTTAGTGAAGATAATGCCAAACTAAAAGCAATGGCTGAGGGAATCGCGAAAACCGAAGATGTTGCAGCACAACGCGAAGCTTTTTCCAAATTTTCGAATGCTGTTGAAGCTTATTTTAAAAGTACGATCAACGCAGGAACACTGTATAAGCAGCATTGCCCAATGGCCTTTAGTGGCGAAGGAGCAGATTGGTTTTCTAACGAGTCGGCGATCAAGAACCCTTATTTTGGAGATAAAATGCTGAACTGTGGTTCTGTAACAGCAACGATAACTCAATAAATACAAGCTTATGACTGACTTTTTTAAACAATGGGGCGAGGCAGCCTACACCACGGCAGGATTTTTTTGGATGGCACTTTGGGCGTTTGCGCTGGGCTATATCATAAGCAGTATGATACAGATCTTTGTCACCGAAAAGAAAATGCAAAAAACAATGGGAGGCAAGGAAACCAAAGGTGTCCTGCTGGGAACCTTTTTTGGGTTTATCAGCAGTTCGTGCAGCTTTGCGGCGCTGGCTTCCACCAAATCTCTGTTTAAAAAAGGAGCAAGTTTTGTATCGAGCATTGCCTTTTTACTGGCATCGACCAATCTGGTGATCGAACTCGGGATTATCATTTCTATCTTTCTGGGTTGGCAGTTTGTGGTTGGTGAATATGTGGGAGGTATTTTACTTATTCTGTTGAGCTGGATCTTAATCCGTTTGATCAATCCGAAAAAGCTCATTGAGCAAGCGCGGAAAAACCTGGGTGATACTGAAGCCGATGAGGATTCAGGTTCTAAATCCTGGAAAGAAAAAATGAAGTCTGAAGAAAGCTGGGCAAAAGTTTCTAAGCAATACGGAATGGAGTGGAAGATGGTTTGGAAAGACGTAACCGTAGGCTTTACCATAGCCGGTATCGTGGCGGCTTTTGTTCCTGATGCGTGGTTTCAAACCTTGTTCATCGGCTCGGGAAATGGGAATACCGACTTTAGTTTTCTGGAAATTCTAGAGCACATCATCGTAGGTCCGGTCGCGGCATTCATCACTTTTATCGGTTCTATGGGGAATATTCCGCTGGCAGCATTGCTTTTTGGAAAAGGGGTGAGCTTTGCCGGCGTAATGGCGTTTATTTTTAGTGATCTGGTGGTGTTTCCTATTTTGAGGATCAACGCTAAATATTACGGTTGGAAGATGTCGTTGTTTATTCTGTTTTTGTTGTTCACCGCACTGGTGGGAGCCTCGCTGATCTTGCATTATGGATTTGATCTTTTGAGTATGCTACCAGATCCTTCGCAGGTGACTGTGCAGGATTCTGAATATTTCAAGATCGATTATACGTTTTTCTTGAATCTCGCTTTTTTGGCTGTTTCAGGATACCTGATCTATCTGGGCTTTTTTAAGCGGAAGGATATTATGCATATGAAAGAAATGGCACCTAAAAGCAAGACTTTGGAGAGCACATTGAAGTACGCCGCATTCCTTTGTTATCTCTGGCTAGCCGGAGGTTTAATCGTAAAGTTTTTTGTCTAGCGACGACCTTATTTACAAACAAATAGTAAAATGAAACATACCTATCATATACACGGAATGAGTTGTAATGGCTGCCGAAACCACGTCGAGCAGATCTTGGCAAAGGTGGATGGTGTTCAATCAGTGAGCGTTGATCTGGAAAATGCTGAAGCGACTATCGAGATGCACGAGCATATTCCTTTAGAAACTTTTCAAAAAGCACTTGCGGAAGATGGAGGTGGGTATAGTATTCATATGCCGGCTTCAGAAGATGAAGCTATGCAACATACCTATCACATTCACGGGATGAGTTGTAATGGCTGCCGAAATCACGTGGAGCAGACTTTAGCGAATGTTGAAGGTGTTCAATCGGTGAGCGTCGATCTGGAAAAAGCTGAAGCTAGCATTACGATGAAAAAGCATATTCCGCTAGCAAGGTTTAAAAAGGCACTTGCAGATGATGGCGGGGCTTATACGATACACAAATCGGGAGCACACGGTCATCAATCAAGCGAGAGCAAAAAGCAAAAAGCCGACACCCAAGGTACCGGTACTTTTTATTGCCCGATGCACTGTGAAGGCGATAAAACCTATGATAAGCCTGGCGATTGCCCGGTTTGCGGGATGGACTTGGTCGAGGAGCAATCGCTTTCAGCCACTTCTGCAGAGCAATATACCTGCCCGATGCATCCTGAGATCGTCGAGGAAGAACCGGGAAGTTGCCCTATTTGCGGGATGGATCTGATGCCTAAAGAACCCGACCTTTCAGCAGAAGAGAAAAGCTATAATAAGTTGTTGCGCAAGTTTTGGATTGCCTTAGGCTTTACGCTTCCGGTGTTTTTGATCGCGATGAGCGAGATGCTCAACAACAATCCGTTGTATGATCTTATGCCGCTAAAGTATTGGAACTGGGTGCAGTTTGGGTTATCGCTTCCTGTCGTTTTTTATGCGACCTGGATGTTCTTTGAACGCGCGTGGCGCTCTGTAAAAACCTGGAATCTCAATATGTTTACACTTATAGGCATAGGTGCCGGGGTCGCGTGGACTTTTAGTGTTTTTGGTTTGCTGGTACCCGATTTCTTTCCGGAGCAATTCAAAACAGAATCAGGCACGGTGCACGTGTATTTTGAAGCGGCAACGGTAATTCTTACCTTGGTATTAATGGGGCAAGTTTTAGAAGCTCGTGCGCACAGTAAAACCAATTCGGCGGTAAAAGAATTGTTGAAACTAGCACCTAATAAAGCCATTCAGGTGATTGATGGCGAAGAACACGAGGTCGCTATAGATTCCATAGAAAAAGGAGCGATCTTAAGGGTGAAGCCTGGTGCTAAAATTCCGGTGGATGGGAAAATAACCCAAGGCGAAACTTCTATAGACGAATCGATGATCACCGGTGAGCCGATTCCGGTTTCTAAAAATGAAGGTGACAGCGTAAGTAGCGGGACGATCAATGGCAACCAATCCTTTTTGATGGAAGCTGAAAAAATAGGGGGAGAAACCTTGCTTTCTCAAATTATTGAGATGGTCAATAAAGCCAGTCGCAGTCAGGCTCCCATTCAAAAATTAGCAGATCGGATTTCAGGGTATTTTGTTCCTATTGTGGTTGGAATTTCAATCATCACGTTTATTCTATGGGCTATTTTTGGTCCGCAACCGGTTTATGTATATGCCTTGATCAATGCGATTGCTGTCTTGATCATAGCTTGCCCTTGTGCTTTAGGACTGGCAACGCCGATGTCTGTGATGGTAGGTGTAGGTAAAGGAGCGCAAAACGGAGTACTGATCAAAAATGCTGAGGCTCTCGAGAAAATGAATGCCATAGATACGCTCATCGTAGACAAGACCGGTACGCTAACCGAGGGAAAACCTTCAGTTGAAAAAATTGGTGCTGTACACCATAGTTCAGAAACTGAAGTTTTAAACTATATCGTAGCGCTCAATGCCTTGAGTGAACATCCTTTGGCAGAAGCGACCCTGCGTTATGCTGAAGAAAAAAACATAACTATTTCTAAAGCTGAAGATTTTAATGCAGTTACCGGAAAGGGAGTAACCGGAAGCCTTGAAGGTAAAAAAGTTGCTTTAGGCAATAAAAAAATGATGGAAGAAGCTTCAGCAAAGTTGGATGCGGTTTTGGAAAAAGAAGCCTTAAGCGAACAACAAAAGGGAAAAACGGTTTCCTTTTTAGCTGTTGATAATGAGGTTCTGGGGTATGTGGTGATATCTGATAAGATCAAAGCGACGAGTAAAAAGGCTATTCAAAGCTTAAAAGAAAAAGGAATCTCCGTAATCATGCTCACCGGTGATAACGAAGATACCGCACGCGCCGTGGCTAACGAACTTGATCTAACCGATTTTAAAGCAGGAATGCTTCCGCAGGATAAACAAGCAGAAGTTGCGCGGTTGCAGCAAGAAGGAAAACACGTTGCAATGGCTGGTGATGGGATCAATGATGCGCCGGCCTTGGCACAAAGTAATGTGGGGATCGCAATGGGCACGGGAACTGATGTCGCTATTGAAAGTGCCGCGATCACGCTGGTAAAAGGTGATTTACACGGTATTGTAAAAGCCAAAAATCTCAGTGACGTTGTGATGCGTAATATCAAACAAAATTTATTTTTTGCACTGGTCTACAATTCCATTGGTGTGCCGGTGGCTGCGGGAGTTTTGTATCCGTTTTTTGGGATTTTACTATCGCCAATGATCGCCGCACTGGCTATGAGTTTTAGTTCGGTTTCAGTAATTGCAAATGCGTTACGACTGCGCGCAAAATCTTTAGAATAAGTATTGATGGGGAAAATTAGAGCACGTAAACAACTTAGAAAAGCCCATCGGTATTTGGGGTTATTTATCGGGATTCAATTCATCCTGTGGACGGTGAGTGGCTTGTATTTCAGTTGGACTGATATCGATGAGATTCACGGGGATCATTTACGCAAACCGGCGGCACCGGCAGCCTTTGAAAATTTGGTAAGTCCATCTGCGTTAGATTCAACTTTAAGGATCCGTTCAGTTGCACTGCGAGAGATCAATGCTACACCGTATTATTGGGTGAATGATAGTCTTTTGTACAACGCCCAAACAGGAGAACAAAAGGAGGAAATTACCAAGGAAGAAGCTCTGAGTATTGCTTCAAAGCATATGGCAGATCATCTGGAAGTTGCAGACGTTACGCATATAACTTCCGCAGGAAAACATCACGAGTATCGCGAGCGCTTGTTGCCGGCGTATGTGGTGCGTTATAAAGGCGACGATGCGATTAAAGCCTACATTTCTACAAAAGATGGGACGTTTCAAACCGTGCGACATCGCGACTGGCGTTGGTTTGACTTTCTCTGGATGACGCACACCATGGATTATGAAAGTCGTGATGATATTAATAATTGGCTTTTACGCGCATTTTCAGTTTTGGGATTGATAACCGTTTTGAGCGGATTTGTGCTTTGGTATATCAGTTCGCCAACTTTAAGAAAGCTAAAGAAAAAGCGAAAATAGATTTAAACTTTTTGATGATGAATAAATCAATTGTATACATAGTATTGGCTGCTGTCGTAGGTCTGGGGCTGGGATATGTTTTATTCAATGCTGCGGAAGAGCAACAGCATACGGCTGAAGAAGCGCACACTCATGAGGATGCTACTCAAATGTGGACCTGCTCGATGCATCCACAAATTATGCGTGAAGAACCCGGTGATTGCCCTATTTGTGGGATGGATCTAATTCCTGCAGAAAGTGGTAGCGATGGACTTACCGCAAATCAGTTTAAAATGACTGAGAATGCTCTGGCGCTGGCCAATATTCAAACTACGGTGGTTGGCACTAGTGATGCTGTTTCAGAGGCGCTTACTTTGTCGGGTAAAATAGCCGTGAATGAAGATGAGACTGCAACCCAGCCGGCACATTTTGACGGTCGGGTAGAACGCTTATTGGTTTCTTCAGTAGGGCAGGAGGTGCGTAAAGGACAAGAAGTTGCGACTATTTATTCGCCGGAATTGGTAGCGGCTCAACAAGAATTGTTTACTGCAGCAAAGCTAAAAGGCGCTCAACCTAAATTATATGCAGCAGTGCGTAAGAAGTTTAAAAACTGGATGATCTCTGATGCGCTTTTAGACCAAATTGAAGAGACCGGAAAAACGGTGACTAGATTTCCTATTTATGCAAGCTTTTCTGGAGTGGTGAGTGAAATTTCGGTTAACGAGGGGGCACACGTGATGGACGGAAATCCCATTTTTAAAATAGCCGACCTGAGTACGGTTTGGGCTGAATTTGATGCTTATGAAAGTCAGATCAATCAGCTTGAAAAAGGACAAAGCATACGCATTAGCAGCAATGCCTATCCCAACAAAATATTTGATGCGAAAATCTCATTTATAGATCCCGTTTTAAATACGCAAACGCGTACGGTCACCGTGCGAGCAACATTGAAAAATACTGAAGACCTATTAAAACCCGGAATGTTTGTAGAAGCAAAAGTAACTGGCGTGTCTAATGAGAATTCAGGTTTAATGGTTCCTGCTTCTGCGGTGATGTGGACGGGCGAGCGCTCGCTGGTTTATGTAAAGCCTAATGCGAATGCATCTGTTTTTGAAATGCGAGAGGTCACCTTGGGTGAGAAAATAGGCGATAGCTATAGCATTGTTTCAGGATTAAGTAACGGAGAGGAAATCGTCACCAACGGAACATTCACAGTAGATGCAGCAGCACAATTGAGCGGAAAAAAATCGATGATGAATGCTACCTCTGAAAGTACATCAACAGAGGAGATGAATACAATGAGAATGCAATTACCAAAGGATTTTCAAAGTCAACTGAAAAATGTAGTACCAAATTATTTGAACTTAAAAGATGCTTTTGTGGCCTCAGAAGTTGAACAAATTAGTAGTGCAGCAGCAGACTTAAAAGATAAGCTTCAGGCTATACCAACTGAAGCATTAGAAGGAATGGTAAAATCACATTTTGAGATGATTCAACGAAAGCTTGAGGCGATTTCGGCATCAGATACTTTAGAAGAACAGCGTGCAGCTTTTGTTATTTTGAATGAAAATATGGCTGTTTTGGTGAATAATATTTCAGGAATTGCACCTGATCTGTATTTGCAACGTTGCCCAATGGCAAATAACAGTAAGGGTGCGGTCTGGTTGAGTTCTTCTTCAGAAATACGTAATCCTTATTACGGAGATGCGATGCTCACCTGTGGAAGTGTGATAGATACTTTAGGTTTGTAAATTTATTGGCACCGCCAAAGGGTTTAATGCTCCGAGGCCTGCCTTTGTCGGCAGACAGGCTTGCCTCGAAATTGAAAATTCTTTTCCAAGAAATGCCTCATGGGCCTGCCTTTGTCGGCAGACAGGCTTGCCCTGAGGTAGTTTACTAAGAACATCAGTGTAAGAGCTTTAGCCTGCTTAAGTACGGTTGAAACAAGCTTTAGTATTTTGATTTTTAGTGGTTTAAAACGAATGAAGATGCATTGACTTTTGTAATAACAAAATATAAAATGCTTTGAATTACGAAATAAGATTGTATTTTACCCGCATTAGGATAGAAAGAACGATTTAGAGAATCAAAAATATACAGCAAACCCCAACTGCAACGCAAACTATGACAACATACAGTGTAATTACAGGAACAGGAATTTATTTACCTAAGAAAAAGGTGAGCAACAGCGATTTCTTAGACTTTGAGTTTTATGAATCAAATGGTAAACCCATCTCCAAAGACAACCAATATGTGGTTGACAAGTTTCAAGAAATTACCACGATCGAAGAGCGTCGTTATGTCGCTGATGATTTGGTAGCTTCAGATATCGCTTATTTTGCGGCTAAAGAAGCTATCGCAGATGCCCAATTAGATGCTGAGACTTTAGACTATATTATTGTCGCGCACAACTTTGGAGATGTAAAGCATGGTTCAAACCGAAGTGATATGGTACCTGCACTTGCCGCGCGTGTAAAACACAAACTGAAAATTAAGAATCCGGAGTGTGTCGCTTACGACGTACCCTTCGGATGTCCGGGATGGTTACAAGGGATGATTCAGGCTGATTATTATATCAAATCTGGAGATGCCAAAAAGATCCTTGTAATTGGTACAGAAACGCTTTCTCGGGTTATTGATATACACGACCGTGATAGTATGATCTATGCAGATGGAGCCGGTGCGACTATTTTAGAAAGCAGGGAGCAGGATACCAGAACCGGAATTCTATCTCATAAAACGCGTTCAGATACCTATCGCTATGCAGAAATGCTCACGATGGGTTGCTCGTATAACATCACTGAAGAGAATAAAAAAGATCTTTATCTCAAAATGAATGGGCGCAGGCTATACCAATATGCGCTAGAAACAGTACCGCTTTCTATTAAGGCTTGCATTGATAAAGCGGGAGTTGACATAAGCGATGTAAAAAAGATTTTGATTCATCAGGCTAATGGTAAGATGGATGACGCCATCGTTGACCGCTTGTACAAGTTGTATGGTTATGAAGAAGCACCTGATGATGTTATGCCTATGATCATTTCGTGGCTAGGAAATTCATCGGTAGCTACAGTTCCTACCTTGTTAGACCTAATTTTGAAGAATAAGGTAGCGGACCATAAAATCGAAGAAGGTGATCTGGTAATTTTTGCTTCGGTAGGAGCGGGAATGAACATCAATGCTGCGGTTTACCAGTTCTAAACACTTTTAGCTGGCGTTTTTACTTTCGTTTTTAAAAAATAATGATAACCTTAAAAGGCTCTAAAAGAGTTTTTTAAGGTTTTTTATTTAAAATGTCTAAAGGCTTAGTATTATTTTTAATAATAATCTTCTTAATAAAATCTTAAATATTAACAATTGGTTGTGATGATTGGGGTAAAAACTTTATTTTTGAGAATATCAGTAAATGTGTATTATTTTTAATAATATATCGACAATCTACTAACCCTTAATTAAACTGTGTGACTACAAACTCAAAGACAAACAAAGCCACTCATGTCATTGTAGGAATCGGAGCAAGTGCCGGTGGTCTTCAGGCTCTTAACGATTTTTTTGATAATGTTCCTACGGCGTCTTTGTATAGTTATATCGTAGTTCAACATCTTTCTCCTGATCATAAAAGCCTTATGGCTGAGCTTCTTAGGAAAAACACCAAAATCCCTATCGAGGTAATTGAAAATGGAGGAGAGATCAAAGCAAATTGTATTTACCTCATTCCACCTACAAACAATCTGGTGATCGAAGATGGTAAGTTCAAACTTCTTGAGAAGCCTAAGGATAAAACGCTCAACCTCCCCATAGACTTGTTTTTTGAGTCTCTTGCCAATCACGGTAAAGAACATTGCGCAGGCATCATTCTAAGCGGTACGGGGAGCGATGGTTCGAGAGGTATTCGTGCAATTAAAGAAAAAGGAGGCGTGGTTATGGTACAGCAGCCCGATCAGGCGAAGTTTGATGGGATGCCGCGTAATGCCATAAAAACGGGGCTGGCAGACTATATTGTTCCTGTAGAGCGTATAAGTGATGAGTTGTCTAATTATTTTGAAGCGCAGAGCAGCATAGGTTTTGATGCTGAATTATATCAGTATGATGAGCAATTGTTAAAAGATATTTTAGCAGTTTTAAAAACAAATACTGCGCTTGATTTTAGTTTATACAAGCGTCCAACGTTGTTGAGACGCATTGGTAGGAGAGTACGTGTTTTAAAATTGGACTCGCTTGAAGGGTATTATGAGTATTTAAAAGCACACAAAGAGGAGGTTCAAATTCTTTATAAGGAGTTTTTAATTGGGGTGACCAAATTTTTTAGGGACTTTAAAGTTTGGGAACTTTTGCAAAGTGAGGTCATTTCAGAAATTATCGCTTCAAAAGATGATGGAGATATCATTAAAATTTGGGATGTAGGTTGCAGCACAGGTGAAGAGCCTTATTCGCTGGGGATTTTATTTTTAGATGAAATAGAAAAGCAGAAAAAAGACATTTCACTTAAGATCTTTGCAACAGATATTTCACAAGACCACTTGGATATTGCGGGAAGAGGTACCTATTCTGAAAATGTTTTGAGTGACCTGTCTTCTGAACGTTTGCGTAAATATTTTAGAAAGCAGTCAGAGAATTTTATCGTTAAAGATAATTTGCGCAAGTGCATCATTTTTTCAAACCACGACATTACTAACGATCCGCCGTTCAAAAATATGGATATGGTGATGTGTCGTAATCTATTGATCTATCTTCAAAACGATGTACAATCTAAGGTAATTCATTTACTTCATTATGCGCTGAAGCAAGACGGAATCTTAACCTTGGGCTCTAGTGAATCTTTAGGAGTGCATAAAGATAATTTTGAAGAGGTCAATCGCAAATGGAATATTTACCGAAATATAGAAAGCTCAGACCGCTTGAAAACCGAAATTTTAAATTCAACCGCAGAGCGTCAAACATTTAAAAGAAGCGCCAATAGCGCCAAGAAAGGAGCCGTGCAAAATTACAGTAATACCAGCCGACTTAAAGAAGAAATAAGTAAAGCAATAATTCAGCAATATGGCGCAGCAAGCGTTTATATTGATGAAGATTTTCAAATTTTAGAGGCGATGGGTGCCTTTAAAAAGTATGCTCAGTTGCCAGAAGAAGGTTTCACCACAAATCTTATGGAAATGCTTCCTAAAGAGTTGGTAGGCCCCATTAAAAATACCGTCAATAAAGCCAGACGCAAACGCAGTCAAATTCTGTATAAAGATGTTGAGGTTTTTAACGATGCAGAAGAGTTGCAGTCGCGACTTGATGTTTTGATTAAACCCATTAAAAATGGTACTACCGAAGGGGATTTCCATTTTATTGTAACGCTCATTGAGCAAAATAAAGAAGATAACAGAGCGCTTATTGTAGAGCGTGCAGATATACATAAATCCTCTCAGGAGCGTATTAAAGATCTTGAAGAAGAGCTTAAAGAAACGCAGTACGAACTGAGCAATGCCCTAGAAGAGGCAGAAACCAGTAATGAAGAATTACAGGCTTCTAACGAAGAATTACTTGCCTCAAACGAGGAGTTGCAAAGTACCAATGAAGAGTTGCAAAGTGTAAATGAGGAGTTGCATACCGTAAATGCAGAGCATATCGAAAAGATGGAAGATCTTGCAATGCTCAATGCAGATATGGATAACTTGCTTGACAGCACTCGTATAGGGACGGTTTTCTTAGACCGCAACTTGATCATTAGAAAATTCACGCCTGCGATTCGAGAGCATTTTCACTTGGTGAAGCAGGATATTGGTAGATCGATCGAGAACTTCGTAGCCAATTTTGGGATACGTAAACGTAAGACGATTGTAGACAATTCAAGAACTGTGATGGAGACCGGACAGGTTTTTGAAAAACGCATCAAAAGTAAATCAGGACGCTATTTCTTGCAGCGCATCTCGCCCTTTCATACTTCACAAGATACGATAGATGGTGTGGTGATCACGTTTATTGATATTCATAAAGTAGAGCAATCACAAGAGCGTCTGCGTAGAAGTGAAGAGAAATTTAAAGCCTTTTATGAAGATGATCCGGTGATGCATGTTACGATCAATTCGCATACCGGTTTGATCACAGAATGTAACAAGCTTTTTGTTGAAACCTTAGGGTTTACCTCAAAAGAAGAAGTTTTAGAAAAATCAATTTTTGAATTTTATCCTAAGCGTACCAAGGTTAAGGCCATTGCTTTATTAGACGAACTCGAAAAATCGGGCAGTATATCTAATGAAGAATTGATGCTTGAATGCGTGAATGGCGATCGCGTCGATGTGTTATTCAATGCAGAATTGATGGCTAATCTTTCAGCAAAAGATACTACACAGTGGCGTTGTACGCTCATGGAGATCACCGATCTTAAAAATGCGCAGCAGGAATTACAACGTCAAAAAGACGATTTGGAGCGCATCAATACAGATCTGGAGCAGTTCGTTTCTATTTGTTCACATGATTTACAGGAGCCGCTATCAACCATACGTTTCAGTAGTGATTTTCTTTCGAAAAAATTCAGCAGTGAGTTGAGCGAAAAAGGAAAGGAATATCTAGGGTATATCCACGAAGCTTCCGGTAGAATGGCAGAGCAGATCAAAGCGCTGTTAGAACATAGTCGAATAGGTGAAGATCTTAAGAAAACCAAAGTTGATGTAGGAGAGTTGCTCGAGGTGGTAAAATATGATTTAAACCGAAGCATTCGGGAGGCTAATGCAACTGTTACGGTAAGCAAAATGCCACAAATGATGGCCTATGAGACCGAACTGCGTTTGTTGTTTCAGAATTTGATCAGTAATGCTTTAAAATATCGAAAGAAAGATACCAATCCTAGTATTCGAATTTCAACATTTGCTGATGAAGAGTATCAAACATTTGCAATTGCAGACAACGGGATCGGGATCAAAGAAGATGATCTAGAGGCGATCTTCAAGATTTTTGGTCGCGTTCCTACCGAAGAGAAATATGAAGGTACCGGAGTTGGACTGGCACATTGTAAAAAGATCGTGAAACTACACGAAGGGAAAATTTGGGTAGACTCTGAGTTTGGCCAAGGGAGTACGTTCTATTTTAAAATTAAACGCTAATTCATGACGCAAGGCCCTAAGTCCTTATATCCAAAAGAAGTATCTCTTACAAATTGCGATAAAGAACCCATACATATTCTTGGTAAAATACAGCATCACGGTTTTTTAGTAGCCTGTGATGCTTCAAGTCATACCATTACCTATTGCAGTGATAATATCTCAGCACTTTTTGATAAATCTGCTGAAGATATACTCGGAAGTTCGTTGAGCGACTTGCTTTCTGAGGCGATCACTCAAGAAGTTTTAAAAGCCACTTCAGGAAAAAAATCTACACCCATTCAGCTAAAACTGAAGGATGAAGTATATGTTTTACTTTCTCATATTAATGAGGGGAATTTGGTTTTAGAGTTCGAGCCACTGCAAGATTCCGGTGATCCGTATAATTACCAAAATCAACTTTCAGAAATTGTAGCTCAGCTTAATGCTGCTGCTGATGAGCAGGAAATGTGTGATGTGACTGCAACCTTGATCAAAGAGTTTTTTGGTTATGATCGGGTGATGATCTATCGTTTTGATGAAAACTGGGATGGGATCGTGGTTTCAGAAGCACGAGCGTCTAATCTGGAAGAATGGTTAGGATTGAGGTATCCTGCATCTGACATTCCGCAGCAGGCGCGCAAATTATTTTTAAGACAAGGCGTGCGCATCATTGCCGATGTGAAAAGCGAACCGGTGGCGATACAGGCCTTTGGAGGGAAAGAGCAAGACAATCCTATCGATTTATCAATAAGTGAAACCAGAGCTTCCTCACCAATTCATATTGAATATTTAGAAAATATGAAGGTTGGGGCTTCGCTTACGGCTGCGATTATTTCTAAAGGAACGTTGTGGGGTTTGATCGCCTGTCATCACTACAGTCCCAAGTTTGTAAACTATTACCAGCGCCAATCCTGCAAATTCATTACACAAGTTTTTTCAAGTCAGTTGGTGTTGATGGAGTCGAATACTTGGCTTAAAAAGATCAACAAAGCCGCTAACTTACGCAGCAAGCTTATTGAGAAAATTACCAAAGATTGGGATATACACAAGGGATTGACGCAAGGTGAAGCAACGATGCTTTCGCTTACAGAAGCAGCCGGAGCTGCAGTGTTCATTGACGGGAAACTTAAACGTGTAGGTGCAACCCCAAAAAAGAAAGAGATCAAGGCGCTTATCGCAGCATTACAAGAGCGTGCTACAGATGATTTTGTGACCACGCAACTAATTGAAGAACTACCAGAAATGACCGCTTTGCAGGAAAAAGCTTCCGGAGTTTTATGTTTGTTCTTATCAAATACCAAAAAGGATGCTTTGCTTTGGTTTAAGCCGGAAAAGGTAAAAACGGTAACCTGGGCAGGAAATCCCGATAAAAAGGTTTTGGTAGATAAAGATGAGCGACTTACGCCTAGAAAATCTTTTGAAGCCTGGTCTGTGCAGCAGGAAGGTAAATCGGCGCCCTGGCAAGAATATGAAATTACCGCTGCCGAAGCGCTAAAGCAAGATATATCAGAGATCATTCTCGAGAAGTATGATGAAATAAAAGAGCTTCATAACCTGCTTAAAGTAGCCTATGAAGATCTGGAAACCTTCAGTTATAGTGTTGCGCACGATTTGCGAGCGCCGTTGCGCGGAGTTGATGGTTTTGCGCAGATCATCAAGGAAGATTATTTTGACCATCTCGATGAGTTCGGTCAGTCTTCCATAGAAACTATTATCGATTCTGCTACGCAAATGAACCGACTCATAGATGATATTCTGGCATTTTCGATGGTTTCTCAGGCTGCGATGCATAAAGATTCATTTTCTATGAACAAGGTCGTAGCTGATGTGCTTAAACTGCTCGCGGTTAAACAAGAGTATCCGGCGATCAAGATCAAGGTTCAGGAAGAAATGCCTAAGGCCTATGGAGATCAAAAAATGGTTGCACAGGTCGTTCAAAACTTGCTTACTAACGCTTTGAAATATACCCAAGATGCTGAAAATCCATCGGTCGAAATCGGGTATATGCAAGAAGACGGTAAAGGCTATTATTTTGTAAAAGATAACGGGATTGGTTTTGACCAAATACACGAAAAACGCATTTTCAAATTATTCAATCGTCTCGTGAGTGATGCCTATGAAGGTTCGGGAATTGGATTAACTATTGCCAAGCGTATTGTGAAGAAGCATAACGGGAGCATTAAAGTAAAAAGTGAAGTAGGAGTAGGAAGCACTTTTTTGTTTAATTTGGAATCTTAAATCGAGAGCTGTGAACAGTGATTACATTTTATCAATAGAAGATAATAACACCGATATTGTCTTGATGAACAGGATCTTTAAAAAAAGTATTCCTGAATTTGCCATTAAACATATCACAGACGGCCAGGAGGCGATGGCTTATGTAGAGTCTGAAACCTTTAGGAGTCACCTTCCCAAATTGATTTTGTTAGATATAAAAGTCCCAAAATTAAGCGGACTAGAGATATTAAAAAGATTTAGAAAAAAAGAAGAATTTCAAGCTATACCGGTTGTGATGATGAGTTCTTCTGATAGAAAAGATGAGATAGAAAAAGCCTACGAATTAGGGGCTAACAGTTTTATGGAGAAACCCCGCACGTACCCCGAATTGTCCAAAGCATTACCTGCTTTAATTAATTATTGGATTGTTTATAACAAATAAGATGATCAAAGAAGAATTAAAAATATTAATGGTTGAAGATAACCCGGCCGATGTTACCCTGATCAGGCGGGAGATCTCTAAAGTTGCCGAAAATGCCGAGGTGACCGTATGTAATAATGTTACAGACTTCAGGTTGAATCTTATTAAGAATCCGCCAGATTTGATCATTTCAGATTATAATTTACCTACAAGTTCAGGGCTCGAGATTTTGGAGGTAGCGCAACGCTTGACACCTTCAGTAACCTTTTTGTTCATTACAGGTACGATCAACGACGAAGAACTCGCAGCAGACACTATTTTGAATGGTGCTTCGGGTTATATGCTTAAGAAAAACATAAGCAAATTACATCAGCGTTTGGAGCCGTATTTGAATGCGATTTCAAAAAATGGTCCGATGATGCATCCGGTGCGTAAGAAAATCGTAGAGAGTAAAAAACTGGTACGAGACATTGAAGTATTTCTAGAGAATTTTTCCAGAGAAAATATGTCACATCGCGAAGGAATGCTCAAAATTCAAGAAGACCTTAAACGCCTTAAATCAGGATATGATTTTAAAACACTTAAAGAAGCAGACCGAGACCCTACACAAGAAGACTGAAGAAGATAATCTTGCTAAATACATTTTAGATCATAGTATTGATCGAGAAACCTATAAAAGGCTGCTTCAACAAAATTACCTGGCTTACGCAAGAATCGATGCGTTGTTGGCCTCAAATGCATCTATTTTAACTACGGAATTAAAGCCTTTTGCAGATAAAGCTAAAAGCAGTGCATTAGCTGAAGATCTAAAAAGACTTAATGCTGAAATTCCACAAGTTGATCCAGTAAAAGATTCCTATTCTGCTGCGTTTCTTTTAGGATTGATTTATGTAGTTGAAGGTTCAATGATGGGCGGTTTGCTTATTAGAAAGAATCTCGAAGCCTGTTCGCATTTAGAAGACATTGAACAGCATCATTTCTTTGGGAAATCAGCACCTGAAGTAATGCAGCGTTGGAAAGCTTTTACTCAAGCGGTTGAATCAAAAACCTATACTGAAGAAGAGCAACAGCAAGCTGTAGATGGAGCGCATACAGCTTTCAACATTTTTAAAGATTCGTACAGCTACGCTTAGATTTTTTCGCACTCCAGCATAACTGTGGTGCTATCTTCAAGCGTTGTGAAGAAGAGGTATAAATCACCGCCGCTTTTTACTTTAAATTTGGTGCGTAAACTAGCTACAGATTCTTTGAAATTCCGTGTGGTGATGTTGGCTTTTTTTCCTTTTAAGAATTTAGCAATGCTCTTTTTTGAATACGGATGAACCGCATTGATTTTAAAATGCCTGCCCGGAAATTGGATTGCTTCAGTTGAAGTATACAAATGGGTGTTGGGTGCTAACTTATCAAGCTTATAATGTGATGAGATCCAATTAAAGCAACCTAGTTTTAGTAGCGCTGCGTTGGGTTCGTATAAATAGTTTGAAGGTGAGTCGTAGGTCGCTTCGGCGGTTTGCAAATCGAAGCCTTCAATTGAAACCGGAAGATCAAACGTACTAGTTAAGTTTACGGCGATCAATTCAATATCCGGTTGTGTTTCATTAGAAAGCACCCAAAGCAATTCTTTAACTTCGTTTTTTACCGCTACGCAGTGAATTTGAATTACATTTTTCAGTTCGCGTAAACCTGCAGCAATATCTAATAACGGACTGGTTTTAATCACAAGATGCTTGGCTTGATCTAATAGGAAATCAAGATGCTCCGGAATATTTGGTTCGCAATCCTTCAGCATAAAAACTTTTCCTTTATCCTCATTCCTTCGCGAAGGATCACAATACATCAAATCAAAATTGCCGGCCTTACTTTTGATAAAATCAATGCTATTTTGATTGATGCTTTTGATGTTTTTAGCACCCAAAACTTCAAAATTGTGTTGTGCGAGTTTGCTCAATTCGGCATTCATTTCACAATGTAAGACCTCGTCAAAAGCAGTGCTTAGAAAATAGGTGTCAATCCCTAAACCGCCCGTGAGGTCAATAGCGCTTGAGCCAGCAAACAAGGATGCTTTATAAAGTGCCGTCTCTTCTGATGAAGTTTGCTCCAAGTTGAGTTTTGGAGGATATAAAATTTCTGGCTTTTGAAACCAAGATGGAAGTTTGCGTTCTGCCTTTTGTAAGCCAATGATTTGTTGCGCGAGTTCCTGAGCGCTTACGTTTTCAAAGGGAGACTTACTCAATAGTATTTTGGAAACATCTGTTTTGTAGTGCGCTCTTGTGTAGGTTATAACCTCTTGTTTTAAAAGGCTTTTATTAAGAGTCATACAGGTTTTTTGTAAGCTTTTGAACAATTTTATATTCCGAAAGGAACTCTTTGGCAATTACTTTGATCGCAGTGTATGCAGGAATGGCGACTACCATACCAAATATTCCGAAAATCAGTCCTGCAATTACAATCACCAAGAAAATTTCTAGCGGGTGCGACTTTACGCTGTTTCCGAAAATAAGCGGTTGATTGATAAAATTATCGATCAATTGTGCGATGCAGTACCCAATGAACACGTAGATCATTTTGGGTAAAATAACCTCTTGAAAGTCTGCTGTAAAATTACCACTTATCACAAGTAGCATCATAACCACGCCACCCACAACCGGACCAATATACGGTACAACATTAAGCATCGCGCAAAAGAGCGCTATGGCAAAAGCATTGGGTATTTGAAAGCTTACCAGTAAAATAGCATAAATGGTAAACAGGATCATAAGTTGAAGTAAGATCCCTAAAAAGTAGCGCGAAAGCAGTTGTTTGGTTTTGTGAAAAACCCTGCGAAACCGGCGTTCTTCTCCAGTGTTGGCAAACACCAGAAAACTATCTAGAAGTAAATGACTGTCTTTTAATAGAAAAAAGGAAATAAAAATCACTGACAATAAGCCGACAATCAACGAACTGAAGTTCCCCAAAATACTGTTGATGAAGGTAGGGATTACCGAAATGTCAAAGTTTTTGATAAAGTCTGACTGCTTTAAACCTTCAATTAAGGTTACTTGATCAACCCCCATCGCGCGACTGAATTCAACGTTAAGCCGGTTGATGTTGTGTTTTACTTCTTCAAAATTGATCTTGCTTATGTGTTCGCTTTGATCGATCAAAATGGGAATGAATAAGGCTAAAATACCTGAGATCACACAGATCACCATAAGTAATGTGGTGATTGCCGCCGCAACGGCGCCAAACTTACACTGATGCTTTAAAAAGTTCACTACGGGACGACCTATCAAAGAAATGACTGCTGCTATACAGATAAAAATAAGCACCGCTTGTATTTGGTATAAAAACCAAATCACAAATACAATTCCGCCCAAGATTCCCAATGCTCTGAGAATTCCGTAGGCAATAACCTTAGACTTATTTTCCATTATTGGGGTTGTTGATGAGTTGGTAAGCAGCTATTGCTGCGGCCTGACTTACGTTCATACTGCTGTTTTTTCCGCGCATCGGAATGTACGTAATATGATCTAAGATATTCAAAACATCTTCACAAATTCCGTAGCGTTCATGGCCTAAAACTAATGCTATTTTTTTAAATGCGTATTCATTCAGCGAAGCAAGCGGTTTACTCGTTGTGGTGAGCTCGAGTCCTATAAGATGGTAATCTTTTTCTTTAAGCCCATTTAGAGTTGTGATAACATCTGCATCTGGCGAGTAGGGAACCAGCTTTTCACTGGAACGCGCAGTGCGTTTAAGCCGTGTACTTTCAAATTGAATAGTAGTGTTGCAAAAGTAAATATGGGCGATTCCCAAAGCATCTGCCAAGCGAAAAAGGCTACCGGCATTGGCCGGACTATTTATTCCGTCACAAACTAAAACAAAAGGAAAGGTTTCCTTTTTAAAAGGAGTATTCTCGTGAATGAGCTGTTCAGTTTTCAAAGGCATATTTTATGATATTGGCTCCCATTTGTAAGGCGCGTTGTCGCACCTCTGGCGGATCGTTGTGTACGGCTGCGCTTTCCCAGCCATCACCCAAATCGCTTTCTAAGGTGTAAAGAATAACCAGGCGTCCTTCGCGAAACAAGCCAAATGCTTGCGGTCTTTTGCCATCGTGCTCGTGTATCTTAGGTAGTCCTTCTTTGAAGGTAAATGCTGTTGAAAAAACAGGATGATCTGCAGGAAGCTCTATGAGTTCTTCTTCAGGAAATAACTTTTTTAATTGCGGACGTAAATATTGATCAATACCATAATTATCATCAATATGTAAAAAACCACCACTGTTTAAGTAGTTGCGCATATTCTGAAGCGCTTCATCAGAAAAAAACACATTTCCGTGGCCGGTCATATGTACAAAGGGATACTGCATAATTGCAGGGTCTTTACTGGTAACATTGGCGACTTTGGGTTGGATAGCGGTTTGTATATTGGCATTACAAAATTGCACCAGGTTGGGTAACGATGTTGGGTTTGCATACCAATCGCCACCGCCTTCATATTGCAAAACGGCGATTTGCTGTGCATTAAGCGAAGTCGCTGTGAACACCAATGTTAATAAAGAAGCAAACCAAAACTTAACCACTTTAGTATAGTTTTTTAAATTGAAGAACGAAATTACTTATTTTCTAGGCAACACCCTATTAATTTAAAACAGCAATATGTGTTTCTCAATCAAATTGAATAGCTGCATATGAGTACATCAAATACAGATTATCTTGCTCAGATAACGCCAATACTGCCCGTAAAAGATGTATTGGAAGCGCTTGAATTCTACATCAAAAAGTTAGGCTTTGAGCTGATTTTTATTGATGAAGAGCGCAATCCACGGTATGCGGGTATTAGACGGAATAACATCGCATTGCATTTGCAGTGGCACGATGCAGCCGAATGGGAACACGATCAAAACCGTCCTATGCTGCGCATTCAAGTACAGGGCATAGAAAATTTATACAAAAAATATCAGCTTATGGGTGTGTTTCACAACCATACTTCTCTAGAGGAAAAACCCTGGGGAACTTTAGAGTTTGCCTTTTACGATCCGTTTAAAAATGGATTGATCTTTTATGCGGAAGCTTAAGATGCTTAGGCCTTTACCTTTTCCTTCAAAGGGATTTGATTTTTGATCAAATCATCAAAAGTTTCGCGCTCGCGTATAAGGTGTGCTTTTCCGTCAAGGAATAAGACTTCTGCCGGACGATATCGCGAATTGTAATTGCTCGCCATACTGAAACAATAAGCCCCTGAATTGCTAAAAGCGAGAATATCACCTTCAGCGATCTCTGCAATTCTTCGGTTTGTGGCAAACGTATCGGTCTCACAAATATATCCTACAACCGAGTAAAAGCGTTCGCGGCCTTTCGGGTTGCTTATATTGGTGATCTCGTGACGGCTTCCGTAGAACATAGGGCGAATGAGGTGGTTAAAGCCACTATCTACCTGCGCAAAAACAGTTGAAGTCGTTTGTTTGATCACATTGACTTGTACAAGGAATTTTCCTGCTTCACTCACAAGAAACTTTCCGGGTTCAAAAACAAGCGTAAGCGGCTTGCCGTAGTTTTTTTCAAAGGCATTAAAACGCTTGCTCAATTTCTCACCAAGCTCTTCGATATTGGTTTCAATATCTCCTTCTTTATAAGGGACCTTAAAACCACTACCAAAGTCTAAAAACTCAAGGTCTTTAAAATCTTTGGCTGTATCAAAAAGAATTTCTGCAGCGTGAAGGAACACGTCAATATCCAGGATATCACTACCGGTATGCATGTGAATTCCGTTGATATTCATTCCGGTATTTTTTACGATACGCAACAAATGCGGAATCTGGTGAATACTAATACCAAATTTACTATCAATATGTCCTACTGAAATGTTTGTGTTTCCACCGGCCATCACGTGCGGATTGATGCGTACACAAACCGGAGTTTTAGGATGTTTTGTACCAAATTGCTCCAGGATAGATAGGTTGTCAATATTGATTTGCACGCCCATTTTTGCAACCGCTTCCAGTTCGTCTAAGGAAACCCCATTAGGCGTAAACATAATTTTAGAAGGATCGATTCCCGCTGCAAGGGCAAGGCGCACTTCTTGTATACTTACCGTGTCCATCCCGGCACCAAAACCGTGAATCAACTGAAGCACTGCAAGATTAGACAAGGCCTTAACTGCATAATTGATGCGCAGGTTTTTAACCTTGTTAAAAGCACCGGTAAGACGTTTATATTGCGATTCTATTTTTTCGGCGTCATAAACATACACAGGGCTCCCGTGTTCTTTTGCAATGGCAAGTAAGTTTTGGTTGGTCATAATCAATACACTTTAAGCCTGCAAATCTAGTATAGATAATTTAGTTTAAAGCAGGCTTCGGTCAAAAAATATAGCGAGAAGTACATTTTAAAGCTAAAAAACGCATTGGATTTTAGTTGGTCTTTTTAATAGCCTACGCAAAGGTTTTAAAAATGCGGTATTGAAACTAGAAATCAAAAGTAAATTGCTAGCAGGGTTTGCGCTAAATACTTATTTTTGCTCTGCAAATTTCAAATATATAGAAACGCCTGATTATGAATCTACACGAATATCAAGGAAAAGAAATACTTAGCAGTTTTGGAGTGCGTATACAGCGCGGTAAAGTAGCAACTACTGCTGCAGAGGCAGTTGAGGCTGCAAAAAAACTTACAGAAGAAACCGGTACGGGATGGCACGTGATAAAAGCGCAAGTTCACGCCGGAGGTAGAGGAAAAGGCGGTGGAGTAAAACTGGCTAAAAACCTTCAGGAGGTTGAACAAATTGCAGGAGAGATCATCGGGATGAATCTGGTAACTCCGCAAACTTCAGCAGAAGGAAAAAAAGTACATCAAGTGCTTGTTGCTGAAGATGTTTATTATCCAGGAGATAGCGAGCCGGAAGAATACTATATGTCTGTTTTATTAAACAGAGCTACAGGAAAAAATATGATTATGTATTCTACCGAGGGTGGAATGGATATCGAGGAAGTTGCTGAGAAAACTCCACATTTAATTTTTACTGAAGAAATTGACCCTGCAACAGGATTGTTAGGCTTTCAAGCAAGACGTATCGCTTTTAACCTAGGTTTAAGCGGAACTGCTTTTAAAGAAATGACCAAGTTTGTTGCAGCATTATATAAAGCGTATTCAGAATCTGATTCTTCATTATTTGAGATCAATCCTGTGCTTAAGACCAGCGATGATAAAATCATGGCTGTAGATGCTAAAGTGTCTTTAGATGATAACGCATTATACCGTCACAAAGATTACGCAGCAATGCGTGATAAGCGTGAAGAAAACCCTGTAGAGGTTGAAGCGAAAGAAGTTGGTCTTAACTATGTTGATCTTGATGGTAACGTGGGTTGTATGGTAAATGGTGCCGGACTTGCAATGGCAACTATGGATCTTATAAAGCAAGCGGGTGGTGAGCCGGCTAACTTCTTAGATGTTGGAGGTACAGCGGATGCAGAACGTGTAGAAACTGCATTTAACTTAATTCTTAAAGATCCTAACGTAAAAGCGATTCTTGTAAATATCTTTGGTGGTATTGTTCGTTGCGATCGTGTTGCACAAGGTATTGTTGATGCCTATAAAAACATGGGAACGATCAATGTGCCTATTATTGTAAGACTTCAAGGAACCAATGCTGATATCGCAAAAGAATTGATAGACAATAGTGGTCTTGATGTTCAAAGTGCTATTCAGTTTAAGGAAGCTGCAGATAAAGTACAGCAAGTATTAGCATAAACACTAATTAAAATACATCCGATTCATCGGAATTTTAAGCCTCAGTCAGTTGACTGAGGCTTTTTTATTGGCACCTAAATGATGAAATGCCGCTTTCTCGTTAACTACTGGTATATCCCGAATCTGAAAATTTGGTGTTAACCTATAACGTTTGAGCATGGGGCGCGATAGTTTATTTGTTGAGAGCTTGTAGTAGTTGTAAATGATTGTAATTCAGAAGAATGTATTTAGCTTAATGGATTTAGTTTTGGCTCTAACTCTTTGGTTTTCAGTTGTTAACTTCGTTAATAATCTGTTAAAAACAATGTTGAGGTGTAACTGTTTGAGGTTTGAGCCGTCTTTTTAGTACATCATTCAAAAATCAAACATTATGAAAACTTTTAAAACAATGGTACTTGCAGTTGCGATCATCTGCGGTACAGCGTTAAACGCAAACACCACTGAACCAACCGAGCCAAGCTCAAAAACTACAAGCGCAGCTGTAAAGCGTGCAATGAATGTAGAACTGGCAAATCTTTTAGCAGAGCCTAACTTTAATGTGGAGCAAACCACATCGGTTAAAGTATCTTTTACTGTGAATAGCGACAACGAAGTAGTTGTGCTAAACGTAGACTCAAAAGATGCCTCTATTGAAAAGTATATTCAGGGGCGTTTGAACTACAAAAAGCTTGATTCTAAAGCTTTAGTGGGACAAACTTATCACGTACCTGTAAAATTAGAGAGTACGTTATAAATGCAGTTTTTAGTTAGTAGAAAGAGCCCGGCTGAAAAGTCGGGCTTTTTTTAGGTCTTATAATTATTTAAAATGCCATTTTGACGTTTGTGTTTCAATAAAAACAGACAAAAAGTCGGTTAAATTCTAGTGGTATCCAATTTGCTATTAATTGAGTGTAATACTTAATAACAACAAAATTTTTGAGATATGAGCTTAGTTAAAAGAACAAACGAAAACTGGTTACCATCCATTTTTGATGATATGTTTAAAACCGATTGGCTGGGAGGAACAACCAATGTTAATAGCATAGGCGTGAGCATTCCAGCAGTAAACATCATCGAGAAAGATAGTGGATTTGAAGTAGCAGTTGCTGCTCCGGGTAAAACCAAAGAAGATTTTAATATTGAGTTAGATAATGATGTGCTCACCATTTCTGCTCAAGAGCAAAAAGAAGCTGAGACTAAAGAAGAAGGAAGATTCACCAGACGCGAGTTTAGCTATAGCACTTTTAAACGTGCCTTTAGCTTACCAGATACAGTGAACAGTGCAAAGATTGAAGCTAGCTATGAGAATGGGGTGCTCAATATAGTAATCCCAAAAAAGGAGGAAGCAAAAGTTCAGGCAAAACGCTTGATCGAGATCTCCTAAATGTTAAGTAAGTAAGTTTTTTTGGTTAGTGAAGAGTCCCGGGTCATTGAATTGATTCGGGATTTTTTTATTGGCATCGCAAAAAGTTTTATTTCGCACAGGCTTTTCCAGAGGTAGTTTTCTCTTCGATTATTTTCTTGGGTGAAACGTATTTAAAACATCTGCCAGATGGGAGCGATCGACGTGCATATACACTTCGGTAGTAGTAATGCTTTCATGTCCCAACATTTGTTGTATGGCTCTTAAATCGGCTCCATTTTGAAGCAAATGTGTCGCAAAAGAATGTCTAAACGTATGCGGACTGATCTTCTTTTTGATTCCGGCTTTTTGGGTATGTTGTTTAACCAAGGTAAAGATCATCGCTCTTGTAAGTTGCGCGCCGCGGCGATTGAGGAATAGGATGTTTTTAAATTCGGGCTTAGGTGTTTCGTGAATGCGAATTTGATCCCGATAAATCTCAATATATTTTTGGGTGATGGGAGCAATGGGCACAAAGCGTTGTTTGTCTCCTTTACCGGTAACCAAAATATAGCCTTCATCAAAAAACAAATCAGAAAGTTTAAGATTTAAAACTTCAGACACTCGTAGACCACAACCGTATAAGGTTTCTAGTATGGCGCGATTACGTTCGCCTTGTGGTGTGCTTAGATCTACCGCATCAATAATGCGATTCACTTCATCTTCAGAAAGCGTATCGGGAAGTTTTCTGCCAATTTTAGGGGCTTCAATAAGATCGGTGGGATTGTCTTTACGATAATCTTCAAAAACCAAATACTCAAAATATCCTTTTAAGCCTGAAATAAGTCGGGCCTGCGATGAGGCCGTGAGTTCTTTTGCATAGGTATAAATAAAATCTTGCAGCTGTTCTTTAGTGATGGAAATAGGTGAAGCTTCAATCGAATGTTCATCGATCCACTTGATGAGCTTGTTGATGTCTAAACCATAATTCACAACCGTATTCTCAGAAAGTCCTCGTTCTATCTTTAAGAATAATTTATAGTCTATTAACGAATTTTGCCAATTCACAAATGAAATGCGGTTTTTTTAGGAAGCTTTTAAAAATAGTTTATCAAAGCCTTAATAGTTTCGTGTAGCTAACCCTCCTAGCTTTGTCTCAAATCTAAATATAAAAATTATGAAAAAGTTATTTTTAATAGCCAGTTTTATTGTTTTAGGAACCACTGCAACTCAAGCCCAGGATTATTGGAATTTTGGTATCAAGGGTGGTGCTAACTTTGCAACTATTGCAAATGAAGATGGAGAAAATCCTGACGGAAGAACAAGTTTTAATGTAGGTGCAATGGTCGAAATCCCGGTTTCTGATAAATTCTCTATTCAGCCAGAGGTCTTGTATTCTGCACAGGGAGCCACTCTAGCATCTTTTGATGAAGACAACACGTTTGATGTTGATGATAATGTAGAATATCAATTAGATTACATACAAGTACCAGTACTTGCTAAGATCTATTTAGTTGAAGGATTGAGTGTACAAGTAGGTCCGTCTTTTAATTTCTTAGCTAATGAAGAAATCGACTTTGATCCAACAAGCGATAGCGGAGATATTGATATCGAAGACGGAGCAAATGGATTCGAATTTGGTGGCGCAGTAGGTCTAGAATATAAGTTCGCTAACGGATTCTTGATTCAAGGACGTTATACAAGAGGATTCTCTGAAATTTACGATAACGCAGATGGAAGAAACTCTGTAGTACAAGCAGGAATTGGTTTTATGTTTTAAACAACCTAACCGCAAACGAATACAGAAAAGCATCTTTTTAAGGTGCTTTTTTTATGGGTGCCGTCTAAGGGTTTTACGCGCTCCCCAAGTAATAAACGTGATACCTCAAAATTGAAAATTCGTTTCCAAGCAATGCTTCATGGACTTGCCCTAAAGTTGTTTACTTTATCTTCTTTAGAATTATTCCCATTTAATTTTTCACGATTGGAGCATTAACACTATTTAAGAAAATATAAAAAAGTTACCTCTAATACAATAAAATTAAAGTGGTTCTCTTTCAACTTTATACGAATGGATTTTAGGATGATTCCAAACTGAGTTTTTACTAAAAATCAGAAAATCAAGAAGTTTCGTAAAGGCGAGTTGTTGGCAATATTTTAGAGAAAGCTTAGAGAATCATTAATACTTGTGAAGCCTTGCAGCATCTAGCTTTGTTCAAAATTTAAACAACAAATTATTCTTATGAAAAAGCTATTTTTAATTGCGAGTTTTATGGTTTTGGGTGGTGCAGCTGCTCAAGCTCAGGATGCGTTTCACTTCGGCGCAAAAGGTGGTGTAAACTTTGCTAATCTTGCCGGAGACGATGCTGCCGATCAGGAAAGCAGAACGAGTTTTTATGCAGGTCTTGTTGCTGAGTTACCGGTTTCAGAAATGTTCTCTATACAACCAGAGGTGATTTATTCAGCACAAGGTTCTACCATTGCAGCTATTGACGAAGACAACACCTTTGACGTTGACGATAATATCGAGTATCAATTAGATTACATTCAGGTGCCGTTATTGGCAAAAATTTATCTTGCTGATGGTTTGAGTATTCAGGCAGGTCCGTCGTTTAACTTCTTGGTAAGCGAAGAGATCGATTTTCAACCTACTTCTTCTTCCGGAGATATTGACATCGAGGACGGAGCGAACGACTTTGAGTTTGGTACTGCTGCCGGTTTAGAATATCAGTTTGATAACGGGTTATTCATCCAAGGCCGTTATACCAGAGGTTTTACCAAAGTTTATGACAATGTAAGTACTTACAACTATGCGATTCAAGCGGGTATAGGTTTTGTATTCTAAGACAAACTAAACGACCAACCAAAAAGTATAGCCTCGCATGTGCGGGGCTTTTTTTGTTAAATAAATTTTTAATAGTTTGAATAATAAAGTGTTATATAATTTATTGTTTAAAATCATTAAAATTAGTTATTGATGCAGAGTAATTTGCTACTTTAGCCGCAAATTTTTTAAACAAACAATATGAAAAAAATTACTTTATTTTTAGTTTTTGCTTTGGCAAGTTTTGCTGTATCTGCACAGGATACAAAATTAGGTTTTACTGCGGGGTATTTGAATGCAGAGGTTAAAGTAAGTGCTGATGGCGATGGATCGTTTTCTGCATCAGAATCAGGATTCTACTTAGGTGCATTAGCAGATATTGATTTAAATGGTGCGCTCCACTTACAACCAGAAGTGCTTTATGGTAATATCAATGACGGTAGTGTTTTATACATTCCGGTACTATTTAAATATTACATATCAGAATCAGGCTTTAATTTAATGGCGGGCCCACAAGCGACTATTGATCTTGAGGAGGCTGAAGAAGGTTACAATAGCTTAGGGGTTGATGCAAGTTTTGGAATTGGGTATGATATCAATGAGAACTTTTTTATTGATGCCCGATATAGTCTTGAAGTAACCAATAGAATCGGAGATTTACCTGGATTACCAGATAATATTAGCGGAAAAATTAATTCACTTCAAATTGGTGTTGGATATAAGTTTTAATTCAATCTTTAAAAATAAAAAGCCTCGCATTTGCGGGGCTTTTTTTATTAATTCAGTTGCTAAGCCATAACTCTAATTCCTTCTTGAAACTTCTTCCTGAAATTAATTGAGTCCCCGCCTTATCTTTCAAGATCAATTTGTAGCGACTATTGAAATATTTAAAGACTTCCTTGACATGTCTTTTATTGATAATTAGAGAGCGTTTAATACGAATAAAATCAACGGGAAGTTTAGCTTCCAGCTGACTCAATGATTGTTCGCAAAGTTGCTTTTTCCCTTCTATGTATACCGTTACATATTTATCTGAACTCTCAAAATAAAGGATGTCTTCGAGCTTAATAAAGCGTATGCTATCTTTTTCTTTAACTGTAAGTGTGGTGATCTCAGACTTATCTTGATCAAGATTCAATCGTTCAAGTAGGTGTTTTAAGGAAGCTTGAGATAAGTTTTGTGATACGTTCTGAAGTTTATAGATAGTTTTTTCTAAACGCTCTTTGCGTACGGGCTTCATTAAATAATCAATGCTATTGGTCTCAAACGCCTTTAGGGAATAATGATCGTAAGCAGTACAAAAAATGACTATAGGAATATTTTCCAGATTTTCTAGTAACTCAAACCCATTAAGTCCCGGCATTTCAATATCCAAAAAAATCACATCTGGCGGCAAGAGTTTTATCTTTGATAATGCTTCTGTTCCATTTTTAGCAGTATCTAGAACAGTAAAAATTTTTGGAAATTCGAGGAGTAGTTGTAATAAGCGCGTTCTCGCTGGCGGCTCATCATCAATTATTAAGGTGCTTAATGGAATATTCATCAATCTGATTTTTTTGGTATACTGATTCTTATTTGCTTTTGGGGCTCATTTATCCAATTTACAGAAGCCTTTTCGTGATAATGTAATCTGAGTAGATCATATACAGTTTGAAGTCCGTGACCATTCAACAGGCCACTGGGAAAATCAGGACCATTGTCTATAACGCTTATGATTAGTAAATGTTCTTTTGAAGTTATGGTTACCGCAACCATAGCCTTTCCCTCAATTTTTGAAATACCATGTTTAATTGCATTCTCCACAAGCGGTTGTAGAATAAAACGTGGAATTTTCTGATTTTCTATATCATTTTCTACTTCAATGGAATAGGCTAAGCGATCACCAAAACGTATCTGTTCAATCTCTAAATAGTGTTTTACCATTTCGACCTCTTGGGCGATACTGCTAAAATTTTTATTTTTTTGTCCCACCGTATATCTGAACAAATCTGAAAGTGAAAGGGCCATTTGCTCGGTTTTGTCAGTGTCTTTATGCGCCAGTCCGGCAATAGAATTTAAAGAATTGTATAAAAAATGTGGATTGATTTGAGACTGTAGCAAACGCAACTGAGCAGTTGTGTTTGCTTCGCGCAAAGCACTCAATTCTAAATCCTTTTCTTTTACAAGGTTTTCTGAGTAGTGGTTGAGGTAGATGAGCACACCTCGGCCGAGGGATAAGATTATTACAGGGCCTAGATAGGTCGTTAAAAAGTTTAGAGTGTATAACGTTTCTAAATTTGTATCTAAAATTTCTACCAGCAAGACGGGTATTATTAAAACTAAAAATGTCAAAGATACTTTTAGAAACAATTGCAAAACGAAATTGAAATCTGATTTAATTAATTTTTCAATAGAATACATTGTAATACCACAAACAACACCAGTCGCAGTTATTGGTAAGTTTGTTAAAAGGTTTTTTCTATAATCAAAGAGCGTGTTATAATTTGTCAGATAAGTAAATAGATTAACAAGAAGAAAATAAAAGAGGAAAAAAGTGAATAGGGGTAATACATAATTGAAAATCTTGTACTTGCAATTATGACCATAAAACAGGGAAATGCTTAAAAGTATAATCAAACAGCCAAGAAGGTATACAATCAATATTGCGACTACCTTTGCTTTCTCTTTACTCAAAAAATTAATAGCATACCGCCAAGGATACGTTTCATACATATAGGCTTCAAATTGCTCTTGAAAGTCGTCACTATGTACTTTTTTGAATAAGAAAATATCGTTATTGATTAGTGAATCGTTCAAGCGCTCGTTTAATCGAGTTTCGTAATACGGGAGACCTCCTCCGGTTGAGGCTTCCAATGTTGCTTGGTAATTAGTTTGTATTTGGCTCAATAATCGAAAAATACCAAACTCAATATATTTAAAATTTTCAGTTGATTTTGGTTCTTCTGAAAAATAGTAATTCAGTTGCATTCGCAAGTACAGATATTCAGACTTGGCGTCTAAAAGTTCACGCTCTGTGTATCCTGTATACGTATTTTTACCTAAATAAGCTTCACTATGACCAAGCACAGTACCTTTAATTTTGTCATCTGGTTTGACATCGTTAAAAAATATTAAGAACCGGCTTTCATCGTGAGGTGGCTGGATTTTATTTAGATATTTTGGATACGATCTCATGTCATCAAAATTACGTTCATAAGTCAAGTTTAATTGCGGAATTATATGATGTACCTTATCCAAAACCTTAAGTATTGCCAAGCTATCAGCATAAGAAGCGTTGATCGTGTATAGTACTATGCTGTCGTTTAGTCTATCCACTACGCGGGTATATCCTTCAGGAAATAAGCGTTCCTTCACGTATTCCCACTTCATTTTTGTAGAGTCAGAATTAATGCTCTCTATTACTTTATGAGCTGTTTTGCCTACCATCTTATGGCTGGGATCTTGCTTTGCAATCTTTAACTCATTTCCCAAAGAGGTGGGCTCACAAGCACCAACCGTAAAAAATATCCCGAAATAAATCAGAAGAAGTAATATGATTTGTGGTAATACTTTTTTCATGCTGAGTCAATTTAAAGTTTATGTCACAAATAAAGAGGTTACTTGTATCATTTAAAATGAAAATCTGATGAACTGCATGTAGCACGTGCGAACTGCATAACCTAGAAATTTTTGCTTCTTACAAATTGGAGTATCTTTATCTTTTAATTAAACCTTATGGCTCAAGAACTCAAAATACTTGTTATCAATGGTCCTAATCTTAACCTGTTAGGCAAACGCGAACCTGATGTTTATGGAAATCAATCTTTTGAAGATTATTTCTCAAAGCTTCAGTTTCAATTTAAGGAGACTGAGCTTTCTTATTTTCAGTCTAATAGCGAAGGAGATCTGATCACCAAAATTCAAGATGCCGATGGTGTTTTTGATGGTATAGTGCTTAACGCTGCGGCGTATACGCATACTTCAGTAGGAATTGGTGATGCCATCGCTGCAGTTTCTGTGCCGGTGATCGAGGTGCATATTTCAAATACATTTGCACGCGAAGCCTTCCGTCATCAATCGTATATCTCTAAACATGCTAAAGGAATCATCGTAGGTTTTGGTTTGCAGAGCTACGAATTGGCGATCAAATCTTTTCTATAAGTATTTTGAAAAAGGCCTATTTCAATTGGAGTAGTGGTAAGGATTCTGCGTTGGCTTTGTACACCATTTTAGCCGAAAAGGAATTTGAGATCACTAAACTTGTCACGACTATAAATACGGATGTTGACCGGGTTTCTATGCACGGTTTGCGTGAAGAATTATTAAACCGTCAAGCGGAAGCACTTGGTTTTCCATTAGAAAAAATTTTACTTCACGGCGCCATCTCAATGACCGAATATTCTGAAATCTTGGGTGCAGCAGCCCGAAAGGCAGTTGATGAAGGAAACACACACAGTATTTTTGGGGATATCTTTTTAGAAGATTTAAAAGCATATCGCGATGAGCAGTTGGCTAAAGTCGGACTCAAAGGCGTGTATCCACTTTGGAAGAAGGATACCAAACATTTAATTACTCAATTTATCGATCTGGGCTTTAAGGCGATTACTGTTTGCGTTAATGGAAAGCACCTGGACAAATCATTTGCAGGAAGAATTATAGATCATCAGTTTATAGCCGATTTACCTTCGGAAGTTGATCCTTGTGGAGAGAATGGCGAATTCCACACGTTTGTTTTTGACGGACCTCTTTTTTCTAAGCCTGTAACTTTTGAAATAGGAGAGATCGTGGAGCGCTCGTACCAACCTAAAGCTGATCAAGAAGACAATTGTTTTTCTGAAGATGAAAAACCTTGGGATACCCAATTCTATTTTTGTGATTTGATACCTGTTTAGTGTTATGATTGCATTAGGGTAGAGAATTAATATCCAAAAACAAAAAATCCCTGAAATTGGATTCAATTTCAGGGATTTCAATTTTGTCTAAAGTCTAAAGTCTAAAGTCTAAAGTCTAAAGTCTAAAGTCTAAAGTCTAAAGTCTAAAGTCTAAAGTCTAAAGTCTAAAGTCTATTATAAATGAATTACTTCATCATATGCAGCAGCCACAGCTTCCATCACCGCTTCACTCATGGTTGGGTGTGGGTGAACCGCTTTAAGCACTTCGTGACCGGTAGTTTCTAGTTTTCTACCTAATACAGCTTCAGCGATCATATCGGTAACGCCGGCACCAATCATATGGCAACCTAACCACTCACCGTATTTCGCATCAAAAATAACTTTTACAAACCCATCTTTGTTTCCGGCAGCACTTGCTTTACCAGAAGCAGAGAATGGGAATTTTCCGATTTTTAGTTCGTACCCAGCTTCCTTAGCTTGTTTTTCTGTCATACCCACAGATGCAATTTCTGGAGAAGCATACGTACATCCCGGGATATTGCCGTAGTCTAATTTTTCTACGTGCATTCCCGCAAGTTTTTCAACACAAATAATTCCTTCAGCAGAAGCAACGTGTGCTAATGCAGGACCGGGAGTTACATCACCAATCGCATAATAACCTGGCATATTGGTTTGGTACCAATCGTTTACGATCACTTTATCTTTATCGGTAATGATGCCAACATCTTCAAGACCAATGCCTTCGATGTTGGTTTTAATACCTACTGCAGAAAGGACAATATCAGCTTCAAGTTTTTCTTCGCCTTTTTTAGTTTTTACTGTAGCAACAACACCGTCTCCAGAGGTGTCTACAGACTCTACTGAAGAACCGGTCATAATGTTGATACCAGCTTTTTTCAAGCTGCGTTCAAATTGCTTAGAAACTTCTTCGTCCTCTACAGGAACGATATTTGGCATATATTCTACGATGGTAACTTCGGTTCCCATAGCGTTGTAAAAACTACCAAATTCACACCCAATCGCACCAGATCCTACAACGATCATTTTCTTAGGCTGCTCCTTTAAAGTCATCGCCTCACGATAACCAATGATTTTTTTACCGTCTTGAGGCAAGCTAGGCAGTTCGCGTGAACGCGCACCAGTTGCAATAATGATGTTGTCTGCACTATATTCGGTACCATCAACGTCAACCTTTTTACCTGGTTTTAGTTTTCCAAAACCTTCAATAACGTCAATTTTATTTTTCTTCATCAAGAATTGAACACCTTTGCTCATTCCTTCTGCAACACCACGGCTACGCTTTACAACCGCATCAAAGTCTTTATCTGCACCTTCTACTTTAAGACCGTAGTCTTCGGCATGTTTCAGATATTCAAAAACTTGTGCACTTTTAAGAAGCGCTTTGGTAGGGATACAACCCCAGTTCAAACAAACGCCCCCAAGGCTTTCTTTTTCTACAATAGCGGTTTTAAAACCTAATTGTGAAGCACGAATAGCTGTAACATAACCACCGGGTCCACTTCCTAAGACAATAATATCGTATTTACTCATAGTTTTCAGTGAAATTTGAGGCACGAATTTACGCATTAAAAGTCTAAAAAACGAACCAACTTAGACTTAGGATTTTCTTTGAAAAGCTTACTGAAGGCGTTGCTTAATTTCTTGCTGTAGTTGTGGAATCACATCGCTTTCAAACCATTTGTTTTTATTCATCCAAAAATGATTTACCGGCGAAGGATGCGGAAGCACAAAATACTTAGGAAGATAGGCTTCAAAATTTTGAATACGTTTGGTTAGGGAGCGCTTGTCTTGCAGATAATAGCTTTGCGCGTGGTTGCCAATTAAAATGTAGAGCGGATCTGCTTCAAAATGGTCGATTACTTTTTGATGCCAAAGCGGGGCACATTCTGGTCGAGGAGGAAGATCTCCAGTTTTGCCTTTCCCCGGGAAGCAAAAGCCTAAAGGCAACACAGCAAAATTATCGGGATTGTAGAAGGTATCTTCTTTTACACCTAACCACGCCCTTAGTCTGCGACCACTGGGATCATCCCAAGCAATTGATTTTTCATGTGCGATTTTTCCGGGAGCTTGGCTAGCCAGAACGATTTTGCTTTTTGGCGATGCCGAAATAATGGGGTTAGCGCCAAAAGGCAAAAAAGGCTTACAAACGGAACAGTGTCGTATTTCTTTAAGTAACTTTTTGATGGTCTCTTTTTTTCGCTTATAGTCAAAAAATAACCCGCGATTTCGCGGGTTATTTTTAATGTATTTATGATTAATTATTCTCTTAATAGAACATCATTTTCTCCAATTTCGAGAGTTGTCATCAATTCGCTCATGCTAGGCGTTTCGTCAAACTGCGCTATTAAGTCTGAAGGAATAAACGCAATTCTAATTGGAACTCCTGTTGTATAAAAATCATCCAGAGTACTTAAGTCACTATCGCCTATGATTGATAAAAGAGCGGTTCCGCTTACATAATCAAAGTCATAAACATATTGAAACTCTCCTTGGTCGTCAAAATAGCTTACAGGTAGATTTGTCCAAAGACCATCACCAAGATCTAAATAAACAATTACGATATCTCCATCGAGAATTCCGTTGTAACCGAACTCTTGAGAAGTCCATATATTACCTTCAGCGTCGTAATTGAAATTAGCTGTCTCTTCATAGACTGCGGGAGTTGCGCCATCTAAACCATCTAATCCAGGAGGTCCTTGTGGACCCGGGTCTCCTTCACAAGCTGTAAATCCTAAAGCTACTATGCTAAGTATTGTAAATAATTTTTTCATCGTTTTTTGTTTTAATGTTTATCGCTAAAAGTAAATCAAGAGTCATTCCGAAACTTTTAAAACTATGCTAAAGCTCTTTTTTTAATAAAACATTAACGCAGTTTCTTTTTATCCTTCTTCCTGATTTTTGGTTATTATTTTTCGTAATCTATTGAGGCTGAGTTCACACAATAACGCTGACCAGTTTCCGTTGGGCCATCGTCAAAAACGTGACCTAAGTGGCTGCCGCAATTGGCGCAGAGAATTTCGGTGCGTATCATTCCGAATGTAGTATCGCGGATATATTCTACAGCTCCGGGTATCGATTCATCAAAACTGGGCCAGCCGCATCCACTTTCAAATTTACTATCGGCTTCAAAAAGTTTTGCATCACAAGCACCGCAATGATAGGTGCCGTCCTTTTCAAAATGCAAATTGTATTTACCGGTATGTGGCCGCTCGGTGCCTTTACCGCGTAAAATATGATAACGTTCAGGACCGAGCTCCTCTTTCCATTGCGCTTCGGTTTTCTGTATTGGGTATTCTTTCATAGTATTTTTTTATCATTTCCGCGAAGGCGGAAATCATTTTATCCGCACTTCGATTCACTCATTATAAGTTACGGCGGAAATCTTTCAATTTTTAGGTCACAAGTGTTTCTCCCGTTGGTGGCTACGGCCTTTATTTTTTAGGAACGAAATTTAAAGCGACTCCGTTGATGCAATGGCGTTTTCCGGTAGGTTTTGGTCCGTCGTTAAAAACGTGTCCTAAATGACCGCCACAGTTAGCACAATGCTCTTCGGTGCGTGTGTAACCTAGTTTGTTGTCTGAAGAAAACTCGACATTACCTTCTATATAATCGTAAAAAGAAGGCCAGCCGGTACCGCTGTCAAATTTGGTTGAACTTTTAAAAACCGGATTTTGACAGGCCGCGCATACATAAGTTCCTTCTTCTTTGATGTTGAGTAATTCACTGCTAAATGCGCGTTCAGTTCCCTCTTTACGCAAAACCTGATATTCTGCATCGGTCAATTCCGCTTTCCATTCTGCTTCGGTTTTTGATACCGGAAATTGTTCCTGTTTATCATTTTGAGCGGTGCCCTTGCAAGCGTTTAGGCTAATCAATAGCCCGAGTATAAATAACTTTTTCATAATACATTTTTTATAAAATTACGTATTGCAGCAAGTACTGGTTTACTGTAGTCGTGTTTTTAACAAAAGACTAACGTGTGTATATTCTGTTAAGCCTTTGTCAAATTCTTATTTGGGCTGTGGTTCTAATTAATTATTGCTATTTTTAAGGGTAATCAATTGAAAGTAAACTACCTCAGGGTAAGTCCATGCTTGGAAACGAATTTTGAATTTCTAAGCAAGCCTGTCTGACGACAAAGGCAGGCTTCGGAGAATTAAACCCTTTGGCGGTGCCAATAAAAAACTAACACCCTTGACTAGAGAACGTATTGTTATAGAGAATGTAGAACCCCAGCTTCAAGGCGGGGATTTTTTTATCAAAAGAGTTGTAGGCGAACTCATACACGTAACTGCAGATGTTTTAGGAGATGGCCATGATGTGATCGATGCAGAAATTTGCTTTAAAAGCGAGCATGATAAAATTTGGAAAACAGAGCGGTTAGAGCATCAAGGCAATGATCGCTACGCGGCGACTTTTGTTGTTGAGCAGCAGGGTTTTTATGAGTATAAAGTGCGTGGGTGGGTAGATCACGCATTGAACTGGCAACACGGTACAGAGGCCAAATTAAAGGACGGCCAATATATTAAAAGTGAGCTGCTGGACGGCGTTCAATATCTTGATGCGGTAGTAAAAAAGTTGGATGAAGACGGAAAGCACTATGTAAAAATGTTGAAGGAAGTGTTTCAGGATGAAAATCGTTATGACGAGGCCTGTAGTTATGCCGTTTCTCACGATTTACACCGCATATTCAAAGATCATCCGGAACGTAAATTTGCGCACGAAAGCAAAACGCTTCAGGTATATGTAGACCGGGAAAAAGCGCGTTTTAGTACTTGGTATGAGTTTTTCCCAAGATCGGCTAGTAAGCAGCCCGGGCAACACGGTACATTTAAAGATTGTGAGCGTTTGTTGCCGCGTGTAGCAAATATGGGATTTGATACGTTATACTTTCCACCCATTCATCCCATTGGAGAAGTAAACCGAAAAGGAAAAAATAATGCAACCAACGCCGAAGAAGGCGACAGCGGTGTGCCTTGGGGTATTGGTTCACGTTTTGGCGGACATAAAAGCATTCACCCGGAATTAGGCTCTGAAGAAGATTTTAAAAACCTTATCAAACACGCCGAAAGTTTGGGGATAGAAGTTGCGATGGATTTGGCATTTCAGGCAGCTCCAGATCACCCGTATTTAAAGGAGCATCCGGAGTGGTTTAGAAAACGACCGGATGGTACGATGCAATACGCTGAGAATCCACCAAAGAAGTATCAGGATATTGTCAATTTTTATTGGGAATCTGAAGATTACAAAAACCTCTGGAAAGAACTGCTTAGCGTGGCTTTTCATTGGATCGATTTTGGGGTTAAGGTTTTTAGAGTTGATAATCCACATACCAAACCGTATTACTTCTGGAATTGGTTTATCGCAGAAATCAAGAAAAAACATCCTGATGTGTTGTTCCTGGCTGAAGCCTTTTCCCGACCTAAGGTGATGCAGCAACTGGCAAAACAAGGCTATTCTCAGTCGTACACCTACTTCACGTGGCGTACTAGCAAACACGAGTTGGTAGAATATATGACCGAGCTTACCCAAAGCAAAATGCGAGAATACTTTAGACCTAATTTCTGGCCCAATACACCAGATATTAATCCGTATCATTTACAAGGAGCCAATGAAGCACAACATATTATTCGTTATGCTCTGGCGGCAACCTTGAGTTCAAATATTGGCTTGTATGGCCCGGTTTACGAATTTATGGTGACCGAAGGTGTACCTGGGAAAGAAGAGTATATGAATTCTGAAAAGTACCAGATCTCCCATTGGGATTGGAATCACGAGAACAAACTCACCCGTCTCATTACCAAAATGAATTGGATACGTAAGCAACAGCCTGCGTTGCAACAAACCAACAATATTCAGTTTTGTGAGTTGCATCACGACGGACTTATGGCGTATTACAAGTGGGATCAAGATAAAAATAACGAATTGCTTATCGTAGTAAGTCTTGATCCGTATTATAAACAAGCGGGTAATGTGAGACTGCCTTATGAGAAAATGAATATTGTTCCGGGGTCTCAAGTAGTTGTAAAAGATCTTATCACAGACAGCACGTATACCTGGAATCAAGAATGGAATTATGTCGAGTTGCATCCGGCTTTACCGGTGCATATTTTCCAGATATATAAATAGACAAGAAACGCAAAACTTCAAAACAATCAACCATGAACCAGGAGCAGGAAATAGACGGCCGCATCGTTTTTAAATACGAGACCGACTGGAAAGCGCTATTAGAATCAGAACGCTTTAAGAAAGAACTTTGCGATGATATTCTTGAACCTTATATCCTTAACCAGCGTTGGTACGGCGGTAAAGCCAGTGCACTCAAATACATTGAAGTCATCGACAGCTTCCCGATAGAAGATGGCGTCGACACGTTTTACGGGATCGTTTTGGAGGTGAATTTTAGAGAAGCTTTTGTGCATAATTATTTCTTGCCCATCGCTTTTGTAACCGATCAAAAAGTGGTTGGCGATAAGTTTATCGCGCACTTAAAACTGAACGGAACATCGGGTTTTCTTGTTGATGCCTTGCTCTTGGAGTCTTTTAGAAAACAGATTTTTGAAAAGATTCTTGAGGGCGAAAAGTACCGTTACAAAGAAGTCGCTTATCGTAGAGGACGCTCCAACCAATCTCAAGGCTATAAAAGTAGCCGCTTGATGGGCGTAGAGCAGAGTAATACTTCGATCATCTACAATGATAAGTATATGCTGAAAATCTTCAGAAGGGTGTATGTGGATGAAAATCCTGATTACGAAATAAGCAAGTACCTGACTGCTAAAGCTATTTTCAATAATACACCAAAATACTTAGGAAGCATCACCTTGAAGTTTAGCGATAAAAATGTGATCACCTTGGGCTTGATGCAGGAGTTGGTACCCAACGAAGGCGATGCCTGGGAATATTTTATGCACAACCTCAAATTGATCTTTGAAGAACTTTCGCGGCAGCAACCTAAATTAGAAACGCTACGGGCTACCAAATATCTGGAGCAAATCTCAATTACAGATGTGCCTGCTTCGATCTTGGCCTGGTGCCCTATCGAGTTTTTTGAAGATGTTTCGCAGTTAGCATTGCGCACGGCACAGATGCATATCGCATTGGGTCAGGAGCGCATCAATACAGCGTTTACTCCGCAAGCATTCAGCAACGACTATTCTGTATGGCTAAAAAACCGATTGATCTATCAATTTGAAAATAGAATCAATCTTGTCGAAAATAATTTGCATAAGCTTGAAGGCCTTCAGCTTGAATTGGCCAACGAGTTGTTAAGCAAGAAAAAGATCATCCGGAAACAACTGCTCGATTTTGACGAAACAATGCTCAAAAGTGAGCGCTTACGCATTCACGGCGATTATCACCTTGGGCAAGTTCTGGTTCAGGATAGAGATTTTTATATCATCGATTTTGAAGGAGAGCCGGAGAGTACCATTCGTGATCGTAAGGTAAAACAACCGCCGATTAAAGATATAGCCGGGATGTTTAGATCATTCAACTATGCGATCTATGCAACTGTTTTTAATAATTATGAGTCTTACGATTTTGAGCTAGAGGAGCTTTTTGAAGTAGCAGACGTACTTTACAGCCACATCATTGGCGTGTTTCTCAAAACCTATATCAATGAAGTACAAACCGCTAATTTAAATATTGGCTACATTAAAGAAATTGAATTTTTATTACAATATTGCTTACTAGAGAAAGCCGTATATGAATTGGGTTATGAACTCAATGCGCGTCCGCGATGGGCGATCATTCCATTAAAAGGCATCTCTAACATCCTTAACCAACAACATTATGAGTAACGTATACGTTCACAGCCTATTTTCAGAATTTGATATCGATCTTTTCAAATCAGGAAAACACTTCCGTCTTTATGAAAAGTTAGGTTCGCACCCAATGACTTTAGAAGGAGAGAAGGGCACTTACTTTGCCGTTTGGGCACCTAGTGCCAAATCGGTTTCTGTTGTAGGGGATTTTAATTACTGGTTAGAAGGCGATCACAAACTCAATGTGCGTTGGGATGGCAGTGGGATCTGGGAAGGTTTTATTCCTGGGGTGATGCCGGGCGCTATTTATAAGTATAAAATACAGTCAAGTCATAATGATGTAAAGACTGAAAAAGCCGATCCGTTTGCACGTCGTGCCGAGCACCCGCCTAAGACGGCTTCGGTTGTTTATGCCGCAGATTATAAATGGAAAGATAAAAAATGGATGACGAGTCGGGCTAAATATAACGCACTAGACACGCCATTTTCGGTATATGAGGTGCATTTAGGTTCTTGGCGTAAAACAGGGGAAGAGAACCGAAGCCTGAGTTATACAGAGCTTGCAGACGAACTCGTTGCTTATGTCAAGGAAATGGAATTTACCCATGTAGAGTTTATGCCGATAATGGAATATCCGTACGATCCGAGTTGGGGGTATCAATTGACCGGATATTTCGCACCAACCTCCCGTTTTGGCTATCCAGAAGAATTTATGCTGCTGGTAGATAAATTGCATCAAGCCGGCATAGGTGTGATCCTCGATTGGGTACCCTCACATTTTCCCGAAGATGCTCACGGCTTGGGTAATTTTGACGGGTCTCATTTATATGAGCATCCCGATCCTCGTAAAGGCTGGCATCCCGACTGGAAATCTTTGATTTTTAATTATGGTCGTAACGAAGTGCGCGCTTTTCTAATAAGCAATGCGCTTTTTTGGCTAGATCAATACCATATTGATGGTCTGCGCGTAGATGCGGTAGCCTCGATGCTTTATCTCGATTATTCTCGCGAAGACGGGGAATGGGAGCCTAATCAATTTGGTGGCCGAGAGAACCTCGATGCGATTGCGTTCCTTGAAGAACTGAATAAAACGGTTTATAAAAACTATCCTGATGTACAAACCATCGCAGAAGAATCTACCAGTTATACGGGTGTTTCTAAGCCAGTGTTTTTAGGTGGATTGGGTTTTGGTATGAAGTGGATGATGGGATGGATGCACGATACGCTTGAGTATTTTAAGAAGGAGCCGGTATATCGTAAATATCATCAGAACGATATCACCTTTAGTATGACCTATGCATTTTCTGAAAACTTTATGTTGCCGCTTTCTCATGATGAAGTTGTTTACGGGAAGCGTTCACTTTTTGATCGTATGCCCGGCCCGGAGTGGGAACGTTTTGCGAACCTTAGATTGATGTTTGGATATATGTTCACACATCCCGGGACCAAATTGATCTTTCAAGGTGGGGAATTTGCGCAAAGTGCCGAATGGAATTTTCAAGAAAGTTTAGATTGGCATTTACTACAATATGACTTTCATACGGGAATTCAGGAATGTGTAAAAGACTTGAATAAACTATATAAGTCGCAACCTGCATTGTATGAGCGTCAATTCCGTCCTGAAGGATTTGAATGGATCGAATGGTCTGATAGTGAAAACAGTGTATTGAGTTATCTAAGAAAGGGATATGAGGCTGAAAATAGCGTTTTGGTAATCTGCAATTTTACTCCGGTGCCACGAGAGAATTACAAAGTTGGCGTACCCAAAACGTTGACTAAAGCCGGAGCAAAGTTAAAAGAACTCTTCAATAGTAATGAAAAGAAATATGGCGGTAGTGGAGATTTCATTAGTAAAAAAGTGAAGGTTGAAGCAGAAGCGTGGAATGGTCGCGAGCACTCTATCACTTTAGATTTGGCACCACTCGCGGTTATGGTCTTCAGTCTTAAGTAAATTCTATTGGGTAAGCCTGTTTGCCGATCACGGCCGGCCAAAAGCCTTTGTTGGGAACCAACTTTTCGTATTAAATAAACCTTGGAGCCTTATGTTTTTTGACGGTTATAATAAAAGTAGCTTGGTGTTAACGTTGTAGTTGATATCTTTTGGTTTTGAGCCTTAGATTAACTCAGGAAACCTTTAATTTAGTAGGCCTAACATCCTTACACAGGCTATTATGATTATTAATACTGAGTTAGAACAAAAAGGAAATCAATTTCCAAACGAGATCAAGAGCGTACGGCAAGAAGTCGATACTTTATATTTTACCACCCAAAACAATGTAATTTTAGAACTTACCGTTTTACGCGATAGCGTGATACGGTTTAGGTACGGAACCCGAGGAATTCTCGAGGACGATTTTTCATATGCGATTGATCCTGAAAATCACGTAGGCTACAATCATTTAGAGCTTTCTGAAAACAAAAACTTTTATATTGTAACCACGGCTAAACTTATCATCAAGATTGAAAAAATAAGTTTACAATCTAAGATTTTAGACCGGGAAGGAAACTTGATCAATGAAGACGAAATAGGCTTTCATTATGAAGAGAGTTTTACCCTTGGCGGAAACATTGTTAAAATGAGTAAGCGCTCACATCCCGGTGAAGCGTTCTACGGGATGGGCGACAAGCCGGTGCATTTAAATTTACGTGGAAAGCGTGTGACCAATTGGGCTACAGATTCGTATGCCTTTGGTAAAGACACAGACCCTATCTACAAATCGGTTCCCTTCTATATCGGCTTAAAAGATAAACACGCCTATGGAATCTTTTTTGACAATACCTTCAAATCTAGCTTTGACTTTTGCCATGAGCGTCTCGATGTGACCAGTTTTTGGGCGCCGGGAGGAGAGATGAACTATTATTTTCTCTATGGTCCGGGAATGAGCGAAGTGGTGCAAAACTATACCCATCTTACCGGTAAACCGGAGCTTCCACCCTTATGGACATTAGGCTTTCAACAATGTAAATGGAGCTATTATCCGGAAAGCACAGTAAAGGGAATCGCGCAAAAATTTAGAGATCTAAAAATTCCGTGTGATGGGATTTACCTGGATATCGATTATATGGACGGGTTTCGTTGTTTTACCTGGAATAAGGAATACTTTCCCGATCCAAAGCGCATGGTTAAAGAGCTGCTGGATGACGGTTTTAAAACCATTGTGATCATCGATCCGGGGATTAAAATTGATCCTGAATATTGGGTGTATAACGAAGCTTTAGAAAATGATTACTTCTGTAAACGTGCAGATGGCCCAGATATGGTAGGAAAGGTATGGCCGGGCGAATGCGCTTTCCCAGATTATACCAATCCTGAAGTGCGTGAGTGGTGGGCAGACCTGTTTAAAGAATTGGTGCACGACATTGGTGTACGTGGGGTTTGGAATGATATGAACGAACCCGCCGTAATGGAAGTCCCCGGAAAAACGTTTCCTGACGATGTGCGTCACGATTATGATGGACATCCTTGCAGTCATCGCAAAGCACACAATATTTATGGGACACAAATGGCACGTGCGACCTATGAAGGTGTAAAACGCTATGTGTATCCTAAGCGTCCATTGGTGATCACCCGATCAGCATACAGTGGCGCGCAGCGCTATACATCGTCGTGGACCGGAGATAACGTAGCAACTTGGGAGCATCTTTGGATCGCCAATAACCAAGTGCAGCGTATGTGTCTCTCCGGAATGTCTTTTACAGGAACAGACATCGGCGGATTTGCAGAACAACCTACCGGAGAACTGTTCGTCCGCTGGATTCAGCTTGGGGTTTTTCATCCCTTTTGCAGAGTACATTCAAGTGGACATCACGGGGATCAGGAGCCTTGGTCTTTTGATGATGAGGTAACTAACATTACCCGCAAGTTTATAGAAATGCGGTATACCTTGCTTCCGTATTTATATACTGCGTTTTATGAGTATGCAACAGAAGGTATTCCTATGCTAAAACCGCTTGTATATTACGATCAAGACGATGTGCATACCCATTATCGTACCGATGAATTCATCTTCGGAAACCATATTTTAGTTTGTCCTATTTTAGAACCTAATTCTAAAGGACGTCGTATGTATCTGGCGCGTGGTCGCTGGTACGATTACTGGAATAATGAAGTCGTAGAAGGAGGGCGCGAACTTTGGGTAGATGCAGATTTTGACACCATTCCAATTTTTGTTAAAGAAGGAGCGATTATTCCGCGATATCCGGTGCAGCAATACGTTGGCGAGAAGAAAATTGAAGAGCTGAAGCTTGATGTTTATTATGCAGAAGATACCATTGAATCTCGTGTTTATGAAGATGCCCGCGATGGTTATGATTATAAAAAAGGGCGTTACAGCCTAAGAAACTTTAAGCTTACCGGTAAGGCTAAAGATTTAAGCATTCAGCAGTTTAAGACCGGGACTTTTGAAACGGAATATGAAGCTATTAAACTTAACTTAATTGGTCTGCCGTTTAGAATAAAGAAAATCACAGTCGATAATGTGGCATACGACTTGAATAATCTGGATAAGGAGGATAAAATTCTAAAACTTCCGAAGGATTTTTCAGTGGTGCATATGATAGGATAATTTTCACAACTTGTACTAAAGTTTAGCTAATTGTTAAAATACCGATGAGTAGAATTTGTATTTTCAACTCACTAACCTATAATAGATTAAAATGAAATCAAAACAAATACTTGTCGCATTAGCGACCATATTTCTGGTTGTAAGTTGTAAAACCAGTCCGTTTACCGGAAAGAAAACCCTAAATGCCTATAGCAATGAAACCATTTTCCCGATGGCTTTTCAGCAATACAATCAATTTTTAGAAGAAAATACAGTTGTGAGAGGTACTGCCGAAGCTCAAATGGTGCAGCGTGTAGGTAACAATATAGCAAAAGCTGCAGAACGTTATATGACTGCATTGGGTTATCCTAATTATCTGGATGAATATCGTTGGGAATATAATTTGGTACAAGATGAGGCCGTAAATGCTTTTTGTATGCCAGGTGGTAAAATTGTAGTCTACACAGGAATTTTACCGGTGGCACAAAGTGAAACCGGTTTAGCAATGATCTTAGGGCACGAATTGGCGCACGCTTTAGCTAATCACGGGGCACAGCGTATGACAGCTCAGCAAGGTCAGGCGATCGTTGGAGCAGCAGGAGGGATCGCGTTAGGAGATTCTCGAGCAGGACAACTTTTTAATCAGTATTATGGTGTGGCTAGTACGGTAGGAGGTATTTTACCATTTAGCAGAAGTCACGAAAGTCAAGCTGATGAAATAGGTACCATTATCGCTGCTATTGCGGGATATGATCCTTATGAGGCGCCAAAACTTTGGGAACGTATGAAAGCGCAAGGGGGTTCTGCGCCAAGCGAATTATTGAGTACACACCCCTCACCAGATACCCGTATTCAGGCGTTACAGCAAATTGCACCACGTGCAGCAGCCGAAGCAAAGAAATTCGGGGTTACATCTTTTAAATAGCATAACGCAAAAATAAAAAGTAAAAGCCGCTTCATTGAAGCGGCTTTCTTATTTTAGACGCTTCAATAACAACCTTAGTTTATGGAAGCTTTACCTAAAGGAAGTAAAAAACTTTTGAACGCCTGGGCATTTTACGATTGGGCAAACTCGGTATACAGCCTGGTGATCGCCTCTGCTGTTTTTCCTATTTTTTATGGAGCGCTCACGCTTGTAAAAGATGAAGATGGTAAGATTTTAGACGATACGGTAAACTTTCTAGGCTACAATTTTAATAACGATACGCTCATTAGCTATGTGACTGCCGCGGCTTTTTTGGTCGTTTCTTTTTTGAGTCCGTTTTTGAGCGGGATCGCAGATTATGTAGGGAATAAGAAGACTTTTATGAAGTTTTTCTGCTATTTGGGCGCGCTTTCTTGTATAGGTCTTTTTTGGTTTAATATGGACTATCTCTGGTTCGGGCTGTTATGTTATTTTCTCGCCTTGATAGGATTTTGGGCTAGTTTGGTTTTTTACAATTCGTATTTACCAGATATCGCTTTCCCTGATCAACAAGATAAAATAAGTGCCAAAGGTTATTCTCTAGGATATATTGGCAGCGTGATTTTACTCATCGTTTGTCTAGCGATGATCTTGATGTATGAGACTTTTGGTTTTGAAGACGAAGGTTTGCCAACACGCTTATCTTTTGTACTTACCGGATTGTGGTGGATTGGTTTTAGTCAGTACACCTACTATTATTTGCCTAAGGGAAACAAGAAGGAAAAGTTGACCAAAAATGTACTATTCAACGGTTTTAAAGAACTTCGTAAAATATGGATAAAGCTGAAAGAAGATAAACCGATGCGTACTTACCTGAGTGCATTTTTTGTTTACAGTATGGCGGTTCAAACGATCATGCTTATCGCCACCTATTTTGGGATCGAAGAACTCGATTGGGGAACTACAGACAGTACCACCGGACTTATCGTAAGTATTTTATTGATTCAGTTGGTTGCGGTTCTTGGTGCTTGGCTTACTTCAAAAGCTTCGGCGAAGTTTGGTAATATTCAAACCTTGATCGTGATCAATTGCATCTGGATCGCGATTTGTATTTATGCCTATACGATCACCACTCCGTTTCAGTTTTATTTTACCGCGGCTTTTGTTGGTCTCGTGATGGGTGGGATTCAGTCGTTGTCGCGTTCTACCTATTCAAAATTGATTCCGGAAGGAGAGAAGGATACTGCTTCATATTTCAGCTTTTACGATGTTTCAGAAAAAATAGGAATTGTGATCGGGATGTCTACTTATGGATTTATCGCTGACAAATACAACATACGTAATGCGATTTTGTTCTTTATTGTATTCTTTATCGTAGGAGTAATTCTATTGTTTTTTGTTCCGCGGAAGCGTATTGTGGAACAGGCAGAATAAGAAAATGGCTACCCTTTTGAGACAGCCATTTTCCAGATTTGATTGATGAACATATGCTTAATTGCTCACACTTCCTGAGCCTACTACTTTAGAATCTACTTTATCAGGTTTACCGGAATACACGATATCTCCAGAGCCTGCTACTGTAGCTTTTAATGTTCCTCCTTTACAGTATACACTGATGTCTCCAGAGCCCGCAATGCTGGCCTCTACATCAATACTTTCTAGATTAGAAGCGTGTAAGTCACCGCTTCCTGCGACTTTTAAACTTGATTTTTGAGTGCTTCCGCTAAGGGAAAGATCACCGCTTCCTGCAACAGCTGCGGTTATATCCTGAGCGTTAACTTCAAGAACCATATCGCCGCTACCAGAAACCGAACATTTAAAATCCTGAGCATTGATCGCATCTTTTGTAGTAACATCTCCACTTCCTGCAAGACTCACCTTTTCAAGATCGGTAAAGGGAACGGTTATGATGATGTCTTTGTTACGGCTTGTTCTTAAGCTTACACCATCTTCAATATAGATTTTGAGTTTGTCTCCCTTGACTTCGGTGATGATATACTCCTGAAGGTTTTCTTCAGCTTCTACGGTGATTTTTCCTTCTGCTCCGGCGACAAGAATGACATCAAAAGAGCCTGCAACACCTACTTCGTCATAGTCGCTTACATTACGCGTATCGGTTACGGTATTACCATTTCCGCTTACTTTTTTACTGCCCCACCATTGTGCATTGACAGATGTTGAAAGCAACGCGATACTTAAGATTAAAACTAGTTTTTTCATTTTTTGATTGATTAGTGATTAATTGACTTTATAAAAACTTACACCTCCATATTCTGAGTTGATGCTTAAGTTGTTTTTTGCTGAAGAACTTCCGTAGTAGCCTTCGTAATACTTATCTGAAGATTCGATCTGGCGTTTTGTGATCTCAAAATCATCTTCCCCGTTGAGTCCGGCATAATCCAGCTTAATGATAAAGTTGAAGTTATAAGCAGCGTTGTAACCTACTTTGACTCCTGCATATTCTGTATTGATACGCACATTACCGGCATTTGCAGTGAGCTCATCAATACGTAGTGAACCATAATCCATACTTAAATCCAGGTTTCCATTTATTTTACCCAATTTGACACTTAGGTAATCTGAGTTTCCTTGTAGATTGTTTACTTCGTCGAGCGTTACCGCACCATAATCACAAGAATATTGCAGGTTTTTAATGCTTCCGAAGTTTGACTTGGTATAATCTGCGTTGAGCACAATATTTTCTCCTTTTTCTAATGTAAAGGCACTGTAGTCTGCGCGTATCTTTCCGCTTTTCATATAAGCGATATTGGAGTTGTTTGTGTAATCAAAACTCAATTGGTTGTTGTCTGCAAGCAATTCGCCCAGGTCCAGATGTCCATAATCGCAGGATATTTTAGCCTGTCCCTTGATCTTGTCGATTGAAATTCCGCCGTAATCATTGCTGAGATCAACTTTGTTGGTTACCGGCACTTTGATCTTGTAATTGATCTCCATATTTACATTATTCCCTCCAGAAGTCCAGCTGCTCCACCACGAGCTACTTGTACTTTCAATTTCTGTGCGTGCAGAAACCATATCTGTAGAAGCTTCAAATTCTACTTCGATCTGATTAAGTTTTTTGATCACTTTGTCTTCATCATTACCGTTGGTTTTGATATGAACCTCGATAACTACTTGGTTTTGATCCCAAGAAATGACATCAACATTGCCGTAGCTGTTATTGATTTTGAGCAAGGCGTTGGCATTCACATTATATTGCTTATTGATCTTCTTTTCTTTGGTATACCTGCCTTTGAAGCGGTCAGGATCGTTGCCATTTGCAAAAGTTACCGCGCTGGTAACTAGAAAAAGAAAGAGATATTTATAGTAATTGGTCTTCATATACGTCGTTTTTAATTTTTTTGATTGATTCAATTTCTTCTAAAACAGTATTCAATAGATCTATGCGTGCCTGAAAATTGGAAATCATCGCGTAGATCACCCGTTTGTCTTCACCACTGGTGGCGAGGTCTTCGGTAAGTTGTTTGTAATCCTTTTCTAGAATTTCAAGCTGAACAAGAGCATCTTCTACCAGTTTTTGAGTTTCTGGAGTTCGGGCCTCGTTAATGTTATACAATTCTTCTTCAATTGCTTTTGTGAAGAAATCCTGAGTCTTTGCCATTTCTGGGGAAACAGCTGCTAATTCTGCACCGTCTTTTGCCGGCTTTATGGTAGCGTATCCTGCAAAGACCACTAATAAAATTGCTGCAGCAGAAGCCAGAGGTTTCCACCAGTCTAGCTTTTTGACAGGCTTTTCTTCTGTTTGATTTTCTTTGAGTTTGTTTAAGAAGCGCAGCTCGTGACCATCGTCCGGTTGGGCAATGTCAAAACAGTCGCGCTGTTCTTCAAACCAGTTTTCTAGATTCGTTTTCATAATTATTCGGTGATTAACTCACTCAATTTTTTTCTTAAACTTTCTTTTGCGCGGGAAACCGTTGTCCTGCAATTGGCATAACTTATTCCCAGAATGTCACTCATTTCTTCATAATCGTAACCTTCGATCAGATTTAGTGTAAGCGCCATTCTATAGTTTTCTTTGAGATGATTCATCGTTTGTAAAACGCGTTGCACCTCGAGCTGGTTAGTGTCACATTCGGTAATGCCTTGATCTTCTTCCAGCTTGTAAAGCGTATCATCGAGATCGTCTTCTTTGAGTCGGGCACGTTTGTTATAACTGCTGATGCTGTTATTGACAACGATACGTTTTAACCAACTCCCAAAAGTCGCTTCGCCGCTGTACGATTCAAGCTTTGTAAAAGCACTTAAAAACGATTCTTGCATGACATCTTCGGCTTCGGCGCTATCTTTTACAATACGTAGCGAAGTATTGTACATAGCTTTGTAATACCTTTTATAAACCGTAAGCTGTGCTTGCTGATTTCCGTTTTTACATTGCTCTAAAAGCAGATCAATATGATGGTTAGTAGTATTCAATAGGTTAATGCTTCAGTATAAAGATACGTTGGGAAGTGGTTTGTTACAGTTTGAAGTAATTTTTTTCCACCTACTTTAAAAACTAAGGTGGCATAAGAATTGAATTATACACTATAAGAAAGATATAAAACAGCTTAAAAGCCCATCATTAAAGGGTTTAAATCAAATAAAAAAGATCACATTGTTTTCTATGTGAATGAATTTATGACAATGTGGCGTTAAAAAATATGGCAAGAACAAAATTTACAAATCTTGACAATCTGTCACTGCAGGACTTTGAAGGTGATGCTGAGTTAATTCCGCTAATGACTCCTGAAGATGAAGATGAGATTAACAGAGAAGAATTACCCGAAACCTTACCTATACTTCCTTTAAGAAATACCGTGTTATTTCCCGGTGTTGTGATTCCTATCACCGCGGGTCGCGATATGTCTATCGACTTGATCAACGAGGCGAATAAAGGTTCAAAAATTATAGGTGTTGTTTCTCAAAAGGATGGTGAGGTAGAAAATCCTTCGGCAGACGATATCAATACCACAGGTGTGGTGGCGCGTATTTTACGTGTTTTAAAAATGCCTGACGGAAATGTAACTGTAATCATTCAAGGGAAGAAGCGTTTCAATATTGCTGAAGTGATTACCGAAAAACCCTATTTGGTTGCCACGGTACGCGAGGTTTCAGAAACCAGACCAGAGAAGGATTCGGCAGAGTTTAAAGCGATCATTGATTCTATTAAAGAACAGGCGCTACAGATCATCAAGCAATCGCCCAACATTCCTAGTGAAGCCGGTTTTGCGATCAAAAATATCGAGAGCGAGTCGTTCCTGATCAATTTTGTGAGTTCTAATATGAACTTAACAGTTGAGGAAAAACAAGGTTTATTAGAGATCAATGATCTTCAAGAACGTGCTTTGCAGACGTTGCGCTACATGAATACCGAAATGCAAAAACTGGAGCTGAAAAATGATATTCAGAGCCGGGTGCATAACGATATGAGTCAGCAGCAACGTGAATATTTCTTGCATCAGCAAATGAAAACCATTCAAGAAGAATTGGGTGGTGTTTCTCAAGAAGATGAGATCGAAGAAATGCGTGAGCGTGCCAAAAAGAAGAAGTGGGATGAGAAGGTTGGCAAGCAATTCAAAAAGGAATTGGCTAAGATGCAACGTATGAATCCGCAGGTTGCAGAGTACAGCATTCAACGTAATTACCTGGATCTGTTTCTTGACCTTCCTTGGAATAAATTCAGCAAAGATAAATTTGATTTAAAGCGTGCTAAGAAAATTCTTGACCGCGATCATTACGGATTAGATGATGTTAAGAAGCGAATTATTGAATATCTCGCAGTATTAAAACTGCGTAACGATATGAAGTCTCCTATTTTATGTCTTTACGGACCTCCGGGAGTTGGTAAAACTTCTTTAGGGAAATCGGTTGCCGAAGCGCTAGGACGCGAATATGTACGTATGAGTTTGGGTGGTTTACGTGACGAAGCAGAAATCCGTGGACACCGTAAAACCTACATCGGTGCGATGCCGGGTAGAATCCTTCAGAATTTGAAAAAGGCAGGAACCAGCAATCCGGTATTTGTTTTAGACGAGATCGATAAGTTGAGCAACAGCAATCAGGGAGATCCTTCTTCGGCTTTGCTTGAGGTGTTAGATCCTGAGCAAAATGCAGAGTTTCACGATAATTTCTTAGAACTCGGGTTTGATCTTTCAAAAGTGATGTTTATCGCTACGGCAAACAATCTAGGAAGCATCCAACCGGCGTTGCGTGATCGTATGGAGATTATCAACGTTACCGGTTATACGATCGAAGAGAAAGTAGAAATTGGTAAGCGTCACTTACTTCCGAAGCAATTGAAAGAACACGGCGTTACTACAGATCAATTGAAGATCGCAAAGCCTCAGTTAGAAAAAATTGTGGAAGGCTACACGCGTGAATCTGGTGTGCGTGGTTTAGAAAAACAGATCGCAAAAATGGTGCGTTATGCAGCCAAAAATATTGCGATGGAAGAGGAGTACAAGGTGAAAGTTGATAACGAGACCGTAGTTGAAGTGCTAGGATCACCGAAATTAGAACGCAACAAATATGAAAATAATGATGTTGCCGGTGTTGTAACCGGATTGGCCTGGACGCAAGTAGGCGGTGATATCCTCTTTATAGAATCTATACTTTCTAAAGGAAAAGGAAACCTTAGCGTTACCGGTAACCTTGGTAAAGTGATGAAGGAGAGTGCTACCTTGGCAATGGAATATATTAAATCTAATGCCGAACGTCTTGAGCTTGATCCTACAGTATTCGAAAAGTACAATGTGCATATTCACGTACCTGAAGGGGCAACGCCAAAAGATGGGCCAAGTGCCGGGATCACGATGTTGACTTCATTGGTTTCTTTGTTTACCCAGCGTAAGGTGAAGAAAAGTATTGCGATGACCGGTGAGATCACATTGCGAGGTAAAGTGCTTCCGGTAGGCGGAATTAAAGAAAAGATTCTTGCAGCCAAACGCGCTCACATCAAAGAAATCATTATGTGTGCAGAAAATGAGCGTGATATTAAAGAGATCAATGAAGATTACTTGAAGGGTCTTACATTTCATTATGTAAATGATATGAGCGAAGTGCTTGATATTGCACTTACTAATCAAAAGGTAAAGCACGCAAAAGCACTTTAATAGATTTTAAACTATAAATTGAAACCCACTTCAAAAACGGAGTGGGTTTTTTAATGGGTAAGAAATAAAGTATACTTGTAAGCGTTTTGCGTTTAGGGTTTTTGGTGATTTGATATGGTAAAAAAGCTACTTTTAATTTTAGCCTTGTTTACAAACTTCAATTTTTGGGGACAGTTGGGCGGTCGCGCTACCTATCAGTTTTTAAATTTAGTTTCTTCACCAAAACAAGCCGCTTTAGGCGGTAAATTACTCACCGATTATAGTTACGACCCCACGAGTGGATTGTTCAATCCGGCGACAATCAACCCAGAGATGCATAATCAACTTTCGCTGAATTATGTCAATTATCTGGCTGATGTAAATTATGGGAACGTAGGTTATGCTTATGAATACGATCGCCACAGTGGTGTTTTTCACGCGGGAGTAACCTATGTAAATTATGGAACTTTTGAAGGCTATGATGAGCGCGGTAATGCAACAGCAGACTTTAGTGGGGGAGAAGTGGCGTTTTCTGCAGGTTATGCTTTTAATATTCCGCGAACAGATTTTTTTGTCGGAGCCAATGTTAAATTGATTTCTTCAAAATTGGAGCAGTACACTTCGTTGGGTGGCGCATTAGATCTGGGATTTATCTATGTGAATGACGAACTGGAGCTGAATATCGCCGGAGTGGTGCGTAATATCGGGATGCAGTTTACGGCGTATGATGTGACGTATGAGCGATTACCGCTTGAAGTTGATCTGGGCATTTCTCAAAAGTTAAAACATGTTCCGCTACGGTGGCATTTTACCTTAGAAAATCTGCAGAATTGGAATTTAGCATTTGCTAATCCGGCGCGGGCAACTTCAGATTTAAATGGAACTACTACACCAGAAAATGTCAATTTCTTTGATGAAGCGCTCCGCCATATGATTTTTGCAGCAGAATTATTTCCCGATAAAGGTTTCAATATTCGTTTGGGATATAGTGTGCGCAGAGCGGAAGAATTACGCATTGTAGACCAGCGTAGTTTTGCAGGTCTAAGTGCCGGTTTCTCTGTGAAGTTTAATAAATTGCGCTTGAGTTACAGTTACGCGCGTTATAACAGTGCTGCAAGCTCGGGATTTTTTGGTTTAAATGTAGATTTAAACTGATGGTTCCAAAACCATTAACCTTCAACTTGAATCATTTGAAAAAAATTACCATCGCCATAGACGGCTTTTCTTCTACAGGAAAAAGTACCGTTGCAAAAATGCTGGCCAAAGAACTCGAGTATGTTTATGTAGATACCGGAGCAATGTATCGTGCCGTAACGCTTTATGCAATGCGGAAGCTTTTTATAAAAGATGGGCATTTTGATAAAGAAGGATTGATTAGACATTTGTTTATGGTTTCGGTGAAGTTTCAGATGAATGCAGAAACCGGGATCGCAGATGTATATTTAAATGGTGAAAATGTAGAGCGAGAGATCAGAACCTTAGAAGTTTCCAACTTTGTGAGTCAGATCGCTGCGATTCCTGAAGTGCGCAAACTCATGGTGCAGAAGCAACACGAGATGGGCAAAGAAAAAGGTATTGTGATGGATGGTCGCGACATTGGGACTGTGGTATTTCCCGATGCAGAATTGAAAGTGTTTATGACTGCATCTGCAGATGAGCGTGCCCGCCGTCGTTATGAAGAGCTCAAAGCCAAGGGCGATGAGGTAAGCTATGAGGCGGTTTTAGAGAATGTTCAGAAGCGTGATGAATTAGATACTTCTCGTGAAGATTCTCCACTTGTGCAGGCAGAAGATGCCATTCTGCTAGATAACACGCATACCAATATTGAAGATCAGTTTCATATTCTTTTACAACTTGCAAAAGACCGTATCTACGGTAGATGCTAATCTTTTGAAACCCCTCAATTTTTAATGAAAGCTACCCAACTCGATCGTGGGCTACTCTACTTGATGGCTGCAGGAGCAGGTCTTGTTGTAGCCAATAATTACTACAATCAGCCGCTTCTTAATTTAATGGCCAAAACTTTTTCGGTCACCGAAGCGCAAGTGAGTAATATTCCGTTGGCGACACAATTGGGTTATGCTTTTGGATTGCTTTTTATCATTCCGTTAGGGGATAAGTTTTCAAGAAGGAACATCATTTTAATAGACTTTGTGGCGATAATTAGTTCGTTATTGGTAACCGCTATAGCGCCTTCACTGTTTATATTAACCGTTTCTAGCTTTTGCGTAGGCTTTTCATCTGTAGTGCCGCAATTGTTTGTGCCGATGGCTGCCCAACTCGCTACCGAAGAAAATCGAGGTAAAGCCATTGGGATTGTGATGAGCGGTTTGCTTATCGGGATTTTAGGAAGCCGTTTTCTTAGCGGAATGGTTGGAGAATATTTTGGCTGGCGTTTTATGTATTATGTAGCCGCTGTGATAATGCTTGTTTATGCGGCCTTAATTTATTTCAAACTGCCTGACGTGGCTACCAATTTTAAAGGAACCTATGCGCAGTTGATGCAGTCGCTTCTACAACTCGTAAAAACAAAGCCCGAAGTACGAATTGCTGCGCTACGAGGAGCTTTGGGGTTTGCAGGATTTAGCGCATTCTGGACGACGCTGGTGTTTCTTATGGAAACCAATTTTGGCTACGGAAGTGGCGCTGCGGGACTTTTTGGGGTTTTAGGGATGATCGGAGCGCTGGGCGCAACACTATCAGGAAAACTGAATGATAAATACAATTCTAAAAAACTCATCTATCTCTTTACAGGCATCTTAGTGCTCTCGTGGATTGTTTTTCAGTTTAGCGGAACTTCTATACTCGGTTTAGTCATTGGCGTTTTGGCTGTTGATTTTGGACTGCAATGCCTGCACGTGACCAATCAGAACATTATTTTTAAACAGAATCCTGAAGCGCGCAATCGCGTAAATACCATTTATATGGTCATTTATTTTATAGGTGGAGCACTTGGTACTGTTTCTGGAGCTTATGCCTGGCAGCATTATCAATGGGCGGGTGTTGCGACTTTGGGATTGGGTTATTCCATCTTGATCATCATACTTCAGTTATTATTTCAGTGGAAGCATAAACGCTAAATCCTGCCTTTTGACTTTATTTGAAGATTCATATGCTAAATTCCCCATAAGATGTGCTTAAGGCTTTACTAAAACCACTTGGTTGACCAAGGCTACTCATTAACTTTAAAATAAAAATTGCTCGGCTGCTTGATAGTAAGCAATGCCGAAAACTATTTAAAAGAAGAATTATGAGTACAGATGTTTTAGAGAAGCTCACTGCGACAGAGCAAGCTTCAAGTAGTGATACGATTCAAACTATAAATCCGTCAACAGGACAGCCGCTCAACAGTTACAAAATGATGACTGATCAAGAAGCCAGTGAAGCTGTTAAAGCAACACATCAAGCTTTTTTGACGTGGAAGACTTTTTCATTAGAAAAGCGTGCAGAATTTATTAATAAAATAGGTGAAAGCTTAAGCAAGCACAAAGACCAACTGGTAAAATTGATGACCCAGGAAATGGGGAAACTTACCAGTCAGGGAGAACAAGAGGTCGATTTATGTGTAGGAATTTGTGAATACACTGCGAAAAATGGACCCGAAGTATTGAAGGATGAAGAACGCACCTTGCCCGATGGCGGTAAAGGACTTATTACAAATGCGCCTATTGGAGTCATCTACGGAATTCAACCTTGGAATTTTCCAACCTATCAGGTAATTCGTTATGCGATTGCCAACTTGATGGCAGGAAACGGCGTGTTATTAAAGCACGCTGAAAACGTAACCGGTTCAGCGTTATTAATTGATAAGATCATACGGGAGGCCGGCCTACCTGAAAACATTTTTACTGTGCTAAGAATTTCGCACGAACAATCTGATGCGATCATTGAAAATGATTTAGTGCGCGGAGTTACCTTGACGGGTAGCGGAGCAGCGGGTAAAGTTGTTGGCGAAAAAGCCGGAAAAGCTTTAAAGAAAACAGTTTTAGAACTTGGATCTAACGATGCGTATTTAGTTCTAGACGACGCTGATGTAGATACTGCGGTAGAATGGAGTATTAAAGGACGAATTTATAACAACGGGGAGACTTGTGTTGCTGCTAAACGTTTTGTGGTAACTGAAAAAGTCTACGACGAATTCAAAGAAAAGTTCGTTGCCGGAATGAAAGAAATTAAATTCGGTGATCCTGCGGATGATACTGTAGACATAGGACCGATGGCACGTAAAGACTTACGTGAGAAGTTGCACGATCAATTAAAAGAAAGTGTCGCCAATGGCGCTGAAATTTTATGTGGAGGTGAGTTACCAGAGGGTGACGGTTACTTTTATCCTGCAACGGTGTTAGGAAATGTGAAACCCGGTCAACCTGCGTATGATGATGAGCTGTTCGGTCCTGTTGCATCTTTAATCAAAGCAAAAGATAATGAAGATGCTATGCGTATCGCAAACGATAGCCGTTTTGGATTAGGTGGCGGTATCTTCTCTAAAGATGAAGAAGCAGCATTTGAATTGGCTAAAAATCATTTTGATACCGGTATGGTATTTATCAACAGTTTTGGTGTTGCTCAGCCAAATATGCCTTTTGGTGGTGTAAAAGCTTCAGGATATGGTAGAGAGCACGGAGGCTTTGGAGTCAAAGAATTTGTTAATGAAAAAGCAATTATGAGGCTCAACAGCTAGTAGAAGAGGTTACTATAAAAAGAAATCCCCGTTCAGTGATGAACGGGGATTTCTTTTTAGTTGCCAATTGGTGGTGGTCCGTCAGGGATCATTGCTTTGTAAACGTCGTCACCTTTTCGTTTTTTAAATTCAATTTTTACTTCTTCAACTAGTTTTGCATCGTCAAAAAGGTCAAACATCGTCATCGACATGGCTTTTGAAGCCATTACCATTCCTTTATGGCCTATAGACATTCCGCCGCAGGCGACAACCGCCCAGGAGTGCCAAGGTGTATCTTTAGGAGCTACGGTTACTCCAAGATTAATATTAGGTACATTCCAGCTCACATCTCCAACATCAGTAGAGCCGCCACCGGGATTTTCTCTGGTTTCCTCAAAAGGGTAGATCTTGCTGTCCATTCCTACTTGAGGTTTATCGGTCATTTCTTGAATCTTCTTACCAAAAGCGATTTCTTCTTCTGTATATTCTAATGGGCCTAAAAGTTCTAGATTCTCTTGCATTACAGCTCCGCCGGTTCTGTTGACTAATGTTTCACGTATACCGGAAACAAGCGAATATTTGTAATCTACATTTGCCATAATCGCAGCACCTTCTGCCATTTTCTTTACCTGTTCAAAAACCGGAAGCATTCCTTTAGTATCGGTATTGCGCACGCGTACCCACAATTTACTGTAATCAGGTACCACGTTAACCACTTGACCACCGTCTTGAATATGATAATGAATGCGTACGGTAGGTTTTATATGTTCACGGTAATAATTGATTCCGGTGGTATACAACTCTAATGCATCAGAAGCACTGCGTCCATTCCACGGATCTGCCGCAGCGTGTGCCGCTTGACCGTTAAATTCTACAATAAAGTCAACCATAGCCAGCGAACTTTGCACATCTGCTTTGGTATCTGCAGAAGGGTGCCAGCTTACATTAACATCTACATCATCCCAAACCCCTGCTTCGAGCATCCATAGTTTTCCAAAGAACTTTTCTTCAGCAGGAGTACCTATGAATTTTACAGTACCTTTAATTTCACCTGCTTCGATCATTTCTTTAACAGCAATGGCTGCGCCCAGACTTGCGGTCCCAAAGAGATTATGACCGCAACCGTGACCTGCAGCACCTGCTTCAAGAGGTTCTTTTGTAGGTTGAGCCTTTTGAGAAATTCCCGGGAGGGCATCAAACTCACCCAGAACACTTATTACGGGTTTTCCTTCTCCATAGGTCGCAATAAATGCGGTAGGAATATTAGCAACGCCACGTTCTACGGTAAAACCGTTTGCCTCGGCATAATCGGCAAGTAGTTTTGAAGATTCGGTTTCCTGAAAAGCGATTTCGGCATTTGCCCAGATTTTGTCGCTAATTGAAATCAGGTCCTCTTTGTGATTTTCAACAGAAGCAATAAGCTGCTTTTTGTCTTTGGGGATTTTTTGCCCGAAGGCAACTATTCCTGCCAAAAGGAATAGCAATGTAATTTTTGTATTCATACATAAAACATTTTAGTTAGTGCTTTTAAAGTTAGTAAAATCAGACCTAGTCTGTGGCAACACAAGAATTTATGCTGAATTCTAAAATATCGATCTATAAATGGGAGAATCTCTAAAATTGAGATTTGATTTTGACAATGTTCTAAATTTCTTGTTGAAGTTCAATTTCTTACAGCAACATTATATTTTAACTGATATTTTTATATAACTTACTGTAATTGTGAAAATTGAGTTTGCTATGAGAGCTTTTATTGTTTACTTCTTGATGTTTTTAGGAATTTCATATGGTTTGTTTGCACAAACCAAACAAGAGGTTAGTGGTTATGTTACCAGTTTTGGTACGCCGGTGGTCCATGCAAAAGTGGCTGTCGTGGGTACCGATTTAATGACCGCAACAGATAGTAAGGGTTATTATACTATTGAGGTCACACCAAGACAAGAATTGCAATTTTCTTATGTTGGGCTTCAAACTGTAACGATCATAATAGAAGATGTGACAAAAACGCTCAATGTAAAAATGCTGCCCGAGGTTAATGATCTTGATGAGGTGACGGTTAAAGAAAAGGTCAAAAAAATAGAGGCTTTTTCAGATGAGTTAGGAGAAGACGGCAAACCTATTTGGATGCCCACTTCAATGGGACCAATTTTTACTCAAAATGGTTCAACGAGCTATGTTAAAGGGAAAGATTTAAATCTTGCTGCCCGTGACTTGACTATTGCACTTGGTGGTAGAGTCATGCTAAGAAAGAGTGCTACAATTTCGCTTCCTGAAGTAATGTTATGGGATGTTGATGGAAATCAATTTTATCCTACAAATTATGATATTCGTGATGTTTTACCTCAGGTTTCTGAAGTCTATGATGTTATGGTGCTTCGGTCTTTGTCATTGACCAATCGTTATGGCTCAAGAGCGAGAAACGGAGTTGTCGTGGTGCGTACTAAAGGAGCTTATTTTGCACAGCGTAAGGAAAAAGTCAACAAGACCTACGGAAATCAACAGGTTTATTCAGATGACGCTATTGCAATGGAAAGTCTAATCACAGTAACTCCTGATTATCTAAAAGAATTAGAAAATTCAAATACTCCGGAGGAAGCTTTTACTATTTATAAGGAAGCGTTGGTCACTAATGCACGGGACGTAGCATTTTATGCAGATGTTGCTCAGTACTTTTATGATAAAAATGCTATCGATAAAGCACATTCGGTTTTAAGCGAAATGGAAACCGCTTTTGTAACCAATGCCGAAGCATTGAAAGTACTGGCATATACTTATGAAGCAAACGCTGATCGTGAAAAAGCGCTTTCGGTTTATAAGAAGATATTCAGACTGCGACCGCAATACGTGCAATCGTATCGGGATTTAGGCAATTCGTTTGCCGCTGTTGAAAATTATCAGAAAGCCTGGTTGATGCATATGGGCTATATGAATACCACAGATAGTTTGAGCGGCACAGGAATAGACGCGATTGTTTACCGGGAGATGGAAGCTTTGTATTTTCAGCATAAAGACAAGATCGATGCAGATGCTAAGTTCTCCCTCCCTGAAAATAAAAGCGAACTCGCATACGACGTTCGATTAGTTTTTGAATGGAACACCTCTGAAGCCGAATTTGAGCTCGAGTTTGTGAATCCGCAAAATCAACCTTATGTAGTGAGTCACACTTTAGAGCAAAACCCTGAACGCATAAGAGACGAAAAGCTTAAAGGCTATACCTCAGAAGAATTTTTGATCGATGATCTAGGTTCTGGTGACTGGCTGGTAAATCTCAAATATTTTGGGAATAAGCAGTTTCAGCCTACGTTTTTGAAAGTGACAACCTATTACAACTGGCAACAGCCTACTCAAAAACACGAGGTTGAGGTATTTAAATTAACCCGACAAAACATAAAAATGCAACTGCTCAAATTGAATAACAGGGGTTTGAGAATATAGTCTAATTTAAAGCTTAAAACATAATAAGTTATATGTCAGCAAAAAACAAAAGGTCATTCGTAATAACCAAAATGGGAATATTTTTACTCATGTTTTCTATGCAAGCATTTGCACAAACCAAACAAGAGGTAAGTGGTTATGTTACTAGTTTTGGTACACCGGTGGTCAATGCAAAAGTGGCTGTCGTAGATACCGATTTAATGACCGCAACAGATAGTAAAGGTTATTACACTATTGAAGTCACACCTCGGAAAGAATTGCAATTTTCTTATGTTGGTCTTCAAACCGTAACAATCATCATAGAAGACGTTACTAGAACGCTCAATGTAAAAATGCTGCCCGAGGTTAATGATCTTGATGAGGTGACGGTTACCGCCAAAAATAAGAATCAAAGAGATTTTGAAGAAGAATATGGCCCTTATGGCAAACCTAGGAGAATGCCCACAGCAATGGGGTATATAAGCACCGGTGGATCTTCGGCATACTTAAAAGGAGCAAGTTTGAATCAAGCTGCAGTAGATATTTCTAGGGCTATTGATGGCAGAGCAGCCGGACTCGAAGTAAATAGTGAAGGGGAGATTTATATTAGATCGGGTAATTCTATAAATAATAATGTACCAGCCATTTGGGATGTAGATGGAATGATTTATAAAGAGCCTCCATTTATTGATATTTCAAATGTTCAAGATATTCTAATTTTGAAATCATTAAGTCAGGTCAATAGGTATGGCAATATGGCTTCAGGTGGCGTAATTATAGTACGTACTAAAGGTGCTTATTTTGCACAGCGTAAAGAAAAAGTCAACAAGACCTACGGAAATCAACAGGTTTATTCAGATGACGCTGTAGCTGTAGAAAACCTAATTACAGTAACTCCTGATTATCTAAAAGATTTAGAAAATTCAAATACGCTGGAGGAAGCTTTTACTATTTATAAAGAAGCGTTGGTCACTAATGCACGAGACGTAGCATTTTATGCAGATGTTGCTCAGTACTTTTATGATAAAAAAGCTACCGATAAAGCACATTCGGTTTTAAGCGAAATGGAAACCGCTTTTGAAACCAATGCCGAAGCACTGAAGGTACTCGCATATACCTATGAAGCAAACGCTGATCGTGAAAAAGCACTTTCGGTTTATAAGAAGATATTCAGACTGCGACCACAATATGCGCAATCGTATCGGGATTTAGGCAATTCGTTTGCCGCTGCTGAAAATTATCAAAAAGCCTGGTTGATGTATATGGGCTATATGAATACCACAGACAGTTTAAGCGGCACAGGAATAGATGCGATTGTTTATCGGGAGATGGAAGCTTTGTACTTTCAGCATAAAGACAAGATCGATGCAGATGCTAAGTTCTCCCTCCCTGAAAATAAAAGCGAACTCGCATACGACGTTCGATTAGTGTTTGAATGGAACACTTCTGAAGCCGAATTTGAACTTGAATTTGTAAATCCACAAAATCAGCCTTATGTGGTGAATCACACCTTAGAGCAAAACCCTGAACGCATAAGAGACGAAAAGCTCAAAGGCTATACTTCAGAAGAATTTTTGATCGATGATCTAGGTTCTGGTGATTGGCTGGTGAATCTCAAATATTTTGGGAATAAGCAGTTTCAACCTACGTTTTTGAAAGTGACAACCTATTACAATTGGCAACAGCCCAATCAAAAACAAAAGGTTGAGCTATTTAAATTAACCCGACAAAATATAAAAATGCAACTGCTCAAATTGAATAACCGCAATTTACGCTATTAAGAATTCGCGCGATCTAGAATCCAATTGCTATAAAACTCAAGAATTTCTTCTTTGTTGAGTTCGTTGTGCGTTTCGTGTCGTAAACCTTCCCAGGGTTTGAAATCGATTTGATCGGGATGACGTAAAGCCAAAGTTTTTGAAGCTTTAAATTTTGTGATATTGTCTTCGGTACCGTGAGCTAAAAGTACTTTGGTTCTAAAATCAAAAGTTCTATCCATAAGATAAACACCGTTGTCATTTAGCCCAAAAAATAGTTTTAAAGAAGCTTTGCCGTGCACGAGTTGGTCTTCTTTATAGGCTTTTCCAACTTCGGTATCCCTAGAAAGATCTGCAGGGTCGAGTTTCGTTTCTTGCACAGGGTTTAAAGCAAAGGTCAAAGCCATTCTTCCTAGAATTATTTGCAATGCTCCGGGATTCTTAACCAGCTTTAACCAGGGCGAAGTGACGAGAGCTCCTGCGGGTGGTACCGCGGTCATCAATAAGTAGCGTAATACGATACCGCCGCCCATACTGTGACCGTATAAAAACACCGGTGTTCCCGGGTTTTCTTCAAACGCTTTTTCATAAATAAAGTCCACTGCAAGAATAAAATCCTGTAGGGAGCGTACCACACCACGTTTACCGTTAGATTTTCCGTGACCGGGTAAATCTATTGCATAACAGGTGATATTTTTTGCATTAAAATATTCGGCGACGTGTGTATACCTTCCTAAATGCTCTCCAAAACCGTGAATGATGCAAACCACGGCTTTTTGATCAGGAGCTTTCCAGACCTTTCCAAAGAGTTCATGTCTAGCGGTTTGCCCTGTAAATGTAGTGCTGGATTTTTCTGCTAACATATTTTTTATTTCAGAATAGAAAATTAGAAAAGTTTATGTAATTTTGCACTCCTTTTGACAACGGTTGGAAACCCAAAAGGATGAGGGATTTAAAATGAATCTCTTGAAACCAAACATGTATTTTAAACCTCTTTTACGATTTTGAGTTGTTTAGTTTCCACAAAAGCGTAAAATACAAACTATTAATCAGCAATGGCTGAAGAAAATAAAAAACCAGAAGCTCAGGAAGAAGTTGAGCTTAAGACAAATGTTGCAGCAGCAGAAGAACTTGCTACTCCTGATGCAATTAAAGAACCAAAAGGTTACGAAAGCGCTGCTCAAGCTAATCCTGAGAAATTTCTTGAAGAATTCAACTGGCACAATTACGAAGAAGGAATTGATCCTATCGATGATGACAAGCTAGATGAGTTTGAAAAGCTGGTTGCAGAAAACTTTGTTGACACTCTTGATGACGAAGTTGTTGAAGGTAAAGTAATCAACATCACAGATCGTGATGCTATTATAGACATCAACGCAAAGTCTGAAGGTGTAATCTCTCTTAACGAGTTCCGTTACAACCCAGATCTTAAAGTTGGTGATACTGTTGAGGTATTGATTGATGTGCGTGAAGACGCTACCGGTCAATTAGTATTATCTCACCGTAAAGCGCGTGTGATCAAAGCTTGGGAGCGTGTAAATAAAGCTCACGAAGATGGTACAATTGTTACCGGTTTTGTAAAAGCACGTACTAAAGGTGGTATGATCGTAGATGTATTTGGTATTGAAGCATTCTTGCCAGGTTCTCAGATCGATGTGAAGCCTATTCGTGATTACGATGCGTATGTAAACAAAACAATGGAATTCAAAGTGGTTAAAATTAACCAAGAATTCAAAAACGTTGTTGTTTCTCACAAAGCGCTTATCGAAGCAGATATCGAAGAGCAGAAAAAAGAAATCATCGGGCAGCTTGAAAAAGGTCAGGTTCTTGAAGGTACCGTTAAAAACATTACTTCTTACGGAG
>Ga0208180_1000100_pt1 | contig 86691 bp, 79 predicted proteins | sample MalvireepMed_s16_FD_184241 | JGI IMG/M metagenome (GOLD analysis project Ga0208180, IMG submission 184241) | Marine viral communities from the Global Malaspina Expedition - Malaspina viral metaG DeepMed_s16 (SPAdes) (version 2) | ecosystem: Environmental > Aquatic > Marine > Oceanic | place...
AGTACGCCCTGCTCTTCCAGTGGCTGAATCAGTTCGAGGATCCCGCCGATGTCTTCCACCCGGGCCTGGCGAATCTGCTCGTAGTTGTCACCGCTCACCAGGGTGCCGGAGCCGTCCCGGGTGAACAGTTCTTCCAGCAAGGCGCCGTCTTCGGCGTAGCTGATAATGTGGGCCCGGCGCACCCCTTTAACACAGGCATCACAGGCGGCTTTCAGCAGCGCGGCATCGTGGCCGGTCACGGTGTTGTCGTTCAACCGCTCGGAAGCCTGGCGCGCAGACAACTCACGGATCAGCGAGCCGTCCTCATCCAGCAGGCCTTCGTCATCAATGAAGACAATCAGTTTTTCCGCCTGCAGCGCAGCGGCCACCTGGCTGCCAACATCCTCGTAGGACAGGTTGAAGGCGTCGCCGGTGGGTGAATAGCCCATGGGCGGCAGCAGCACTATGTGGCCCAGTTCCAGCAACTGCTCGATACCCCGGCTGTCGACCCGGCGCACCCGGCCGGTGTAGCCGTAATCAATACCATCCAGCACCCCGACCGGCTTGGCGGTCAGATAATTGCCACTGCTGACACGGATCCGCGCGTTGTGCATGGGCGAGTTCACCAGCCCCATGGACAACTGGCTTTCAACGTAGGCGCGCAAGCCGCCAATGGCTTCCATCACCAGCGGCAGGTGGTCGTCGGGAGTGACCCGAAGCCCGCGGGAGAAGGTGGATTCCAGGCCGGCATCATCCAGCCGCGACTGGATCTGCGGGCGACCACCAAAGGCCACCACCAGTCGCACACCCAGGCTGCTGAGCAGGGCGATGTCGTGGATGATATTAATAAAATTGCGGTGTTCTATGGCATCGCCGGGCATGGTCAGCACCACCGTGCGCCCGCGATGGGCGTTGATGTACGGTGATGAGTGCCGGAACCCGTGCAGCCATTCGTTTGATTTCAAACCGGTCTCCCTGTTCATCCGATACAGAACTGCCTGATCAGTCCCCGCAGAATATCCACCGTGGGCTGTAATTGCGACAGTTCCAGGTACTCATCTGGTTGGTGCGCCTGGTCAATGGAGCCAGGGCCCATCACCAGGGTTTCCAGGCCCAGCTTCTGCAGCCAGGGCGCTTCGGTGGCGAAGGCGACAGCATGGGCGGTGTGCCCGGTGAGCTTTTCGCAGGCTTGCACCAGTGCCGCATCCGCCGGCGTCTCGAACGGTGGCACACCATCGAACAACGGCTCGAAACTGAGGGCCAGCTGGCGCCGCTCCGCCAGCGGCTGGATGCGGTTCAGGATAGCCTGGCGCAGGTTATCCATGTCCATGCCCGGTAATGGCCGCAGATCAAAGTGCAGCTCGCAGCGGGCACAGATACGGTTCGGGTTGTCGCCACCGTGGATACAGCCAAGGTTAAGGGTGGGCACCTGCACCTTGAAAGCCGGGTTTCGGTACTTCTCCTGCCACTGGCCACGCAGGGCCAGCAGTTCGGTCATGGCCTCGTGCATACCCTCCAGGGCATTGCGGCCTAAATCCGGGTTCGAGGAATGGCCGGACTGCCCTTCGAAGGTCAGCCGCTCCATCATGATGCCTTTGTGCATACGCACCGGGCGCAGGCTGGTGGGTTCGCCAATCACGGCATAGCGGGCCCTGGGCTTGCCCGCCTCGGCCAGCGCCCGGGCCCCGTTCATGGAGCTTTCTTCGTCGGCGGTGGCAAGGATAATCAGGGGCTGCTTCAGGGGCTGGTCGATAAAGGCTTTCGCCGCCTCGATGGCGAGCGGGAAAAACCCTTTCATATCGCAGGTACCCAGGCCATACCAGCGATCGTCTTTTTCGGTCAGGGTGAAGGGGTCGCTGTGCCAGCGTTTGTCGTCAAAGGGCACGGTATCCGTGTGGCCGGACAGCACCAGGCCGCCGGGGCCGCTGCCCAGGGTAGCCACCAGGTTGTATTTTCCGGGCATGCCCGGCACATCCAGGATCTCGATGGCAAAGCCCAGCGCTTCCAGCCATTCCGCCAGGGTGCGAACCACCGCCTCGTTGCTGTGGTCCCAGTCCGGCGACGCACTGCTGATCGATGGCTGGGAAATCAATCGGGCCAGCATCTCCCGGATACCCGGCACGCTGGCTTTACTGTCTGTGTGCACCATCCTCGCCTCCCGGCTTGTTGGCGTCAGTCTGCCCGGCCGCGCCGCCAGACTTCGAATTGGCTGATGGCGCGAATCAGTATCGGATAGGATACTTCGCCGCCGCCCACCGAACGGGTGATGTCCATTTCCCTTTCCCGGACAATGTCGAGCCGGCCTTCCACCTGGTTACCGTTCGACAGAGTTATACGAACCTGCCGGCCGATCCAGCCCGCAGCGTTTTCGGAATCTTCTTCATACCACCCCTGCTTGCCCGGCTCTTCCTGGACAGCCACCGGCTCCATGGCTTCAGCCGGCAGAGGCGGCTCAACCACTTCAATGGTGGTCAGGTAGACATCCGGAACCGTGGCGCCATTGTAGGTCACCGGCCAGGTGGCCTCCGGGTTGTCTTCGGTGCGAACCGGGATATCCGGTGTACCGGTGGTGGCCGCAACCGGGAATACCAGCTCGCCGCCTTCAGTCAGCCACTGACGATACAGTGCAACGAGTTGGTCACTGGCCTGGTATCCCCGGGCCCGAAGCCCGGCATCCAGTGCAGTTGCCGCCTTGCCTGCCCATTCGTTCACCGTGAGCCCGGTTTCCCGGCCACAGTAGGCTGACAAACGGCGCATCAGGCCACCATCCCGCAAGGTAACGCTGGCATTATCCTGTGCACCGGCCAGGGTCAGCTCCGAATCCAGCAGTTGTAAGCGAGCACCGGGCCAGTGCACTTCCAGGCTGCCGGTATCCACCGTATTCAGTTCCGCGTGCAGGCCTTCGCTGTCCTGAATCAGCAACAGGTCACCGCGGATGGCTTCAATACCCATGCGGGTCAGGTCGCCGCTGCCCAGCTGCTGGCGCGGATCCGGCGCACAGGACAGCACAACCAGCGGAGCCGGTGCATCCTCGGCTTCAGCGCCGGCGGTTACCCAGTTGCGGAACATCACCGGTTCCAGAACCATGCTGGCCTGTTCTACCTTCAGCTGCCACACAGATGGCAGCGGCTCCGGGTACATCAGTGCCGCCAGCAGGCTCACTGGCGAGCCGGTGTCCAGCTCCACCAGGCCCAGCTCCAGTGGCTGGGTCAGCCGGAAGTCCTGCCAGCCCGCTTGTTTCAGCAGTAACCGGCCATCCAGTGCCGAGCTGATGTTGCCTCGCTGCAATACACCGATCTCCGAGAGTGCCGTGCGCGCCTCCGCCAGCCGCTGATCCGCCAGCCACCAGGCACCGGCCTTGAAGCCGGCAAACACCACCAGGGCCAGGATGATCAGAAAGGACAGCAGGCGCTTCATGCCACGGTTACTCCCGGTTATCGGCTTCAGTTACGGGAAATCAGGGTACCGACACCTTCGTCGGTAAAGATTTCCAGCAGACAGGCATGGGCCACCCGGCCATCAATGATGTGGGAGGTACGCACGCCGTTTTCCACCGCACTCAGGGCGCAACGGATTTTCGGCAGCATGCCGCCGTGGATGGTGCCGTCTTCGATCAGGTCGTTGACCTGCTGCGCAGTCAGGCCGGTCAGCACCTTGTCGTCCTTGCTCTTCAGGCCGGAGACGTTGGTCAGCAGGATCAGCTTCTCCGCCTTCATGGCCTCGGCCACCTTGCCGGCCACCAGGTCTGCGTTGATGTTGTAGGACGCACCGTCCGGGCCGACACCGATGGGCGCAATCACCGGAATCACGTTGCTGCGGGTGAGCATGTCGATCACATCCACATTCACGCTGGCCACTTCGCCGACATGGCCGATATCAATGATTTCCGGGCGTTCCAGCTCCGGAGAACGATCCACCACTTCCAGCTTGCGGGCACGGATCAGGTTGGCGTCTTTTCCGGTCAGCCCCACGGCGGTGCCGCCCTGGGCGTTGATCAGGGAAACGATTTCCTTGTTGACCTGGCCGCCGAGCACCATCTCTACCACGTCCATGGTCTCGGAGTCGGTCACCCGCATGCCGTTCACAAAGCGGGACTGGATGTTCAGCCGCTCCAGCAGTTCACCGATCTGGGGGCCACCACCGTGCACCACGATGGGATTGATACCAACCAGCTTCATCAACACCACGTCGCGGGCGAAGCTGCTCTTCAGGTCTTCGTTTTCCATGGCGTTGCCGCCGTATTTGATCACAACCGTTTTGCCGGTAAACCGTTGGATATAGGGCAGGCCCCGGCTGAGTACCGAGGCCACCTGCATTGCTGTTTCACGATCCAGCGCCATGGTGATGTGTTAATCCTTACTGTCAGAGAATGGTTTGAATCAGAATTCGGCCACCAGGTCCGGTGCCGCTTTCTGTAACTGTTCCCGGAACACGGACTTGATCCGCTCCAGGGCGTCTTCGTTTTCGGCCTCGAACCTCAGCACCAGCACCGGCGTGGTGTTGGATGCCCGGCACAGGCCCCAGCCATCGGTGTAGTCTACCCGCAGGCCGTCAATGGTACTGACGTTGCCGTCGCCGAAATCAGCCTGCTGCTCCAGGCGTTCGATAATGGCAAACTTGTCGCTCTCGGTAACCTGTACATTCAGCTCAGGGGTGCTGATGTCTTCCGGGAAGTCCTCGAACACCTCATCGCTGTGACGATCTTCAATCCCCAGGATTTCCAGCAAGCGGGCGGCGGTATACAGGCCGTCATCAAAGCCGTACCAGCGCTCGGCAAAGAAGATGTGCCCGCTCAGTTCGCCCGCCAGCAAGGCACCGGTTTCCTGCATCTTGGCTTTCATCAGGGAGTGGCCGCTCTTCCACATAATGGGCCGGCCACCAGCTTCGGAAATCACCCCAGCCAGGCGACGGCTGCATTTGACGTCATACAGCACATCGGCACCCGGATTGCGGGACACCACATCCCGGGCGAACAGCATCAGCAGGCGGTCGGGCCAGATAATCTTGCCACTGTTGGTCACCACGCCAAGCCGGTCGCCATCGCCGTCAAAGGCCAGGCCGATATCCGCGCCGGTCTCCTGCACCTTCGCGATCAGGTCCTGCAGGTTCTCGGGCTTGCCCGGGTCCGGATGGTGGTTGGGGAAGTCACCGTCCACGTCACAATGCAGCGGTGTCACTTCGCAGCCCAGTTCTTCCAGCAACATGGGGCCAAGCTCACCGGCAATTCCGTTGCCGGCATCCACAACCACCTTGAGGGGGGCGGCCACGGCAATATCACCGACGATCCGGTCCAGGTAGGCCCGGCGCACGTCTTCCCGGGACAGCTCACCCTGGCCGGCACTGAAGTCGGTATTCTGGATGCGGTCATACAGCTTCTGGATAGCATCGCCGGACAGGGTTTCGCCCCCCAGCATAATCTTCAGGCCGTTGTAGTTGGCCGGATTGTGGCTGCCGGTCACCATCACACCAGAGCCGGTTTCCAGGTGGTGGGCGGCAAAGTACAGAACCGGAGTGGGCACTGCGCCCACCTCGATCACGCTACAACCAGTGGAGAGCACACCCCGTGCCAGCGCATCGGCCAGGCCCGGGCTGGAATGCCGGCCGTCGTAACCGATACACAAAGACGTAACGCCCCGGTCGGTCGCCTCAGAGCCGATGGCCCGGCCAATAACCTCGACAACATCCTCGGTCAGGTTATCGCCAACAATGCCGCGGATATCATAGGCCCGGAAAATTTCCGGCCGCACGTCCACCTGCGTGGTCTCAGCCAGAACCGGTTCATCTTCGTCAAACAGTTCGTCGTCGAACATCGGGGCATCGCCGAAGCCCAGGACGTCTTCATCGCCATCCATCATATCCACATCGGGAATATCGTCCTGGAACATGGGAGCGGCGCTATCGGAGGCAAGGGCGCTGGCCCGGGCGGGCTTGCCGTTGCCATTCTCGCCGGCCTTGTTTACCCGGCTGTCTACCGCCAGCGACAACCGGTGCAGCACTTCGCCGGCTGAGGCCACCGTATCCCAATGCAACGCCGGCAGGCGCAGCCGTTCACCGACAAAGGCCTTATGGGCCCACTGGATCAGCGCAGACATATCTTCACGGATACTGCGCTGGGCTGCCGCCAGCAGCATCCACACCAGCAGCGCTGCCAGCAGGGCCGGAATACCGATCAGCAGTGCCAGTGCCATGGGGCTGACCACCGGTTCCGGCGCCGAGGCTGCCTGGTACACCACGGACCAGTCCGGGTTGGTCAATGTACGGGTTTCTGAGGGCCCGTTTCCGTTACCTGCGCTGGCGACGGTGCCGGAACTGCCGGAAATGGTCTGGACCAAGGCCAGCTGACCGCCCAGCCGGCCATTGGAGACCGTCAGCATCGGTTGCAGAATGTCAGCATCAAAGACAGCCAGTACGGTTCCGACGACCGCATTGCTCACCGGATTCCGGACCGGCGCAGCAAACTGGATATACCAGACACCATCCCGGGGGAAGGCGTCTGGCTGCAGCGGCAAACCTTTTTCGGCCCGACGAGCCAGCTCAGCACCGGCAAACCCCAGCAAGGAGCCGTTATTACCAGCCCGCGGGATATCACCATAGGGGAAGACAAACACCGAACTGGCGCCGGGCAAGGCGGTTTGCAGCTGGCTGGCCAACGCCTCGGTACCGGTGTCTCCAGGCAGGCCCCGGAGTACATGGGGCTGGTTGGCGATGGCCTGAACCTGATCCTGCTGGGCAGTGAAATACCGGTTCAAGCGCTGCTGGGCGCTGTCGGCTTCCACCTGACGCGATGCTTCATGGCGTTTTTCCGCCGCCGGCATCACCGACAGGAAATACACGGCGAGCACAGCGACCACACCGGCCAGTAACACCGCCAGTGCTTGCTGCAACGCAACCGACCCCAGGCGACGCCCCCTTTTGGCCACCGGCTCCTGTGACTTGCTACTTTGCTCTACTGGGCTCTGTTCCGGCGTCTGGTCCTGGGCGGACTCTTTGCTCTTCTTTTTACCGAATTTCATAGTGCATCCCGCAGTTATTTTTGAGTCCCGGTGCTGCCTTGCTCTGCGAAGTATAGCTGGCAGCCGTGCTGACCGCTCTCAGCCTTTAGGGTGTGGTCAGTGGCTCCCGGTAGAGCCAAATCCGCCGGCACCCCGTTCGCTGGCATGGAACTCCGACACCACTTCAAATTCCGCCTGAACCACCGGAACCAGCACCAGCTGGGCAATGCGCTCGCCCACTTCAATGGTGAACGGGGTCTGCCCCCGGTTCCAGCAGGACACCATCAGCTCGCCCTGGTAGTCCGAATCGATCAGCCCCACCAGGTTACCCAGCACAATACCGTGCTTGTGGCCCAGGCCACTGCGAGGCAGGATCATGGCCGCCAGCGCCGGGTCTTCGATATAAATCGACAGGCCGGTGGGGATCAGGTGGGTTTCCCCGGGCGCCACCGTCAGCGGCTGCTGGACACAGGCCCTGAGGTCGAGGCCGGCAGAACCGTCGGTTGCGTATGAGGGAAACGGGATCCCGGTTCCGATACGGTCGTCCAGAATCCGGACCTGTAAATTCTTCTTGGTCATGCGTTTTCAATCCTGTCACTGTGGCTGGCAATGAGCGTAACCAGTCGCTCTGCGATGGCCTGTTTGCTGTCCGGGCCGATGGACTCCTGCCCTTCCGGCCAGAAAACCGTAACGGCGTTCTGGTCGCTGTTAAAGCCCAGCCCCGGCGCAGAGACATCATTGGCCACAATCATGTTCAGTTTCTTGCGCTGCATTTTGTCGGTAGCGTAGCGGGCGACGTCTGTGGTTTCCGCCGCAAAGCCCACGGTAAAGGGCGCATCAGGCCTGGCCGCGATGGTGGCCAGGGTATCCGGATTGCGCACCAGCGCCAGGCTCATGGCTTCGCTGGTTTTCTTGATCTTGTCGCCGGCGCAGTTTTCCGGCCGGTAGTCCGCCACGGCGGCGGTGGCGATAAAAACATCGCAACCTTCGGTGACCGCTTGCTCGGACGCCCGCAGCATATCCCCTGCCGTCACTACCGGGCGCACTTCCACGCCCTCCGGGGCCGGCAGGTTTACCGGGCCACTGACCAGCACCACCCGGGCACCGGCCGCCGCTGCGGCACGGGCAATGGCGTAGCCCATTTTGCCGGAGCTGTGATTGGAGATGTAGCGTACCGGGTCAATGGGCTCCCGGGTTGGCCCCGCAGTGATCACCAGCCGGCGACCGGCAAGCGCTCCCTTGGCCGGGAGCTCCGGCGGCGCCATAACCATCCGGGCCAGGGCTTCCGGCTCCAGCATCCGGCCCGGGCCGGTATCGCCACAGGCCTGCTCGCCCTGATCTGGCCCCCACAGGGTAATCTGTGGATCTTCTGAGAGCAGCTGCACGTTGCGTTGGGTGCGGAAATTTTTCCACATGGCCTGGTTCATGGCCGGCGCAACCGCGATCGGCGCCTCGGTAGCACAGCACACCGTGGTCAGCAAGTCGCCTGCCATACCCTGGGCCAGCCGGGCCAGGAAATCGGCAGACGCCGGCGCGACCACCACCTGGTCGGCCCACTTGGCCAGCTCGATATGCCCCATGCCGGCTTCCGCCTCCGGGTCCAGCAGGGACGTACGAACCGGCTCGCCGCTGAGCGCCTGGAAAGTCAGTGGTGTTATGAACGCTTCGGCACCACGGGTCATCACAACCCGCACTTCCAGCCCGGCTTTTTTCAACAACCGGACCAGTTCGGCACTCTTGTAGGCGGCAATGCCACCGGTGATTCCCAGCAGAATTCGCTTGGCAGCCATGGGGGCTCCGTAATCCCGTAAAATGAAAGGGTTATAAGATAGCACGCCGCGGGCCGGCAGGCAGCCTGCACGGCCACCCCGTTCGTTTACCAAATGTTACCTTTTCAGGTAACCTTTGTAATTCTGAGAACCCGATGCAGGACGCATCGCCCGTATCAAACCAAAGCAAGGAAGCCCGGATGACCGATTCCAGCTGGCCCACCGACGAGCGGCCCAGAGAACGCCTGCTCGCCCATGGCGCCCAATCCCTGTCTGACGCTGAATTACTGGCCATTTTCCTGCGCACCGGCACGACCGGCATGCCGGTGATGGCGCTGGCACGACACCTGATTGACGAATTCTCCGGCCTGCGGGGGCTGATGACCGCCTCCCGCCGGCAGTTTCTGCAAGTGAAAGGCCTGGGTACCGCCAAGTACGCCCAGGTGCAGGCCGCCATGGAAATGGCCCGGCGGGTCATGGACGAACCCCTGCGCCAGGGTGATCCGCTGCGCTCACCGGCAGACACCCGGCGCTTTCTCACCAGCCGGCTGGGCACCTATCCCCACGAAGTGTTCGCCGGACTGTTCCTGGACAATCGCCACCGGGTCATCCAGTACCGGGAGCTGTTCCGGGGCACCATCGACGGCGCAGCCGTGTATCCGAGGGAAGTGGTGCGCCAGGCCCTGGAAGACAACGCCGCAGCCGTCATTTTCGCCCACAACCACCCCAGTGGCGTGGCCGAGCCCAGCCAGGCCGACATTTCCCTGACCCGCAGATTGAAGGAAGCGCTGGGATTGGTGGATATCAGGGTTCTTGACCATATGGTTATCGGCCACGGTGAGGTAATATCGCTGGCTGAACGAGGGTTGATGTAACCGCTGCAGGGTCGCCACCGGAAAACTGGACAATTTCCCAACAATTTTTTGCGTTGGCTGGCCAGTTCTGGTATAAAAGCGTCCCTTTCTGGCGGCGTCTGGCGAGCAGCGTTCAGTTTAGAGGCGCGAACCGGTAGCAGTTATGGCTCCGGAGCAACCAGAGACGCATTAAATAACGAATTCGTATAGATAGACCATTGCTCAGGTCGGAGGCAAGTATGTCCAGAGTTTGTCAGGTTACCGGTAAGCGTCCGGTTACCGGTAACAATGTATCCCACGCGATGAACCACACTCGTCGTCGTTTTCTGCCGAATCTGCAGAACCACCGTTTCTGGGTTGAGTCCGAGAAGCGTTTCGTGAAGCTGCGCGTATCCACCAAGGGCATGCGCATCATCGACAAAAAAGGCATTGACGCTGTGCTGGCCGATCTTCGTGCCCGCGGCGAGAAAGTTTAAGGAGCCGCATCATGCGCGAGAAAATCAAGCTGGTTTCATCAGCAGGTACTGGTCACTTCTACACGACCAAAAAGAACAAGCGTAACACCCCGGAAAAAATCGAGATCAAAAAGTACGATCCGGTTGTCCGCAAGCACGTTGCGTACAAGGAAGCCAAGATCAAGTAATTGATCCTGCCTCCACGAAAAACCCGGCCATGGCCGGGTTTTTTTGTGCCTGAATCTGGAGCAGGATCAGAAGGTTTGCAGGTATCCCTTGGGCAGGGCGACGTCCATGGCGATGGGCAGGTGGTCCGACACCGGATAGCTCACCACTTCGGAACGGCGAATCTCCAGCGACGGGCTCACCAGGATATGATCCAGCGCCTTTTCCGGCCGCCAGCTGGGGAAGCTGTGGGCGGTATCCGGCAGCGGAATCAGGTCGGTTTCTTTCAGGGGCGTCCTGGTCAGCAGTTGTTCTGCATGGGCATTCATATCCCCCATCAGCACCACATGCCGGTAGTCGGCAATCAGTTCCCGGATATACCCCAGCTGGCGCTGCTGCGCCGACTTACTCAGGGACAGGTGCATCAGCACCAGCACCAGGGGATCATCCTCTGCCCCGTAACGGGCAATGATGGCTCCCCGGCCCGGAATCACTCCCGGCAACTTGTGCTCGGTCACGTCCAGCGGCCGAAACCGGCTCAACAGGCCATTACTATGCTGGGCAATCTGCCCCAGATTACGGTTCAGCTGCTGATACCAGTACGGGATGCCTGCCGCCTCGGCCAAGTATTGCACCTGGTTTATGTAGCCGCTGCGAAGGCTGCCACCATCGCACTCCTGCAAGGCCACCACATCGTACTGGCTGAGCAGGGTTGCGATTCGATCCAGGTTCTCGATGCGCCGGCGGTTAGGCAGGAAGTGTTGCCAGCTGCGGGTGAGGTAGTGGTGATATGACGAAGTATTGATGCCCACCTGGATATTAAAGGTGAGCAAACGGATATGGCGGTGGGCCTCAAACTCGGGCACATGCTCGCTGCCCGAGCAGGCACCCCGGGGGCTTTCTTGCGATTTCAGAATCCCGTTCAGCTGATTGCGGATCCGTTTATACATGCGCGGAAATCCCCGGACTGCTCCAGAAAACGGCCAGCTTCAGCGCTGGCACGCGGCCACCGTATTACTCGGCTCCTGCCTGCTCCTGCTCAGCCAGGTATTCGACTACCTGAAGAACATTCTCATGGCTGCCAGCCATGGAGGCACTGACCACATACTTGCCATTTACCAGCATAGTCGGTGTTCCGGTGATGCGCGCACCACGGATCTTGGACTGCGCCTGTTGCACACGGGCACGTACGCCGAAGCTGTTGTAGGTGTCGACAAATTCCTGGGCGTCCACCCCGTAGTCAGCCACGAAATCCGCCAGTGCCTCTGCTGAATTCAGCGGGCGACGCTCTCCGGCCAGCGCATTGAACAGGGCGTCGTGCACCTTGTCGAGTTCACCCATGGCTTCAAGGGCGTAGAAAGCGTAGGCATGGGGCTCCCAGCTTTGTCCCAGGGCCGCCGGCAGGCGAACGTAGTTTACATACTCCGGCGCCTTCTCTTCCCAGGCTTCCGCAAGGGGCTTGAAGTTGTAACAGTGGGGACAGCCATACCAGAACACCTCCGCCACCTCGACACCACTGTCTGAGGCAGTGCGCACCGGGTTATCCAACGTGCGGTAATGTTTGCCATCCTGCCAGGACTGGGCATTTGCCACGCCTGAACCAAGCAGGGCAGCTGCAAGAAATACAACAGAGCCAAAGCTTCTGATCATCGAAAATCTCCGAGCCATGATTTTGAGTTATCGGGAATTATGACCCAGCATACGGAAAAAGTTCCATCGCAGGCCATGGGCAAATCGTTACAGAAAGGTAAATAGCAAAAACCCCGCCGAAGCGGGGTTTCTGACGCAGCGTTACCAGGAACGATCAGTTCAGGCCGGAAACGTAGTTGGCAACTGCCTCGATTTCCGCGTCGGTCAGCTTGGAGGCCACATCCATCATGATGGCTGCGTTGGCACCGCCAGCGCGCTCACCGGAACGGTAGGCATTCAGCTGCTTGGCAACGTACTCGGCAGTCTGGCCACTCAGTGCCGGATAGCCCGCAGGCTCGTTACCGGTACCACGAGGGTTGTGACAACCGGAACAGGCCGGAACACCGGAAGCCATGTTGCCGCCACGGAACAGGGCCTGGCCCTGTTCCACCAGCTCTGGATCAGCCTGGCCAACCACCATGTCCTGCTCGTTGAAATAGGCTGCCAGGTCCTGGAGATCCTGGTCAGACATGGCGTCCAGCAGGCCTGTCATTTCAGGAATCGGACGGTCGCCGTTCTTGATATCTACCAGCTGCAGGTATGTGTAACGCTCGCCGATACCGGACAGCTTCGGATACACAGCCATTACTGGCTTGGCTCCGCCCTGTCCGTGGCAGCCGGCACATACCGCTGCATTCTGTTCACCCGCTGCCGGATCTCCTGCCCCGTGAGCCATTGCTGTCAGGCCAACTCCGAGAACAACTCCTGCGATCAGTCTTTTCATGCTCGCTCCGCTTCTCTCATCTTTGCATCTTGAAAGTATTCTTCGTTGTGCAACCGGCAAGCACTGACAAAACAGGCTCATAACCGGGGCTAAAGCGGTAACGCGAGGCGTCCCGCCCTGAATTGGTGTAGCATTATACATTAATCGCCGATAACTGAAATCCAAAGGAACGCCAACCGTCGTGGACTCTGATCTGACTCAAAAAAGCCTCTCATTCAACAGCGCCCGATTTCTGATCAGTGCGTCACGGCTGGATGAATGCCCACCGGATTTCGGCGCTGAAGTGGCCTTTGCCGGCCGCTCAAATGCCGGCAAATCCAGCGCCCTGAACGCCATCACCGCCAACGGCAAGCTGGCCCGCACCAGTAAAACGCCGGGGCGCACCCGGCTGATCAACTTTTTCACCCTGAATCGCGAGAACATGCGCCTGGTGGATCTGCCCGGCTACGGCTACGCCAAGGTTTCCCGCGACATGAAAGACGACTGGCAGAAACACCTGGGCCACTACCTGAACGAGCGTCGCTGCCTGCGCGGCCTGGTTTTGGTGATGGATATCCGCCACCCGCTGACCGACTTCGACCAGATGATGGTGGACTGGTGCGAACACAATAACCTGCCCCTGATGATCCTGGCCACCAAGGCCGACAAGCTGAAATTCGGGCAAGCCAAGACTGCCATGCTGGGCATCGCCGGCAAACTCAAGCCTTTTGGCTGCGTACAGCACCTGATCATGTTCTCGGCCACCTCGAAGCGGGGCGTCGACGAATGCCGCGAGGCCCTGACCGACTGGCTGGAAGCGCCTGAAGCGGAAGAGACAGAAGAATAAGCAGAAGAAAAAGAAAAAACCGGCCTGCAAAGACGCAGGCCGGCGAAACGTCAGGGTTTGCGACGTGCTAAACCTGAGAACTCACTCAGGAGACGCAGAAAAGTCCGATTTCCCACGTCACTACCTGTGACACCGCACTCTTCCAAAAGTTCAAAATCTGCTCAAAAAATAACCGCCAGCTACAATCAAGCCGGCACTGCCTCCGGCAAAACCGGGCGATACTTCTCTCGCAGGACCATCACCCGCTCACGGTATTCAGGCGTCAGGTACGGTATTTCCAGCGTCAGCACCTGGTAAATGCCCTGCTTCAGCTCGGTCAGAGTCAGGCTGGCCGACTCCTCGCTGGCGTGGGCCGTTTTCAGGAATGCCATCCAGTTAGTGATTACCAGCCAGACATTCAGTGACATGGCCGAACGCAGCTCTTCGGGCTGAGGCTCGATAATGCCCGCTTCCGCCAGCTTGCCGAAAATCCGGTTAATGGCGGCCAGGCAGCGGTTGGTAAATTCCCGGTAGTCCCGGCGCAGGCGCGGATCGCTGTCGAGCAGGTATTCAAGGTCCCGGTGGAAGAACCGGTAACTCCAGAGTCCGTCAAAGACCGACTCCAGGTAAAAGGTCAGGTCTTCCAGCGTAATAGCCCGGTCTTCGGGGATATCCAGGTAGTAATCCACCAGATTTTCATATTCCTGGAAGATCTCGTAAATGATGTCGGACTTGTTCCGGAAGTGGTAATACAGGTTGCCCGGAGAAATGGCCAGGTGCGCGGCAATATGGTTGGTGGTGATATTGCGCTCACCCCGCTCGTTGAACAGCTCCAGACTGGAAAGCAGAATTTTGTCTCTGGTTTTCATTCGCCCGCCGGTGTTTGTTGTTATCTGTCTCGCAGATGGCCCGATGGGCTATCCACCGCTTCTTGACTGCCTAGAGTATATACTCTAATAATAGCCGCAAGTGCAAATCCACCGGATTGCAGCCACCGATAACAACAAGCTGTACAGGCAGGCCTGACGGCAAGGGGAGAGAAAATGGGAGCCACCGTTGTTCAGCTCACCGAGAGCAAGAAACAGATCCAGCACACCCACCGGGTTTTCGAAGAGCAGAAAAAAGCCTTCCGCGCCAACCCGATGCCATCCCTCACCGAGCGCAAGGAAAACCTGAAACGCCTGAAGCGCGCCCTGCTGAGCAACCAGGACCGGCTCACCGATGCCATCGACCGGGACTTCAGCTGCCGTTCGAAGGATGAATCCCTGATTGCCGAAGTCATGCCGTCCATTCAGGGCATCAACTACACCCTGAAGAACCTGGGCGACTGGATGAAGCCGTCCAAGCGCCATGTCTCGGTACTGTTCCAGCCGGCCAGCAACAAGGTGCACTACCAGCCCAAGGGCGTGGTGGGCGTGATCGTGCCCTGGAACTACCCCCTGTACCTGGCCGTGGGCCCGCTGGTGGCCTCGCTGGCTGCGGGCAACCGCACCATGATCAAAATGTCCGAGTACACGCCGCATACCTCGGCCCTGTTCAAGGAAATCATCGAATCCATGTTCCCGGAGGAAATGGTCTCAGTGATCACCGGCGAAGCAGACGTCGCCGCAGACTTTTCCCAGCGCCCGTTTGATCACCTGCTGTTTACCGGCTCCACCTCGGTGGGCAAGCTGGTGATGCGGGCCGCCGCCGAAAACCTGACTCCGGTGACCCTGGAACTGGGCGGCAAATCGCCCGCCATTGTGTCACCGGATGTCCCCATGGAAGACGCCGCCCAGCGTATCGCCTTCGGCAAGGCCTTCAACGCCGGCCAGACCTGCGTGGCACCGGACTACGTGCTGTGCCCGGCCGACCGGGTGCAGGCCTTCGTGGATGAATTCCGCGCCCGGTTCGCCGAAATGTACCCCAGTCTGCGGGACAACGACGACTACACCGCCATCATCAACGAACGCCAGTACGACCGCTTGCAGGGTTACCTTGAAGATGCCCGGAGCAAGGGCGCCGAACTGGTTGAAATCAACCCCGCCAACGAAGACATGAAGGAAGGCACCCGCAAGATCCCGCTGACCCTGGTGCTGAAAACCACGCCGGACATGAAAGTGATGCAGGACGAGATCTTCGGCCCGATCCTGCCGGTGATCAGCTACAGCGGCCTGGACGAAGCCATCCACTACATCAACGAACGGCCGCGTCCGCTGGCCCTGTACTTCTTCGGCTATGACAAAACCCAGCAACAGCACGTGGTGGACAACACCCACTCCGGTGGCATGTGCATCAACGATGCCCTGATGCACGTAGCGCAGGACGACCTGCCCTTCGGCGGTATCGGCGACTCCGGCATGGGCCACTACCACGGCCGCGAAGGCTTCCTGACCTTCTCGCACCACCGGGCCATCTTCACCAAGCAGAAGTTCAACAGCGGCAAATACGTGTATGCACCCCACGGCACCGCTGCCCATCGCATGGTCTACAAATTCTTTATCCGGTGAGCCCCATGAACCGACGCAGTTTCCTGAAAACCGGGGTAGGCGGCGCCGTCTTCCTCGGCACCGTCAGCCTTACCGCCGGCCTGTCCGGCTGCGCCACCGCTCCGGCCGGGCGGGTCAGTGCGGTCGACAGCCGCATGGACGCCAGCTACCGCTTCCGGTTTCTGAGCAAGGACGACATCGCGCTGTTCGAAGCCCTGCTGCCGGCCATGTTCGCCGGCGCCCTGCCGGAAGAACCAAACCAGCGCCAGTTTGCCGTTGCGGCCACCATCGAGCGCATCGACCAGGGCATCGCCCGGTTCGGCGCACCCAACCAGAAAGAACTGCGCAAGCTGTTCGACCTGCTGAACTTTGCCCCCACCCGGGTCACCCTGGCCCGGGTCTGGTCCGACTGGCCATCCGTGACCACCGGCGAAGCCGACGCCTTCCTGAACCGCTGGCGCAACAGCCGGATCGGCCTGCTCAACAACGGCTACATCGCCCTCAGCAAGATCGCCAACGTCGCCTTCTACGGCCACCAGAACCAGTGGCACCTGACCGGATACCCCGGGCCACAGGAATGGATCGTGAACGTCTTACCCCAGTTCAAAAACACCTGAAAGACCCCGGATTACGGAGCGCAGTATGTCCATAAATGATCCCATTGCCCGGGGCCTGGCCGCCGGCTGGAAGGTTACCGACGCCAGCACCCTCACCAGCAACCAGACAGCAGAAGCCGATGTGGTCGTCATCGGCACCGGTGCCGGTGGCGGCACCACCGCGGAAATCCTGGCCCGGCAAGGCCTGGCCGTTATCCTGGTGGAAGAAGGCCGGCTGTATTACCAGAAAGACTTCAAGATGGACGAACTGACGTCCTACGCCAACCTCTACCAGGAAGGCATGAGCCGGACCACCGCCGACGGTGCCATCGCCATACTGCAGGGCCGTTGCGTAGGTGGCTCCACCACCGTCAACTGGACCAGCAGCTTCCGCACTCCAGACGAAACCCTCACCTACTGGAGCCGGCAATTCGGCCTCGACAGCCTGACCCCCGACGCCATGGCTCCCTGGTTCCAGGGCCGGGAAGAGCGCCACACCATGGCGCCCTGGCAAACCGACCCCAACCTGAACAACGACATCCTGCGTCAGGGCTGCGAAAAACTCGGCTACTCCTGGCAGGTGATTCCTAGAAACGTCAAAGGCTGCTGGAACTCCGGCTACTGCGGCGTGGGCTGCCCCACCAACGCCAAGCAAGGCGCCCTGATGACCACCATCCCCGGCGCCCTCGACAACAATGCCCGCATGTACCACGGCCTGCGCGCCGAAAAACTGGTCATGAACCAGGACCGCATCGACCACCTGCAGGCCAGCGCCATGGGGCCAGACGGCGTAACCCCCTCCGGCGTCACCGTCACCCTAAAGGCCCGGCACTTTGTCGTCGCCGCCAGCGCCATCGGCTCACCGGGCCTGCTACTGCGCTCGCAACTGCCCGACCCGCACCAGCGCGTGGGCAAACGCTCCTTCATCCACCCGGTTAACGCCACCGTGGCCCGCATGCCGGCCAACGTAGACCCCTTCTACGGCGCACCCCAGTCCATCTACTCGGACCAGTTCAACTTCAGCCAGGGCGTAGACGGCCCCGTGGGCTACAAACTCGAAGTACCCCCCCTGCACCCGGCCATGGCCGCCGGCGTCGTCCCCGGCCACGGCCCCGACCAATTCGCCGACCTCAGCCAGCTGGCCAGAATGCAGTCTGTCATCGCCCTGCTGCGCGACGGCTTCCACGAACAAAGCCCCGGCGGCACCGTCACCCTCCGCGACGACGGCAGCCCGGTACTCGACTACCCGGTAACCGACTACCTGTGGCAAGGCATCCGCCAGGCCTACCTGCACATGGCCGAAATCCAGTTCGCCGCCGGCGCCGACGCCGTCCGCGCCATGCACCTGGATTCCGCGTGGTACAAAACCTGGGCCGAAGCCCGCGCAGCGATCGCCGAACTCCCCATGAAACCCCACCGAGCCCGCCTGTTCACCGCCCACCAGATGGGCGGCTGCAGCATGGGCAGCAACCCGGAAGACTCCGTGGTCAACGGCTTCGGCGAACACCACCAGGTTCCCAACCTCAGCATCCACGACGCATCGATCTTTCCAACGAGTATCGGCGCGAACCCGCAGTTGTCGGTTTATGCATTGGCGGCGAGGAACAGCACCAGATTGGCGCAGAAACTGACAAGCTGACGAAGTTCCCGGGGAAGGCTGCACTTAGTTAGGGGCGCGGGCTGGGTGGCTCTGTCCGGGAATGTCGGAGGCCATGGATGGCCGGAGTCAAGCGCACAGGGATGTGCTTGTAGCGTTTCCCGGACAGAGCCACCCAGCCTGTGACCTGCACCGATTCATAAAACCGATCACCCAAAGCCCCGGACTACAGCACACCTATGGTTCCTGCTATGCTACCGCCCACAAACAAAAGGAGCTGCGCATGCCAAAAGTCATCTACCCGGGCACCTTCGACCCCATCACCAACGGCCACACCGACCTCATCGAACGGGCCGGCCGCATGTTTGACGAAATCGTCGTCGCCGTTGCCTACAACCCGAAAAAGCAGCCACTACTGAACCTCGAAGAACGCTGCGAACTGGTACGCAAAGCCACCGCCCACGTACCCAACGTAACCGTCACCGGCTTCAGCAACCTGCTGGCCGAATTTGTGCGGGAACAGAACGCCACCGTCATCCTGCGTGGCCTGCGCGCAGTCTCCGACTTCGAATATGAATTCCAGCTCGCCGACATGAACCGCCGGCTGGCCCCGGAAATCGAAAGCGTGTTCCTGACCCCGGCCAACCACCTGTCCTACATCTCCTCTACCCTGATCCGGGAAATCGCATCCCTGGGCGGAGACATCTCGGAATTTGTCGATCCGGCGGTGGCCGAGGCGCTGAAACAGAAATTCAGCCAGGCCTGAGCCCGGCTGGCGAGAAGAAAGGCAAAAGCGGGAAAACAATAGCGGAACCGCTGCCACCACAGGCAGCGGTCTGAACTCAGAGCAGCGGTGGCAGCGGAATCTGCAGCCCGTTGATGTCCAGCACCAGATCTTCCATGCGGCCATCCATCACCAGCCGGTCACCCTCCTGAACCAGCAAACCCTGCTTGATCAGCGGCGCTACCTGCATGCGCACGGCAGCATAATCTTCGGCCAGTGCCATCGGCATGGAAAAATCCAGCTCGCCGGTCAGGCCCTGCATCACCATCAGCATGGCGTCCTTTTCAGCACCGGACAATTCCGGATGAGAGATATCCAGGCTGCCCTGCACCGGCCCTTCCGGCGTTTCCAGGCTCAACTCACGGATTCCGGCCGAAAAACCCGCAGCGGCCAGGTCACGGATCGACTCATTAAACCGCTGCATCACCGCCATCTGCTGCTCGAAGCTGGCACCACCGCCAGCCCCGGCCTTGACCGTCATCGCCTGCAGGTCTGTCATGGCCGAACTGAAGGCATTCCAGCCAGCCACATCCAGGTTATCCACCGAAACCGCCATCCGCTGGGGGCCGAATGCGTCACTGCCGACGCTCACCGACGCCACATCCAGCTCCAGGGTTGAATCCAGCCGACGATCCTGGTCCTTCGCCTCGCTGGCACTGGTCATGGCCAGGCCATTCAGGACCACGGGTTCCACACCCGGCCTTTGTACCGACAGGGACTCCACCGACAAGGTGCCGGTTCCGGTCCAGATATCACCACTCAACCAGGTCAGGCTTTGCTCCAGGTGGGCATCTTCCACCGTCAGATCCAGCTCCGGCCCGGACAGCGACAGTGCCGGCCACACCAGCATCAGATCAGCCTGCTCACCCAGACTGCCCACACTGATGCTGGCCAGGCCACCGCTGCTGCGCAGGGACTCGCCCGATGCCGGGTTGTCGATCGCCATTGCCGGCGCTTCCAGCACCAGGGTGGCCGAGCCCCAAACCCGGGTTTCAAGGGTCAGGCGGGGCTTTTCACCACGAAACCAGTTGGCGCCCTCCGGCTGCCAGCCGGCGTCCGGGCGGAAATCCATCAGGCTGCCGGTCACCCCGTGGGACACCTTCACCCGGAAGCCTATCCGGTAACTGTCGCCCCGGGCCGGGTCGGTAATGGTCAGGGTGCCAGCGGCTTCGGAGGCCAGCACACCACGCTGATACTGCTGGGTTTCCAGGTGCACAAAAGGCTGGGCAGCGTTTACTTCCAGGGCAGCCCGGAACCACTGCTGCTCGGTCACATAGCCCACGCCCCAGGGCGCGAGGCCGGCTCCGGCCAGAATCACTCCGCCGGCAACCAACCACTTGTTGAATTTCAAAATTAGAGTCCTGTTATCTGGGTAGTTATTGTTGTATCCGGGCTCAGACCGGCTTGCTGGTCAGGCGCTCCAACAGCACCAGCTGGGAGGCAAAGGGCTCTTCGCCCTCGGCCAGCTGGTTCTGGATATAGCTGCCATCGGGCTGCAACACCCAGGCCTGGCAGTTATCCGCCAGGTAGGTATCCAGGTCTTCCCGCAACCGGGCCACCAGTGCCGGCTCTTCCACCGGGAATGCGGTTTCTACCCGGTGCAGCAGGTTGCGTTCCATGCCGTCAGCACTGGAACAGTAAACTTCCGGACGGCCATTATTATCGAAGTAATACACCCGGGTATGCTCCAGGAACCGGCCAATCACCGAACGCACCCGGATGTTATCCGACAGCCCCGGCACTTCCGGCCGCAGGCAGCAGATGCCCCGGATAATCAGGTCAACCTTCGCGCCGGCCTGAGAGGCCCGGTACAGGGCCTTGATCATCTGCGGCTCGGTCAGGGCGTTGAACTTGAAGATAATCCGGCCCTTGTCGCCATAGCTGGCCTCGCGCTCGATCAGGCTGATCAGCCGGTTGTGCAGGGTAAACGGTGCATGGAACAGCTTCTTGATCTTGAGGGCCTTACCCATACCGGTCAGCTGCTGGAACAGCTTGTTGACATCATCGCCAATAGACTCGTCGCAGGTCATGAAGCTGTAATCGGTGTACAGCCTGGCGTTGCCGGCATGGTAGTTACCGGTACCCAGGTGCACATAGCGGCGCAGGCGCCCTTCTTCCCGGCGCACAATCAGGATCATCTTGGCGTGGGTTTTGTAGCCCACCACGCCATACACCACGATCACCCCGGCTTCCTGCAACCGGCTGGCCAGCTCCAGGTTTTCCGCCTCGCTGAAACGGGCCCGCAACTCGATCACCACGGTCACTTCCTTGCCGCGCCGGGCGGCATCGGCCAGCGCTTCGACAATTTCCGAATCGGCACCGGTCCGGTAAAGCGTCTGCCTGATGGCCAGCACATTCGGATCTTTTGCAGCCTGGCGCAGCAGGTCTACCACCGGGCTGAAATTCTCGTAGGGATGCAGCAACAGGATCGGCCGTTTGCGGATGGCATCGAACATGGATTCCTTGCTGCGGATCTGGCGCGGAATGGACGGCGAGAAGCTGGAATAAGTCAGGTCAGAACGGTCTACCAAACCACCCACGGCCATCAGGCGGGTCAGGTTCACCGGGCCCTGTACCTGGTACAGGTCACGCTCGGTCAGCCCGAACTCCCGCAACAGAAACTGCACCAGTTCTTCCGGGCAGTTATCGGCTACTTCCAGGCGCACACCGTCACCAAAGCGACGGCTGAGCAGCTCGCCGCGCAGGGCCGACGCCAGGTCTTCCAGGTCATCTTCCAGCTCAAGGTCAGCGTTACGGGTCAAACGGAACTGGTAGCAGCCCTTTACTTCCATGCCCGGGAACAGCTCATCTGCGTGTGCGTGGATCATCGACGACAGGAACACCAGGTTCTCGCCACCTTCGCAGACTTCATCCGGCAGGCGCACCAGACGGGGCAACGAGCGGGGCGCCGGCAGGATGGCCATGCCGGTTTCCCGGCCAAAGGCGTCTTTGCCATCCAGTTCCACGATAAAGTTCAGGCTCTTGTTCACCAGGCGCGGGAACGGATGTGACGGGTCCAGCCCGATGGGGCTGACCACCGGCAGAATCTCTTCTTCAAAGTAAGTACGCACCCACTCTGCCTGGGCCGGAGTCCATTCCCGGCGCCGCACAAAGTGGATGTTTTCCTGCTCCAGCTCGGGAATCAGGACATTGTTCAGGATGTCGTACTGCTCATGGATATACTCGTGGGCTACCCGGCTGATCTCCGCCAGCACCTGGTCCGGCTGCATGCCGTCCACACCCACGGTTTCCCGGCCGTACTTCATTTGCTGACGCAGGCCCGCCACCCGGATCTCGAAGAACTCGTCCATGTTGCTGCTGAAAATGCAGCAGAAAATCAGCCGGTTGATCAGCGGGTGCGTGGTGTCCAGCGCCTGCTTCAGTACCCGGTAGTTGAACTGGAGCTGGCTCAGTTCCCGGTTGAAGTAGTTCTCGCTGGCGTCCAGGTTCACTTCCTCGCCTACCGGCGGAAGCTCAACCGGCGCAGGCACGCTCAGTTCGGCATCGATTGTCTGCTTGGCAGTTTCAGTAGTCATCGCTATCCATATCCGTTGTCTGGGCAGGCGGTCGCCTGCGTCACGCCCGCGCGCGGTCTCTCATCAGTCTCGCAGCGCGCACGGCAAAATAAGTCAGAATGCCATCGGCACCGGCCCGGCGCATGGCCATCAGGCTTTCCATCATCACCGCATCGCCATCCAGCCAGCCGTTCTGGGCCGCCGCCATGTGCATGGCGTACTCACCGCTGACCTGGTAAACAAAGGTCGGCACCTGCAGTTCGGTTTTCACCCGGTGCACGATGTCCAGGTACGGCATACCCGGCTTGATCATCACCATATCGGCGCCTTCCGCCAGGTCCATGGCCACCTCGTGAATGGCTTCATCGCTATTGGCCGGGTCCATCTGGTAAGTGGACTTGTTGCTCTTGCCCAGGTTGGCGGCGGAACCGACCGCATCCCGGAACGGGCCGTAATAGCTGGAAGCATACTTGGCAGAGTAGGCCAGAATGCGGGTATTCACATAACCGGCACCTTCCAGGGCTTCACGAATGGCGGCTACCCGGCCATCCATCATGTCGGAGGGCGCCACCACATCGGCGCCGGCGTCGGCGTGGGACAGGGCCTGGTTCACCAGGGCTTCTACGGTCACGTCGTTGAGCACGTAACCGTCGTTATCAATAATGCCGTCCTGGCCATGGGTGGTGAACGGGTCCAGCGCCACATCGGTAATCACACCCAGTTCCGGCTGGGCTTTCTTGAGCGCCCGCACCGCACGCTGGGCCAGGCCATCGGAATCCCAGGCGCCAGAGCCGGACAGATTCTTTTTCTCCGCCGGCACCACCGGGAACAGCGCCACCGCAGGAATGCCCAGCTCAACCAGCTCCGCCGCCTGCTCGACCAGCAGGTCAATACTCAGTCGTTCCACACCCGGCATGGACGGCACCGCCTCACGCTGGTTCTTGCCTTCGAGCACAAACACCGGGAAGATCAGGTTGTCCGCCGACAACTGGTTTTCCCGCACCAGGCGCCGGGAAAAATCACTGGCGCGGTTGCGGCGCAGACGGGTAGCCGGATAGGCTCGGTTGGAAAGCGGCTGGCGTGGCTTGGGCATGAAATACCTCCTGAACATGGATGGCCTTGGAAAGTCATGACATCATACACCCGGTGAGCCGCCTGTTGCAGGGCCGGAGGCAAGTCTGCAGTACTCAGATGACAATTCAATGACAAAAACCAGGACGGCGCCAAACCGGCCGCCCTGGTAAAGAAGGGAAATCGGGGAAGGAACTCAGATGGAACGGTTGTTAAAGCCCACTTCCACCTTGCGAGGGGTATCAGCCCGGAAGCTGGTATCCACTGCCTGGATCTTGCCGCCACCCTGCAAAAAGGCTTCGATATCTGACTGCAGCTGGGCCCTCACCCGGGCACGGCCGGCAACAGAATGGTTATCCTCACTGTCGCTGCCCCAGTTACCGGACTGCTCCAGATTGCTTTCGTCGAATTCACTCATGCTCTTTTCTCCATCAACGAAAACAGATTTTCAGGTGCCCTGTACGCCCTCCCGGGCAGCACCCCGTCTCGACTGCCGGCCGCCTGCGGCCCCGTCTTGGCGTCTTTATAATCCGGTTTCGTTGACGGCGCTATTTCCTGACAACCACTTTTTTGTAACTTTTTGTAAAAATTCGCATGTCATTGATTTTGAAGGGTCAATCTCATCACCTGCCAGGCTCCTCAAATTGACACAAAAAATGAATAATGATTCACTTCTTGTAAGGAGCCGGCATGGCTTATCGTGAAACCGAAAAAATGCGCCAGCGCAAAGCCCAGGCGCGCCAGAAGATCATCGAAAGCACCTGGGAATGCGTGGCAGACGGCGGCTTCCAGAGCGCCCGAGTTACCCGGATTGCCGGCCTCGCCGGCGTGGCAACCGGCACGATTTACCGGCATTTCGAATCCCGGGAAGACCTGTTTGCGGAGATTTTCCGGCTGGCGACCCAGCGCGAAGTCGACAAGGTAGCCGAAGCCCTGGCCATAACAGGCAATGCGGTACAGCGTCTGGACCACGCCCTGCGCCAGTTCGCCCAACGGGCCCTGAAAGGCCCGATGAAAGCCTGGGCGCTGATTGCCGAGCCGGTGGACCCGAAAGTAGAAGAAGAACGACTGGCGTACCGCAGGGCCTACGCCAACCTGTTTGAACAAGCCATCCGGGAAGGCATCGCCGAAGGCACCATCCCGGAGCAGAACACCCGCCTGGCCGCTACATGTCTGGTGGGCGCGATATCCGAAGCCCTGGTAGGCCCGCTGTCACCAACCCAGACCAGCGAGCTACCGGACAACGACAACAATGACAATGAACTGGTCGACACCATCGTCTGTTTCTGCCTACGGGGGTTGACCGGCACCAGGAGCTAAACATGAACAACCCGCAGCGCAAAGCCGAGTCCGCCACCGACAACCGTTACCTGTCGGCCACCCATGAGGTCATCAACCAGCCCCGGCCGCTGGAGAACTACAACCTCTACGAACAGGACACCGCGCTGCGGGAAGCCGTTCTGCGGGAAGGCGCAGGCTTCGCCAACGACGACCTCACCCGCTTCGGGGCCTGGGCCGGCCTGGCCGACACCATCGAACTCGGCAACCAGGCCAACGCCAACAAACCCGGCTTCCGCACCCATGACCGCTACGGCCACCGGACTGACGAAGTCAGCTTCCACCCGGCCTACCACGAACTCATGCGAGTGGCCCTGGAAAACGGCCTGCACAGTTCACCCTGGACCAACCCCGGCAAAGGCGCCCACGTTGCCCGCGCCGCCAAGTACTACCTGCACTCCCAGGTAGAGGCGGCCCACTGCTGCCCGGTGACCATGACCTTCGCAGCCATCCCGTCCATCCAGAACCAGCCGGACCTGGCCAAACTCTGGGCCCCGAAAATCCTGGCCAACGAATACGACAGCCGAAATGTACCGGACAGCGAAAAAACCTCCGTCACCATCGGCATGGCCATGACCGAGAAACAGGGCGGCAGCGACGTGCGCGCCAACACAACCGTGGCCTACCCGGTGGGCCAGCAAGGCCTCGGCCAGCCCTACGAACTGGTCGGCCACAAATGGTTCGTCTCCGCCCCCATGTGCGACGCCTTCCTGGTACTCGCCCAGACCACCAGCGGCCTGTCCTGCTTTTTGATGCCCCGCTGGCGCCCGGACGGCACCAAGAACCCCTGGCAGGTGCAGCAGCTCAAAAACAAAATGGGCAACGTCGCCAACGCCTCCAGCGAAGTGGAAATCCGCGGCGCACTGGCGTGGATGGTCGGTGAAGAAGGCCGCGGCGTAAGAACCATCATCGAAATGGTCGCCATGACCCGCTTCGACTGCATGATCGGCAGCGCCGCCGGCATGCGCCAGGCCGTCGGCCAGGCCACGCACCACTGTCACAACCGCAGCGCCTTCGGCGCAACCCTCAGCGACCAGCCACTGATGCAAAACGTCCTGGCCGACCTGATCATCGAAAACGAAGCCGCCCTCGCCTACACCATGCGGGTTGCCCGGGCCATGGACAACCAGGACAGCGAACACGAACGCCTGCTCGCCCGCCTGGCCACACCCGTCGGCAAATACTGGATCTGCAAACGCACCCCCAACCACGCCTACGAAGCCATGGAATGCATCGGCGGCAGCGGCGTCATGGAAGACTGCATCATGCCCCGCCTGTTCCGGGAATCCCCCGTCAACGCCATCTGGGAAGGCAGCGGCAACGTCCAGTGCCTCGACACCCTCCGCGCCCTGCAGAAAGAACCCGAAACCCTCGACGCCTTCTTCGAAGAAGCCGCCGAAGCCAAAGGCGCCGACCGCCGCTTCGACCAATACCTGGCCCAACTGCAACACGACTTCGCCGACATCAGCGACTTCCAGTACCGCGCCCGCAATCTCGTCGACCGCATGGCCCTGACCATGCAGGGTTCGCTGCTGCTGCGCTTTGGCGACAAAGACGTCGCCGACGCCTTCTGCGCCTCCCGCCTGCAAAACAACGGCGGCATGAACTACGGCAACCTGCCCTCGGGCACCAACCCGGCAGCGATTATCAAACGGGGGACGCCTGTAGTAGGCTGAGACTACAGCCCCTTGGAGCGGCAAACGACGTGTATTGCCAAAACGGCCAAGGGGACTCCCCGAACAATGCCCGAGAGCAGGCGGGGATTAGCTTTCCAAAAATGTGCGGAGCCATGGATGGCGGAGCAGAAGCGCCACATGGAAGTGCCGAAGGAGCGGTTTTTGGAAAGCTAATCCCTGCCTGCTCAGGCACCGAAGCTGGAACATCAGATGTCAGAAGCCCTGAGAAAACTGCTGAAAGAAGGCAAAACCCCACAACAGCACCAGGACATCACCCCCCACGTAGGCGTCCTGACCCTGCACTTCCAGCTCTACGGCTGCGAAGACATAAAAGCCAAACGCAAAGCCTTCACCGCCATGAAAGCCATCTGGGGCAAAGAACCCGACCTGGCCGTGGCTGAAACCGCCGACCACGAAGCCCTCGACTGCGCCACCTGGACCATCGCCGCCCTGGGCGCCAGCGCCCAGCAAATCACCCAGCGCCTCGACCAGGTCGAAAAAGACATACAGGAGCGCATAGACGCCCCCATCCTCGACATCCACCGGGAAATCCTCTGAGCCACGCCCCGAAAGCCCCGGGCATAGCGTCAAACCCGCACAGGCCTTATACTACGGCCCCTCAAGGAGTCGATGACCTGCCTGCCGGCGGGCCACCAAATTCAATGTCGGGCCCAGCCCGGCCCCGTCCGCCGGGTTTCCGGAACCGACCCACGGACAACCACTGAGTGTGTGTGGTGCTATGACCGGAAAGAAAAAATCCGCCCAGGCCTCGGTCGAGGCAATGTATCGCGTGTTCACGGTGCCCGAAGCCCCGGAATCCACGCTCAGCCGTATCGACCAGAACATCTCCAGCAACCTGGCCGGGTTCCTGCAGGAACACATCGTTGCCGTTGAACGGGATCTCTCGGAAGTCGAAAAAGACTTCTCCGACTACGTGATCCCGGAAAAACCCGTCTTCGTTTCCGAACAGGCCCAGTTCCTGCTCGACAAACTGGTCGCCAATTCCGTACACACCGCCTCACCGGCCTTTATCGGCCACATGACCTCGGCACTGCCTTACTTCATGCTGCCGTTGTCAAAAATCATGATTGCCCTGAACCAGAACCTGGTCAAAACCGAAACCTCCAAGGCCTTCACCCCCATGGAGCGCCAGGTACTGGGCATGATCCACCGGCTGGTGTACCAGCAGGACGGCTCCTTCTACCGGAAATGGATGCACGACCCCCGGCACGCACTGGGCGCCATGTGCTCCGGCGGCACCATCGCCAACCTGACCGCCCTGTGGGTTGCCCGCAACCGCGCCTTCCCCGCCGAAGGCAGCTTCCGCGGCCTGCACGAAGAAGGCCTGTTCCGGGCCCTGAAATACTACGGCTACGAAGGCGCCGCCATCGTCGTCTCCAAACGCGGCCACTACTCCCTACGCAAAGCCGCTGACGTGCTGGGCCTGGGCCGCGATGCCCTGGTGCCGGTAGAGACCGACGAATACAACCGCATCCTGCCCGATGCCCTGCGAGACAAGTGCCTGGAACTGCAGAAACAGAAAATCAAGGTCATGGCCATCTGCGGCGTGGCCGGCACCACCGAAACCGGCACCGTCGACCCGCTGGACAGCATGGCCGACATAGCCCGTGAATTCGGCGCCCACTTCCACGTAGACGCCGCCTGGGGTGGCCCCACCCTGTTCTCCCGCACCTACAAACACCTGCTGCGCGGCATAGAACAGGCCGACTCCGTCACCTTCGACGCCCACAAACAGCTGTACGTACCCATGGGTGCCGGCCTGGTCGTCTTCAAAGACCCCAGCCTGGCCAGCGCGGTAGAACACCACGCCCAGTACATCATCCGTAAAGGCTCAAGAGACCTCGGCAGCACCACCCTCGAAGGCTCCCGCCCGGGCATGGCCATGCTGATCCACTCCGGCCTGAAAATCCTGGCACGGGAAGGCTACGAAATCCTGATCAACCAGGGCATCGAAAAAGCCAGGACCTTCGCCGGCATGATCGACGAACAACCGGACTTCGAACTCATCACCCGTCCGGAACTCAACATCCTGACCTACCGCTACTGCCCGGAACCGGTTCAACAGGCCCTGGCCATCGCAGACGAACTGCAGGCAGAGAAAATGAACACCTGCCTGAACCGTATTACCAAGTTCATCCAGAAAACCCAGCGGGAACGCGGCAAAGCATTCGTGTCCCGAACCCGACTGGAACCGGCCCGCTATTACCACTTCCCGTGCATCGTATTCCGGGTGGTGCTGGCTAACCCGCTAACAACGCCGGAGATCCTGGCAGACATCCTGAAAGAACAGCGGGAGTTGTCGAAGGAAGACGGCATTGCCGATGAGATCGCCATCCTGCATCAAATGGCCGAAGCCGTATTGAGCCCCCGGCCATCAAAGGCAAAACCCAGGCTTAAGTCAGCCCAGGGATAACACCGGCCAGAAAGAACGAGGCCAATTCCTTAAGGTGACATTGAAAACTGGCGGCATGACGTATGCCCGGGGCGGGGTGTGCGAGGAGCTGTTCAAAAATTTGCGGAGCCAGGGATGGCGGAGCAGAAGCGCCACAGGGATGTGCCGAAGGAGCGGTTTTTGAACAGCTCCTCGCACACCCTGCCCTGCACCTGGCTAAGCTTTAATACAGGGCCTCTTCGTCATCCAGCACCTCGTGCAGGATCTCCAGAAACATCTTGTCAGCCTCACTCCAGGTCTCCGGAATACGGATCGTAGTGTTGGCGCTGATCTCGCGGGCAATCAACTCGTCAGCATTAGGCTCACCCTTGTACTTACGGGCAATCTCCATGGACTTTACGGCGATGGTCGGCTCGCTCATCACCTTCTTGATAAACACCCGTAACTCTTCAATCATTCTGGCCTGACGGCTCTCGGAAGATGAACTCATTCCTGACTCCCTGAAAAATAGCGTTGAAGCAAAACGGCCCGCACAGGGCCTGATGCTCATAGTATGGCCAAACCGCGGGGCGCTAACCAGCCCCGCCCGGCATTAAACCATCAAACCCCGCAGGGCGAAGAACAGGAACGCAGCCATCAGGGCAGACGCCGGCACGGTGATAATCCAGGCCGCGGCAATCTTCACCAGGTGGGAGCGCTTGACCATCTCTTCCTTGTAAATCTTCTTCAGGCGCTTGCGTTCAGACTTGGACAGCGGCACCTGTTCTTTTTTCTTCTTTGCCTGCTTGAGCAGCTTTTCCATTTCCTCCACAGAGGCGTTGCGGAAATCGTCCAGGAACGGCTTCAGGCGTTCCTGGTCCGCCGGGTCATGGTGCTCGATCATCTTGTGCAGCTGGCTGGCGTAGTTGGACTTCAGGTACTCCCGCAGGAAGCCCACACCGAACACGCCACCGATAGCAATATGGGTTGAACTGACCGGCAGCCCCAGCTGGGACGCCAGGATTACCGTCAGTGCCGCCGACAGGGCGATACAGAAGGCCCGGGTCTTGTCCAGCTCGGTAATCTCGCTGCCCACGGTCTTGATCAGGCGCGGGCCGAACAACATCAGGCCAACGGCCAGGCCAAGCGCACCCACCATCATGACCCACAGCGGAATGCTGGCAGAGGTCACCACGCCACCACCGGCGCGGATAGCATCGTTGATCGCAGCCAGCGGGCCGATGGCGTTGGCGACGTCGTTCGCACCGTGGGCAAAGCTGAGCAACGCGGCGGCAAAGATCAGCGGCCAGGTGAACAGCGTGTTCACGCCCTTGGAACTGTTTTCCATGGTCGCGGCACGACGGCTCACCAGGTTACGCATGATGAACCACACCACGGCAGCCACCACCAGGCCCATGATCGACGCCGACAGGAAGTCCACCTTTACGATTTTCTTCACGCCCTTGAGCATCAGGTAAGTTGTGAACGCCCAGGCCATGATCGATACCAGAACGGGCACAAAGGTGCGGGCCGACGACACCAGGTTTTGCCGGTACAGCACGGTTTTCTTGATGGCAAACAGGAACAGCGCCGCCAGGGCACCACCCAATACCGGAGAGATCACCCAGCTGGCCGCAATCTTGCCCATCACACCCCAGTCGGCGATGGCCCAGCCACCGGCCGCGATACCGGCTCCCAGCACACCGCCCACAATAGAGTGGGTCGTGGAAACCGGCGCGCCCATCCAGGTGGCCAGGTTCAGCCAAAGTGCGCCGGCCAGCAAGGCTGCCGTCATCAGCCAGACAAAGGCGCGGGGATCTTCCAGGGTGGTAGGGTCAATAATGCCGCCCTTGATGGTAGAGACCACGTCGCCACCGGCAATCAGCGCGCCGGCTGCCTCGAACACCGCCGCCAGCAACACGGCTGCGCCCAGCGACAAGGCACCGGAACCCACCGCGGGGCCCACGTTGTTGGCAACATCATTGGCACCGATATTGATGGCCATATAACCGCCGATAACCGCTGCGGCCATCAGCAACATGCTGTTGGGTAATCCCTGACTGAATGAGCCGACAATCAACCAGACACAGAGCAGGAACAGAACACTGAAACCAACCCTGTACCGTTCCGTGGAGGGGCGGCTGAGAAGGTTATCCAGAAAGCTGCTGGAACGGGCCATAAACAATTGGGTCTCTTGAGAACGGAATGAGTTCAGGCAATTTTGCCGCGCGCAAACTATAAAATTTTTATCATAAAATTGAAACCGAACTGTCATGGGGGCTAAAGATCACAAACCGGACGGACATCACTCCAAAGCCGCGGTTTTTTGGCGCATACTTGGCAAAAACCTGTCAAAAAGAACAACACAAGATGACGGCCAGCTACCGACCCAACCAGATCATATCGTCCGAGCACGAAGAACAGCAGATTTCCCTCCTGCTGAACGGGTTATCGGCCATGGCGCTGCTGTTCCTCACCGGCATCGGCTTCAAGGCCTGGTTTGCCGACCATCACAGCCATGCCATCGTGCTCTGGCTGTTCAATATACCGGTGCTGGCCAATATGCTCTGGTATTTGCGGACCGGCAACCGGCTGGTGCAGAAGGCGGGACTGCTGATTACCGTTGCCCTGCTGTTTGCCTACCTGATCGCCTCGGGCGGCGAAGGCAACACCGGCCCCCTGTGGTTCTACGTGTTCCCTCCGCTACTGTTTTTCCTCACCAGCCTGAAGGGCGGCACCGCAATCCTGCTGTTCTGCTATCTGCTGGCGATCATCGTATTCCAGTTTCCCAACCTGCCCGGAGTAGCCGCCGAATACTCCACTGACTTCAAGATACGCTTTTTCGCCACCCTCACCTTCGAATCCATCTTCTGCTTTGTGCTGGAGGCCGGCCGTCTGCAGGCCCGCAACAAACTGCTGAAACTGGCCGAAAGCCATGAAAAAGCCGCGCGTACCGATGAGCTTACCGGCCTGGCCAACCGGCGGGATATGCACAACCGCCTTGCCGCCGAGTTTTCCCGCTACCAGCGCTCCGGGCACCACTTTTCCGTGGTGCTGATCGACCTGGACCTGTTCAAACGGGTCAACGACGATTTCGGCCACGATGCCGGCGATGCCGCCCTCCGGCACTTTGCCAGCCTGGTGCGCAAGGTGATCCGGCAAACGGATATCGCGGCGCGCTGGGGAGGTGAGGAATTCCTGATCCTGCTGCCCGACACCACCCTGCTGCAGGCCCTGACACTGGCCGAGCGATTGCGTGCGGAAGTGGCGGCCACCGAGTTCCGCCACCAGGAGCAGATCCTGCCGGTGACCATCAGTGCCGGCGTCTGCTCGATCTCCAAGGCCGGGTCCGTCAACGAACTTCTGAAACTGGCCGACACCAACCTTTACAGCGCCAAGGAAGATGGCCGCAACCGCATCGCCCCCAGGGTGCGCAGCCAGGACAGCCAGCCCGCTGCGGAAAGCCCGGCTTGAGCGCGGCCCATTGCCGCATTACCATCTCTGCCGGCAATGCAGAGACCTGAACAGACATAAGGCAGTAACATGGCAGCAATTCGAATACTCACCGGCAGTGTTTACGGCGGCGCCCTGCTGACCGCCCGCAAGATCAAGGAAGAGCTTGAAGCCGAAGGGCACCAGGTGACCGTGCTGGAGACCCCGGCCCTGGAAGACATCACCGGCAATGACGACGCCCTGCTGGTCTGCACCTCTACGACCGGCCAGGGGGAAATCCCTGACAACCTGCTGCCGTTTTACCTGGCGCTGCGGGAACAACTGCCACAGCAGCCCGGTCGCCCTTTCGGCATTATCGTGCTGGGCGACAGCTCCTACGGTGACACCTTCTGCGGCGCCGGCGACCTGATGGAAGAAGCCCTGTACGAAACCGCGGCCCGCAAGGTGGGGGAAACCCTGCGCATAGACGCGCTGGAAACCCTGGAGCCGGAAGCCGAAGCCCTGCCCTGGGTCAAAGACTGGGTTAACGGAATCTGACTATTATTTACACAAGTTGCCAAAACTCTGTCTGGCTGCCCTTGAGCCACCCGCAGCGACAGGCCATACTCGACCCATAACGATAATAACGGTAACAACAGATCCTGATGAAACTGGCCCGGCTTCTGGCAGCGTTGACAGCTTTGCTGACTTTGTCGCTTCACCTCCATGCGGCACCGGCTTCCTATATTCCGGAAATGGAGTATCTGCGCCTGGCCCCGGATGCCAGCGTCACCGCCAGCGAAGTCATGGCCTCGGATCAATGGCAGAGGCTGCCGGACCAGACCCCCAATTTTGGCTATATCCGGGACCAGATCTGGCTCCGGTTCCCGGTGACCGACGCAAGCAACAGCAACCTGCTGGAAATCAGCTATCCTCAGCTCGACGCTATCGGCTTCTATCTGTTTAAAGACAACCGGTTACTGCGGGAAGTAATAACCGGCGACCGCATGCCCTTTGCCGAGAGGCCGGTACAACACCCCCACTTCCTGTTCCCCCTGCAACTGGCGCCTGGCGGCAATTACCAGGTGTTGCTGCGGATACAGACAGAAGGTGCCATGCAGGCACCACTGCAGCTCTGGAACAATCGTAGCTATTTCGAAAAGGCCTCCGTTGAAAGCCAGCTCCACGCCGTTTATTACGGCATCCTGATTGCCGTTATCTGCTTCAACCTGTTTGTCTTTATCGCCCTGAAAGAAGCCGTTTACCTGTTCTATGTACTCTCCACCCTCGGCTACCTGTTGCTGGTGGGCGGCCTGAACGGTATTACCTACCAGCTACTGTGGCCGGAAAGTCCGACCATACAGAACCGGGCGATGGCGATGATTGTGCCCCTGGCCATGAGTTGCACCCTGATGTTCTCCAGGGCGTTTTTACGGCTTAAACAGGTCAGCCCGAAAATGGATCGCCTGGTACTGGCAGTGCTGGCCCTGAACCTGACCATGGCGGCGGCCAACCTGTTCATCGATTACAACACCGGTATGCGCCTGAGCGTTGCCCTGGTGATCCCAAGCTCGCTGCTGCTGACCTTTATCGGCCCCCTGCAGTGGCTCAGGGGCAACCCCCAGGCCATGTACTACACCCTGGCCTGGGCGGCACTGACCCTCGGCAGCGCGATCACGGCCGCCAACAAATACGGCTGGATTCCCAACAGCTTTATTACCTCCTACGGCATGGAACTGGGCTCGGCCCTGGAAGCCATGCTGCTCAGCCTGGCCCTGGCAATCCAGATCTACCGGGAACGGCAGGACCGCCTGCACTCGCGGGAAGCGGAACTGCACGCACTGGAAGCCCGCCGTAACGCGGAACTGCAGTTGATGGACCAGGCCCTGCACAACCCGCTGACCGGGCTACCCAACCGCAGCAGTTTCGAGCTGCGGGTGAGCGAACTGATCCGCCGCAACCCGAAGCAACGGCTGGGCATTGCAGTCATTCACCTGAACAACCTGTATGCCGTAACCAAGACGCTCGGGCACCGCAACACCGACCGGATACTGGAACTGGCATCACGGCAGTTCAACGATGTCACCCGTAAGGTGCCCGGCATTGTCGCCATAGAACAGAGCGAGGGCCGGGACTTCTACCTGGCCAGCCTGGACCCGCAAACCTTCGCGCTGATCAGTTACGCTGACCGCACAGAATCCGTACCCCGCCACGTACTCAGGGATATCGAAGTTATCCGCCAGCCCATTGACTTCCTGGGCATGCAGATACCGCTCACCCCCCAGCTGGGGGTGGCCATCTACCCCGATCATGGCACGGACGTGAACACCCTGATCCGGCGAGCCGTCATTGCCGAAGGTTCGGAACGGGCCAGGGAACGGGGTGTGGCCTATTACAAGCCGTCGAAGGATTCCTACAGCGCCGAACGGCTGACCCTGGTGTCCGAGCTTCGGCAGGCACTGGAGCTGAACCAGCTGACCCTGTACCTGCAACCCAAGCAGTGCCTGAAAAGCGGAGACATTACCGGCTTCGAGGCCCTGATCCGCTGGCCGGACCGGGAGCGGCAAGTCCCGCCCCATGAAGTGATCGAACTGGCCGAGCAAACCGGCCTGATCAAACCGCTCACCCGCTGGGTGCTGCGGGAAGCCCTGGAAATACGGGAAAAGCTGGCGGTAAAGGGCGCTCCAACCCGTATCGCCGTCAACATTTCCCCCAACAACCTGCGGGAACCGGACTTCCCGGTGTTTGTGCAACGAATGATGCAGAGCTATCAGTGCCCCGCCGGAGAGCTGGCCTTCGAGGTAACGGAAACCTCCATGATGCAGGACCCGGCCAACTCCCTGAAAGCCCTGAAAGCCATCAATGCCGCAGGCATCCCCTTGTCCATTGATGACTTCGGCTCCGGCTATTCCTCGCTGTCTTATATCAAGCAGCTGCCCGCGAGCGAGATCAAGATCGACCGCTCACTGATCACCGAGCTGGCAGAGCGGGAGGAGGACCGGGTCATTGTGCGCACCACCATCGAGATGTGCCACAGCCTGGGCTACACCGTGGTGGCAGAGGGGGTGGAGAGTGAAAAAACCCTGAAGCTTCTGGAGAGCATGGGCTGCGACCTGGTTCAGGGTTATATCCTGGCCCGGCCGCAACCTTTTGACCGCATTATCGACTGGCTGGCAGATCAGCCCTGCCGTTCCCGGATCAACGCTTCCTGAGTGGTCGAAGCCACCAGCACGCCATCCCGGGTGAAGAAATTACCCCGATTGAAACCACGACCGCCGGAGGCACTGGGGCTGTCCTTGTCGTACAGCAGCCATTCGTCCATTCGGAAGTCCCGGTGAAACCAGATGGCATGGTCCAGGCTGGCTACCTGCATGTTCCGGTTCATGAACGTGCGGCCGTGGGGTGCCATGGAGGTGCCGAGGAACGAGAAATCCGACGCGTAGGTCAGCAGGCAGCGGTGCAAGACCGGATCATCCGGCAGTGGCCCCAGGGCCCGGAACCAGTTCTGGCGGTAGGGCGGCTGTTTCTCCGGTTTGAGCGGGTTGCCGGGGTTCACCGGGCGGATCTCGATGGGCCGGTCCCGGGTGAGCACGTCCCGAAGCTTCTCCGGCACCTGGTCCACCAGCAACTGCCCCAGTTCCTGTTCGGATTTCAGGGTTTCCGGCGCTGGCGCTTCCGGCATCGGGAACTGGTGGCTGAGCCCTTCCTCGGCCACCTGGAATGACATGGAACCGGTCAGGATCTCCTTGCCGTCCTGGCGGGCAATGACCCGGCGCACCGAAAACGTGCCGCCATCGCGAACCCGCTGAACCTCGTAATCAATCGGCATGCTGTGGTTGCCGGGGCGCAGGAAGTAGGCGTGCAATGAATGGCACAACCGGCCTTCAACGGTACGGCTGGCCGCCATCAACGCCTGCCCAAGTACCTGGCCGCCAAACACATGGGGAAAGCCGAGATCCTCACTGTCACCCTGAAAATGGTCATCTCCGATGGGCGACAAATCCAGCAAATCAATCAGCTTCCGGGTTATTTCCAGCATGCATGCTCCTGTTGTTTTGGTCAGGAGCCAGCGACCAGCTCCTTAGCTTACGAAAGAATTTCTACCTCAGGTGAAACAATTTCGCAACGCTCAGTCACTGTGGATGGGCGGCACTTCCCGCGACAACGCCTGTTTTTCCACGGCAAACCGGCCGGTCACTGCAAAGCCGAGCACCTCGCCTGCCGGCGACAGGAAGCGGGCTTTTACGTCTGACCCCTCCTGCTCGATGTCCCATTCGCCTTCGGCACCAGCCGGTGGCGGGCACACCGCGGTGGGACAACAAGGGGTTTTGATCATCACCGGCATGGCACCGTAGCTCACCTGGGTGCGTTCACCCGTAAGGGTTTTCGCCAGGGCGCGGGCACAGGCCATCAACGGCAATACATACAGCAGCACCTGGCCGTCTACCTCGGCGCAGTCACCCAGGGCATAGACATCCGGTGCAGACGTCTCCAGGGCCCGGTTAACCACAATGCCGCGACCGGCTTCAATGCCCGCAGCCCGGGCCAGCTCGGTGCGTGGCCGCAGACCGACCGCAGAAACCACCAGGTCTGCCGCCAGGGTGTCGCCGTTGGCCAGCGCAAGCTTTACGCCCTGCCCGTCGCGATCCACCCGCTGTACCACCGTGCCCAGGTGGAAGTTCACACCCAGGGCCTGCAACTCCTGCTGCACGGCGTTGGCGGCCGCCTCCGGCAGCAAACTGGGCATAACGGCGGCATCCGGGGCAATCACATCCACCTCATAACCGCCGTTGCGCAGGTCGTTGGCAAATTCACAGCCGATCAGCCCCGCACCCATGATGGCCACCCGCTTGCCACCTTCCAGGGCCTTGCGGAACGCCCGGTAATCCAGCAGGTCGTTGATCGAATAGACCCGGTCCAGGCCATCACCGTCCAGGCCCAGGCGGATCACATCCGCGCCCCAGGCCAGCACCAGTTTGCTGTAGGCCAGCCGCTCGTCGCCCAGCACCAACTCGCGGGCACCGGTATCAATACCGGTAACGGTGCTGTAGGTGCGAATGTCCACCGACAGCTGTTCGGCCATTGCCTCGGTGTCGCCCTGGGCCAGCCCTTTGGCATCCTTACCCTTGGTAAAGCCGGTGGACAGCATCGGCTTGGAGTAATTCACGCCGTCGTCTGCGGTTACCATCACCACCGGAGTGGTTTTATCCAGCTTGCGCAGTTCCCGCACCAGCGAGTATCCGGACAATCCGGTGCCTACTATTACAATCGGTGCCTGGTCGGTCATAGTCCTGCTCCGTTAATCAGCCGATTTCGATCATCTCGAAGTCTTCCTTGCCCACGCCACAGTCCGGGCATACCCAGTCATCCGGCACATCTTCCCACTTTGTGCCCGGCTCGATGCCGTCTTCCGGCCAGCCTTCGGCTTCGTCGTAAATCAGGCCACACACTACACACTGCCACTTCTTCATACTTGCTCTCCGTTAAAATTCCGTGCGCCATAATACCCTCCACCCGGTCTGTGACCAATGCCACGCGAGACGCCGGTTGCCCGGGTTTTGTGCCAATAGGCATGATTACAGATAGTCCGTCCACCATCTGCCCCTCCCTTCAGGGCAACCGGTTCGGTATAATCGCCGGTTTTACGACAGGACCGACCGTTATGACCGATACCGTCGCCGAAATGAACCAGGTCATGGCTGAAGCCGACTGCCTGGTAGACGAACAACAGGTAAGTGCCGCCATCGACACCATGGCCTCGGCCATCACCGATCGCCTGAAAGACAGTAACCCGCTGTTGTTCTGCGTTATGAACGGTGGCCTGATCACAACCGGCCAGCTGTTGCCCCGCCTCAAATTCCCGGTGCAGGCGGAATACCTGCACGCCACCCGCTACCGCCAGGAAACCACCGGCGGCATCCTCGAGTGGAAACTCCAGCCGGAATCCGACATGAAAGACCGCACGGTGCTGATTGTCGACGACATCCTGGATGAAGGCACCACCCTGTGCGCCATCGCTGACTACTGCCTGGCCCACGGCGCCCGGGAAGTGCTGACCGCGGTACTGGTCGACAAGATTCACGAACGCAAGGCCCGTCCGGGCCTGAAAGCCGACTTCACAGGCCTCTACGTTGAAGACCGCTTCCTGTTCGGCTACGGCATGGACTACAAAGGTTACTGGCGTAACGCCCCCGGCATCTATGCTGTCAAAGGACTCTGACCGGGAAAACAGCCTGAAGATCCCGCCTACCCGCTGGTACCGGTTGCTGGCTGCGGCCGGGCTGCGCAACCCGGAGGTTCACGGCCCGGCCCGCTACTGGCTGCAGGTGGAAGGGTCTTTCACCCAGGCCCTGAAGCACCGGTGCCTCGAGAGCTTCCATGTGGAAGTCGCGCGCGAAGGCTACGCCACGCCGTTCCCGGAAGAGGTTCGCCGGCTCGGGCTGCAGCCCCGACAACAGGCCTGGATCCGCGAAGTCCGCCTGTGCGGCGATGGCCAGCCCTGGGTCCTGGCCCGCACGGTCATCCCCCACCAGTGTTTTGAAGGCAAGGGCAGGCAACTGCGCCACCTGGGCAACAAGCCCCTGGGTGCCTTTCTGTTCAGCAGCCCGGACTGGTCACGGGGGCCGCTGGAAACCGGCCTGTGCCTGCCCGATCATCCGCTTCAGCCCCGGCTGGCCCGGCGTTCCCTGTTCCACCACGGCAACAACGCCCTGATGGTGGGCGAATACCTGTTGCCGGTGCTGTACCGGTAAGCTTCGGTTTAACCCCCAAGCCCTGGCTGGCTATAATCCGGTGTTTGCCACGCACCTGACCCACGGAAGAGCGCACCATGTTGCAGAATGCCCTGCCAGACCCTGTCCAGGCACGCCTGGCCGACTACGCCCGCCTGCTTCGCATTGACCGGCCTATCGGCAGCCTGCTGCTGCTCTGGCCCACCTACTGGGCACTCTGGCTGGCCGGCGACGGCAGCCCGTCTATTGCCAACGTCATTATCTTCACCCTGGGCGTGTTCTTTATGCGGGCCGCCGGCTGCGCCATCAACGACTTTGCCGACCGGGACTGGGATCGCCACGTAAAACGCACCCAGGACCGCCCCCTGACCACCGGCCGCATCCAGTCCTGGGAAGCCGTTGTCCTGTTTCTGGGCCTGTGCCTGGTTTCCTTCCTGATGGTAGTGCTGTTCACCAACCGGCTGACCCTGTACCTGTCCTTCGGCGGCGCCCTGCTGGCGTTTATCTACCCGTTCATGAAGCGCTACACCCACCTGCCCCAGCTGTTTCTGGGGGCTGCGTTCTCCTGGGCCATCCCCATGGCCTGGGCCGCCCAGGCCAACGAGCTGAGCCAGCTTACCTGGCTGCTGTTCACCGCCAACGTGTTGTGGACCGTGGCCTACGATACGCTCTATGCCATGGTGGACCGGGATGACGACCTGAAAATCGGCATTAAATCCACCGCCATCCTGTTCGGCGAAGCCGACCGGGCGATTATCGGCATACTGCAGGCGCTGGTGGTGCTGATCCTGGTGATTGTAGGAGGCCAGGCAGAACTGGGCACATTCTGGTACCTGGGCGTGGCGGTAATGGCAGGCCTGTTTGCCTATCACCAGTACCTGGCCCGCGACCGTGCCCGGGAAGGTTGCTTCAAGGCCTTCCTGAACAACAACTGGGCCGGGTTTGCGGTATTTGCCGGGCTGGTGGTCGACCAGCTTCTCTGAGTTGCCAGCAGGCACGGAACCGCCGCTAGCTCAATCGTGTCATATACTTGTAACAAAGACGCGTTGTAATGAGCCAGCAACATTACTGGGGAGCGCAAATCCTGCTCCCGGGGTTCTGACACAGGTTGAAGCACATGAATGGAAAAACTGTCCTGATCGTCGATGACGAGCCAGCCATCCGCGAAATGATCGCCGTGGCCCTCGAAATGGCTGATTACGACTACCTCGAGGCAGAGGACGCCCGCCAGGCCCACGCCCTGGTTGTTGACCGGCAGCCAGACCTGATCCTGCTGGACTGGATGCTGCCGGGCACCAGTGGTGTCGAGCTGGCACGGCGGCTGAAAAAGGAAGAGGCAACCGCCGACATCCCGATTATCATGCTGACCGCCAAGGTTGAGGAAGACAACAAGATCCAGGGCCTGGAAGTCGGTGCCGATGATTACATCACCAAGCCCTTCAGCCCGCGGGAACTGGTTGCCCGGCTGAAAGCGGTATTGCGCCGGGCAACGCCGGCCGGCGTCGACAGCCCGATCGAAGTGGACGGGCTGACCCTGGACCCTGTCGGCCACCGGGTAACCACTCTGGAAGGTGCCCTGACCATGGGCCCCACCGAGTACCGGTTGCTGCAGTTTTTCATGACCCACCAGGAACGGGTCTATACCCGGTCGCAGTTGCTGGACCAGGTCTGGGGTGGCAATGTCTATGTTGAAGAGCGTACGGTAGACGTACATATCCGGCGCCTGCGCAAGGCCCTTGGCGACCGCTACGACCACCTGGTCCAGACCGTCCGGGGCACCGGCTACAGGTTCTCCACCAGGGTCGCGTAACCACTTCGGCCACTGGCCTGACACCAGAACACAGAACAAGGCTGCGCCTGATGCAACACAACTGGTCACGATATCTGCGCCTGATCCTGGCCATCCTGGCCGGCACCACGCTGGTTGGCCTGTATTTTGGTGAACCGGTATACGGCCTGCTGGTTGGCCTGGTGGGTTACCTCTGGTGGACCCTGATCCAGGCCCGCCGCCTGTACCAGTGGCTGGACAACCCGGACGCCAGCGAAGAAGCGCCCCAGAGTATCGGCATGTGGGGCAGCATCTTTGATGGCCTGAACAAGCTGCACCAGAGCCACCTGCGTACACAGGACCGCCTCCGGGCCCGCATCAACCGGGTCCAGGAATCCACCAATGCCATGCGCGACGGTGTGATCATGACCGACGCCCGGGGCACCATGGAATGGTGGAACGGCTCTGCCGAACACCTGCTGGGGTTCCGGCGCAGTACCGACCGGGGCCAGTACATCCACAACCTGATCCGAAACCCGGCCTTCAAGGCCTACTTCGACTCCCGGGACTACCGGGAACCGCTGGAACTGAACTCCCCGGCCAAGCCCCATCTCCACCTGCAAATCCAGATCAGCCTGTTCGGCGACGACGACCGCCTGATCGTGGCCAAGGACGTTACCCGGCTGTACCAGCTGGAACAGATGCGCCGGGACTTCGTGGGCAACGTTTCCCATGAAATGCGGACCCCGCTCACGGTAATCAGCGGCTACCTCGAAACCCTCGTTGACCATGCCGACGAACTGCCACCCAAGTGGCGCCGGGCCATTAACACCATGGCCGCCCAGTCATCCCGGATGGAAGCCCTGATTACCGACCTGATCCTGCTGTCGCGTATTGAAACCGGTGAACACACGGTAGATGACACCCTTGCCGACATGGATGCCCTGCTGAACCAGATCTGTCACGACGCCCAGGCCCTGAGCGGCAGCAAACAGCACCGCATTACCGTGAATATTTCCGACCACCGGCTGCTGCGGGGCGATGAAAGCCAGCTGCGCAGCGCCTTCTCCAACCTGGTGTTCAACGCCGTGAAGTACACGCCGGCGGAAGGCGAAGTGACCGTATCCTGGACGGCCAACCGCGACGGCGCCCACCTGTCGGTCAAAGACAGCGGTATCGGCATCGACCCGGTTCACATTCCCCGCCTGACCGAGCGCTTCTACCGCGCCGACCCGAGCCGGCATAAAGACACCGGTGGCACAGGCCTGGGACTGGCCATCGTCAAACACGTGCTGATCAACCACGATGGCAACCTGGAAATCCGCAGCAAACCCGGCGACGGCAGCGAATTCATCTGCCACTTCCCCCGCGAGCGACTGGTAGAACGGGTACCGGAACTCCGGGATTAAAGAATTGTCACTCCCGGGCCGGTTCAGCGGTATTTCCGAACCGTAAAAACGCGCTAACATGGCATTCATACCCGCCCATTCATCTTGCGAGGTTTTACTGTGGCCAATCAGCCGATGCCGGGGCCAGTACGTCACGCCCTGACTGCCCTTTTCCTGCCAGCCCTGCTCTTTACCAGCCAGGCTTCGATGGCAGAACTACCCACCATGACCGACGCCGCCTTTGCAGAGTGCAAGGCAGGCCTGCAAGACAAAGCGGTCCAGGCCGGTGTCAGTGCCGACACTGCCAGCCGGGTGATGGCCGATGTCAGCTACCTGGAACGAGTCATCGAACTGGACCGCCGGCAACCGGAGTTCACCACCACCTTTGCCGACTACCTGAACCGCCGGGTTAACGAAAGCCGGATCAGCAAGGGCCGGGAAATGCTGGCCGAGCACAAGGACCTGCTGGCCCGGGTGACCCGGGAAACCGGTGTGCCTGCGCCCTACCTGGTGGCGTTCTGGGGCCTGGAAACCAACTACGGCAGCTACTTCGGCAAGATGCAGGTGCCCAGTGCCCTGACCACCCTGGCCTGTGACCCGCGCCGCACGACCTTCTTCACCGAACAGCTGATTGCCGCCCTGCGCATTATCGACGAGGGCGCCATTCCGGCGGAGCAGATGGAAGGCTCCTGGGCCGGCGCCATGGGGCACGTCCAGTTCATGCCCACGGTGTTCCTGAAACACGCCGTAGACGCCGATGGCGATGGCCGCCGGGACCTGTGGAACAGCCTGCCCGATGCCATGATGTCGGCCGGCAAGTTCCTGGAATCCATGGGCTGGGACGGCGACTACCGCTGGGGCCGGGAAGTGTTACTGCCCGAAAACTTTGACTTCAGCCAGGCCGATGGTCGCCGGCTGCCCCTGGCCGAGTGGCGGAAACTGGGCATTACCGATGCCTTCGGTAACGCCCTGGCCCGGGAGCCCATTAAAGCCGCACTGGTGGTGCCCAGCGGCCACCAGGGCCCGGCCTTCCTGGCTTACAGCAACTTCCGGGTGATCATGGGCTGGAACCGCTCGGAGTTCTACGCCATCGCCGTTGGCCACCTGGCCGACCGGGTGGCCGGTGCCGGCGGTCTGCAGAACCCACCACCGGAAGACCAGCCGGCCTTGTCCCGGGACCAGATCATGCAACTGCAGGAAAGCCTGAACGCGAAGGGCTACAGCAGCGGCGAGCCTGACGGCATTCTGGGTTCCAACACCCGCAAGGCCATCCGCCAGTACCAGAAAGCCGAAGGCCTTATTGCCGACGGCTTTCCGTCCGGGCAACTGCTGCAGGCGCTGGATATCCAGGCCGGTAGCTGAACCATGGACTCCATTACCCAGGCCGCCCTTGGCGCCACCCTGGCCGGAGCCGTGGCCGGCAAAACCCTGGGGCGGTCGGCACTGCTGACCGGCGCCTTGCTGGGCACCCTGCCGGACCTCGACGTAGTCATCGACTATGGCACCGCGGTCGCCAACTTTACCCAGCACCGGGGCTTCAGCCATTCCCTGCTGATTCTCGCGCCCCTGTCGCTGCTGATCGCCTGGGGCCTGTGGCGCTGGAAGCCTGTCATAAGCTACCGGCGATGGCTGGCGCTGGTAGCACTTATCCTGATCACCCACCCCCTGCTGGACGCGTTCACCACCTACGGCACCCAGCTGTTCTGGCCGTTCGGCACTCCGGTGGCTATCAACAGTATTTTCATTATTGACCCGCTCTACACCCTGCCGCTGCTGGCCGGCTGCCTGGCGTTTCTGGTGCGCCCGCCTGCCCGCACGGCGCTGAGCCTGGCACTGGGGCTATCCACCCTGTATCTGGGCTGGACGCTGGTTGCACAGCAGATCATCACCGACAGGGTTCAACCGGTACTGGCCCGGGCCGGGCTGGAACAGCCGGCACTGATGGTACAACCCATGCCGTTCAATACCCTGTTATGGCGGGCCACGGCCATCACCGACGACACCCGGGTGGAGATTGTTACCGGTTTTCTAGATCGCACGCCGGAACTGTCACTGGAATACTTCCCCCGCAATCCGGTGCTCCGGGCCCGGGTAGCTGACCTGCCGGAAGCCCGGCGCCTTGAGTGGTTCACCCGGGGCTTCCTGCATTATGAGCAGGCCGGCCAACAGATTATCGCCACCGACATCCGCCTGGGCATTCCCGGCGCGCACCCGTTTACCTTTACCCTGGCGAACCTCTCGGATCAGGGTTTAGCCCCGATCCCCAGCGGCAGACTGGGCCGGCCGGCCGTCAATCCGGACGCCCTGCCACTGCTTTGGGCCCGGCTGACCGGAGAGCTGCCGGTGCTGTGCCTGGCCACACTGGCCCCGCCGGCTCAGGGACATGCTTGCTGATGCGCCTGGACCAATACCTTGCCAGCGGCACCGGGTTGTCCCGCAAAGACGCCAAGCGGGCAATCACCGGCAAGCGGGTTCAGGTGAACGGTCAGTTGTGCCGCAGCACCAGCGCCAACATCAACACCGGAGACAGCGTGCTGCTCGACGGCGAGCCGGTGACCCTGCCCGGCGAGCTGTACCTGATGTTGCACAAACCCGCCGGTGTGATCAGCGCCACCACCGACAGTAGCCAGCCCACCGCGCTGGACCTGCTGCCACCGGAACTGGCGCGGCAGGTGCACATTGCCGGACGGCTCGACAAAGACACCACCGGACTCCTGCTGCTCACAAGCGATGGCCAGTGGTCGCACCGGGTTACCTCGCCCCGGCGGGACTGCCCGAAAACCTATCGGGTACAGCTGGCCGAGCCATTAACGGCAGAAGCCCGACAGGCCCTGGAACAAGGCATTCAGCTCAACGGTGAAGACACGGCCACGCGACCGGCGCAGGTGGTGGCCTGTTCTGAACAGGAGATAGAGCTGACCATCAGCGAAGGCCGTTACCACCAGGTCAAACGCATGCTGGCGGCGGTGGGAAACCATGTTACGGCACTGCACAGACAACGCATCGGCGCGATTGAACTGGATGCAGGGCTGGCACCGGGCCAGTTTCGGGAACTGACCCGGTCAGAAATCGATTCGGTTTAGCGAGCGCTACCGGGCTGCGTCATCGATACGTTCGAACTTCTGGGCTTCCAGGTTCTTGCGCACCGCTCCCGCCTCGAACACCTCGCCATTCATCGCAATGTAGACCCCCGGCGGCAGTAGCCGGGCCGACGCCCAGGCAAAGCCGATATTGAAGATGGCATCGGTACGACGCATCCGGGCCGGTTGCATGGCCCCGGTCAGCACAATGGTGCGATCGGGCAGGGTTTTCAGGACCTGGGCCGTCTGGGCCATGGTGTCGGTGCCATGGGTGATAATAATGCGGGAATGTTCGGTCTGCTTTACCGCCTCGAGAATACTGTCGCGGTCGTCATCGGTCAGTTCCAGGCTGTCTTTGCGCATCAGCTCCCGGATGGCATAGCCCTCATGGATATTCGACTCTGCCAGCAATTCCGGCAACAGGCTGTCGCCGATCTCGAACTTGCTGTTGGCATCAAAGTACACCTTGTCGATGGTGCCGCCGGTGGTCAGTATCTGGATGGTCACGGGGTATCCTCTGTTGGAATGGAGCTATCGGGAACAGGTCTCATTTTAACCATCCCCATGAAACTCCAAATGTAAAATATCTTTAAATGCATTAAAATTTGTTCAAATTCATAATGTTGCAATATGTTATATTAAGTAACATTGTGTACCGAAGCCTTTGTACCAATCAGGATTGCTACGGAATGGGCGCAGCCTCCACAAACCAACACAGCCCGGCGCGCGCCCGGGGCCGGCGCGCCAGTGGCAGCGGGCTGCAACGCTGGTTTCCGTTTGTGGTGCTGTTGGTGGTGGCAGTCTATGGTTTGCTGGCGGCATTTCTGGGCCAACACGCTTCATCGCTGGTTGGCGACACGGCCATCGCCGAGCCTGACCTCCCGGTCATGGTCTGGAAGTCTTTCGTCACCGGCATGCTGGTGTTTGCCCTGCTGCTCAACCTGAGCATTGTCATCAGGCTTCGCCGGCCCGGGCTGGCCTGGCTCAGTGTGCTGATGGTGGGTGTTATCTACAGCCAGCTGGTGATGGATGGCCTGGGGCTCTGGCTGATCTGGCCCGGCATACCGGAGCTCAACGCCCTGCTGTCCGTCAGCCTGCCACTATGCCTGATTGCCCTGTGTGAATTCACCCCCCACTTTATTGCCGTGGGCCGGCAAGGCGCCCGGCTACTCCGGGGCTTCAGCCTGGCCGCCGGCCTGCACCTGCTGGCGGCCCCCTTCGCCATCGGCCCGCTGGGGCAGGATGTGTTCCTGGTAGTTGCCGCCACCGGTGGCGTGTTCATCTTCGGACTGGTGCTGGGGCAGATCCGCAAGCACGTCTACGCCCGTTATTTCGCCCTGTCGGTACTGGCCATCCTGGTCGGCGCACTCACCACGTCCCTGACAACCATCGGCTGGCTGCCGGTCAATCCGCTGACCGACTCTGCGTTCTTTCTGGGGGCAGCCGCCGGCTCCCTGATCCTCACCAGCGGTGTCGGCCGGCTGTTGCTGGAAGAGCGCAAACGCCGGCTGAGCGCCGACATCCGCGCCCGGGAAGAACAGGCCCTGCGCGCGCGCATCGAACAGGATTACGACCGGGTCCTGAAAACCCACCGGGTAACCGGCAAACCCAACCGCCCCATGCTGGAAGAGGCGCTGACCGCCATCGACAGCCGGCAAACCCCTTACACGCTGTGCATGGTGCGGCTGACCCGCTTCAATGAGCTGGAGCAGGCACTGGGTTACCGCTCTGCCGAAGAGCTGTTGAGGCAGTACCTGCGGAAGATGAACCGGTTCCTGAAACAGGCATTAGGCGAGCAGCTGATTCCCATCAACGGCTATGCCATTGCCACACTGGATACCGTCAACCATGCCTTTGCCCTGCGCCGCAGCCCCAACCAGCCGGAGCTAGAAACCCGCGCCCTGAGCGCCATTGCCGACTGGTTATCGGGCAACTTCAGGGACGGCCGGTTCTCGTTTTCCTGGGCTGCGTCACTGGGCCTTGCCCACGCCCCGGAGCATGGCACCGACGCCGGCAGCCTGCTGTCGGCGGCCGGCTTTGCCTCACTGAACAGCGACAGGGCCCTGAGTGTTTATGACCCGTCTATTGCCGAGTGGCAGTACCGCCAGCAGATCCTGATGCTGGACGTTGAAGATGCCCTGAACTCCGGCGACATGTGGCTGGAATACCAGCCGAAAGTGAGTATCCGCGACGGCCGGATCAGCTCGGTGGAAGCCCTGCTGCGCTGGGAACACAGCGAATTCGGACGAATTCCCCCGGACCAGTGGATTCCGCTGGCCGAGGAAGTGGGCATTATCCACCAGGTTACCCGCTGGGTGCTGGACCGAGTCTGCCGTGATGCCAGCGGCCTGCGGGCAAGGTACGGTGACCACATCGCCATCAGCGTCAATATTTCCGCCAAGGACCTGGCTCACCCGCTGTTCCACGAACAGGCCCGGGCGATCCTGCGCCGGCACCACCTGCTGCCCCGGAATATCATCCTCGAGATCACCGAAACCGCCATGATGACCGACCCGGAGCTGGCCCAGCATACCATCGAAATCCTCAGCGACATGGGTTTCCGGATTGCCCTGGACGACTTCGGTTCCGGCCATTCCTCCCTGGGCACCCTGGCCCTGTTCCGGCTGGATGAACTGAAGATAGACCGCAGCTTCCTGCACAATGTGCTGGACTATCCGGCCCGCCAGAAAATCCTGAAAGCGGCACTGGAACTGGGCACCGCCCTGGACCTGGACGTTGTCGTGGAAGGTGTTGAAGAAGAAGCCATCGCCGTCTGGCTGCAACAGTTCCCCGGCCTGCAGGGCCAGGGTTATTACTGGGGCCAGCCTGCCCGGGCCAGTCTCGAATCAACAGGCGCAACCCTGCCCTCCCACGCAAGCGATCATTAGCCCGTCAATAGATGCAGACTCCAATGACCTGCATCAAGGGCCCCTCCCGGCACTGCCATTACACTGCTCTGACAATTATCTATGTCATGGAGGCCGACTATGTCTTCGCCCATCAAACAGGTTCCAACGCCGGATGCGACCGCGGCGAGCCCGGTGTTCCAGTGCTGGCAACAGGGCTATGGCATAATCCGGCACTCTGAGACCACCGCACGCCAGGTACAGGCGCTGGCACAGAAACTGGTGGCAGCAGGCCAACAGCCGGACGCCGACAGCGTATACCGCAAACTGATCGCCCTGGACCGGCTGACCAGCGCCGGCCTGTGGCTGGTGGTGCACATGACCTACTGCAACCGGGTGGATATTACCGGTGCCCCGTTGCAACCGAAGGATTTCAAAACCGCCCCGGAAGGCCACACCGGTGGCGCGCTCAACATGGTGCCGGCCTATGCCGCCTACCTGGCCCTGAACAACCTGACCGGACAAACCCGAAGCTGGCTGATGGGCCAGGGCCACTGCGTTGCTGCCATAGATGCCATCAACGCTCTGACCGGCAACCTGCACCCGGAACAGAAAGCCCGGTACCAGGCCGCAGACGGCCTGTCCCGCCTGGCCTCGGATTTTTACAGCTACCGGCAAAAGCCCGACGGCTCCATGGCCTCGCCCCTGGGCAGCCACGTTAACCCGCACACCGCCGGCGGCATTATTGAAGGCGGCTATCTGGGGTTCGCTGAGCTGCAGTACGCCCACATGCCGCTACCCGGTGAGTCCCTGGTCGCCTTCCTGTCTGACGGCGCCGCTGAAGAACAGCGCGGCAGTGACTGGGTACCGCGCTGGTGGCGGGCGGAAGACTGCGGGCAGGTGCTGCCGGTGATGATCGCCAATGGTCGCCGCATTGAACAGCGCACCGAACTGGGTACCCGTGAAGGCCTGGAGCGCTTCGAACAGCACCTGGAAGCCCTTGGCTTTGCGCCTTTCCGCTTTGACGGCAAAGACCCGGCTGCCTTTGTCTGCGCCCTGTACGAGATGGAAACCGTGCTGGCCGCCAACGGCGAGGCAGCCAAAAAAGGCGAGACCGCGTATCCGGTGCAGATTCCCTACGGCATTGCTGAAACCGTCAAAGGCTTCGGCTTTTTCGGCGCCGGCCAGAACAGCGCCCATAACCTGCCACTGCCGGGCAACCCCCGGCTGGATACCCGGGCCAGGGATCTGTTCCAGGAGCACATTGCGCCCCTGTGGGTTGAACCGACCCATCTCCAGCAAGCCGTTGCCGAACTGAACGAACATGCCCTGCAACAGCGCCCGCTGGAGCGGGACCACGCCCTGGCCACCCGTAATCCGCCAGAACCTTCCATACCGTCCCTGCCCTGGGGCCAGAACCAGAGTTCGCCCATGTCGGCCGTCGACGAGTTCTTCCGGGCGCTGGTGAAAGACAACCCCGGGTTACGCCCCCGGGTGGGCAATCCTGACGAACTGGCCAGCAACCGCCTGACCGGTATCCTGGCTGACCTGAAACACCGGGTTAATGACCCGGAAAGCCGCCAGGAATCGATCCACGGCAAGATCATCACCGCCCTGAACGAAGAGGCCGTGGTGTCTGCCTGCCTGGCCAACAAGGCCGGCCTGAACCTGGTCGCCAGCTACGAAGCCTTCTGCGTGAAAATGCTCGGCGCCATTCGCCAGGAGCTGATCTTTGCCCGGCACCAGAAAGAAGTGAGCCGGCCGGCCCGCTGGCTGGGCTTTCCGGTGATTGCCACTTCCCACACCTGGGAGAACGGCAAGAACGAACAGTCACACCAGGACACCACCTTCTGCGAAGCCATGCTGGGCGAGATGAGCGATGTTTCCCGGGTTCTGTTCCCGGCGGATTACAACAGCACCCTCGCAGTTCTGCCTTCGGTCTTCACTGAACGGGGCCGGATCAGCTGCATGGTGATCCCGAAGCGGGAGCGGCCCTGTGTGTTCAATGCCGGTGAGGCAGAAACCCTGGCCCGCCACGGCGCGCTGGTGGTCGACGAAGATACCTCCACCGGAGAAGAGCCGATTCTGCTGATTGCCAGCGGCGCCTACCAGCTGTCTGAAGCCATTCGGGCCTGCGAGCGCCTGCGGGAAACCGGCACCGCGTTCCGGCTGGTGTACCTGCAGGAGCCCGGGCGCTTCCGCCAGCCCCGGGACCCGCACGAAGCCGCCTTCTGCCTGAACGAATTCGAGCGGGAGCGGTTGTTCCCCCATCGCCTGCAGCGACGGGTTGCGCTTACCCATATGCGCCCGGAAGTATTCCGGGGCCACCTGCACAACCTGTTCCCCCAGCCGTCCCACACCCGGGTGCTGGGTTACGTCAACCGTGGTGGCACCCTGAATGAAAGCGGCATGCTGTTTGCCAATCACTGCTCCTGGGGCCACACCCTGGCAGCCTGCGCCGAGGTGCTGGACAAGCCCCCCGGAGCCTGGCTTTCCAGTGCCGAGCTGGCCGCCGTGGAAGGCCGGGGTGACCCGTCCGTGATTAACCGCGGGCTGCCCTGAAGCTCCGGCGGATTGCCGTTTCCAGCTCCAGCAGCAAGGCCACCGACGAAGCCTCGCGGGCCGCTTCCGAGCCTTTCACGCCATGGCGATACCCACACCCGCCCGCTTCAGGGCCGGGGCATCGTTCACCCCGTCACCGGTCATGGCCACCACGCCATGCAGGGCCTGCAGGGCTGCCACCAGCCTCAGCTTATGTTCCGGGCTGGTGCGGGCGAAAACATCCACTTCACCGGCCGCCTGCTGCAGCTGTTGCTCGTCCATGGGTGTCCAGGTCCTTGCCGGTGAGCACCTTGTCGGTGTTCCGCAACCCAAGCTTTCGGTCGATGGCTCCGGCTGTCACGAGCCTCGGCGGCCGGCACAGGCCTTTGCCATTGGCACAGGTCAAATAAAAACGGGAGCCGAAGCTCCCGTAAACGATCCGAACACAGGTGACACCTGGTTATCCGCTGATAAAGACCGGGCCAGCCCCCAGGTTCCACAGGATCACCGAACCCACGCGGGTGGACACCAGGATCACCAGTGCGACCGTCAGCAAAGCGCCACCGTACATCACAGCACGCTCTTTCTCGATGCCCATCACAATGGGCAGACCGTCATACATTAACCAGGCGCCGTAGCAGGCGGCTGCCAGGAACACCGCAGCGTTGAACCAGGGCACCGGATACAGCAGGGCAAAGCCCGCCAGGAACAGGGGCGTACAGGAATAAGCCGCCAGGGCGATACCATTGGAAGGCACGTGTTCTTCCTTGGCACCGTAGGTCCTGGCCATCCAGTTGATGGCATAGCCGAGGGCAAACACCCCCACCAGCATTGCCACGTAGGTCAGGACACTCAGTTGAACCGCACTGATTTCCGTAAGTTTGATCAGCCGCTCGCTACCCACAGACCAGCCGAAGTGTGCTGTTGAAATATAGGCGCAGATGGGAGCAATGGCCGCCAGAATGGCAATGTAAGCGATATAGAGCCTGGTTGGATTCTCGTGTTCCTTTCTGATGGATACCCACTCCTGGTCAGGGTGAGTAAAGAGACCGAACGCATGTGACAGGAGCATAGACCACCCCGCATTGTTGCTGTTGTTGGTATGGGGATATACGGCGCCTGAACCAGTTCAGACTTACAACCGTTCCTGTACTTAACTATAGTCAAGAATGCCGGTGGTAAAAGACGGCTTTGATGCTATTTTGTTCAAAGCCCGCCGTTATCATACCCTTTAGTTCTTGATGAACAGGAGCAGGAACCGCCATGAAACCACGTTTGAACAAACACTCGCTCGCCGCCCTTACCCTGGCCATTGCCAGCCTCAGCGCACAGGCCGAGCTTCGCACCGAGACCGTGGAATACACGCTCGATGGCCAGGTCTTCAGCGGGTACCTGGCCTGGGATGATGAAGCCGAAGGTAAAAGACCCGGAATCCTGCTGGTACACGAATGGTGGGGCCACAACGACTTTGTCCGGAAGCAGGCAGAACAGCTGGCAGCCGCCGGTTATACCGCCTTTGCCCTGGACATGTATGGCGAAGGCAAGCTGGCCGAGCATCCGGATACCGCCCAGGAGTTCATGAAACAGGCCACCCGGGATATGGAGCAGGTAAAAGCCCGCTTTATCAAAGCAAAGGAACTGTTGCAGAACCACGAATCGGTGGATGCCGGCAAGATTGCCGCCCAGGGCTACTGCTTTGGCGGTGCCGTGGTGCTCAATATGGCACGGATGGGCGTCGACCTTGATGGCGTGGTGAGCTATCACGGCGCCCTGGCCAGCCCTCTACAGGCCGAAGCCGGCAAAGTGACCGCACGGGTACAGGTGTATACCGGCGGCGCCGACCCGATGGTGCCCTCAGAACAGGTGGCCGGCCTGGTTCAGGAAATGCAGAATGCCGAAGTGGGCCTGACGCTGGTGAGCTTCCCGGGGGTCAGGCACTCCTTCACCAATCCGGGTGCGGATGCCTTTGCCGAAAAGTTCGGTATGCCGGTCAGCTACGACGAGGATGCCGCCCGCCGTTCCTGGGATGGCACCCTGCTGTTCTACCAGGAACTGTTCGGCAGCTGATCCGACAAACCGGGCAGGCACAAAAAAAGGCAGCCTTGGCTGCCTTTTTTTGATGTTGCTGAATCCTCAAGGATTACAGGGCAACAACGTTCTCCGCCTGAGGACCTTTCTGGCCCTGAGTTACGGTGAACTCAACCTGCTGACCTTCGGCCAGGGTCTTGAAACCAGAGCCTTGGATGGCGCTGTAGTGAACAAATACGTCCGGGCCGCCTTCACGAGTGATAAAGCCAAAGCCTTTTGCTTCGTTGAAGAACTTAACAGTACCGGTAACAGTAGACATACGTAAACTTCCTGAAATCAATCATTTTATCTGCTGCCACACACCATTCTGGTGCTGGTCAGCGTGTTACGGAAAAACTGAACTCGCGGGATCAAAAACAGGACGGCACTACTAACTGCGGAGGTACGTCTTATTCATGAACTGCTTTGCTAATCTTTCCTTCAGGATTCACTCTACTCCTGAATTTCCGGCTTGCCAAGGGTAAATTCAATAATTTATGTAGGTAGTGATACCAAGGCCGGAGCGGTCATCCGCAACCGTCTTTATCCCCTGAACAGGGTGAAGGTCCAGAAGCCCAGGGCGGTCATCAGGATGGAACCAATCACGTGGGCCAGGATGCCGGTGAGGGCCACCGCCCACTTGCCTTCCTGCATGGCGGCAAACATTTCCAGGGAAAAGGCCGAGAAGGTCGTCAGCGCACCGCACAGGCCCGTCACGGCGAACAGCCGCCACTCCGGAGCCAGCGAACTGCTGTGAGTAAAAAAGCCCATCAGCAGCCCGATCAACCAGCCACCACTGAGGTTGGCCACCAGGGTGCCCCAGGGAATGGCATGGTAACTGGCATTCAGCCACAGGCTCAGGGCCCAGCGCAGGTTGGCGCCGATCACGGCGCCAACACTGACAGCAACTACCGACAGCCACATATCAGCGGCCTGCTTCAGGCCGGATTGTGGTCAATGAGGGTGTCCTTGTTGCGGGCGAACTCGTCGAACGGGAAATCGTCGACGGTCAGCATTTCCAGCACCAGCGCCTCATAATCGCGCATGAAATCGGCCTCTTCCTGGCTGAAAATACCCGCTTCCAGGGCCGCCTCGAACCGTTCTTCCGGATGCAGGGCAGTCATGGGCAACTCGCCCTTGGCGTAGGCCTTGGTAGCTTTGCGGTACAACTGCTCTGCCTTGCCGTAGTCCTTGAGCAGGCTGTTGTACTGAGCCAGCGGATTGGCCACATCACCCTCACCTGCCGTCGTCCACGCACTTTCTGTCAGCTTGCTGCGCACCGGTGTATCCGTGCTGATGCTATTGGCCAGTTTGCGGGTAAGCTCGTCGCCCGGCTCAGCCCAGCGACGGCCCAGCGGCAGGGTTACCGCCCGCAACGCCATAGCGGCAGGCCGGTTGGGCAGGTTCTTCAGGAATTCGTCCAGGGCTTTCTCAGTACGATGCAGCAGCAGGGTCATGCTGTATTGCATCAGTTCCTTCTCGCCATCCACCGGCTGGGTTTCATACCAGTTCTTGAGCACCATGGAGGCCAGGTACAGGTTGGCCAGCATGTCGCCGAGGCGCGCGGAAATCAGCTCACGCATTTTCAGCTCTCCCCCCAAAGTCGTCATGGCGGCATCGGCACACAAGCCGAAGGCAGAACTGAAGCGGGCAAGGGCCTGGGCATAGGGCCGCGACGCGCTGTCAAACGGCACGTCCGCCTTGCCGATACCCAGGGCCTGGGTGAAAGCGCGGGCAGCGTTGCCGAAGATCAGGCCGGCGTGGCCGAAGAAGGCTTCATCGAAGGCCTTGATGTCATCGTTATCCTTGGCCGCCAGCTCCTTGAGTACATAGGGATGGCAGCGAATGGCGCCCTGGCCGAAGATCATCAGGCTGCGGGTCATGATATTCGCGCCTTCCACGGTGATCGACACCGCGGCACCACTGTAACCGATCCCCAGATAGTTGCGCGGCCCCAGGGTAACCGTCTTGCCGCCGTGCACATCCATGGCATCGGTGAGGATGTCACGCTGGAACTCGGTCAGGTGGTACTTGAGAATGGCCGACGGCACCGCCGGCTTTTCGCCCTGGTCGATCATGTTGGCGGTATGGTTGACCGCAGACTGGGCAATGTAGGTCTTGGCAGCAATCCGCGCCAGCGGGGCCTGGACGCCTTCCATCTCTGCCACCGGGGTGTTGAACTGGCGACGGATACGGGTGAAGCCGCCGGCAGTGCCCACGGCATAGGCAGCCGCACCGGCAGCACCGGACGGCAGGGTGATACATCGGCCAACCGACAAGCACTCAACCAGCATACGCCAGCCCTGGCCGGCCATTTCCTGGCCACCGATGATGTAATCCAGCGGGATGAACACATCCTTGCCCTTGATCGGGCCGTTCATGAACGGCGAGCCGATGGGGCAATGGCGACGGCCGATGTCCATGCCGTCGGTGTCCCGGGGAATCAGCGCACAGGTAATGCCGTGATCCCTGGTATCGCCCAGCAGGCCGTCCGGGTCGAACATCCGGAACGCCAGGCCCACCACCGTGGCCACCGGTGCCAGGGTAATCCAGCGCTTCTCGAAGTTCAGGCGGATGCCCAACACTTCTTTGCCGTCCACTTCCTGCTTGCACACGATACCGGTGTCCGGCAGGGAGGTGGCGTCGGAGCCCGCACGCGGGCCGGTCAGGCCGAAACAGGGCACTTCCCGGCCATCCGCCAGGCGCGGCAGATAATAGTCTTTCTGCTCCTGGGTACCGTATTTGACCAGCAGCTCGCCCGGGCCGAGGGAGTTGGGCACGCCCACGGTCACCATCAGCATTTCATTGGCGGCCAGTTTCTGCAGTACCGCCGTCTGGGCCTTGGCCGAGAAACCCAGGCCACCGTATTCCTTCGGAATGATCATGCCGAAGAATTTTTCCTGCTTCAGGAAATCCCACAGTTCCTTGGGCAGGTCAGCCCGCTCTACCGCCAGGTCCCAGGCATTGCACATGGAAATCGCCTGGGTGCACTGGTTATCCACAAAGGCCTGTTCCTCATCGCTCAGGCCGGTATGACGGTTGATCAGCAGGTTGTGCCAGTCCGGGCGGCCGGTGAACAGCTCGCCGTCCCAGCCTACAGTGCCGGCCTCCAGGGCCACCTTTTCAGTGTCGGAAACCTTCGGCGCCACCTTCTTGAACATGGCGAACACCCGGGGGGTCAGCCAGTTCATGCGGAACTGGGGCAAACCGGCAGCGGCCGTGGCTGCCGCACCCAGGAACAGAAGCAGGGTCAGCCAGCCGGAAGCCATAAACAGGGACAGCACACCCACCACCAGCATCACGCCGATGGCCGGTTTGGCACCGGACTCCCGGCGCATCACAAACAGCAGGCCGGCCAGTGCTACCAGAAACAGAATCAAAGTCATCGCAAGTTCTCTCTGTCTTCCATGGATTAGAGCCTCCGGCACGCAGCCGGAGCCACTTCGCTAACACTTCGTTACGTTCAACTTACCCTAACAGATGCCTGTATTCCAGATAACACACCGGATTCAGACAGTTAGGGGCCTCAGGATGTGACAATCACCCGGATTCCCTCCAGCGCCAGGCTGGCATGGCCCACCGCCTCGCGGGCGGCTTCCAGCTGTTTGCGCAGGAAGTCGATTTCCTCATCGCGAATAGCCGGGTTTACTTTCTGCAGGGCTTCAAGGCGGCGGATTTCCGGTACAAAGCCGGCTTCCACCTGCGCCAGCGCCTTTTCCTGCAGTGGTTCGAGGTTCGGTTCGGCCAGCCGCTCGGCATGGTCCACCATGGTTTCCACTTCTGCCCGGATCTTGGGCACGATGGCCTGGGCCGTCCGGCGGCGGATGTTGGAACACAGCTCGTTCAGCCGGTCATGGGGCAGGGCCTTGGACAGATCCCGGCCGTTGACGTCTACCACCAGGCGCAGCGGCGAAACCGGCAGGTAGCGGGTCAGCTGCAGGGCTTCCGGCGCCGGACAATGCACGGCGAACACGGCTTCCAGCAGCAGGGTACCCGGCGGCAGGGCCTTGACCGACAGATTGGCCAGTGCCGCCTTGCCCAGGCCGGAACTGGTTACCGAATCCATCACCCCGGTCACGATCGGGTGCTCCCAGCTCATAAAGGCCATGTCTTCCCGCTGCAGGGCCTGCTCCCGCTCCCAGGTGACGGTCAGCCCGTCTTCCGGCAACTCCGCCACATGGCCGGCCTGGTATTGCTCTCCGGGCTTGAGTACATCGGCGTGTTCGCTGTGGTCTTCCACATCAACACCCAGGATGTCGAACGCCTGCACCAGGTAATCCCGCACCCGGGCAGAGCCCTCCTCTTTCTCGATCTCGGCAATCAGCGCGCCGGCTTCTTCACGGCGACAGGAGTTCAGCTCGATCAAGGCATCCCGGCCGTTATGCAGCAAGGTTTTCAGGCGCTTGGTCTCTGCGGCGCTGTCCGCCAGCAGCGGCTCGATGACACTGTCATCACCGTCCAGGGCTTTCTGCCAGTTGTCCGCCACGTGTTCGTGCACGGCGACACCCACCGCGCAGCTCTCGGCAAAGGCGTTCAGGCCTTCATGGAACCAGCGGTACTGCAGTTCCTGGCTGGTACCCTGCAGGTACGGGATATGAATCCGGATGGCTTCGGTCTGGCCGATACGATCCAGCCGGCCAATGCGCTGCTCCAGCAGGTCCGGGTTCTCCGGCAGGTCAAACAGCACCAGGTGATGGGCGAACTGGAAGTTGCGGCCTTCGCTGCCAATCTCGGAACAGATCAGCGCCTGGGCACCCTGCTCGGTGTCGGCAAAGTAGGCGGCAGCCCGGTCCCGCTCCAGCAGGCTCAGGTGCTCATGGAAGGCAGCACTGCGGATACCGGCGCGCAGCTGCAGGTAATGCTCCAGCGCCATGGCGGTATCGGCCCGGGCGCAGATGACCACCACCTTGGCCGGGCGCAGGCTGGCCAGTTTCTTTTCCAGCCAGGCCACGCGGGGGTCATCGGCCAGCCATTGCTCTTCCGGGGCCGACTGCTCCGGCGCCAGGCCGGTTTTGCCGTGACGTACCTCTTCATAGAGTTCCGGGCACGGCAACGGCTCCGGCAGCTGCTGGCGTTCGGGGAAGCCCTGAATGGCCGCGCGGGTATTGCGGAACAGTACCCGGCCGGTGCCGTGGCGATCCAGCAGGGCATCAATCACGGCATGATGGGCGTTGTCCCGGGCCAGCAGCTCGTCCAGTTCACTACCAAGCCAGTCAGACAAGGCGGCCTTGTCGTCCTCGGCGATGGTGTCCGGGTTTTCCTGAAGCCGGCGCACCACCTGGTTGATACGCTCATACTGCTGCTCTTCCTGCCGGAAAGTGTCCAGGTTATGGAACCGGGCCGGGTCCAGCAGGCGCAGCCGGGCAAAGTGACTGGCAATCCCGACCTGTTCCGGGGTGGCCGTCAGCAACAGCAAGCCCTTGCTGGCCTCAGACAGGCTTTCTACCACTTCATACTCGGGGCTGGCCTGCTCCGGCGACCAGGCAAGGTGGTGCGCTTCATCCACTACCATCAGGTCCCAGCCGGCGGCGAGGGCATGGTTCCTGGCCTTTTCGCTGCGCACCAGGAAGTCCAGGCTGCACAGCACCAGCTGGTCCGCCTCGAATGGGTTAACGCCGTCATCATCGTCACCGAAGATGTGGTTTACCAGGGCATCGACATCATCTTCCTGGGCCTTGAGGTCGTCGTAGCGGCCCTGGTCGACGATGGAGAAACGCAGGTTGAAGCGGCGCAGCATTTCCACCAGCCACTGGTGAATCAGCGAATCCGGCACCACAATCAGGGCCCGGCGGGCGCGGCCGGTGTGCAGCTGGTAATGCAGGATCAGGCCGGCTTCGATGGTTTTACCCAGGCCCACTTCATCCGCCAGCAGTACCCGGGGTGCGTGGCGGCGGGCCACTTCGTGGGCAATATAAAGCTGGTGCGGCAGGTGCTGGGTCCGGGCGCCAATCAGGCCCTGGGCCGGCGAGGCCCGCAGGCGGTCCATGTGCTCCAGGGTCGACACCCGCAACCGGAAGGCCCCGTTGCGGTCGAACTGGCCGGCAAACAGGCGTTGATGCGGAGCGGAAAAGTTCACCGAACCGGCCAGTTTCACTTCCGAAACCTGGTGGATGTTCTCACCGTCGTCGGCGTGGTACAGCAGAATGCCGTTCAGGTCCTCCACGGCGCGCACAATGTATTTCTCGCCTTCGAAAGTCTCTATTTCCTCACCCTGCTGGTACACAATCCGCGACAGGGGAGCATTATCGATGGCGTAGGTGCGCTCCTCATCGGCCGCGGGAAAGCCCAATGTGACCCTGCGCCCGGAAATGTCGGTAACAATTCCCAGACCCAAAGCGGTATCGCTGTGGCTTACCCAACGCTGACCAATGACAAATTCCGATGTTTCCAAGAAACCTCCGCTGACTGAATTACTGTTGGCTTGAATCGTTTTCGCGCACCCAGAAGGCGGTGGCACCGCACACCGCCGCCGGCACCACCACCAGGTTGAGCACTGGCACCATGGCCGCAAGGGCTACCGGCAGCCCGAAGCCCAGGGCCGAAAGCCGGCTGGCTGCCAGGTCTTTTCTCAATTTCGGGAAGCTGACCCGGTGGTTATCGGCCGGGAAATCCACATATTGCAGGGCCATCATCCAGCTGTTGAACAGGAACCAGAGCACCGCTGCCACCAGGTTAACGACCGGAATCAGGCCGATAATAAACAGGCCCAGCGCTCTGGGCAGGTAATAGGCAATTTTCTGGACTTCCCGCCACAGCGCCCGGGGAATGTCCTTGATGATGGCTGCCCAGCTGCCATCCGTGCTGACTTCCTGGCCGGTGAGGTGTTTTTCGGTCAACTCGGCCAGGTAACCATAAAAAGGAGAGCCGATCAGGTTGGCAACGATCACGAAGCCGTAGGCCAGCATCAGCAGGATAACCACGCCGTAGAGCAGCCAGAACAACCAATCGAGCGCTTGCAGCCAGGCCCAGTCGGGCAGCCAGGCCATGGCACCGGCGATCATCAGGGAAAACATCTCGGCCAGGAAATAGAACATCAGCCCGAACAGGATGACGTTGATCACAACAGGAATGATCACGAACAGGCGCAGGCCGGGCTGGCGAATCAGCCTGAAGCCCTCCCCCAGGTAGCCCAGTCCGCGAAAAAAGTTTCCTTTGAGCATTGCTGGTGGTCCTCCGCTGCCATGACAATAACGGGGCGCAAAGCATATCATGTCAGCCTCGTTCCCACAGCACGCAACCACCTTCGGATTACCCTATGACGCGACTCTGGCCCACCATCCGGCATATTCTTCACATGCGCCGCCTGTGGCAGGCCGTGTTGCTGGTGTCGGTTGTCGCCATTCTGTACCTGGCCACCACCAGCAGCAGCTACCCGATTCCGTCGTCCGATAATGACAAGGTCAATCACCTGATTGCCTTTATCGAGCTGACCATCGTTACCCGGCTGGCCTGGCCGCGCCTGAGCGCCTTCTGGTATGCCCCGGCACTTCTGGGTTTCGGGCTGCTGCTGGAGGTGGTCCAGGCCAACCTGCCCTACCGGGATTTTTCCCTGGCCGATGTGCTGGCTGACGGGCTGGGCATTGCCATCGGCATGCTGCCCTGGCCCGGCACACGCAGGCCGCGCGAAATGGATTTGAGAGATTCGCCTGAATCCTTGTAGGAAATATCTCACAAGCCTGTAGGAACTTTCAGTGTCTTCACGTACGAAGACCCAGCCCGGCCGATAGCTACTTCCCGCAGGATCTTGAATTCAAAGAAAAAACTATTAACGTGATAGTTGAAGCCAGCAAATGGTGTGCGCCGGTCACACGTTTGTCAGATTGGCCTTGGTATAGTGGGAACCGTCAAGGATGACAGGGAAAAGGACGACGCACTGGATGCACCCCTGCAGGGACTGTGGGGAGAGGCAAGGACACAGGGATGCCTCGCTTAAGGGATAACTATTTGGATTGCCGGCTCGGACGCCGGTCATCAGGGAAAGACGCAAGGATTACGGCAACACGGCGGTTGCCCCGAGTGCACGGACGCACCACTTGTTCCGACTGTGAACTGCCCGGGATGGCGGTTCAAACCTGTTAAAGGGCAGCCCTTGAGCTGCCCTTTGTTTTTTCTGCCGCAGAAAACTCTCAGCCTGCGCCCTCCGCCAGGTAGATACGCACCTTGTTGAACTCCTCGAATTCGTTCAGGTCTGGCCAGGTCCTGGCTTCAATCACCGTTTGCAGCTGATACGCCGGGTTACCGAGATCCCGAACCCGCGAATCCGCCAGCAAAACCCGGCTTGCTGCCGCCCGGAACACCTCCAGCAACGGCCGGTTGTCAGGGTCATAGAGCACATCGGCCGCGGTGACCAGGTCCAGGGATTCTGGCCGCGCCGCCCAGTCGTCACAAAGCTCCACCTGCACACCGTTAAGCCGGGCATTGGCTGCTGCAGCATCCAGCGCTGCCGGGTCAATATCGCAGGCAATGGCCCGGGCAGCACCCGCCCGCGCCGCCGCCACGGCAACAACCCCGGAACCGGAGCCGAAATCCAGTACCGCTTTGCCGGCCACCAGCTCCGGATGCTGCAAAATCCAGCTGGCCAGCACCTGGCCGCTGGCCCAGCAGAATGACCAGTACGCTGGCTCTGCCACCACCGCCTGGGCTTCATCGTGACTCAGGGGACCCTCCAGCACAGAAGGGTCAAACAGATACAGCGGCAATTCCGGGCAACCTGCCGGTGCCGATGCGGCCACCCGGCCACGGCTCAGGGTCTTGCGCAGGTGCTGGTTCAGGTGTTCCGGGGTCATGGCTGGCTCTCTCGGCAGTCAAAACCGCCATTGTACCCCTAGCCGGGATGCCCGGAAATCGGCACTCCGGTATACTGCCGCCCTATCCAGAACAACAGCGATCCGTTGACATGGCAAGCAGACCCGATACCAGTGATTACCTCAACCTGTTCCTGAACGACGTCCCCCTGATGGACGTTCGCGCCCCGGTGGAGTTCAGCAAAGGCAGTTTTCCCAACGCTGAGAACGCGCCCCTGATGAACGACGAGGAACGCCACCGGGTGGGCATCTGCTACAAGGAAAAAGGCCAGGACAAGGCCATCGAACTGGGCCACCAGCTGGTCGCCGGTGATGTAAAAGCCCGGCGTATCGAAGCCTGGAAGCGCTTCGTAGCCCGTCACCCGGACGGCTACCTGTTCTGCTTTCGGGGTGGGTTACGCTCCCGGCTGACCCAGCAATGGATCAGGGACGCCGGCATTGATTACCCGCTGGTGAAAGGTGGCTACAAGGCCTTGCGGCGCTTTCTGATCGACAGCCTGGACCAGCTGATCGACAGCGAGGACTTCCGCATTCTCAGCGGCCGCACCGGCACCGGCAAAACCCGGGTACTGATGGACCTGCCCAACCCGGTCGACCTGGAGGGCCTGGCCAACCACCGGGGCTCCAGCTTCGGCCGGCAAGTCACCCCGCAGCCGTCCCAGATCGATTTCGAAAACCACCTGGCGGTTGCCATGCTCAAGGCACACCACCAGGTGGGCGGGCCGGTGTACGTGGAAGACGAAAGCCGGCTGATCGGCCGCTGTGCGCTACCGGAACACTTCCGGGCCCGCATGAGCGAATCGCCGCTGCTGATCCTGGAACAGCCCATGGCAGAGCGTGTCGATATTATCCGCACCGACTATGTGGAACACATGCTGGCCGACTACATCGCCCGGGATGGCGAAGAAGCCGGCTGGCTGAACTTCCGGGGCTACCTGCTGAGCGCCATCGACCGCATCCGGAAACGCCTGGGCGGGGCGCGCCACCAGGAACTTCGAGCCTTGATGGAGCAGGCCCTGGAGCAACAGGAACGCACCGGCGACACCAGCGGCCACCATCTCTGGATCGAAGCCCTGCTCACCGATTACTACGACCCCATGTACGATTACCAGCTGAGCCAGAAACAGGGCCGGATCCTGGTGCGGGGCGGCCCCGATGAAATCACGGCACATGCCAGAGAGCATCACAATCCGTATAACTAACCGCTGCGTAGCAACATTTTCTGACGCTGACATTTAATATGTCTGCTATATACTCTTTGTCAGATAAATATTGCACTGGCAATCATTTGTCGGTTTTAGCCACCTCAGAAAATACTAACGATCAAGGAGCTTCTCTATGGAAGACATCATCAATAACGGACAAGCGTCCGAATGGATTGACCAGGGCATTGCGCTGATTATGGCCTACGCCCCGAAGTTGGTGCTGGCCATCATCACCCTCATTGTCGGCCTGTGGCTGATCAATCGCTTTGTCGGCGTGCTGGACAACAAACTGGGCAAGAAAGACCCCACCCTCAACAAATTCCTGTGCGGCCTGATCGGCGCCATTCTGAAGGTCCTGCTGCTGGTTTCCGTGGCTTCCATGGTCGGTATTGCCACCACCTCCTTCGTCGCCATTATCGGTGCCGCCGGCCTGGCCGTGGGCCTGGCCCTGCAAGGCAGCCTGGGCAACTTTGCCGGTGGCGTACTGATCCTGATCTTCAAGCCGTTCAAGGTGGGCGACGCCATCGAAGCTCAGGGTTTCCTGGGTTCGGTGCGTGAAATCAGCATCCTGTACACCATCATCGACACCTTCGATAACCGTCGCGTGGTGATCCCGAACGGCCAGCTGTCCAACGCCAGCCTGACCAACATGAGCGTGTATGAAACCCGTCGTTGCGACATGACCTTCGGCATCGGCTACAGCGACGACATCGACAAGGCCAAGGCGATCTGCAAGCGCCTGATCGAAGAAGACGAACGCGCCCTGAAAGACCCGGCTCCGCTGATCGTAGTGGGTGGCCTGGGCGAAAGCTCTGTCGACCTGACCGTACGGGCCTGGACCAAGGCCGGCGACCTGTGGCCGTTCTACTGGGACATGCAGGAACGTGTGAAGAAAGCGTTCGACGCCGAGGGTATCTCCATCCCTTTCCCGCAGCGCGACGTGCATATGTACAAGGCTGACTGACCGGAAGCCTGTCACACAGACACAACCGGTTATTCGCAAACTGCAGATCCTGCACTAAGCTGTCGGTAAGGCGGGAATTTACCCCGTCTTACCGGAGCCTGGCCCGGGATTGGCAGACGGCTCTGCAACACTGTCCATGTTGTCAGGAGGTTGTGAACATGCCGGTACAGCAGTTAAAAGATTACCTGGACAAGGCCAATGTGGAATACATGTGCCTGTCCCACCCTCCCGCCTTTACTGCCCAACAACTCGCCCACCACGTGAAGATTGCCGGTGACCGGGTGGTCAAGACCGTGATCATCGAACTGGATGGCAAGATGGCCATGCTGGTCATGCCCGCCACCTGGCGCGTGCGCTGGGACAGGCTGTCCCGCATTCTCGATACCGACTTCGTTGAACTGGCCGATGAGCAACAGTTCCAGGATCGTTTCCCGGATTGCGAAGTGGGTGCCATGCCCCCCTTCGGCAACCTGTTCGGCATGACAGTGTATTGCGCAGAGGCCCTCACCGAGCAGCCTGAACTGGCCTTTGCCGCTGGCAGCCATACTGAATCCATCCACATGAAAACCCGGGACTTCCTGAACCTGGTTCACCCCATGGTAATCAATCAAGGCTTCACCCGCCCGGGCACCCAGAAACCGGCCTGGCTACTGAAGAACCGCAAAAGACCGGAACCCCGGAAGGAAACCCTGCTGGCCGGATACTGAAACCTGCCGGATTGACCCCGGTCGCTTGTCTGCGGCCCGGCATCGCGTAAACTGATGCCATCAGACAGGAACCGGATATGAACCAAGCATTTGACATCGTCATCGTGGGCGCCGGCATGGTCGGCGCCGCACTTGCCACCGGCCTTGGTCAGCAGGGCATCCGTGTGGCCCTGATCGATAAAGCCGAACCCAGCGCCTTCGACGCCTCCCGTGCCCCGGATATCCGGGTGTCGGCCCTGAGTGCCGGCAGCGAACGCTACCTGGACAGCCTGGGGCCCTGGCGTTCCATCCTGGCCATGCGCGCCACACCCTATCGCCGCCTTGCGGTGTGGGACGAAACCCCCAACCCCCTGAGCCGACTGCTGCCAACCTCCCTGACCGAAGTGGAATTCAGTGCCGAACAGCTCGGCGCCCGCCACCTGGGCCACATTGTGGAAAACAGCATCACCCAGCAGGCGCTCTGGCAGAGCGCCGAAGCAGAGCCGGACGTGACCCTGATAACCGGCCGCAGCGTGCAGGACCTGAAGCAGGATCAACAACTGGCCCGGGTCACCCTGGGTGATGGCAGCCAACTGGAAGCACAGCTGGTCATTGGTGCAGACGGTGCCATGTCACGGGTTCGTGACCTGGCCGGTATCGGCGTTACCCGCGATCAATACGACCAGCAGGCCATGGTGATTTCCGTGCGCTACCGGGGCGGCGTGGAAGACATCACCTGGCAGGGCTTCTACCCCAGCGGCCCGCGGGCCTTTTTACCCCTGCACAGCGCCGGCGAACAGTTGCCCGGTGAATGCTGGGGCTCGCTGGTATGGTATGACCACCCGGCCAGGCTGGCGCAGCTCAAGGCCATGGATGAGCCAGCACTGATGGCCGAGATCCAGAAGCATTTCCCGGCCCGCCTGCCGGAGCTGACCCATATCGATGCCCGAGCCAGCTTTCCCATTGCCCGCCAGCACGCCAAACACTATTACCTGAACCGGGTGGTACTGGCCGGCGACGCCGCCCATACCATCAACCCGCTGGCCGGCCAGGGCGTGAACCTGGGCTTCCAGGACGCCCAGTGCCTGCAAGGTTTGTTGAAAGAAGCCCGGCGCGGCGGTGAAGACCTCGCCTGCGAACGCTGGCTGGCCCTGTACGAACAGCAACGCCGGCCCGCCAACCAGCGCATGATGCTGGCCATGGACCTGTTCTATCATCTGTTCAGCAACGCCATACCGCCGGTACACCTGGCCCGCAACCTGGGCCTCGGCGCCGCCCGCGCCCTGCCCTTTGCCCGCAACCGCGTCGCCCGCTACGCCATGGGGCTAGACGACAAACTGCCCGCACCGCTTCAACAAATGGTCAATCGTCTGCCGGGTCTCGGCAGTCTATAGTGGTCAACTTGCACGCTTAACAACGAACAGGGAGTTTTCATGTCGGAAACCATCTTCACCAAAATCATCAACCGGGAAATCCCGGCGGACATCGTCTATGAAGACGACCTCAGCCTGGCCTTCAGGGACATCAATCCCCAGGCACCGGTACACCTGCTGATCATCCCGAAAAAAGCGATCGCGACTATCAACGACATTGAAGAAGGCGACCGGGAAGTGGTGGGACACCTGTACTGGGTAGCCGGAAAACTGGCCAGAGACATGGGATTTGCCGAAGACGGCTACCGGGTGGTGATGAACTGCGGAGAGAATGCCGGGCAGACGGTGTTCCACATCCATCTGCACCTGCTGGCCGGCAAGCCACTGGGCTGGCCGCCTTACACTGACAAGATGAAGCAAGCCTGATTGCAGGCATCACGGGCGGAACCCGATATCACCGGATTCCGCCCTGGGTATCAGCGGCCGACGACCCGCTCTGCCTCTTCCATCGGCGAATGGCGAATATCCTCACCCTTGGCCATGAAAATCACGTGCTCGGCGATGTTACAGGCGTGGTCACCAATGCGCTCGAGGGCGCGAAGTACCCACATCACCATCATGCAACGGGTGATGTTGCGGGTATCTTCCATCATGAAGGTCAGCAAGGCCCGGGCCGCAGCCTGGTACTCTTCATCGACCTGCTTGTCTTCTTTCATGATGCGCAGGGCCTGCTCGGAATCCAGCCGGGCAAAGGCATCCAGAGCATCGTGCAGCATGCTGAGCACGTGGGTGCCGATATGGCGGATTTCCACGTAACCCCGGGGAGCCTGGCCTTCTTCGGTCAGTTTGATGGCCATCTTGGCAATTTTCTTGGCTTCGTCACCCACACGTTCCAGGTCCGCCACCATCTTGATCACGGAAATCACCAGGCGCAGGTCCCGGGCCGTGGGTTGCCGGCGGGCGATGACCAGGATGGCTTCTTCATCCAGGTCCATTTCCATCTTGTCGACCTGCTTGTCGCCAAGGCGGACTTTTTCCGCCAGCTGGCCGTCACTGTCAACCAGTGACTGGATAGCCTGCTCCACCTGGCTTTCCACCATGCCCCCCATGTTCAGGAACTGGGTTTTCAGCTCGTTCAGTTCATCGTTGAACTTACCGGAGATGTGATCTCCGTATACATCATCCTTTCTGTTCGGCATTTTCTTTGTCTCCAAGGTTCCCGGGCCTGATTAACCAAAACGACCGGTGATGTAGGATTCGGTCAGTTCGTGGTCCGGCGACGTAAATACTTTGTCGGTTTCGTTCACTTCCACCAGGTGGCCCAGATGGAAGTACGCCGTGCGGTTGGATACCCGGGCGGCCTGCTGCATCGAGTGGGTTACGATCACAATGGTGTAGCTCTCGGACATTTCCGCGATCAGCTCTTCCACCTTGGCGGTAGCGATCGGGTCCAGGGCTGAACAGGGCTCGTCCATCAGGATCACTTCGGGGCTGACGGCAATGGCCCGGGCAATACACAGGCGCTGCTGCTGACCGCCGGACATGCCGGTGGCAGTGGCATCCAGGCGGTCTTTTACCTCGTTCCACAGGCCAGCCTTGCGCAGGCTGTCTTCCACGATATCGTCCAGGTCGGACTTGCGATTGGCCAGGCCGTGAATACGCGGGCCGTAGGCCACGTTGTCGTAGATCGACTTGGGGAACGGGTTCGGCTTCTGGAATACCATGCCAACCCGGGCCCGCAGCTCAACCACGTCACGCTTGGGGTCGTAGATGTTCTGGTCATCCAGCATCAACTCGCCTTTCACGCTACAGATATCGATGCTGTCGTTCATCCGGTTCAGGCAGCGCAGGAAGGTGGACTTGCCGCACCCGGACGGGCCGATAAAGGCAATCACTTCGTTGCGGGCAATATCCAGGCTGATCTTCTTGATGGCCCGGCTTTCGCCGTAAAACACCTCAACATCCCGCAGCTTGAACTTCGGGTCGTCGGCGTAGGGGCTGCCAACAGTAACCCCTTCCTGGATGATCGTCTCTGCCGGGCGCTCGTCCTGTACGGGAACAGCGGGCGCCTCGGTGGTTTCGGTGTTGCTGGTTACTGTCGAATTCATAGTGTTCATGGTTTAACTCCTTACCACCGGCGCTCAAGACGTTTACGGAGCCAGATGGCCAATGCATTCATGGTGATCATAAAGGTCAGCAGGATCATGATTCCGGCAGAGGCAAGTTCAACAAAGCCCTGCTCGGCACTGCTGGCCCAGAGGTAAATCTGTACCGGGAGCACAGTGGCGGAACTGAAGAAACCGTCAGGAATCTCCACGATGAATGCCACCATGCCAATCAGCAGCAGCGGTGCGGTCTCACCCAGTGCCTGGGCCATGCCGATGATGGAACCGGTCATCATGCCGGGCATGGCCAGGGGCACCACATGGTGCAGTACCACCTGCATTTTCGAGGCGCCGATGCCTTCCGCCGCTTCACGGATAGAGGGCGGCACACTCTTGATGGCCGCACGGCTGGAAATGATGATGGTGGGCAGGGTCATCAGCGCCAGCACCAGGCCACCCAATACCGGTACGGAGCGCGGCAAGCCGAACACCCCGATAAACACCGCCAGGCCCAACAGACCGAAGATGATCGACGGTACCGCCGCCAGGTTGTTGATGTTGACCTCGATAAAATCGGTGAACTTGTTCTGGGGCGCAAATTCCTCCAGGTACACCGCTGCCGCAACCCCCACCGGGAAGGCAATCACCAGGGTAACCACCATGGTCAGCAGTGAGCCGACAATGGCACCCAGAATACCGGCATTGGACGGCTCCCGGGAATCGCCCCGGCTGAAGAACACATCGTTGAAACCGGTATCTACCACGCCTTTCTCAACCAGCTCATCCACCCAGCGCTGCTGCTGTTCCGACAAACGGATGCTGTAGGCAGGATTGTCAGCATGTTTCACATAGACCGACACCGTGTCGTGCACCAGGAACTCCATGGTCTGGGTAGTACCCAACAATTCCGGCTGCCGGGCCAGCAGGTCCTTGATCTGGTTGCTGGCATAGCTACCCGCCAACCGGCTCAGTTCCCGAAGGTCCTTACGCTCCTCCACCTCGGGAAAATGCTTCTGCAGAGCCGTTATGATGGGCGCCTGGAAGTCCGCCATGGACATCTGGTCTTTGTCAGACGCGTCATCCAGGTACATCTGCTCGCCATCAAGCACCACCTCAAGGGTCATGGTGGTCTTGATAAAGCCGGTGTAGCCCTTGCCGATGATGTCGGTAAACAGCACCACCAGGGACAACAAGGCGATGGCGATGGCGGTCACGCCGTAGAGCCGGAACCGGCGCTCCTTGCGGTACCGCCGCTTGAGTGACTGGCGGACAATCTCCGCCTGTGAACGTTGATCAGTCATACTGTTCCCTATACTTGCGGACAATCTTCAGGGCAACCACGTTGAGGGCCAGGGTTACGATGAACAGCATCATGCCCAGGGCAAACGCGGCCAGGGTCTTGGCGCTGTCGAATTCCTGGTCACCGGTCAGCAGGGTGACAATCTGCACCGTAACCGTGGTGACGGAATCCAGCGGATTGGCTGTCAGGTTGGCTGCCAGGCCTGCTGCCATCACCACAATCATGGTTTCACCGATGGCACGGGAAGCCGCCAGCAGGATGCCGCCCATAATGCCCGGCAGGGCCGCGGGGAAAATCACGCTCTTCATGGTTTCGGACTGGGTGGCACCCAGTGCCAGGGAGCCGTCCCGCAGAGTCTGGGGTACGGCATTGATCACGTCGTCAGACAGCGATGAAACAAAGGGAATAATCATGACACCCATCACCAGGCCCGCCGCCAGCGCGCTCTGGGATGAGGCTTCAAGGCCGATACTTTCAGCCAGGTCTCGTATGAACGGGGCAACCGTAAGGGCCGCAAAGAAGCCATACACCACGGTAGGTACGCCTGCCAGCATCTCCAGCAGCGGCTTGATCACCGCCCGGGCCGGCCTGGTTGCGTACTCAGACAGGTACACCGCAGACAGCAAGCCCACAGGCACCGCCACCAGCAGCGCAATGGCCGAAATCAGCAAGGTGCCGGTGAACAGCGGGATGATACCGAAAGCCCCGTCTGAGCCTACCTGGTCAGCACGCAGGGCAGTCTGGGGGCTCCAGGACGTGCCGAACAGAAACTCGGTAATGGGAACCTTGCCGAAGAACCGGAAGGTTTCAAAAATCACGGAAAAGACAATACCGACGGTGGTCAGAACGGCAACCGCCGCACAGACAAAGAAAATCCACCGCAAGGTGCGCTCCACGTTCTCGCGGGCATTGATGTGGGGTTGTACCCGGGTCCAGGCATAGGCTGCGCCCAGTACCGCAAGAAGAATTACCAGCGTGGCCTTGAAGCTGGCACTGCGCTGTTTGAGGGCATCCAGAAGGTCCGCTGCACCCACCACTTCCGGGAGCACAAACTGCGGATCCAGCTTGCCGGCTGCCACGTTGTTGATCTGCGAAAGGATAAGGCTCGCCTGCCCGTCAGACTCAGGAGCAAGTTCTGCCGGCAACGAAGCCACCACATAGTTCTGGATAACCTTGCCTTCAAAACCTGCCCACAGCGCCAGCACAACCAGCGCAGGGATCGCACACCACAAAGCGGCACGGGCCGCGTAGTAAAAGGGCAGCGCCTTCAGATTGCGAATACCACCGATGGGCTCGGCTACCGCGCGCGAGCGCAAGTAGGACAAACCATAGGCGATGACGGCAATCACCAGGATCAGAGGCAACAGATTGGCCGTTTGCATAACGTTCTCTGTATCGTGTGAATGTTGAGTTAAAGCCAGCTCAACGTTTTTATTATTGTGCCAGTTTAGCGGCTGTTTTATTCATCTGGTTGTAACAAAAGAACGCGAACCTCCCCGGCCCGCGTTCTTTGTCGTCGTCCCTGACTACCCGGAGCTGCTTACAGCTCGTTGCCGGTCATCGGCTTCAGGTTGCGCACATTCTTGGCCACTTCCATGCGAGTGTTGCGCGGGTTCGGAATCAGGCCTACGTCGACCAGGTAACCGTTGTCGCCCCAGGCGCCTTCAGTGGTGAATTCCTCGGCATATTCCTTGATGCCCGGAACCACGCCTACGTGGGCGTTCTTGATGTAGAAGAACAGGGAGCGGGCAACCGGGTAATCTTCATCAGCGATAGTTTCCGGAGTCGGCTCAACGCCACCGATGGTCGCGGCCTGGATCTGGCTGCTGTTTTCCATCAGGAAGCTGTAACCGAAGATACCCAGGGTGTCCTTGTCCTGCGCCAGGCGCTGAACGATCAGGTTGTCGTTTTCGCCAGCCTCAACAAACGGGCCGTCTTCACGCATGCTGTGGCAAACGCTCTTCATTTCTTTCTTCGGCATGGCCTTGATGAAATCGAAGGTCTTGCAGCCACCTTCCATTGCGATTTCAACGAAAGCATCACGGGTACCGGAAGTCGGAGGCGGGCCCATCACGCTGATTTCCAGGTTCGGCAGGCTGGAGTCGATCTCGCTCCACTTCTGGTAAGGGTTAGCGACCAGCTTGTCGCCGCCCTTGGGATCCGGAACTTCCTTGGCCAGGGCCAGGAACACCTGCTTCAGGCTCAGGTCCAGCTTGCCAGCATCTTTGGAGTTGGCGATAACGATACCGTCAGCACCGATTTTCACTTCGGTGATTTCCTTCACGCCATTGCTCTGGCACAGCTCGAACTCGCTCTTCTTCATGCGACGGGAAGCGTTAGTGATGTCCGGGTGCTGGGTACCGATACCGGCACAGAACAGCTTCAGACCACCGCCGGAACCGGTAGATTCCAGTTTCGGAGTCGGGAAGTCGGTGTTACGGCCAAAACGCTCAGCAACTACAGTGGCGAACGGATAAACAGTGGAAGAACCGACGACATTGACGGTATCACGGGCCATGGCCGGGGTGGACACGGCGGCAATGCTGCCCGCCAGGGCAACAGAAGCGATTGCAGCTTTCAATTTCATCACGTTATGTCTCCAGTATCGGTGGACGTTATGTTGGTATCTGCTTTACCGATGAGTGCATCCTAGGGAGACTCTGTGACAACTTTGTTACAGCTTTTGAAATATAGCCGTCATTAGCGAAATTTTCTTGCAGCGTGCGGCCAGCCCGTTACCATGCACGGAAAACAATTCATAAGCTTCCGTAAGGCAAATCATTCATGAAAGCATACGATGACGACAAACCCGCCCCCCGCGGGGAAATGATGCTGCAGGTGATTCCCCTGCCCTCAGACACCAATGCCAATGGCGATGTGTTCGCCGGCTGGCTGGTCAAACAGATGGATATTGCCGCCGCTGCCATGGCCGGGCGCATTTCCCGGGGCCGCAATGCCACCGTGGCCATGGATCGTATGGAGTTCCTGTCGCCGTTGCGGGTGGGCTCCCAGGTAGGTTGTTACTGTGACCTGGTGGACATTGGGCGCAGCTCCATGAAGATCCAGGTGGAAGTCTGGACCCTGGACCGCAGCTCAAAGACGCCGCGCAAGGTAACGGAAGGCCTGTTTGTATACGTAGCCATAGACGAGCACGGCCGCATCCGGGAAGTGCCGGAGCAGAATCACTGACCTTTCGCCATTAGCCGCTCGATGAGGGCCTGATACCGGGGCGCCAGCCTTGAAGCCCGCCAAGGATTCGGTGGCTCCGCAACAGGTGGTTGTTCAAGCAGCCTGGCCAGCTGATCAGCTGCCGCCCTGGCTTCCGCCGCTTTGTCAGACTCAATGCTGGTGTACCGGCACTGCGGCGGCACATACTCCCGGTAGGCCAGACGGTCCGGTGCCAGTGGCAAACACCCGGCAGCCATGGCTTCCAGCATCGCCAGCCCCTGGAAATCGTGAAGCGCTGTCGTCAGCACAATATCGGCACGGCCCAGCAAGCGATCATAATCTGCGCGGCTCTCCAGAAAGCCCCAGTGTTCGATGTGCCCTGAAAATTGCCGGTGAATCCGGTCAAATGCTTCCGGGCGACTGCGAAAGCCCTCGCCCACCACGCTGATACGAAAAGGAATTGCACGCTCTGTCAGCTGCTCCAGCAATGTAAACAATCGGTCCGGCCCCTTGTCGTATTCCCAGCGGTGATTCCACAGCAGGTGCGGACACGCCTGGTTCACAGGCCGGGGCTGGTCGATAAACAAGCGGTCTTCAATCGGCACCGGCAGCACCGAAGATCTTTCCCTGAGTTTTTCCATCACCCCGTCGGGCACCGCATCCGGCATCTTGTTCAGAAAGCCTTCCACGCCTTGCAGAAAGCTGTCCCGGTTCCAGGCACTGTTGAAAACCACCGCATCGGCCGCCAGCGCGCTGTAGAGATTGACCATTTGCGGCTCTACCCGGCCCCGCTGCTGATCGCTGACCGGAAAGGCGAACTGGTTTTCATGCATATAAAGCAGGCACGGCGTGTTTGCCAGCGAGGGGTGCAACCCGCGCAATGTGGCCAGGTCGACCATGGAGGTGGCAATGACCAGGTCCCAGGATTCCTGCAGGCAGGGCTCGTCCAGCCAGCTCACCGGATTGCCTCGTATCCGCCACTGGAAGAATCTGGGCGGAAGCGCCAGCGTCTGCCAGTGATAACCGGGCAGCAGGGTGACCAATTGCTCTCGCCAGCGCCGATGGCTGGCGGCATCGTAGCCTGACAATAGAAGAATGCGTTGGGTCATGGCGATCCATAGCTGGGGGACGAAGGAGTCGGCAAGTGTATCAGGCCTGGGGCTTTCCCCGGCTCAGTGACCACAGGCCGAACACTGGCCCTGGCAACAACAGCAACGCCACCCAGACACCCCAGACGCTCCAGAACCCGCTGGTGAGCCATATTGCCGGCAGCGTCAGGCCAAAGCCAACCGCATTCATCACCGCCAGCGACGAACCCACGGTTTCCTTCGGTGCGGTCGCAGCCGCCAGTGCTGAGAATTGCGGTGAATCGGCCACCACCGCCACACCCCAAACCAACAGCAAAACCATTAACAACAAAGGTGGCAGCCCGTTCATCCAGGGATAGAGCAGACACAGGGCCCCGGACACCATCAGCGCCCGCCGTGCGACCCACTCACTGCCCAGGGTCCGACTGAGCCGACCGCCACCGATACAGCCGGCAGCGCCGATGCCGATCACCGCAAACGACAGCCAGGGTATCAAAGCCTCACCCTGCCCCAGCCGTTGAAGTTCTCGCCCGATCAACAGCGGCACCAGCGTCCAGAACGCGTAAAGCTCCCACATGTGGCCAAAATAACCGCCCGCCACGGCGCGGAACCGGGGAATACGTAAAGCCGCCAGCCCCTGACTGAGGGGAAGCCGACCACTGGCTTTGGGCAGGTGCGGCCCATCGCCCAACAGAAATACCAACAACCCGCCCAGAAGTGCCAGGCAGGAAGATGCGAGCAGTGGCCACTCCCAGGGCATGCCCAGCGTTGCACCACGCATAAGATGCGGCAGAGCTGTACCTAAGGTCAGCATGCCCACCAGCCAGGCCAGGGCCGCGCCGGCGAATTTGGGCGTCCAGGCAATGACCAGTTTCATACCCAGAGGGTAGATTCCGGCCAGGCACAGACCGGTGGCGAACCGCAGCAGGCTGTCCAGCGGAAATACTCCGGCCACCGTCACGAATGCGGCGTTCGCAAGCGCACCCAGCAGGCTCGATACCAGGAAGATACGGCTGGCGCCAAAGCGGTCTGCCAGGCCGGTCACCGCCAGAGCAAGCGTACCGGCAATAAAACCCGCCTGAACAGACAGCGTCAGCCGGCCCAGATCCGATTCCGCTAACCCGAGTTCGGCTGACAGGGATAGCCAGACCCCGTTGATACTGAACCAGAGGGAGGTGCCGAACAATTGTGCGAGCACAATGACTGGCAAAGGATAACGTTGCAGTAGGCTGGTCATATTATTGTCTTTGTGGTTACCGGAAAGCCAAGCCTAGCTCGAAACCCGACTGAGACCCCATGCGACTTTGGTGCCCGGTCACGGTTTGGTTAAACGATCCAGCCGCAGGCGCTCCCGGTCATCAAACAGCCGCCGGCCGCCGCCATGGCGTTGATAGAGGGCATCATGCCACTGCGCATGGCTTCCCGACGGATGTCTTCCAGTGCCTGCTGCCAGGTCTGGCCCAGCATCAGCCGGTTCTCGATTACCGCCCGCTGGCGCCAGACCGAATCATTCAGACGATCCAGGGCCAGGCTGACACCGGTCATGGTGTTGCCCAGCATCATGCCCAGCAAAGGAATCGCGTACTGTGGGGTATACCAGGGCTCCGGACCAATCACCACCGCCAGTGCCAGCACGGTCACGGTAAACGACGACACGAACATCGCGCCGGTGCCAATACCAAACGCCCACCCGCCTTTCAGGCGTCGGCCCTGGCGCGCCACCACTTCCCGACCAGCCACCAGCAGCATGACCGCCGCCAGCAGCGCAATCCAGTAGAAGGCGGAAGAGGCAAACAGGGCTTCCAGTACCAGGCCAATCAATGCCAGCTGGATAACCGTTCGTATGACCGCCACTAACAGGCTGCGGGTAATGCCCAGCCGCCCCAGGTAGGCTGTCGCTGCCAACGCCAGTACCAGCAAGGCCGCCAGGCCCAGCTTCCACCAGGCCAGGTCAATCACTTCCATGGACAGGCTCCAGTGCGGCTCCCCGAATCCGATAGTGAGCGTTGGCTACCCGATGAATCTGGGCGGAATCATGGGCGACCCACAGAGTGGCGATCTGCCGCTGTTCAATCTCCTGCAACAGCCAGCGTTCGATCGCCTCTGTCGATTCGTTATCCAGATTGGCGGTCGGTTCATCCAGCAGCAGCGCGTCTGGTTCCTGAACCAGGGCCCGCCACAACGCGAGTCTTTGTCGCTCACCGGATGACAACCGGCTGACCGACCAGTCCATCACCTCGGCAGGGAAACCCAGAGCGGCAGGCAAACGCTCACCAGCCCCCTCGGGAAAGTGGGCGCTTACCTCATCAAACCACCACTGGCTTTCCGCCGACACCATCACCACCTGGCGCCGCCACTGATGTGCCGGTACGCTCTGTTGATTGAGATTATCCAGAGAAATCTGACCGCTGTGGGGCTCCAGATCGGCCACCGCGCGCAGTAACCGGCTCTTGCCACTGCCAGAGGGGCCCGACAGGCACACCACCTGTCCGCGGGGAACCGTTAGCGATACCTCATTCAGTACACCAATGCTGACATCTTGAAGCAACAACCTTGTCAAAGCCAAGTCACCAGGGCAGTTCCTCACCGTTGCTGTGCCAGAACGACCCGGTGTTCTCCAGGGTCAGATTCGCAATGCGCTCGGCCAGCCCCCTGACAGACTCCTCCGGCGTGATCAGCCCGCCAAAGTTCACCATTCGCGTTTTGACATAGCCTGGATGCAGCTGCGCCACGGCGATACCTTTGGGTTTGAGATCCACCGCCAGGGATTTACCGAAAGCGTTCAGCGCTGCCTTCGAGGCCCGGTAGCCATAACGGCCGCCGGAATCGTTATCGGCAATGGAACCCATGCGACTGGTGATATTGGCGATCTTACTGCCCGGCCCCATAAACGGCACCAGGGCCTCAGCCACCCGCAGCGGGGCGTAGGCGTTGATTTCCATCTGGGTACGGATGGAATCGAAGTCGATACTGCCCAGCTGCTCGTCCTGCAGCAGCCCGGCGTTGTTGATCAGCAGGCTGATACGCTTGCCCGCCAGACCGGATTTCAGCTTATCGATGCCGGCATCGGTGGTGACATCCACGCCGTCGATCACCTGGACCGCCACACTGGCCAGTTCGTCCGATGACTGCCGGCACACGCCAATCACTTCGCAGCCTTCAGCGGCATAGTGCCGGGCCAGTTCCAGACCAATACCACGATTGGCACCGGTAATGACCACCACATTGGAATCAGACATAGCCTTTTTCTCCTATTGGTTTCTCCGCTCGTTCCGGCAACCATACTGACAACGCTGCCGCTGTGGCTACCAGGGCTGCGGAAATCCACAAACAGGCTTCCAGCCCATAAGCCTGGTACACCCAGCCAGACAGGATGGTACCCAGTAATCTGCCCGCCGCATTGGACATATAGTAAAAACCCACATCCAGCGACACACCATCACCCCGGGCATAGCTGACAATCAAGTAGCTGTGCAGGGAGGAGTTGATGGCAAACAGCACCCCGAACAGCAGCAAACCGCCGATCACCACCGCCTGTGCCGACCAGCCGGCCATCAAGGCCCCGGCAATGGCCGCCGGAACCACCGCCAGCAAGGCCGCCCAAAGCACGGCACCGGATTTACCGTTGGAGTGTCCGGTGATTTTGGGTGCAATGGTCTGGATAAAGCCATAGCCGATAATCCAGCTGGCCATAAAACCGCCCACCTTCCAGTGGTCCCAGCCGAACACCGTGGCCATGTACACCGGTAACGCCACCACAAACCAGACATCCCGGGCGCCGAACAGGAACATCCGGGCGGCCGACAACACGTTAATGGCCCGGCTTTTGGACAGAATCTCACTGAACTTCGGCTTGGCTTTGCTCTTACCCAGATCCTGCCCCAGCAGGAACAGGCTGGCCAGCCACACCAGGCCCAGCGCCACTGCCATGAGGATTACCGCGCCGGTAAAGCCGGCGGCCATCAGCAGCACGCCGCCCAGAAAGAAACCCACTCCCTTCAGGGTGTTCTTGGAGCCGGTGAGAATCGCCACCCACTTGTACAGGGTGCCCTGCTGTTCATCCGGCACCAGTAACTTGATGCCGCTCTTCGCGGACATCTTGTTCAGGTCCTTGGCAATGCCGGACAACGCCTGCGCCGCCATCACCCAGGGCACCGTGAGCAGGGCCGCCGGCACCGCCAGCATGGCCAGCGCCACAATCTGCAGAAACAGCCCGATATTCATGGTGCGGTTCAGGCCCATGCGGGCCCCCAGATAGCCGCCCACCAGGTTGGTCACCACCCCGAAGAACTCGTAGAAGATGAACAACAGGGCGATTTCCAGCGGCGAATAACCCAGCTGGTGGAAGTGCAGCACCACCAGCATCCGCAGGGCGCCATCGGTCAGGGTGAAGGCCCAGTAGTTACCGGTGATCACCAGGTACTGGCGGATGGCCGCGCTCATATCAGGCCAGCCCTACCTTGCGGGCCAGTTCCACGGTGCGGTTGGCGTAGCCCCATTCGTTGTCGTACCAGGCATAGATTTTCACATGGGTTCCGTTTACCACCAGGGTGGAAAGGGCATCGACGATGGAAGAACGGGGGTCGGTTTTGTAGTCGATGGATACGAGTGGGCGCTCTTCGTAGCCCAGGATGTCCTTCAGCTCGCCCTCGGCGGCCTCTTTCAACAGCTGGTTGACCGTATCCCGGTCCGTCGGCGTTTCTACTTCAAACACGCAATCGGTTAACGACGCGTTGATCAGCGGAATCCGCACCGCATGGCCATCCAGCCTGCCTTTCAGCTCCGGGAAAATCTCGATAATCGCGGTGGCGGAACCGGTGCTGGTGGGAATCAGCGAACTGCCACAGGCCCGGGCCCGGCGCAGGTCCTTGTGGGGCGCATCGATGATGGTCTGGGTGTTGGTCAGGCTGTGGATGGTGGTCAGGGAACCGTGTTTGATGCCCAGTTTCTCGTGGATGACTTTCACCACCGGCGCCAGGCAGTTGGTGGTGCAGGAGGCCGCGGTGATGATGCGGTCATTGGCCGGGTCGAAGATGTGTTCGTTCACGCCCATGACAATATTCTTGGCGCCCGGCTCTTTCACCGGCGCGGTCACCACCACCCGCTTCACACCCTGATCCAGGTAGCCCTGCAGCACCGCAACTTTCTTGTTCACACCACTGGCCTCGATGACCAGGTCGCAACCAGACCAGTCGGTATCGGCAATGGCTTTGTTGTGGGTCACGCGGATGCGCTGGCCGTCAATCACCATGTCATCGCCATCGGCCGTGGCTTCGTGGTTCCAGCGGCCGTGCACGCTGTCGAAGTTGAGCAGATGTGCCAGAGTATGGGTGGGTGCACCCGGGTCGTTGATGGCCACAAATTCCAGCTCCGGCCAACCCCAGGCCGCCCGCAATGCCAGCCTGCCGATTCGGCCAAATCCGTTAATACCTACCTTGATCTTGCTCATGGTGTTCTCCTTGCGAGGTTCGCAATCCTTGTAAATTCGTGATCAGGGGCACTGCACTGCCGGGCGGTCTGCCATGGCCTGCAACCTCGCCAGGGGCTGCCCGATCAGTGCCGCATTGTTCCGGGCGGTTTCCTCCAGAACCCGCACTACCCAGTCTGGCAGATGCGGATGAACGTAATAATAGACCCATTGGCCCCGGCGCTCTGTTTCCAGCAGGCCGGCATCCCGAAGTGAGGCCAGGTGGCGGCTAACTTTTGGCTGGGAGACTTCAAACGCCTCAGTCAGCTCGCACACGCACAGCTTGCCCTGATCCTTGATCAGCAGCAGGGCCGCCAGGCGCAGGTCGTCGGCCATGGCCTTGAACACAGCCACCGGGTTGTAGTCCGCCGGTTTCAGGCTAGTCTCTTTCTGATGCACCAGGGTGAACAGGCCGATACGCTCCCTGATCTCTTTCAGCGTCAAGGCAAAGGTGGCGTGCCGGTTGGCCTCGGCCGGGTCCGGAAAGTCCCAGGCAATCTGCTGGGCACCGGACGATACATTGGCGCACTCCCGGGCAGCCTTTTCACACAGGGTGATCACGTAATCCCAGTACTGGCCCTGCAGTTCAGACAGCGACTTGCTATAAAGCCCGTCCACCGGAATGCCGGCTTCCTGCAGCACCTGTAGCGCTAACGGGTGCGGCTCACCGGGCTCGGTGCCGGCACTGGCCACCTCGAACCGGTCTCCCGCCATATGCCGGAGCAAGGCTTCTGCCATCAGTGACCGGGCGCTGTTGGCGGTGCAGACAAACAGGACTCTTCTTTTCATGCGAATTCCCGTATATTCGAATTGCCATATATTTAGTTTTTGCGATAATAGCCGGCAACTGTGACAGAGTAAAGACAGCAAACTGGCCCCATGATGAACTTCGACGACCTACCGAACATTGACACCAGCCTGATCCAAACACCCACCAATGCGGACCTGTTCGCCGCAACACATTCAAGCCACCGCCCGCGGATTCTGCTGCTGTACGGCTCCCTGCGCGAGCGCTCTTTCAGCCGCCTGGCGGTGGAAGAAGTCGCCCGCCTGCTGGAAGCGATGGGTGCGGAAACCCGCGTCTTTAATCCGAGGGGACTGCCCCTGGCCGATGCCGAAGATGCCTCCCACCCGAAGGTTCAGGAGCTGCGGGAGTTGGTGCAGTGGAGCGAGGGCATGGTGTGGTGCTCCCCGGAGCGGCACGGCGCCATGACCGGCATCATGAAAACCCAGATCGACTGGATACCGCTGTCCATGGGCGCCGTTCGGCCGACCCAGGGCAAAACCCTGGCGGTGATGCAGGTGTGCGGCGGCTCCCAGTCATTCAACGCAGTCAACCAGTTGCGGGTGCTGGGCCGCTGGATGCGCATGGTGACCATCCCGAACCAGTCGTCCGTACCCAAGGCGTTCATGGAATTTGACGACAACGACCGGATGAAGCCTTCGGCCTACTACGACCGTATCGTGGATGTCATGGAGGAGCTGGTAAAGTTCACCCTGCTGGTGCGGGACCGCAGCGATTACCTGACCGACCGCTATTCCGAACGCAAGGAAAGCGCCGAAGAACTGTCGAAGCGTGTGAACCAACGTTCCATCTGAGAGGCGACCCATGAGCAGTAACAGCGATGTGAACCCGGCTGAAGCCACCGAAGGCGGAATGGACCTGTTCGGGCGTTACCTTTCGGTTTGGGTGGCACTGGCTATTGTGGCCGGTGTAGCCCTCGGGCAGCTCGCCCCCTCGATTCCCGAGACCCTGTCCCGCTTTGAATACGCCCAGGTGTCCATCCCCATCGCCATCCTGATCTGGGCGATGATTTTTCCGATGATGGCGCAGATTGATTTCAGCGCCGTGGTCGGGGCGCGCAAGGAGCCGAAAGGCCTCGCCATCACCACCATCGTGAACTGGCTGATCAAGCCCTTCACCATGTTCGCCATTGCCTGGTTCTTCCTGATGGTGGTATTCGAGCCATGGATCGCTCCGCAACTGGCCAGCGAATACCTGGCGGGCGCCATTCTGCTGGGTACTGCCCCCTGCACCGCCATGGTGTTTGTCTGGAGCTATCTGACCAAGGGCGATGCCGCCTACACCCTGGTGCAGGTATCCCTGAACGACATCATCATGCTGTTCGCCTTTGCGCCGATTGTGGTTTTCCTGCTGGGCATTTCCGACATCCAGGTGCCCTGGGATACGGTGATTCTGTCGGTGGTGCTGTACATCGTGATTCCGCTCACCGCCGGCTACCTGACCCGCCGCATCCTGATCGCCCGCAACGGCCAGCAGTGGTACGACGAGGTCTTTATGAAACGCCTCGGCCCGGTGACCCCGGCGGCGCTGATTGTCACCCTGGTTCTGCTGTTTGCCTTTCAGGGCGAAGTCATTCTGGAAAACCCGCTGCATATTGCCCTGATTGCCGTGCCGCTGATTATCCAGACCGTACTGATCTTCTTTATCGCCTACGGCTGGGCAAAATTATGGAAGGTACGCCATTGCATCGCCGCACCCGGTGCCATGATCGGTGCCAGCAACTTCTTTGAACTGGCCGTGGCTGCCGCCATCGCCCTGTTCGGCCTGCAATCCGGGGCGGCGCTGGCCACGGTGGTGGGCGTACTGGTGGAAGTGCCGTTGATGCTGATGCTGGTGCGCATAGCCAATAACACCCGGGACAAGTTCCCGGCCTGATCGCCAATTAATCTGGGAGTGAATATGGCCCCTGGCCCGGTTTCCGTTGCACGAATTCGGGAAATTTTCCTGGCCTTCCTGGCCCTGGGCCTGACCTCCTTTGGCGGCCCGGCGGCCCATCTGGGTTATTTCCGTAATGAGTTTGTGGCCCGGCGCCGCTGGCTGTCAGAGCAGGACTATGCAGATCTGGTCGCCCTGTGCCAGTTCCTGCCCGGGCCCGCCAGCAGTCAAGTTGGCTTTGCCATTGGCCTGCAGCGTGGTGGCGGCTGGGGTGCTGCCGCCGCCTGGACCGCATTCACCCTGCCCTCGGCCATCATCCTGGTGGCCTTTGCCCTGAGCGCCAGCCTGCTGGACGGCGCGGTCAGCCAGGGCATTATCCACGGCTTGAAAGTGGCCGCTGTCGCCGTGGTAGCCCACGCCGTGCTGGGCATGGCGCGCTCACTGTGCCCGGATCAGCAGCGGGCTGGTATCGCCCTGGCAGCGGTTCTGCTGGTGGTGTTTGTGGGCGGTACTGCCGGGCAGGTTTCCGCGATTGTGGTCGGAGCCCTTGCGGGCCTGGTGCTGTGCCGCGCTGCCGACGACGGCGCGGCCGGACATTCCGGCATCTCGGTGTCAGCGGGCACCGGCCGGCTGACGGCTGTTTTGTATGTATTCCTGCTGGCCGGCCTGCCCCTGCTGGCGTGGCTCGCGCCCTCCACCCTGCTGGATATGCTTGATGGCTTCTACCGCGCCGGGGCCCTGGTCTTCGGCGGCGGCCACGTGATGCTGCCGCTGCTGGAAGCGGAAGTGGTACAGACCGGCCGGGTAACCGCCGATGAATTCCTCGCCGGCTACGGCGCCGCCCAGGCCATCCCCGGCCCGCTGTTCACCTTTGCCGCCTATCTGGGTGCCGTGATGGGGCCCTCTGCACCAATTATCTGGGCCGCGCTGGCCCTGCTGGCCATTTTCCTGCCCGGCATGCTGATCCTGATGGCGGTACTGCCACACTGGAACAACTTCCGCCGCTGGCACCGGGCCCAGGCCTTGATGCGCGGCGCCAACGCTGCCGTAGTAGGCATTCTCGGTGCCGCGCTGTACCAGCCGGTCTTCACCAGCGCCATCGTCGGCCCCGGCGAGTTTGCCCTTGGCCTGACCGGTTTTATGCTGCTAAGCGTATGGAAACTCCCGGCCTGGGGCGTGGTGATCGTGATGGCCGCCGGCGGCGTGCTGCTGGGAGCGTAACCTGCTGCGCCTGTTCAGCCGGCAGCCACCCTGCTAATATCGCGCTCGTTTTCTGAGCGCGCCAAACCCATTAACCAGCACCACCGACCGGAATTAAAAGAATGGATGTTTACCAGGCCCTTTTCCTTGGCCTCCTCCAGGGACTGACCGAATTCCTGCCCATCTCCAGCTCCGCCCACCTGATTCTGACACCGGCTTTCTTTGGCTGGGAAGACCAGGGCGTGGGCTTTGACCTGTCGGTGCATGTGGGCACGCTTCTGGCCGTGGTGCTTTACTTCCGCCGGGATGTCTTTGGCGTTGCCCGGGACGGCCTGATCTCCATCCACCAGCGCAAAATCGTCGGCCAGGGCGCCCTGGCCTGGTACCTGGTCATCGGCACCATTCCCGCAGGCCTCGCTGGCCTGGCCCTGCTCGACATGATCGACAACGAACTGCGCGGCGCCTCGGTGATCTTCTTCACCACCCTGGTGTTCGGCATTCTGCTTGGCATTGCCGACTGGCTGCCGAAACGCCAGCGCACCATGGATACCCTGAACTGGAAAGACGCCGTCGTCGTCGGCATCGCCCAGGCCATGGCCCTGGTCCCCGGCACCTCACGCTCCGGCGTCACCATCACCGCCGGCCTGTTCCTGGGCATGACGCGGGAAACCGCCTCGAGGTTTTCGTTCCTGCTGGCGATTCCGATTATTGTGCTGGCGTCTGCCGTTAAATTGCTGGATGTGGCTTCATCCGATGTGATCGTAGACTGGAGTGGCTTCCTGATTGGCGGCGTAACCTCGTTCCTGATGGCCATCACCGCCATCCACTTCTTCCTGAAGTGGCTGAACAAGGTGGGCATGTGGCCGTATGTTCTCTACCGGATTGTTCTGGCTGGGGTGATTTACGCGGTTCTGATGTAATCGCGGTTTGGGAGTTTTGTTCTTCGGGTGCCGGCCTCGACCTTGGGAGGTGGCAGGCATCAGGAAGGGCTTTCCAAAAAGCGCTCGAGTTTCCTGGCATTGGAGGTAGGCAGGTATCGGGGTGGGCCTTCCAAAAACCGCTCCTTACGGCACATCCCTATGGCGCTTCTGCTCCGCCATCCATGGCTCCGCACATTTTTGGAAGGCCCACCCCGATACCAGCCCCAAACCTCTCAGCTGGCTTTCAAAGCAACCTCTTAGCCTTGCCTATGTAGCGTCTGCAAGCCGATTGGGATTTGAGAAACGCCGAAGCATGGCGGTGGGACGGTCTTTCCAAAAATTTGTGGAGCCATGGATGGCGGAACACAAGCGCCCATGGACGGCTAGAGCGCTTTTTGGAAAGACCGTCCCACCGCCATGCCACCACCGAGCCAGAAGGCTAGGGGTAAAAAGCACCGACGTCTAACAAGCCTCCAACGGCGCATAGGCCAGTACCAGCCACTTGGCGCCCTCGTCGAAGTTTACCTGCACGCGGGTGTGGTGCCCGGTGCCCTCGGAGTTCATTACGATACCCTCGCCAAACTTCGGATGACGTACTCGCTGCCCCAGACTGAAACCCGATTGCTGCGCCGAATCCTGGCTGAACATGCTCTCATTCGGGCGGGACACCATCGCCGGTCGGGTCACCGTATTGCGTAACCGCACTTCCTGCAGGCAATCACCCGGAATTTCCCGCACGAAGCGGGACAGCGCGTGGAATTTTTCCTGCCCGTACAAGCGGCGGGATTCGGCGTAAGTGAGCACCAGCTTTTTCATGGCACGGGTAATGCCTACGTAGGCCAGACGGCGCTCTTCTTCCATACGCCCCGGCTCTTCCAGCGACATGCTGTGGGGGAACAAACCTTCTTCCACGCCCGCCAGGAACACCAGCGGGAATTCCAGGCCCTTGGCGGAGTGCAGGGTCATCAGCTGGACGCTGTCTTCATGGGCATCGGCCTGGGCTTCGCCGGCATCCAGTGCCGCCTGGGCGATGAATTCTGCCAGCGGGTCGACGCCGTCTTCCACCTCGAAATCGGACAGGGCATTCACCAGTTCTTCCAGGTTCTCAACCCTTGCCTGGCCTTTCTCGCCTTTTTCGCTGGCGTGGTAGTCCTTCAGGCCACTGGCTTCGATGGCCTGCTTCATCATCCCCTGCAATGAGGCTTCGCCCACCATTGCAGACAGGCCGTTGATGATTTCCATAAACGACTGCAGCCCGGTTTTCGCCCGGCCTTTCACCTGCCCTGCTGCCAGCAGGCGTTCGGCAGATTCCCACAGGGAAATGCCCTGCTCTGTGGCGTATTCACGTAGCTCCGCCAGGCTCTTGGCGCCGATGCCGCGGGTCGGGATGTTCACCACCCGTTCGAAGGCGGCATCATCACGGTGGTACTGCACCAGGCGCAGGTAAGCCAGGGCGTTGCGGATTTCCTGGCGGTCGTAGAACCGCAGGCCACCATACACCCGGTAGGGAATGCCCTGGCGCATCAGGGCTTCTTCCAGTACCCGGGACTGGGCGTTGGAGCGGTACAGGATGGCGGATTCGCTGCGCAGGTTGCCATCGTTGACCCAGGCGGTGATGGAGTCGGCGATGTAGTTGGCTTCGTCCTGTTCGTTAAAGGCCGCGTACAGACTGATCGGTTCGCCTTCGGGGCCGTCGGTCCACAGCTCTTTACCGAGGCGGCCCTGGTTATTGGCGATCACCGCGTTGGCTGCTTTCAGGATCATCTGGGTGGAGCGGTAGTTTTGCTCCAGCCGCACCAGGCGAGCGTTGGGGAAGTCCCGCTGGTACTGCTGGATGTTTTCGATCTTGGCGCCACGCCAGCCGTAGATAGACTGGTCGTCATCCCCGACCACGGTGAGCGGCACGCGGTTGCTGGCCAGCACCTGCAGCCAGGCGTATTGGATGGTGTTGGTGTCCTGGAACTCGTCCACCAGGATGTGCTGGAAGCGCTGCTGGTAGTGGCTCAGCAACTCCGGCCGGTGCAGCCAGAGTTCGTGGGAGCGCAGCAGCAGTTCGCCAAAGTCCACCAGGCCACCCTGCTGGCAGAGTTTTTCGTACTGGCGGTAGATTTTCAGCATGGTGCTGGTGAAGTGGTCACCGGGGTTTTCCTGGATATGGTCCGCCCGCAAGCCTTCGTCTTTCTGGCTGTTGATAAACCACTGGGCCTGTTTGGGCGGCCACTGGCTTTCATCAATCTGGAACTCGCGCATCACCCGCTTGACCATGCGCAGCTGGTCGTCGCTGTCGAGTACCTGGAAGTTCTCCGGCAGGCCGGCGTCTTTCCAGTGCGAGCGCAGCAGGCGGTGGGCGATGCCGTGGAAGGTGCCGAACCACAGTCCCCGGGAGGGGATGTTCATCATTTCTTCGATGCGGTAGCGCATTTCCTTGGCGGCTTTGTTGGTAAAGGTCACCGCCAGAATGCCGGTCGGCGGCACCCGGTCCACCGTCATCAGCCAGGCAATCCGGTGCACCAGCACCCGCGTTTTGCCACTGCCCGCGCCGGCCAGTACCAGCAGGTGATCGTTCTGGGCGGTAACGGCCTCGCGCTGGGCATCGTTCAGGGGGTCAATAATGTGGGAAACGTCCATAGCACCTGGCTTTTACTGGTTAAATAAACAGGCCTGAGAGTATAACAGGAGAAAAGCAGGTTTGTCGGGCAGGGATTGGCGCCGCTCTTTTGGAGTTAACGCTCAGGATCTTTGGAGTTAACGCACAGGAACGGGGACTTCTTCCCAGAGCAAACTATGCTCAGCTTGAAAGCCCTCACCCGCAGTCAGGAAGAGCGCGGGGGAGGTGCCCCTTCAGGACTGTCTGTGGCCATGGATGGCCACAGTCAAGCGCACATGGATGATGGGATGAACACCTCTTGTTGAGATCGGCGTCAAAGCGCCACTATTAGATGTGCAAAATCAATAGGTCAACAACAAGAGGTGTTCAGATGAACGTTACCCTAATCGGAATCGACTTGG
>Ga0208180_1000105_pt1 | contig 83949 bp, 76 predicted proteins | sample MalvireepMed_s16_FD_184241 | JGI IMG/M metagenome (GOLD analysis project Ga0208180, IMG submission 184241) | Marine viral communities from the Global Malaspina Expedition - Malaspina viral metaG DeepMed_s16 (SPAdes) (version 2) | ecosystem: Environmental > Aquatic > Marine > Oceanic | place...
TCATGGCGGATATAAAATTTACTCATACTTTAAATCCGCCCCGTCGCGGGGCCTCAGTGACCGAGAGGAAACGACATGGAACTCGACTTCGACGAATCCGTAGTAGTACCCAGCAACAACTGATTTCAGACAAACCCGGCCAAGGCCGGGTTTTCTTTTTACAGCCCATACACAGTGGCAATGACTGCCACCGTCGTCAGCCCCACCAAAAGATTCATTGGCAACCCCACTTTCACAAAGTCGGAAAAGCGGTAACCTCCGGGCCCGAAAACCATCATATTGGTCTGATACCCCAAGGGCGTGGCAAAGCTGGCAGAGGCGGCCATCATCACGGCAATCACAAAAGGCTCTGCCGGAACGCCCATGCTGTTGGTCATCGATAGCACAACCGGAATGACCAACACTGCGGCTGCATTATTGGTGATCACTTCCGTCAGAAACGAAACCGCGCAGTAGACCAGAAACAGCGTCAGCAAAGCCTGACCTGTACTGAGCGCCAGAATGCCCTCGGCCATAAAGGTGGCTGCCCCGGTTTCCTCCAGTGCCGCGCCGAGTGCAAATGAAGCAGCAATGGTCAGAATGACCGGCACATCCACCGATTTCTGAGCCTGGCCCACGGTACAGCACCCTGTAAGGATCATCATTGCGGCCCCAAGCAGGGCAGCATTGAGCATACTCAGCACACTACAAGCAGCCAGCCCGACCAATACCAGCAGTATGCCCCAGGACAACCAGGCCCGGTCATGCCGCGGCGTTTCAGTTTCCAGGTCATTAATCAGCAGGAAATCCTTGTTGTAGCGCTGGCGGCTGACAAAGGCCGGGCGCGCCTCCAGCAGCAGCACATCCCCGGGTTTCAGCCGGATATTACCGAGATTGCCCGACACTCTTTCGCCACCCCGCGCAACCGCCAGAACCACGGCACCGTACCGGTCCCGGAACCGGGCATCCCGAATGGTCAGGCCCAGGACATCCGATTGCGGAGACAAGGCTGCCTCGACCAGCCGGCGTTCCGCACGGTCCTGGCTGAGGCTGGGTTCGTCATCGTGCACCGACGGCACAATGCCGTTAATACGCAACAAGTCGGAAATCGCCTGAGTATCACCGGCAAACACCAGCCGATCACCGCCACGCAGCCGTTCTTCCGACGGGACCGCAGTAACTACGCTGCCACCCCTCTCGATCTCCACCAGGTACAACCGCTCCAGTTCCCGCAAGCCGGCTTCGCCAACGGTTTTCCCCACCAGCGGGCCGTTCAGGGACACAGCCACTTCCAGCGTGAACTCCCTCATGGCCCCAAACTTCTGCTGGTCTTTGCGGTCAGGCAACACCCGCGGCATCAGCAACAACATCACAGCCAGGCCAGTGATCGCGACCGGCAAACCCACCGCAGTGATCGAGAATATCGAGAATCCGGCTTCACCTGTAAGCTGCTGGTACTGCCCGTTGACCACCAGGTTAGTACTGGTGCCGATCAGCGTCAGGGTGCCCCCCAGAATGGCCGAGTAACTTAACGGAATCATTAGCTTGGAGGGTGCGATGCCGATCTTCCGTGACCAGGCATGAACGGCGGGGATCATGGTGGCAACCACCGGCGTGTTGTTCAGGAAACCGCTCAACAAGGCGACGGGCAGCGCAATACGGGCCTGGGCGGAACGGACGGATTTGGGGCTGCGCAGGAGGTGGTTCACTAACAGATCAACGCCGCCGGAATGATGAATACCCGCCGCTACCATAAACATGGCGACAACAGTAATCAGACCGCTATTGCTGAACCCGGCCAGTGCCTGGTCAGCCGAGATAATGCCGCTGGCACTGAGCACCACCAAGGCCGCCATCATCACCATGTGCGGTGCAAAGCGGCCGGAACTCATCAATAACAGGGCCACTAGCGCAAGCCCCAGGGAAAACCATCCTTGCCAGTCCATAACTCGGTCTTTTCCGGTTCAAAAACTGGCAGGATAGCGAGGCAGACAAATTCTGAGAAAGAATAACTATCGATTTTTATAGTTTATTAAGGAATATCAATGTAGGTTCACCCATAAGGTGACACTAAACGATCCGTTAAGTCTATGATTCTTCAGGCAGGCATAATCTATATGCTGTCACACTTTTTGCCCATATGCTGGCACTATAGCTGACTACCCGACTCAAAAGATGGCATTAGCATTTAGATCAGCTTTAACCCTCTGTTTTATAAACCACACTCAAGTCCGCTGCGGCTGGCTCTCATGTCCTGCCAAAAAATCGGTGTCAATTGCTTGAGCAGAGTCTGCGCCCTATTATGATGAGGCATTCGCCCATGGGATGATTTATGCGCTCTCCACGCTTCTCAGCGAATTTTCTTGCTGCACAGGTCGCCGGTTCCTGCCGCCTCGAAGGTATTCCGGTTTCCAAGCAGGATGAACAGACGATGAAGGACATCATTGCTGGCAACGTTGATTCTGCTCAGCTTCGTCGCGACCTCGTTAAGAAATTCCAATCTCAGAATCAAGCTACTCTTGATATTGCAGCGGGTCAGGCCGTATCTCCTTGTCCATAAATGACTACTCCCTCCACGACGCTTCTGCGAACGTCCTTTATCAAAGTTTACTTTTGAGGTGCTGCGAATGAACGACGCGCAGTGCCCATCACTTAACGGTGCACCGAAAATACAGGGACGTTCCTATATGCGGTGGTTTCAAAAGTCTCTGAAAGAGGCTTGGTCATTTATCCTCGCTCTGCGTAACAGGGGGCACTGTGCCCTTGTTATGCTCAACTTCGGGCAATTACCTACCCATAAATTGGCGAAGGCAGACTTGGGTAGGCCCGATATACGTGAAGAAAAACCTTTTCTGTAATATCTGAAATCTCTTCTTCTTCATATTGCTCAATGGGCAGCCCCGTCTTTTCGTCATAGAGAAAATCAAATATCTGCTGTTTGACAGCATCACGCGATGATTCTTTCTGTTTCCAATTGCCCACCCTCAGCCGTTCAGCCTTACTAATGGGTAACAAAGTAGCCGAACACTTAAAAATATCGACTGAAAAAGACCGAAAACTCGTTATTTCAAAGATAAATCAATAAGTTAAATTCGTAGATAATCTTTCGGGAGTTGCGTTGACCGGTGTTCGGATACAAAGTTTCGCATTAGTAAGTGTTGCGAGCAATGAGGTTGCGACCTGCTTAATTTGCGCCACTTCCTTAGGCTGTAAGTTGGGCTTACTCAACAGGTCGAACAACACCAGGGACTCCTCATCCAAACCTTCTCGCATCGCACGCTTTTCTTCATGGGAAAGCTCATCATTAAGTCTGAGCAGTGCCTCGAAGGTTTTCTCAATCACCACGCGATCCTTTTCCTGGTTATACTCCTTAACCAGCTTTTCGTAGTGCTCTTGATAGTCAGTGCGCAGCGGGTTCTGCATCATGAGGCGAGCTAGCTTTTTCTCAACCACGTGCTTAAGCGACTGCACCGTTGTATTCTTGCGCTCTGAACGAGCGAACTCCTGGCGAAGACGGTCAAAATCGATCTTGCTGATATCGTAAATTCGATCACCATCCGGTTTTGGCTCTTTGATTTTTTGTGTGGTGTCGATACTACCATCAACGATCTCATACAGTTCTTTCATGATATCGGAGACATCGGCTTTCTCCTTGTCTGACTGCAAACTCTTATAAAGCACATTGATCGCATCACGCATATCACGATAGCCATTTACGCCCGGCACATTAATACAGGCTTTAAACTTGCTGAACACATCTCTGGCCATAACCTCAAAACGTTTTCTTGTTTCGTCATTCTGATTGATGGTTTCTTTGGCCTGGGAAATCGCAGCATTCTTGGCAAAGCCTGTTTCTGTGATAATTCGGCTCAGTTCAAAATCATGCTTTCGTAAAAACTCAGCGACAAAACTAATCGACTCGTTCAGACTCTCCAACAACTCTTCGTTGGGCTTGGCTGGCTCTTTTTCTCCCTCACCACCGCCGTGCCCTTCATCGCCAGCACCGGCAAAGGTCGCCAAAGCTTTGCGGAGGTTTTTCAGTATTCCGCAGTAATCCACAATCAAGCCATTATTCTTGCCTTCCGCCACGCGATTTGCCCTAGCAATGGCTTGCATTAATGTATGCGCCTTCAAGGGCTTGTCTAAATAAAGGGTCGAAAGTGTTGGCACGTCAAATCCGGTTAGCCACATGGCACACACTACGGCCACTCTGAATGGGTGCTCGCTGGATTTAAAAGCCTCTTCCATATCCAGGCGAGAGCCGTCAGCCAGTTCAAATCCCGCTTTAAGTAGCTGTCGATGAGGTTTAATATCCAGCCCCCATTTTTCGAACTTGGCGACTTCTCCCTGCTCTTCACTGACCACAACAGCCATCAGCGTTTCTTTCATCCATGCCAATTGACGCTCTCGCCAGGCCAGGTCCTGCTCGTCGGTTGCTGACAGAAGCTCTTTTTCTTTGGCCTTTATTTCTTGCTGCCAGTAAAAGTCGATCAGTTTGTGCATACGCACGCAAGTAATCTTGTCGATGCATACAAACATGGCCTTGCCTGTTTCCCAGGCATTGGCATAGTGGGCCACAAAATCACGGGCAATTTGATCCAGTCGGCTGGTTGCGGTAATGATGTGATAATCACGCTTTAGCTCGCGCTCTAGCCTTTGCTGAACGTCAACATCCTCGATTTCCAATTCATCCAGCTTTTCAGCGATGCGTTCATTGATTCCTTTGGGGTCAGCAACCGTGTGCTCGTTGCCATCCTCATCGGTGAATACCAACTCTTCACCACGGGCATCGTAGTACAAGGGCACCGTCGCTTTATCTTCTACAGCCCGCTGGAAATCATAGGTAGAGATGTAATCACCAAATACCTTCTTGGTAATCTCATCGTCTTTAAACAAGGGCGTTCCGGTAAAGCCGATAAAACTGGCATTGGGCAACGCATTGCGCATATTTAAAGACAAGGTGCCATATTGTGTGCGATGCGCCTCATCAGTGATGACGATGATGTCGTCGCGCTCGGAATAAGGGTTTTTAGGGTCTACCTTTTCGTTAAATTTTTGAATCAAGGTAAATACAAACGCCTTTTGCTGGCCGATCAGCTCTTTCAGGTCTTTACCACTATCGGCGCGGCACGGGTCTTTATCGTTGTCGACCAAGCCACAGCCTGCAAAGGTTTTATAAATCTGTGTATCGAGATCTTCTCGGTCAGTCAGCACCACAAAGGTATAGTTCCCACCCAGTTTTCGATGCACCATCTGAGCGAAAAAGACAATCGAATAGGACTTTCCAGAGCCCTGGGTATGCCAGAAAACTCCCAACTTACCCATCCGCTCGCCACGATTAATCACGGCATCAATGGCGCGGCTAACACCAAGATATTGGTGATTGCGGGCAATAATCTTTACCAGGCGGCCCGAGCTCTGGTCAAACAGAGTGAAGTTCTCAAAAATGTCCATGAGGTTGGCTTTGGAGCAGGTACCCTTCAGCAAGGTTTCCATATCCACCACGCCAGGCTCACTTTCGTTCAAGCGTTTCCAGTCATTAAAATGTTCAAATTTGCTGGAAACCGAGCCGATCTTGGCATCAATGCCATTGCCCAGAATAATGAAGGCATTGTGGTAAAAGAGGTGCGGTACCGTATCTTTGTAGTCGGCGAGATTCTGTTCGTAGGCAGCACGAATGTCCGTATTAACGTTTTTCACCTCCATGAATAACAGGGGAATGCCATTTACAAATCCGACAAGGTCTGCCCTGCGACGATAAATATCGCCTTTAATCCAGAACTCCCGCACCAGCAAGAAGTGGTTATTTTCGTAATTATCGAAGTCAAACAGACGAAGTCGCTTCTTTACCCGCTCGCCTTTTTCGTTATAGAAACTGACTTCCACACCATTTTTGTGCAGCGAATACTTTTCCTTGTTCACCGCAACAATATTGGTGGATGGCGGCATTTCACATACAACGCGCAGTGCCTCTTGGTAGGCGACATCCGACAAGCCTGGATTCAGCTCAATTAACTTCTCTCCCAGATAACGGGTTAACACGACTTCTTGCTCTGAAAGCCGCCCTAAATCACCTTCCTTGCCTAGCTTTTCATACATGCCCAGGATAGATTCATCCCACTGCAATTGGTTCAGCAGGTAGTCTGCGGTGACCTCCTGAACCAGGGTTTCTTCAGTCATGGCCATGATTAAGTCCTTCTACTTCTTGTTCTTTACTTGATAACGTACTGGGCGATTGAGCTTTTTCACCACCCCGGCTTCTACAGCACGCTTCAACCAATCATTTAACTGTGACTTGTGTAGTTGCGTGCTGACAATCAGCTCATCGACTGAAACGGGTTCCTTAGCTAACCTTTGAAGCTCGCTAGCAAACAACCGGTAAAAATCGACGGGGCCTGATGGTGCGGCTTCGCTTTCAGCAATCTGCTCTGATTGATCCTCAATCTCTGCTTGGCTTTCGGCAACTACACGTTCGCGCTCTGCTTTGAAAGCGTCTCTTTCAGGCTCAGGCTCGAGCTCTGCAAACAACTCAGGTTGCGCTGGCATGGCAAAGAGATCAACCTGCTCTTCCTTAACCTGACTCGAACGGACATCTTCATTTCTCACTAAATCAGCAATCGTTAAGGCTTGAGCATCAGCCTCCAACCAACGACCACCTTTGGCTACCAAATCGGCATTGGCCGCATCTTTGTCCGTCGTGTGTTTAACCCACAGCGGCACCCATGTTTTTTTCAGGTTTTCTTCTGCTCCGTTGAGCGTGCCGCCTTTTTTGCCGGAGTGAATCACCAGGGAGCTGTCTGCCAGACAGTAGATATATTTATTGCGGGCCATGGCATTACCGGCACTAAACCCCGCCTCGGGGTAGAAAGGCGATACCAACACTGCATGGCCATCCATCAGGCCTTTACGCCACTTGCTGCTAGTCGCCGCTTTTAGCAGGCTATCGGCCATCACGCCGATTACAATACCACCATGCTTTACGGCACCTAGCATTGCCGCTTCATCGACACCGCGCGCACCACCGGAGACAATGGCAATGCCCTCTGATGCTGCTTTGGCACCTACTTGGTCAGTAAAAGCCAAATCAGACTCACTGGCATTACGCGAGCCGATAACCGCCAAACCGCCCGCATTCAACAAGGCTTTGTTACCGCAGCCAAACAGCACTGGCGGGGAATCCGTTTTCAACCGCTGCTTCAAGCGCCTTGGGTATTCAGAGTCGGAGCGAGTCACCACCCAGAGGCCAGCCCGTTGCCATTTTTCCATGGCCAGTGCGAGACTGTGGCCACGGTTCAGCAGCTCAATGATGCGCTCCGCACTGATACGCGCATCATGCCAGCCTTGCAGCAACGCTTTCGGATCGGCAACCAACAGGTCGGCCGGTGTGGTGGACTTTTCTTTTAACCATAAGGCAAAGCGCCCCCACTCTGCGTTAGTAAGCGGCTTAGCGCTTTCGCTACTGGCTTTCGAAAAGTAGCTCGTCAGCAGCAAGGTCGCTTGCGCCGTGGGTGACAATAAGCTGGATACGTTCATGAATCTTTTACCGAAGAAGAAGCTAGCGCAACGGGATAGACCACACCGCTGCCTGCTTGCTGTAAGAGCGCGGCGATGACCGTCAGCGTCCAGCCAGAATCCACAATATCATCCACCAAGAGAACCGGCGCATCCGGCACAGGCTGCTCGATTGCAAACGCACCATCCAGATTTCGGCATTGATGAAAGCGATTTTGCTGGCCTTTTTGCGGCTGGTTATCTTTGACTTTGCTTACGGCATCTAAAAATGGAAGGCCTAACCGTGCGGCCAGGCGACGGGCAAAATCAGGCACCAATTCAGGATGATTACGTGACGGTACACAGCACACCCACTGTGGCGCGGGATTGGGCTGCCACCGTTGCAGAATCATTTCTGCCATGGCCTCTACCAGGTCATCACTAAAGCGCCCAGCATGTTTGTTGTCGGCAACCGTACGCCCCCAACCAGCATCCCCCCAACGGGACAAAACACGGCCTTCTTGTGCACGCAACCCATGCGGCAGATTACCCTTAAAGCCGTATTCCACAAACGCATTGGAGGCCACCTGTACGTTGGGTGTGATATGTATTTCCGCGTGTTTAAGGAAAGTACCCGCGCGATGCACTAAGGTAGGATCTACCGGTATATCGATCACAAGCTGACCTAGACAAGATGAACATTTACCGCAGGGAGTTGGGTCGAGATCGTCCAGCGCCCGACGCAGAAAAGTCATCTTACACCCAGTATCTTCCAAATATGCCTGAACCTCCTGCCACTCCTGTACTCGTTGTCCCGTCAAATGAGCAATGCGGGCATGATCCATTCGATAATGCACGGGCGTTCTAAACCAACAGCTGCCGTCTTTAATTGCGGGAGCGGGGTTTTCCACACTCAGAAGGTTAAGCACTTTTTCAATTTGGCCATGACGCAGGTTGGTTTGCTCTTCAATCCTGCGGAGGGTTAAGCCATCACTCTGTTCCAGCAACTGCAAAATCTCATTAACCTGGGCCTCTGATGGAAAGGCCGAATCTCGAAAAAACTCGTGAATATCCTGATCTTCCACGCCGGACATCAATACGCCCAAGGCATAGTCAATACCACGCCCAGCACGGCCGACCTGCTGGTAATAAGCGACGATAGAGCCTGGAGCCTGATAGTGGATTACGAAGCTCAAGTCCGGCTTGTCGTAACCCATACCCAAAGCGGTGGTTGACACCAGAACCTTCAATTGGTTATTGAGCAACAATTCCTCGAGATACGGGCGGTATTCATTGCTATTCTCAAAACCCTCAGCCTTTACGCTACCGTAATAAGCTTTAGCATCGATGCCGTTATTGCTTAACCACTCAGCCACTTGCTCAGCGTCACGCACCGTCAATGTGTAGACAATGCCTGTGCCTGGCAAAGTAGGGATCACCTGCGCTAGCCAGGCCAAACGCGACGCCTGATCGGGCAGTATCAGGGTTTGCAACGCAAGGCTCTCCCGCATCAATGGGCCACGGTGGATCTGAATATCGCCGAGCTGTGTTTGAACATCTGCCACCACCCGATCATTCGCAGTGGCTGTTGTTCCCAGCACGCCAGTGTTAGCCGGTAACCCACGCAGGATGTTGGCGATCAGCCGGTACTCCGGGATAAAGTCATGCCCCCAGTCAGAAATACAGTGCGCCTCATCAACAACCATCAACCCCACTCTATCGGAGATTGGCGCAAGCACATCATCAAGAAATACTTGATTGGAAAACTGTTTCGGGTGGATGAAAAGCACATCTATTTCGTTACCTTGAAGTCTTCGAAGTATACTTGGCCGCTCTTCTCGGTTCGTTGAATCCCATCGAACAGCTTCAAGCCCTAATCGAACAGCCGCGTCAACTTGATTGCGCATCAACGCCAGCAATGGAGAGACAATAATGGTTGGCCCCATACCTCGATCGCGGAAGATTTTGGTGCTGATAAAGTAAACCGAGCTTTTACCCCAACCAGTACGCTGAACCACCAGCAGTTTCTGACGATGATTCACCAATGCATCAATGGCTTCCCACTGACCATCACGGAATTCGGCAGTAGGATTTGCCAGAGCGATTTGTAGTAATTGTTGGGCTTGGGCTCGATTCATGTTCACTCCTTGATTTACACGGTTAGCTCGCCGCTCATAAGTTTTGGTAGCAGTAAGTCGCGGGCTTGGGCGAGCTTGTTGTTGTAGTCCTGCAACTTATTAATTTGTTCTTGTATTGGCTTAACCTCTGATAAGAATCGATGATAGTTTTTATCGTCGGGTATAAGTATTTCTCGGCTGTAGGCCATATCTCGATTTAACCCCGGCACAGCAACATCGGTATTAATGAACTGTACATTTTGAAGGGCGTGATACAGGAATAAACTGCTTTCTTCGGCGGAAATAAAATAGACGGTATCAATAGGGTAGAAATCGGCATTTACCCAGTAGACACTCCCAACATTGCCTTTTCTTCCAACTACGATACCAGGCCCTTTTACCAAGGCTTTCTCGTGGCTTCCTACCTCCCCACTTGATCCATAAACGAGAAATGGACCTGGCACACGCACTTCGGCTTTCAGTGCTTTTCCATAGTTAAGTGTTGCAATTTTCTTGAGTGGCTTCTTCTCCCACCCCTCCGGCACACCATCAATAATCTTAACTTGTTCATGTCCGGGAAAGCGCAAGTGAACAAACCATTCCTGGTACAGCAGGCGAGCAGATTCTTCCAACAACTGGATACGGCGGCGGTTGTTTGTGATTAGATCGTCGTAAGGGGAAATCAACTCTTCAACAGCGGCCTGAAGAGCGTGGTCTTTTGTACATATTACATTGCGAGCATGGAGATCATTACGATTCACGCCCGGCACAGCTGCCTTATCACTTTTCATTCCCTTCAAAACTGATTGAAGGAAGTAATACACAAACTTAGGTCTGTTACCCTTAAAGTTCTGCACATACAAAGCAGTATTTAACGGCCAACACTCTCCTTCAACGTAATAGACCTCTCCTAAAGTACCATATCGACCGGTTACTACAGCAGGGCCATCGACTTTGGCGGTATTGTGGTATCCAGTAATGCCCGAGGAAGAAACAACAGGAACATCGCCATTCTTACGGGCAGAATTAGGTAAGTCATAGCCTCTTTTTAAAGTCAATATTTCTCCAAGCTGACATTCCGTCCAACTCATACCCCCAACTCCTCAAAGTTACGGGTAATCTTTTCGGCCAACTCTGCCGCTTCAGCATTTAAACCTTGCAACTCAATATGAATATCGCGCAATTTTTCTTCAAAATCGAAGTCTTCATCCACCTCTTCCGGTGCTACACCCACGTAGCGGCCCGGCGTCAGGCTCCAGTCCGCGGCTTCAATTTCCTTGATATCCACCAGTTTTACTAAGCCTTCCACATCGCGCAGCTTACCTTCCGGGAAGCGACTTAGCAGCCAATGGGCCTGTTTATAGAAGTAGCGCACCTGCTTGAGTTGCTCTACTGCCAGCTTGCGGGCTTCATCAGCGGCTTTCTTAAGGTTGTTGCGACCTCGACCATTTAACAGCGTGCTGTCCCACAGCTCGCTGTCTTTGGCGTTATTGGCTTCGGCCAACTCAATCACGCGAGTTGCCAGCTTGTAGGCCAGGTCGATTTCTTTAATCAAGTTTCGGCTTTGTTCCGACAGGTCTTTCAAACAAGCATCTTTGTCGATGAAGTCCAGCAAGCTGGCAGCATCGTTATAGTCGTTTTCATTCCACCACTTTTGCAGGTCGTTCGTCAGGACTTGAAATGCGGACCAGCCGCCCTCTACAGAGCCTTTGGCATTTAAGTAATCGACATAGGGCTCAACACTAATGCCGTCTTGCTCCAGCTTTTCCATAAAGGGCTTAAAGGCTTGGTCGAGTTTTCCCAACTGAGTGATAAAGTCTGGTACCGGCTCGCAGGCTAACTCTTCAGAATTTTCACAATAGCGAGCTTCAAAAATGGCTTTGTCGATATACCGCTGCACCAATTCAACAAACCGCTCGCCGTCGCCACGGTAGAGCCAGACCACAGCGGTCAGGTTTTGCTGCTGTTCCGGGCTGAAGTCGTAAATCTTGCGGGTGACTTTGCGATAGACGTTGCGGGCATCCAGCATTAACACCTTGTCTTTCAGATGCGCGGGTTTGTTTTTATTCAGGAACCACAACTGGCAAGGAACCGAGCGTGTATAGAAGAAGTTACCGCGAATATCGACCATGATGTCCACATGGCCTGTTTTCACCAACTGCTCGCGCACCTTGGCTTCGTCCCGCCCGGCACTGGAGGCCTGGGACGACATAACAAAGCCCGCCCGGCCTTTTTCGTTCAGGTAGCTGTAGAAATACTGAATCCACAGATAATTCGCGTTGCTGACCTTTTTGTTTTTGTTGACACCCGGCAAACCAAAGGGCAGGCGGCGCTTATCACCTTTGACTTTGTCTGCGTCGACCTCATCCACGTTAAAAGGCGGGTTTGCCATCACATAATCGACGGTGCCGAAGAGGCCTTCGTGGGGGTCGTTGTAGTAGGTAATGGCGGCTTCACCACCTTCCACATTGCCTTCCAATCCATGCACCGCCAGGTTCATTTTGGCCAGGCGCGTAGTAACCCGGTTTTTCTCGTGGCCGTAGAAAGTCAGCTCGTGCGGGTCTTGCGCGTGTCGCTCCATAAAGTGGGCGCTTTGTACAAACATGCCGCCAGAACCACACGCCGGGTCAAAGATTTTGCCGTGATCCGGCTCCAGCACATTCACAATCAACTGTACTAACGAGACCGGGGTAAAGAATTCACCACCATCGTGCGCCCCCTGATCGGCAAACTGGGTGAGGAAGTATTCGTAAATACGACCAAAAATATCCCCCGTAGCCTTCTTTAATTCTTCCGGATTGAGCGTACGTAGCAGCATGCCCAACACGTCGTTGGGAATATTGTTGTATTCCTGCTTGGGTAGCTGATTGCGCAGGTTGGTGTAATCAGCCTCAATAGATTCCATGGCATGGATAATCGCTTCCGCGCGGTTATCGGCATCAGTCAGGGCAATCAGGTAGTCGAACTGCGCTTCCGGCTTGAGGTAGATAGCGCTCTTTTTAGAGAAGTCTTCTTTGGTAAGCTCGCGGGTTTTACCACCGCGACTGGGCAGAGTTGCGACAATCTCGTCCTTAACTGATAGATAGCGACTGTAGGCATGGCGCAGAAAGATCAGCCCCATCACCGGCAAGAAGTACTCATTGCTAGCCAGCTCGGAGTTGGCGCGTAAGGTATCAGCCGATTTCCACAGGCGTTTTTCAATCGCTTCGATATTTTCCAGTTGTGCCATGGGGCCGGATTCCTAGTTATCTTCTGATTTATTCGGTTCACTGACACTGGCGCGGTTGTGCTGGGCGACAATATATTGCTCCAGCTCACTTTGCTTGAATCGCCAGGAGTTACCCACCTTGAAGCCTGGTAGTTGGCCACTTGCAGCCAGCCGGTATATGGTCCGCTCGTTAACCTTGAGGTAGTCAGCCACGTCCTTGATGGTCAGTATGGGGTCACTCATGACGAGAAATCTCACCAGTGTCGAAAAAGTACAGGACTGTCAATTTAAAGGATCTGGGAGGGATATCAAGCAAGACGGGTATTCAGGCATTTTGATTGCCAAACAGTCGCTGGAAATCGGCGCTGAAATTGGCGGGCAGGTCTTTAAAGTATTTCCAGTACTCAACCAGGCCATTGATGGTTTTCATGTCCGTATGGCCGCTGTCCAGCATGATTTTGAGCAGTTCTAACGTCGGCATGACCTGCGCATCGAATGCCTCAGCCAATTCGGTCATATCCTGGTCATCCGTCACCACCGGAACACCTAGTTCTAGCGCATAGGAGATATACCATGCATCAACTTTGGACGGACCCGGCAATTCTGTTTGCACATAATCCCAGACGTATTCAAACGTTTGTTGGATGGATTTTTTCTGCTTTCTTCCAACATTAGGGAAGTGTTTGCGATTCTCGGAGAATTCTTGCTCGTCCACCCAGGGAAATTTGCTTTGAAGCTTTGTACTTGCAAGCTCTTCGTTCAGCTCAGGCAGGATATACAGGCTGTACTCGTTATCACCAAAGGGCACGAACAGTAAGGGACGTATGGTTTTGGCCAACCTTAGGTAGGCATTGGTATCAACGAGGATTTTCGATTGCGACATCAGGTCAACTCTGTGTGGATACTCCGTGCATCAAGTAGTGGCATATCCAGCACAGTTTGAACGAAACCCGGCCCCTTACCGTGCTCCTTTAGGTATTTTCTAAGCAGGTCGAAAAATGGGGTTTCGAATGCGTCCTCTGCCTTCTCAATGTAGCTTCGGGCACTTGGCTTGCCATGATCGTCAAGCGCTGTACCTCCGAATAACGCAACACTGAGGTTTTTATATCTTTTATTGAAGTTAGTTACAGCGCCTGGGAAAGCGGATTTACTCAGCTGTATCTCTGGCCGGCCAGTTGCTTTGGCATATTTTTTCACCTGACCAATCACCGTATAAGGCGATATCATCAATTGGTCAGCCAAGCTAATAACATGTGCAATTTTAGCAGCAGAAGACGGCTTCGCTTTGATTGAAGCATATGCCTGCTCAGCTAACTCATGAGGGTATAGTAGGCTCGCAGCAAATGCATCAGCAAAATCTTCAGCCTCGTCTCCTTCAAGGCTTGGTGACAAGCAATGCCCCAGCTCATGAGCCATCCAAAACTTAAAATCGTGGATATTGGTATCGAGATTTAGATACACCCATGTGGTTTGGGAATCTGGTAGGTATATGTGCACCGCATTTTCATGTACTTTTTTTGCGCCCCACATTACGGGCACTACAACGGCCTGTAGCTCACTGAATCGACGGATCAGGTGTGTGAAGTCCACACACTCTACCGGGCCAAGATTAATATCTTCTCTAACCTTCGCTGTTACAGCGCGGAGGTAGTCATAATCACAGTTCGGCGACTTAAGTACCGGCGGCATTTCAAAGGTGTCAAACGGCAGGTAAGGTACGAGGTGACGCAAGAAACGCCCGATTTCCTGGGCTTTTTCGATATGATGATCTTTTGTTTTTGTGCCACGCATTTTTCGAAATGCCACTTTCGGCGCGGCCGGGTCGTCTCTTATGACTAACTCATCGAAAGACAAGTTCAGCAGCTTGCCCAACTGAAGAAGTTTATTCGGACGGGGAAAAGATTTTGCGTTTAGCCATTGAGAAACGGCTTCTTTAGACACACCTAAAGCATCGGCAACGGCAGTTTGGCTAAGCCCCGCCTTTTCGATCGCCTGTTGAGCTTTATTAAGATTCAGTCTTTTTTGCATGCGCAAAGTATATGCTGAGGTCAAGTTTTGTCAAGTTTGTTACGTGTAGATAGAACAACCGCCTGACCGATTGCCTCTACCAGTTAATCCTAGCTCCTATATCCACAGAATCGAACGCGCACCGGCTTAAAAGCAAAAAGCCGAGCGTCTTGCCCGGCTTTTTGTTGAGAACAACTCTCATCGGTGACAACTTATGCGCAAAACGGTGACACTTTATGGGCTAAAAATGTCACCTTATGGGTGAACCTACAATCAAACCGCCACGTCTGCCATATTGCCGTAGGCTTCCAGCCAGGCCCGGCGGTCTGAGGCCCGCTTCTTGCCCAGCAGCATATCCATACGCTCGTCGGTGTCATCACCGTCTTCCAGGGTCAGCATCACCAGGCGGCGGGTATCCGGGGCCATGGTGGTTTCCCGCAACTGAAGCGGGTTCATCTCACCCAGGCCCTTGAAGCGGGTTACCTGAAGCTTGCCCCGGCGCTTCTCGGCTTCCAGCCGGTCAATAATGCCCTGTTTCTCGTGCTCATCCAGGGCGTAGAAGGTTTCCTTGCCCAGATCCACCCGGTACAGCGGCGGCATGGCGACAAACACATGGCCGGCGGAGACCAGCGGCCGGAAGTGCTTCACGAACAGCGCACACAGCAGGGTGGCAATGTGCAGGCCGTCGGAGTCGGCATCGGCCAGGATGCACACCTTGTTGTAGCGCAGGCCGGTCAGGTCGTCAGAACCGGGGTCTACCCCGATGGCAACGGCAATGTCGTGGACCTCCTGGGACGCGAGGATTTCACCGGAATCTACCTCCCAGGTATTCAGGATCTTGCCCCGCAGCGGCATGACCGCCTGGAATTCCCTGTCCCGGGCCTGCTTGGCAGAACCGCCAGCCGAGTCCCCTTCCACCAGGAACAGCTCCGAGCGATTGGTGTCCGAGCCGGAACAGTCGGCCAGTTTGCCGGGCAGAGCCGGGCCGGAGGTGACTTTCTTGCGGGCTACTTTCTTGCTGGCCCGCAGACGGCGCTGGGCATTGCTGATAAACAGCTCGGCCAGTACCTCGGCGATGTCGGTATGCTGGTTCAGCCACAGGCTGAAAGCATCCTTGACCACGCCAGATACGAACGCCGCGGCTTCGCGGGACGACAAACGCTCCTTGGTCTGGCCGGAGAACTGGGGTTCCTGCATCTTGAACGAGAGCACATAGGCCACCCGCTCCCAGATATCTTCCGGTGACAGCTTAACGCCCCGGGGCAGCAAGCTGCGGAACTCGCAGAATTCCCGCATGGCTTCGAGCAGGCCGGTACGCAGGCCGTTTACGTGGGTGCCGCCCTGGGCGGTGGGAATCAGGTTCACGTAGCTTTCCATCACCGCGTCGCCGCCTTCCGGCAACCACTGGATGGCCCAGTCTACGGCTTCTTTGTTACCGGAGAAGCTGCCAGTAAACGGTTCCAGCGGGACCGCTTCGATATCCGCCAGGGCCGTGCGCAGATAATCCCGCAGGCCGTCCTCGTAGAACCACTCGTCTTTTTCGCCGGTCTTTTCCTGCAGGAAGGTCACCCGAAGGCCCGGGCACAGTACGGCCTTGGCGCGCAGGTTATGGCGCAGGCGGCTGACCGAGAAATTGGGGCTGTCGAAGTATTTCGGATCCGGCGTGAACTTCAGGCGGGTACCGGTGTTGCGCTTGCCAACGGTGTCGACCACTTCCAGCTCGGAAGCCTTATCGCCGTTGGCGAAGGTCATCCGGTGCAACTGGCCGTCACGCTTGATCAGCACTTCCAGGTGGGTAGACAGGGCATTCACAACCGAGACACCCACACCGTGCAAACCACCGGAGAAGTTGTAGTTACCTTCAGAGAACTTGCCGCCGGCGTGCAGGCGGGTCAGGATCAGTTCGACCCCGGGCACGCCCTGTTCTTTGTGAATATCGACGGGCATCCCCCGGCCGTCGTCTTCCACGCTCAGGGAATTGTCACTGTGAAGCACTACGTCGATTCTGCGGGCGTGGCCGGCCAGTGCCTCATCCACACTGTTGTCGATCACTTCCTGAGCCAGGTGGTTGGGCCTTGAGGTGTCGGTGTACATGCCCGGGCGCTTGCGCACCGGGTCCAGGCCACTGAGGACTTCAATAGCGTCGGCGTTATATTGTTGCTGGCTCATAGGGACGGCATGACTCCGCAATTGGTCGTGAAAGCTGAGCCATAGCTTAGGGATTCACGCTGAAAGATCAACGGTTGTTTTGTGCCGGTGCCGGACCGCGTCACTTTCCAGCGGTTTTGACGATGGGCTGAGGCGTAAGGCCAGACACTTCCAGCCTTTGCCAGTGGTCGCCCTTCACCGCCAGCACCACACAAGGTGAGGTAATCACCTGCGCCACCATCATATCCGGTGCCGGTGAATTCACCTGCATGGCCAGTTTCAGTACTGGCTCCTGCCACTGGACATCCTGCAGGCCGACACTGTAGCCGGCCGTAGGTTTCTGCCCCAGAGTCACGATAATGAGCTGCTCTGACGCCAGGTCCACCTGCCGGATTACGCCAGTGGCCATATTCTGGCCACTGACACCCAACAGGTTCTCCAGCGCTTCCGGCGAGCTGACCGGCGCCACACCGGGACCAGTCAGGCCACAATGGGCCGACTGGGTAACCTGCCGCACCTGCGGCGCAGGCTGGGCTTCCCTGGGGGCATTGGCACTGCAGGCCGCCAGCAGCGTGGCAGCGAGTACTGCGGTTGCAGGTTTAAGGGGAAATCGGTTCATTGCGTCATCCTGGTTCGATTGTCGGCCGGGCCGGTTTGTGTCTTGGGAGTCCTCAGCTGATACCCCTGAAAGCCGGGCCGGGGCAGTATATCCGGTGAAGCCGCAGAAATCGTGGGCCGGGAAAAACCGGTAGTCAGGCGGATATCGGAGAGGCTTTGGCCTTCCTCGATGGTGATCACCTCCCGCAAGCCGGTAATCGGATACTCGGCGCAGGCCTCGCCCGGCTGGCAAATGATTCCGTCACCATCCAGGTCACTGCCGGCTACAAGATAGTAGTCTCCCGGGCGCACCTCGCGAAGCTGCTGCGGCTCTTCGCCATCGTCGTTCTCGAAACGGAACGAATAGACGCCGTTTTCCGCATCCAGGGTCACCTGGGATTCGGCCATATACAGGTTATCTTCATTGGGCTCGGTGTTAACCAGCAGCACAAAGTGCCGGCCGGCGTTTCGGGCCTGTTCGTCGCTGACCAGCTGGCCGGCCTGTCACCCAGCGACAGGTTGGAAACATTACCATCGCCGAAAACGCTGAGCTCAACCGATACGCTCTGCTCGCCCTCGTTGCTGAGTGACACCAGGGCCGGCGATGCCGAAAGAATGGTATCCGCAAAGGCACCGACGAACCGGAGCCTCCGCCACCACAGCCGGCCAACACCGCCATCCCTGACACCAGAACCATAGATCGACTTAGATATTGCACGGGGCATGTTTTCCGTTATCAACAGGTTTACCGGTTATACGGCCAATCTTCCGTGACCGACCCTTACAGGCATATTGCACCAGCCTGATCGTAAAAAAACCCGCGAGAGCAGAGCTTCGCGGGTTTTTTATGCTACTGCGCTTATAAAGCGTAGAAAAGCATGGGCACAAACGCCACCAGTAACAGCGTGGGTACCATTACCGCCAGCGGCAACAGCAGGCGCTGATAGCGATGCCAAAAGGAACCGGTGCGCTCGGCAGCCAGCACTTCGGTTTCGCCTACCACTTGCCGGGTCAGCAGGTGATTGAGGGCCACCGGCGGGCTCAGATAACCCAGCTCGAACGCCACCAGGCACACAATCCAGAAGTGCAGCGGGTCGATACCAATCTGGATAGCCGGCTGGGCGATGGTAGCCGATACCAGGATAACGGCACCGAACGGGTCCATCACCATGCCGATCACGGTCAGCATCAGCACGATCACCATCATGGCCAACCAGGGGCTGGTCAGGCTTTCGGGGAACAGAGCGTGTACGATATCGGAACGCTCCAGAATACCACCCAGGCAGATCGAGAAACCGATCAGGGCCAGCAAGGCGCCGATATGTACGGCCGAATCACTGGCAGCAGAGCTGCTGCGATCGAAGAACGCCTGGGTTCTGGACTGGCCGGTTTCCTGGCCTGCCTTGCCGGCATCCAGCATCACGACAGCCAGCATCACCAGCGGCAGAATCAGTGGCGCACTGTATTCATTGAACTGAAGCCCGAGTACAACCCAGATGACCAGGATTACGGCGGCTGCGGTCAGGGCATAGGGAATCAGGGGGCCAAGCTCACGCACGGCTGCACGAAAGGCACCCGGGGCCGGCCGCGGTTTCCAGTTACCTTCGGTCTTGCAGACGATGAAGGAGAACAGGGAAGCCGACATAATGAACACCCAGAAGCCCCAACCATACATCTCGGTGGTGGTGACTTCCTTGTTCAGTGCCGCGACCACCACGATCAGCAAGCAAGGATTCAGCACCACACCCAGGCTGCCGGACATCGCCGTGGTCGCCAGCGACAGCTGCCGGCCTGCACCGGCGCGACGCAGCTCGTCGTACACCACCCCGCCAACGGCAAGGATGAAGATACCGGAGGCGCCGGTGAAGGCCGTCGGGAAAGCGGTGGCGAAGATAATCACCGAGGCCAGCATGGGTGCAGGCAGGTTGAACGGCTTGAGCACATTCAGCAACAGCTCCGGCACCCGGGTCTGCTTGAGCATCATGCCCACCAGCACATACAGGCCGATGTTGATGAACATGGACGACAGGTTCGACATCATGCCGAAGTAAATCGCCAGGCCTGAGCTGTAGCCGTCTACAAAGAAGAAGTAGCTCATGGCGATCAGGCCCATGGTGCAGTACAGCGGCACCACCAGCCCCGACGACATGGCAAGGGAGCCGGCTTTCATGCGCTCCGGCACGAACAGGAACCGGATGGCATTGATCACCATGAACAGCCCGAACACCAGCGACCAGGCATATTGCAGGATTATGGTGTCACCGGACCCCGGGGATGCCTGCAGTCGCCCGACATAGGCACTGAGGGACAGCAGCATCAGCCCGTTCACCACAAACTGGGAACCCTGGCTCAGGCGCCATTCCGCCCGGTTTCTCGGCAAGCGCAAGGCAATGTGGTCCGCATCCAGCGCCGAGATGGCCGCGGCCATGGCAAACATGCCAATGAACAGGAACTTGGTCAGGTCGATGTTCTTGAGCAGAAAGTCCGCCAGCCCCTGTTCGATATCCTTGAACACACCCAACGCCCAGGTGGCATGCTTCTGGTTTTCGGCGAACTGCAGGTGACGCTGCTCACACAGGGCCAGGTTGCTTTGCAGGGACTTGCGGATAGCTTCCGGGTCAGGCGGAGAGCTGAACAGATCGTCCGGGTCCGGCTTGTAGGCGGCTACCCGGCGTTCCACTTCCGTGTCGATATCAACAAACAGGTTACAGGTAGGCTCGGTTGCATCCGGGTTGAGCAGGTAATAATTGGGCCATACCTGCTCGCCTACCCACAGAAGCCTGGAATGGAGCGAGTTGCCCATTCCCAGCGCCAGGGTCGCCAGAAGTAACAGCAGCAGGATTACCCCGTGCAGCCTGTGCACGGGGTAGAGCGTCCTTGCGCCGGTAGCGGTCATCGCTCGCCAGTTCATCGTCAGTGTCTCCGATTATTCCCGGTTAGCCGCGGTGCACTCGGAAGCACCCGGGTTGCTGGCACAACGGATCTTGCTCAGCAGGCTCATCATTTTCGGGTGATAGACACTCGGTGCGTTGTTCACACCGTCACGCATCTCCAGGCGGTTCTCGCGGAACATTTCCTGGTAGCCGGTGATGTCTTTCTCGGGAATACGAATCCACTGCTCGTCCGGAATACCCTCTTCCTGGCCCTGGATCAGGTTCATGGCCTGCGGGTACATACCCCAGGCAACATCACGGGCTTTCTGGGCGGTGTCGTCGTCCAGCACTTCGTCACGGGCAACAATCTGGATGGTCAGCTGGGCCAGCGGGTAATCCACAATGCCGCCCTTGTCGCCAATCCCCTTGTACAGCTCCAGCGCCTCGTAGGCGAAGGCCGGGGCATAGGCTGCATCAACCGAGCCGTTGTTAAACTTGCCGGCAAAGTTGGTGATATCGGAGGGCACCACGGTGGCCTTCACGTAGTTCACCATGTGGATGGCGTCTTTCTGGTAGTCCAGGGTCGCCATGCGCTTACCGGCCAGTTCACCGGCGGTGTCGATGCTGCGGTCGTTCACGAACAGGTAACCGGCACCGGCCGGCACAATACCCAGAACTTCATAGCCGCCGTCTTTCATCAGCGGCGCCGCCTTGGCCTGGGCCAGGGTGGCCAGCAGGGTTTTCAGGTCGTCGTAGGTGGGGATGGCACCCACGGCACTGATGCTACCGGTGAACTTGTTGAACGGACGGATACGGATATCGGTAGCCGCTACCGCATCACACTGGCCGGCATTGAAGTCGCCTACGGCCACGCCTTCATCGGTGTAAGGCTTGAGCTCGAAGTCCACACCGTGGGCTTTCATTTCCAGAGCGTAGTCTTTTACCAGGTTATACACATCGCCATTGGCGCCGATGACATCGAACACGCACATGGAAACGGTCTGGGCTGAAGCCAGCGGTGCGGCCACAGCAAGGGACAAAGCGGCAAGGGATTTGCGGATCATGACGACCTCCGGGTCATTCTTGTGTTTGTGGATAAGGCTTTCGTGCCGGACGGCGCTGCTACAGCAGGCCGTCCAGGTCCATGGTTTCAACGTTTTCGGTGCTGCGTTCCGGGCTCATCTTGCCGAAGTAGCTCTTCGGCGTGCGGTGCCCGTAATTGGCGGTCCAGTGCTTGTCAGACGAGAAGGTCACAACGCCCCGGGCCACCTCATCAACCAGTCGGTACTCGTCCCACACCTCGATACGACCGTCCGCCTCTGCGAAGCTGGCGATGGCATCGGCCAGTACCTGCGGGCGACCGAAGGTCTCAGCCGCTACAGCCTGCAAGGCGTGGGAAGCGCGCATACCGGTTTGCACACCCAGCTCGGCGCTGTTCTCCAGCACCTGCCAGGGGTCGGGGGCGAGTTCCGGACGGGTATCCGGCAGCAGCAGCCACACCAGTGCACGAACGGCATTGGGCAGGCCGCCCCACTTTTCGTTGTCTACACACTGGGCTGCCCGCTCGGCCTGGGGCGCAATGTTGCGGGGCACGCCAGCCATGGCACCGGAGTTGGAATCGTTCACGATCGCCTGCATACCGGTCAGCAAGCCAAGCAGGAAGGTCAGCTCGTCCTGTTCGCTGAACAGGAACGGACATTCCAGGGGTTCTGCCGAAGGATCAAAATCGTAGGCCGCCATCGCACGCTGGAAAGCCTGGTAACGGCGCTTCGCGGTCTGGGCGTGCAGTCGCTTGGCCTTTTCACGGGCATCCTTGGCGGCAGGAACGTCACCGCTGTAATCGGCCCGCAGGTAATCAAGCTCGGCTTCCCAGGTGCGGTATTCCATGCAGTTGGCTGCCAGCAGCATCAGCAGGGAACCGGTGGTATCCGGTGCAGAGGTTACCCGGGAGAATGAATACATGAGGGGGTCGACACCCTCGCCCAGGGCGCAGGCCATCTTCGGATCCGACATCTGCATCACGTAGGGTGTTGCTTCAGACTCCGAGTAATTGGAAAGCACCACGCCGGTGGTGGTGTAGATCGGGTTTGCAGAACAGCCGGCCAGCAACAGCACGGCCCCCGCGGTCGCTGTCTGGCGAAGGCGAGACGGGCAAGCACGCATGTAAGAAAACAGTGAGGAGATCATGGTTCGACGACCTTTCTTGCTTTGTTGTTGTGGGTGCAAGAATGCGGCGATTGCTGTCAGACAGAAATGGCTCGATTGCCGAAATGGATATGCCGATCAGGCCAATGGCCTGAATGGAAATCAAGAAAAGAGAAATTTATTGATATAAAACAATAGGTTTTGAATCAGCCAAAAATCAGGGGACACAGAAAATTTTTTAAGTATGTGAATGAATATTTTACAACTTCATAATAGCGAGCACCTGATCAGTCAACCCGTCGAGCGTTAATCCGCCCCGCTCCGGGCGATACCAGGTCACCGTCCAGCTCAGGGCCCCGGTCAGCATCCGGCGCACAATGAACGGTTCCGCATCGATACTGCCCTTCGTGCGCAGTTGCTCCAGCACCGATAGCCACAGGCCTTCATAGTGATCCCGCAGGGCCAGTACTTCCGCCTGCGACTCCTCAGACAAGCTCCGCCACTCATACACCAGCACCGCCATGGCCTCACCGGTCTGGCCGTTGATGGACTCCAGCTCGGCCCGCACCAGCGCCCGGAGCTTCTCCCGCAGGGTGCCCGCCTGCTCCATGGCCGCGTGCATCAAGGCGGTATTGAGGCGAATGGTCTCCACCATCACGGCTTTCAGGATTTCTTCCTTGGTTCGGAAGTGATGAAACAGGCTCCCAGACTGGATGCCCACCGCCGCCGCCAGGTCGCGCACTGTAGTGCGCTCATAGCCTTTGTCCCGGAACAGTCTTGCCGCTTCTTTTAGCAGACGCCCGCGGGCACTGGCGGGGTCGGAAACAAGCTGTTCGGCGATGAGGGACTGAAGAATCTCGTTCTGGTTCACAAAGGCCATCCGGTTGTCTTGCTGGGACTTTTTATTCTACCCGAGATTTGCCTGTTTACAAACCAAGCGCTTGCTTGGTATTGTCGATGACATCGTTGCACCAGTCCGCAATCGCCGGGCGCAAAGAACAAGGCAAACAACATGGCACAACCCGACAACCCTATCCGCATCGGCTGCTCCGCCGCTTTCTGGGGCGACACAGAAACCGCTGCCGCTCAGCTGGTACGCCAGGGCAACATTGATTACCTGGTGGCCGATTACCTGGCCGAGATCACCATGTCGATCATGGCCGGCCAGATGATGAAAGACCCGGCTCAGGGCTATGCCCGGGACTTCGTTGAAACTGTTATGGCTCCGCTGCTGGGCGAGATCAAGAAGCAAGGCATCCGGGTGCTGACCAACGCCGGCGGCGTGAACCCGGTCGCCTGCCGCGATGCCTTGCAGGCCCTGTGCGAGCAAGCGGGCGTGGACCTGAAAATCGCCGTAGTGCTGGGCGATGACCTTCTGATGAAGAAAAAGAAACTGGCCGATGCCGGCATCACCGAGATGACCACCGGCCAGCCCTTCCCCGGCATGATGGTGAGCCTGAACGCCTATCTGGGCGCGCCCGGCCTGGTGGCCGCGCTGGAACAGGGTGCAGACATCATTATTACCGGCCGGGTGGCGGACAGCGCCCTGGTGCTGGCGCCGCTGATGCATGAATTCGGCTGGAGCTGGAACGACTACGACAAGCTGGCTCAGGGCAGCCTGGCCGGGCACCTGCTGGAGTGCGGTGCCCAGTCTACCGGCGGCAACTTTACCGACTGGGACCAGGTGGCCGACGGCTACGCCAATATGGGCTTCCCGATTGCCGAGGTCAGCGCTTCCGGCGACTTTGTGATCACCAAGCCAGAAGGTACCGGTGGCCTGGTCAGCCTGGGCACCGTGAGCGAACAGCTGGTGTACGAGATTGATGACCCACGGGCCTATCTGTTGCCGGATGTTACCTGTGATTTCACTCAGGTGACTCTGGAGGAAACCGGCAAGGATCGGGTTCGGGTTATTGGTGCGAAGGGCCTGCCGCCCACCGACAGCTACAAGGTGTCCGGCACCTGGCCGGACGGCTTCAAGTGCACGGTCACCTTCCTGCTGGGTGGCATCGATGCCAAGGCGAAGGCGCAGACAGTGGCCGAAGCCATTCTGGCGAAGACATCGGCGATGTTTGCCGAGCGTGGCCTGCCGGGCTATTCCGAAACCAGCATTGAGCTTTTGGGCACAGAAACCACTTACGGTGCCCACGGCCGGGGCGACCAGTGCCGGGAAGTGGTAGTGAAGATTGCCACAGCCCACCCGAACAAGAAGGCGTTGGTGCTGTTCTCCAGGGAAATTGCCCAGGCGGCTACGGGTATGGCACCGGGGATCACCGGCATTGTTGGCGGCCGGCCGACGGTGTGGCCGAAGATTCGTTTGTATTCCTGCCTGGTGCCGAAGTCGGAAGTGGCGGTTTCGGTGGAGCTGGCTGGTGAGAAATCCGAAGTGGCTGTGGTTACCGAAGGTGGATTTGATCCGGGTTCGCTGGCTGCTGAGCCGGAGTCCCGGATGGAGGTTTCAACAGACACGACGGTGCCGCTGATCAAGCTGGCGTGGGCGCGGTCTGGCGATAAGGGTGATCACAGCAATATCGGGGTGATTGCGCGGGATCCGGAGTTTTTGCCGTTTATTGAGGCGGCGTTGACGGAGCAGGCGGTGGCGCAGTGGATGAGTCATACGCTGAATCCGGAGTCTGGCAAGGTGACGCGCTGGGCGATGCCGGGGTTGCATGCGTTCAATTTCTTGCTGGAGCACAGTCTGGGTGGCGGTGGTGTGGCTTCGCTTCGGATTGATCCGCAGGGTAAGGCTTTTGCGCAGCAGCTTCTGGAGTTTCCGGTGCCGGTGCCTGATGGGCTGATCTCCCAGTGAACTCATTTTATTCGCTTCGGTGCAAGCACCCCAGCGGGGGTTGGCCTTACAAAAAGCGCTCCTGCGGCACCCCTTCGGGGTCCGGCCCGCAATCACAGATTGCGGTCGCTCAGCTGTCGCATGAAGCTTCGCTTCATAAACGCTCGGCTGAGCCCCTGTGGCGCTTCTGCTCCGCCATCCATGGCTCCGCACATTTTTGTAGGGCTCTCCCCCAGCGGGGCGCTCCGACGTTTTACGTGGATTCAGCTTATTTTGATAAGGACTTTTTATGAGTTATCAGTCTGTTCTTCGGCCGGGGCTGTTTGAAGGCCAGGTGTTTATTGTGACCGGTGGTGGTTCTGGAATTGGCCGTTGTACCGCCCACGAACTGGCCGCCCTCGGTGCCCGGGTTGCTCTCGTTGGTCGTAAGCAGGAGAAGGTCGATTCGGTAAAAGCCGAGATTGAGGCCGACGGCGGCATTGCCAGCGCCCATGCTTGCGATATTCGCGAGGAGGAATCGGTCAAGGCGACGGTGAAGGCCGTTATCGAGACCCACGGTGGGCTGAACGGGGTGGTAAATAACGCCGGCGGGCAGTTTGCGTCTCCGCTGACGGGGATTAACCAGAAAGGTTGGGAAACGGTGGTGCGCACGAATCTGACCGGGGGTTTTCTGATGGCCCGGGAGGCCTATACCCAGGCGTTGAGCAAGACTGGTGGTTCGATCGTGAACATTGTGGCGGATATGTGGGGCGGTATGCCTGGCATGGGCCACTCGGGTGCGGCCAGGGCCGGGATGGTGAATTTTACCCAGACGGCGGCGGTTGAATGGGCGCCGTCCGGGGTTCGGGTGAATGCGGTGGCGCCGGGGTGGATTGCGTCCAGCGGGATGGATAATTACCCGGCTCATATGAAGTCGTGGATCAAGAGCCTGGCGGATGCGGTGCCGATCAAGCGGATGGGGACGGAGTCAGAGGTGAGTTCGGCGATCTGTTTTCTGCTTAGCCCGGGCGCGGCGTTTATCAGTGGTGACTGCCTGCGGATTGACGGGGCGGCTTCTCAGGGCGGGCGTGTCTGGCCGATGCCGAAGGCGAAGAATAACGAGCCCTATAACGGTTTCCATCGGGCGGTAACGCCGAAAGTTTTGAGTGACGACTGAGGATTCCCCATGCAGGTACTGGAAACAACAATAACCCCCCAGTCTGACGAGTTCCGGGCTAATGTTGAGGCTATGGAAGCGCACATCACCACCTTCCGGGATGTGGAGCAGAAAGTACTGGATCTGGCGGAATCGGCCCGGGAGAAGTTCACCAAGCGCGGCAAGCTGCTGCCGAGGGATCGTATCAATCGGCTGCTGGATCGTGGCAGTGAGTTTCTGGAGCTGTGTTCACTGGCCGGTTACAAGATGCACGATGACAAAGACGGTTCCATGGCTGGCGGCGGTATTATTGCCGGCATAGGCAGAGTAGCCGGAGTACGCTGCCTGGTGGTCGCAAGCAACAGCGCCATCAAGGGCGGCACCATTACCCCCGCCGGTCTGGACAAGACCCTGCGCCTGCAGCAGATTGCCATGGAGAACAAGCTGCCGGTGGTGTCGCTGTCGGAATCTGGTGGCGCCAACCTGAACTACGCCACCGACATTTTCGTGCTGGGCGCCCGGGGCTTTGCCAACCAGGCCCGCATGTCGGCTGCCGGTATTCCGCAAGTAACGGTGGTTCACGGCAACGCCACCGCTGGTGGCGCCTATCAGCCGGGCCTGTCCGATTACGTGATCACCGTGCGCGAGCAGGCCAAGATGTTCCTGGCCGGCCCGCCACTGCTGAAAGCGGCCACCGGTGAAATCGCCACTGATGAAGAACTGGGCGGTGCAGAAATGCACGCCACCGTGGCCGGCACAGCTGAATACCTGGCTGAAGACGACGCCGACGGCATTCGCCAGGCCCGGGAGATTCTCGGCGCCCTGCCCTGGAATGAAAACCTGCCACTGCGCCAGGAACCTCAGTGGGACGAGCCGCTTTATCCAGCAGAAGAACTGCTGGGGGTGATTCCTTCCGACGCCAAAAAGCCCTACGACGTGCGCGAAATCCTCGCCCGCATCGCCGACGGTTCCCGGTTCCTGGATTTCAAGAACGACTACGACAGCCAGACCGTATGCGGCACCATCCGGATTCAGGGCCACAGTGTAGGCATCATCGGCAACAACGGCCCGATCACGGCCGCTGGCGCCACCAAGGCGGCGCAGTTCATCCAGTTGTGCGACCAGGCCGGCACGCCCATCCTGTTCCTGCACAACACCACCGGTTTCATGGTGGGCACCCACTCGGAGCAGAACGGCATCATCAAACACGGCTCCAAGATGCTGCAAGCTGTGGCCAACTGCCGGGTGCCGAAGATCGCCGTGGTGGTCGGCGGCTCCTACGGCGCCGGCAACTACGCCATGTGCGGCCGGGGCCTGGACCCGCGATTCATCTTCGCCTGGCCCAATAGCCGCACCGCCGTCATGGGCCCGGCCCAGGCCGGCAAGGTGATGCGTATTGTGGCCGAAGACAAACAACGCAAAAGCGGCATCGAACCCGACGAGAAAACCCTGACGTTCCTGGAACAGGCCACCGCCAAGAAACTCGAAGACGGCTCCACCGCCCTGTTCGGCACCGCACGGCTCTGGGATGACGGCCTGATCGACCCACGGGATACCCGGCGAGTTCTGGCCCTGGTTTTGTCTGTCTGCCGCGAGGCCGAGCAACGGCAGCTACGGCCCAACTCTTACGGCGTGGCTCGGTTTTAGGTTGGGAGTTGGGTGCCACTTGAGTTTTGGCTCGGGTGGTGCCCGCCTCGGGGATTCTTGTTTGGGGGGTAGAACCATGTGGGAAGGGCTGTCCAAAAACCGCTACGAGCACCCGCAAGCGGGTCCAGCCAGCAATCATAGATTGCTGTCGCTCCGCAGCACGCGAAGCTTCGCTTCTAAAGCGTTTGCTCCGCCCATGTGCGCTTCTCTTCGGCCATCCATGGCCTGCGAAGATTTTTGGACAGCTCATCCCACATGGTTCTACTCGACGTCACAGGAACGTCTTTTTCGAGATGGCTTATCAAACTCGACCAAGATGTATAACAGCCATGTATCAGCTGCACCGAACCCACAAATTGCTGGCAGGATTCACTTGAGTCTTGCATCAAAGCGGGTGTGGGGGCGGGCCTTCAGAAAATGTGCGGAGCCATGGATGGCGGAGCCCAAGCGTCACACGGACGTGCCGAAGGAGCGTTTTTCTGAAGGCCCGCCCCCACACCCGCGACCCCAAGCAACCAGACAAGCACCAAACAACAAATACCCGAGCTAACCATCTTTAGAAAGCAGGAGAGAACAACAATGAAATTCACAGCCGAACACGAAGCCCTGAGAAAAACCGTCAGAGACTTCGTTGAGAAAGAGATCAACCCGCATTGTGACGAATGGGAAGAAGCCGGCGAGTTTCCCATACATGAGGTATTCAAAAAACTTGGCAACCTGGGCCTGCTGGGCATCCAGAAGCCGGAAGAGTACGGCGGCATGGGCCTGGATTACAGCTACAACCTGGTCGCTGCAGAAGAACTCGGCATGGCCAAGTGCGGCGGCGTGCCGCTGGCGATCGGCGTGCAGACCGACATGTGCACCCCGGCCATTGCCCGCTTTGGCTCCGACGAGCTGAAACGGGACTTTCTGGCCCCGGCCATCGCCGGCGACATGGTGGGCTGTATCGGCGTCAGTGAAGTGGGCGCGGGTTCGGACGTGGCGGGCCTGAAGACCACCGCCAGGAAAGACGGCGATGACTACGTCATCAACGGCTCCAAGATGTGGATCACCAACTCCCCGAAAGCCGACTTCATCTGCCTGCTGGCCAACACCAGCGACGACAAGCCCCACAAGAACAAAACCCTGATCATCGTGCCCATGAACACCCCGGGTATTTCCTTCAGCCCGCACCTGAACAAACTGGGCATGCGCTCGTCTGAAACCGCCCAGGTGTTCTTTGACGACGTGCGCGTTCCCCAGCGCAATCGCATCGGCGCGGAAGGCACCGGTTTCATGTGCCAGATGATCCAGTTCCAGGAAGAACGCATGTGGGGTGCGGCGAATGTGATCAAGGCGCTGGAGAACTGCATCGACCAGACCATCGAATACTGCCGCGAGCGCAAGACCTTCGGCCAGCCGCTGTTAAACAACCAGTACATCCACTTCCGCCTGGCCGAACTGCAAACCGAAGTGGAAGCCCTGCGCGCCCTCACCTACCAGGCCTGCGAACTGCACATCGCCGGTAAAGACGTGACCAAACTGGCGTCCATGGCCAAGCTGAAGGCCGGCCGCCTGGGCCGTGAAGTCACCGACACCTGCCTGCAGTACTGGGGCGGCAACGGCTACATGTGGGAAAACCCCCTGGCCCGCGCCTACCGCGACGTGCGCCTGGTCTCCATCGGCGGCGGTGCCGACGAAATCATGCTCGGCATTATCTGTAAGCTGATGGGCACTTTGCCTGGTAAAAATCGCGACTGATTAACGAGTTTGGCGGAAGGCCATGAGGCGGGTTGCCCTTTCCGGGACACGCCTCATGGCCCCAAACAATTTTCGTGGAGTCCTTTTATGGAACAGCAATTACCACAGTGTGAAAACCTGATTCTTGAAAAGCAGGGCCCTACGCTGCTCATAACAATAAACAGACCCAACGTCCGCAACGCCATGAGCCTTCACATGGTCGCGGAACTGTCCACCGTGTTCAGCGAAGTCGAACACGACCAAACCATCCGCGCCGTCGTCATCCGCGGCGCCGGCGGCCACTTCTGCGCCGGCGGTGACATCAAAGACATGGCCGGTGCCCGGGGCCAGAAAGGCGAAGGCAAGGACGACCCGTTCTATAAACTCAACCGCGCCTTCGGCCAGATGATCCAGCAGGTCAACGAATCCTCCAAAGTCGTCATCGCCATCACCGAAGGCGCCGTGATGGGCGGCGGCTTCGGCCTGGCCTGCGTCTCCGACCTCGCCATCGCCGGCCCGACCGCGAAATTCGGCATGCCGGAAACCACCCTCGGCGTCATCCCGGCCCAGATCGCTCCATTCGTGGTCGAACGCATCGGCCTGACCCAGGCCCGCCGGCTGGCGCTGCTGGGTTTGAGAATAGACGCAGCGGAAGCCTGCACACTGGGCATTGTTCACCAGGTTGCGGAATCCGAAGAACAGCTGAACGACATGCTGAACCAAGCCCTGGAGCGGGTTCGCCTGTGTGCCCCGAATGCCACGGCGGAAACCAAGGCGCTGTTGCACCGGGTTGGCAATGAAAGCATGGCCGGTTTACTGGATGCTGCCGCCGGGAAGTTCGCCGCTGCAATCCGTGGCCCGGAAGGCACTGAGGGCACCATGGCGTTCATGCAAAAACGAGAGCCTAAGTGGGCTGAGAGCTAAAAAAACGACAACAAACACACACTGTTCACTAGCTGTTGAGCAGGCACGAACAAAGTCAGCGGAAGCGCCGCTGGCGGGGAGGGCCTCCGGAAAATCTCGGAGGCCATGGATGGCCGGAGCGAAGCGCCACAGGGATGTGCCGCAAGGAGCGTTTTTCCGGAGGCCCTCCCCGCCAGAGGTGCGCACGAGCACCCAAACACGCAGGCGCGTATCAAGGCAGGTGACATACAAATGCTAAAAAAACTACTCATCGCAAACCGAGGCGAAATCGCCGTCCGGGTCATCCGCACAGCCAAGGCGCTGGGCTACCGAACCGTTGCCGTCTACTCCGAAGCCGACGCCAACGCCCTGCACGTTGAACAGGCCGACGAAGCCGTCTGCATCGGCCCGGCCCAAGTCGCCGCCTCCTACCTGAACGCCGAAGCCATCCTCGATGCCGCCGCCAAAACCGGCGCCGACTGCATCCACCCCGGCTATGGCTTCCTCTCCGAAAATGCAGGCTTCGCCAAAGCCATCAAACAAGCCGGCCTCACCTTCGTCGGCCCGCCCGAAAACGCCATCGAACTCATGGGCAGCAAACGCCGCTCCAAAATCGCCATGCAGGAAGCCGGCGTACCGGTCGTCCCCGGTTACGAAGGCAACAACGCAACCGACGACGAACTCATCGCCGCCGCCAAGGACATCGGCTACCCCCTCATGCTCAAAGCCTCCGCCGGCGGCGGTGGCCGGGGCATGCGCCTGGTCGAGAGCGAAAGCGAGCTGGCCGACAACATCAAGCGGGCCCGCTCCGAAGCCAAACAGGCCTTCGGTGACGACGAACTGATCATCGAAAAAGCCGTCATCGAACCCCGGCACGTGGAAATCCAGGTCTTCGCTGACCGCCACGGCAATGCCGTGTACCTGGGCGAACGGGACTGCTCCGTGCAGCGCCGGCACCAGAAAGTCGTGGAAGAAGCGCCCTCACCTATTGTCACCCCGGAACTGCGCAAGGCCATGGGCGAAGCGGCCGTCAAAGCGGCCCTGGCCTGCGGTTACGAAGGCGCGGGTACCGTGGAGTTCCTTGTCGACAAAGACCGCAACTTCTACTTCCTGGAAATGAACACCCGCCTGCAGGTAGAACACCCAGTCACCGAACTGATTACCGGGCAGGATCTGGTGGCCTGGCAGCTGATGGTGGCCGAAGGCCGGCCACTGCCGCTGGCCCAGAATGAAATCGAGCTCAACGGCCACGCCATCGAGGTGCGCCTTTACGCCGAAGACCCGGCCAGTGGTTTCACCCCGCAAACCGGCACCCTGCACGAGTTCACTCCGGCCGTAAGCGAAGGCTTACGGTTCGACACCGGCGTGCGCTCCGGTGACGTGGTCAGCCCCCACTACGACCCCATGCTGGCGAAAGTCATCGCCTGGGGCCAGAACCGCGACGAAGCCCGCCGCCGCCTGATCCGGGCGCTTGAAGACACCACCGTGTTCGGCGTAACCACCAACCGCCACTTCCTCAGCCGCATCATCGCCGACGACACCTTCGGTGCCGGAGAAGCCACCACGGCGTTCCTGCAGCAGGCGTTCAAAGATGACCCATCGCTGGCACCGCAAGCACTGAGCATCCGCGAACTGGCCCTCAGCGCCTGCGCCCTGAGTCTCAACAGCGCCGGGCAGGAAGGCTGGAGCAACGCACCGGCCACAGTAATTCCCATGAAGCTGGAAATACAGGAAGACACCGTGGAATTGCTGGTGCGTCACAGTGGCCACAAACTGCTGGTCTCCCATGGCGATGACCACTATGAACTGCTGATCCAGAGCCACGAACAAGGCCAGCTGTGCATTATCGACAATGGTATTCGTCAGCGGTGCCAATACTCCCGGGCCGGTGATTCCCTATATTTGCAGGCACTCGGCCGGTCGTGGTCGGTAACCGACATCACCCACCAGCCTGCCACAGGTGCCCAGGGCGCCGGCAGTGGCCGTATCCAGGCCAGTATGGACGGGGCGATTATCGATGTGCTGGTTGCCGCCGGCGACACCGTACAACAAGGCCAGACGCTGGTGATCCTGGAAGCCATGAAAATGGAACATCCGGTGAAAGCCGACAGGGATGGCACCGTTGCCGCGGTGCACACCAGCAGCGGAGACCAGGTACGGCGCAGCCAGTTACTGGTAGAGCTGGCCGCCAACGAAACCGAAGAACAAACACAATAACAGGCGCAGGGCAGCACCCCTGCCCTGTCAGCAACGGAACGGACGCACCATGAGCCAAGACATCGTAACCGCCAGAGACCTGATGCGCAGCCTGCCGGGCGTATTGCGCCGGTTCCCATTCATCGCCAAGGGGCTTTATTACTACGCCGTTAAAGATGACAAAAAGGAACTGACACTGGGCAAGCTGGTGGAGCGCAATGCCAGAAAATACCCGAACCGGCCCGCCATACTGTGCGACGACCAGACCATCACCTGGCAGGAATTCAATGCCTGGAGCAACCGGATCGCCCACTATCTGAAAGATCAGGGTCTGGTCAAAGGCGACGCCATTGCCGTACTGCTCGACAACCGCCCGGAGCTGCTGGCCCTGGTGGCCGGCGCCGGCAAAGTAGGCGTGGCCTGTGCCATGCTCAACACCTCCCAGAAAGGCAAGGTGCTGACCCACAGCATCAACCTGATTGAACCGAAAATGCTGGTGGTCGGGGACGAACTGCTGGAGCACGCCGAAGGCATTCGCAAAGAAATCGATCTTAAACACAGCACCCCGTTCCTTTACCTGGCCGACACCAACACCCTGAACATCTACGGCGACGCGCCGGAGGGCTACGTCAACCTGGCACAGGAAGTCAGCCGTTGCCCCTCGGCCCGGCCAACCCTGAGTAACCCGGTGGTAATGGGCGACACCGTGGTGTACCTGTACACCTCCGGCACCACCGGCCTGCCCAAGGCAGCCCCGGGTTCACACCGCAAATTCATCCGCGCCTACGGCGGCTTCGGCATGCTGTCCCTGGCCATGGAACCGGAAGACGTTCTCTACTGCACCCTGCCCCTTTACCACGGCACTGCGCTGCTGGTCTGTTGGGGCTCGGTACTGGCCGGCGGCTCGGCCATCGCCCTGCGCCGGAAATTCTCCGCCAGCGCCTTCTGGGACGATGTCCGCCGCTACAAAGCCACCACCTTCGGCTACGTGGGCGAACTCTGCCGCTACCTGCTGAACCAGCCCCCCAGCGACCAGGACCGGAACCACAGCCTGACCAAGATGATCGGCAACGGTCTGCGCCCCTCTATCTGGAAAGAATTCAAGGACCGCTTCGGCATTGAAACCGTGGCAGAGCTGTACGCTTCCTCAGAAGGCAACATCGGCTTCAGCAACTTCTTCAACATGGACAACACCGTCGGCTTCTCCACCGCACCCTACAAACTGGTGAAGTACCACGAAGGCACCCGGGACCCGATCCGCACCGAAAAAGGCCGGCTGGAAGAAGTGGAAAAAGGCGAACCGGGCTTACTGATTGGCGAAATCACCAAGAAATGGGCGTTCGAAGGTTACACCCAGAAAGAAGCCACCGAAAAATCTATCCTGCGGGACGCCTTCAAAAACGGCGACGCCTGGTTCAACACCGGCGACGTGCTGAAAGAAATCGGCTACCGACACCTGCAGTTCGTCGATCGCATGGGCGACACCTTCCGCTGGAAGGGCGAAAACGTCTCCACCACCGAAGTGGAAAACATCATCGACGGCTCCGGCATGGTGCAGGAAGCCATCGTGTACGGCGTGGAAATCCCGAACACCAACGGCAAGGCCGGCATGGTGACCCTGGTGCCCCAGAATCCGGAGGCAGATTTTGATGTGGACAGGCTGTTCGCTTACCTGAGCGACAACCTGCCGGCCTACGCCGTTCCGGTGTTTGTGCGGGTAACCCACGCCATCGAGAAAACGGGGACCTTCAAGTACCGGAAGGTGGACATCCAGAAGCTCGGCTATTCCCTGGACCGGCCCCACGAGGAAGTCTATGCCTGGCTTCCCGGTACGTCCGGTTATACCCGACTGACGCCCGAGTTGGTTTCTGACATCGACTCTGGTGGGGTTCGGTTTTAGCCCTGAGTTGGGGCCTGTTTTCGGCCCTAGCCTGTTGGTTTTGGGGGGCGCGCCTGTGGGGCATGCCTCCCAAAAACCGCTCCTTGCGGCACGTCCCTGTGGCGCTTCTGCTCCGCCATCCATGGCTCCGCAAATTTTTGGGAGGCATGCCCCACAGACGCCAATCCAACTTCGCAGTAATAGTCAAAAAACTCACCTTTGCGGCAATCAGCTTACTGACTATTACTCGTAGGCTGAAAGTCCGGGTTGGGGCGCGCTTCCAAAAAATTTCGGAGGCCATGGATGGCCGGAGAGAAGCGCACAGGGACGTGCTTGTAGCGGTTTTTTGGAAGCGCGCCCCAACCCGGGCACACCCCCGAAACAAACAGGCCAGGAGCCCAAGTTAAGCACCCACTCAAGCCCCGACACGAAGGACGACCTTGCCGGTAGCCCGACGACCTGTCAGGGCGCCCAAAGCTTCCGCGTATTGCTCGAAATCGAACACCTCGCTGACCTTCGGGTCGATTTTGCCCTCAGAGTACATCTGCAGCAGCTCCATCATGTTCTGTGCACTCACCTCCGGCTCGTTGCGGGTAAAGGCACCCCAGAACACACCAACCACCGAGCAACCCTTCAGCAACGTCAGGTTGGCCGGCACTTTCGGGATATCACCGGCGGCGAAGCCGATGATCAGGTGGCGGCCGTTCCAGGCCATGGTGCGCAGGGCCTGTTCGGTGAAGTCGCCGCCGACCGGGTCGTAGATCACGTCCACACCTTTGCCCTTGGTGAGCTTCTTCACCGCATCTTTCAGGGGCTCGTCGGTGTAGTTGATCAGCTCGTCGGCACCGGCATCCTTGGCGATGCGAAGCTTCTCGGAGCTGCTGGCCGCCGCAATCACTTTCGCACCCATGGCCTTGCCCAGTTCCACCGCTGCCAGGCCAACGCCACCGCTGGCGCCGAGCACCAGAAGGGTTTCGCCGGGCTGGAGGTTTGCGCGCTGTTTCAGTGCATAGTAGGAGGTGCCGTACACCATCATAAAACCGGCGGCTTTTTCATCCGGCATGTTGTCCGGTATCGGCAGCAGGTTGGATTCCGGGGCGACGACTTCCTCGGCAAAGGCACCGAAGCCGGTCAGGGCCGCTACCCGGTCGCCGGGCTTGAAGCGGGTGACTTTCTCCCCTACTTCGATTACTTCCCCGGCCAGCTCACCGCCCGGAGAAAACGGCATGGGGGGCTGCAGCTGGTACTTGCCTTCGATGATCAGGGTATCGGGAAAGTTCAGGCCGGCGGCTTTTACGCGGATTTTTACGCCCCGGTCGCCCATTTTCGGGCTGGGTACGTCTTCGATGACCAGTGTTTCAGCGGGGCCGTACTCTTTGCACAGAATGGCTTTCATGATCTCTCCTGATGGCGCCGCCGCACACAGGGGGCACCGTTGTTGTTCGGTATTTTATTGAAGGAGATCAAGCTAAACAGAGTTCCGGTATGAAGCAAATAAAGTTAGCTTATCGGACTTTATTAGCCAAGCTAATAACATCGCGTAAACCCTCCCACTTCAAGCACCTTGCGCTATCAACTGGATGAATCGCAGGCCATTTTCAGCTATGCTTCGCGCTCCCGTTCTGAATGCGTTTTTCGTCCACTTTCAGCCCCAGAGCCGGCCATGTTCGACATCATCTACACCCTTGAAATGATCGGCATTGTGGCGTTTGCCATTTCCGGCATGATTGTCGCGCGCTCGAAAAACATGGATCCGGTGGGGGTCTTTGCCATCGGCTTCATTACCGCACTGGGCGGCGGAACCCTGCGGGATCTGATCATGGACAACCATCCGCTTTACTGGATCAAGCACGAAGAGCAGCCGATCCTGATCCTGGCCATGGCTATTGTGTTCAGCTACTGGAGCCGGGCCCACAGCCTGAAAGAGTCCCGCATTGTGTTTCCGGATGCCATCGGGCTGGGTATTTTCTCCATCCTCGGCGCCCAGCTGGCGCTGGACCTTGGGCATTCGTGGTTTATTGCGTCCATGTTGGGGGTGATGACCGGGTGCTTTGGCGGCGCGCTTCGCGACACCCTGTGCAACGAAGTGCCGTTTATCTTCCGCAAAGACCAGATCTACGCCTCCATCGCGTTTGCCGGCTGCTGGCTCTATTTCGTCTGCCAGTGGTTCCTGGAAAGCGAGTCGCTCGCCCTGACCATCGGTCTGTCATTTATTGTCATTGTGCGGATGGCCGCCGTGCGTTTTGATATCCGTCTACAGAGAGATAACGCGGCTCACTGAACTGTCAATCATCCCTTGGCCTGAGGCCCGTGAGCCGGTAACATTGCCGTTTTTTCATCCAGTTCACGATTTCCGCACGTCAAAAGATTTTAAACTCCAACCCAGGCATCCTGAGAGGCAGACCCCCGTCATGCTTGAACGACTGTTCCAACTCCAGGCCCACGGCACTACTGTTCGTAAAGAAGTGGTAGCGGGCATTACCACCTTCCTGACCATGGCTTACATTATCGTGGTCAACCCCAGCCTACTTTCTTCCACCGGCATGGATTTCGGCGCCGTGTTCGTGGCGACCTGCCTGGCGGCGGTCATCGGCACCCTGATCATGGGCCTGTGGGCCAACTACCCCATCGCGCTTGCCCCGGGCATGGGCCTGAACGCGTTCTTCTCGTTCACGGTGGTTGGCAGCATGGGCTACAGCTGGCAGGTGGCGCTGGGGGCAGTGTTCCTGTCCGGCTTGCTGTTCTTCCTGCTGAGCATTTTCAAGGTGCGGGAATGGATCATCAATTCCATCCCCCTTTCACTGCGATTCGGCATTTCCGCAGGTATCGGTTTCTTCCTGGCCCTGATTGCCCTGAAGAATGCCGGCATTGTGGTAGATCATCCCGCTACCCTGGTCAGCCTGGGTGATGTGAAGGTACCCGAGGCCCTGCTGTTCTTTGCCGGCTTTGTGCTGATCTGTGCGCTCTCCTTCCGCCAGATTACCGGTTCTGTGATGATCGGCATTATCGCCATAACCGCCGCTGCCATGATGCTGGGCATGGTGGAGTACGAGGGGCTGGTTTCCGCACCACCGAGCATCGCGCCAACCTTTATGCAGCTCGATATAGCCGGTGCCCTGAACGTGGGCATGATCAGTATCGTGTTCGCCTTCCTGTTTGTAGACCTGTTTGACACCTCCGGCACCCTGGTGGGCGCGGCCCAGAAAGGCGGTTTGCTGGACAAAGACGGCAAACTGCCGCGCCTGGGCCGGGCCCTGATGTCTGACTCTGTTGCCACCATGTCTGGCGCCGCACTGGGTACATCCACCACCACCAGTTACGTGGAATCCACTGCCGGTATCGCGGCCGGCGGCCGCACCGGCCTGACCGCAGTTGTGGTCGCCCTGCTGTTCCTGGCTTGCCTGCTGTTCTCACCCATTGCCAGTGTGATCCCGCCCTATGCCACAGCCCCGGCCCTGCTGTACGTGGCCTGCCTGATGGCCAGCGGGCTGAAACTGATCGACTGGGACGACATCACCGACACCGCACCGGCTATCGTGACCGCCCTGATGATGCCGCTGACGTTCTCCATCGCCCACGGCATCGCCCTTGGCTTTATCACCTACGTGGCGGTAAAAGCCCTCGCTGGCCGCTGGTCTGACCTGAACTGGAGCGTCACCGTGATTGCCGTCGTCTTCGTTCTGAAATTCATGTTCCTGGACCTGGCATAAGCCGGGTCCATACAGGTGAGTTATGGATTATTTTTCCGAAAGTATTAAAAAGGCCATCCGCACGGTACCGGACTGGCCCAAACCGGGGGTGTCGTTCCGCGACATCACCACGGTGCTGCAGGACAAAACAGCTTTTCGAAAGCTGATCGACGCCTTCGTGCACCGCTACCATGGCCAGCATATCGATGCCGTGGCCGCGGTTGATGCCCGCGGCTTCATCATCGGCTCGGCCCTGGCCTATGAGCTGAACGCCTCGCTGGTACTGGTGCGCAAGAAAGGCAAGCTGCCGTTCGACACCATGGTGGAAGACTACGAGCTGGAATACGGCACCGCGTCTGTGGAATTGCACAAAGATGCCTTCAAGCCCGGCGACAAGGTGGTCCTGGTGGATGACCTGATCGCCACCGGCGGCACCATGCTGGCCGCTACCCGGCTGATCCGCCGCATTGGCGCGGAAATTGTGGAAGTGGCCGCGATGATCGACCTGCCGGATCTGGGTGGCTCCCGCAAGCTGCAGGAAGAAAGCCTGCAGGTTTATACTGTGTGTTCATTCGACGGAGAATAACCACAGTTACAGGAGGCGACCATGCCCGATTATCAGCACCACTGGAAAGACGGTACCCCCGTTCACCTGCCCCTTGGCAAGACCGTGTGCATTGGTCGCAACTACGCCGAACACGCCCGGGAACTGAATAACCCGGTGCCGGACGAGCCGCTGCTGTTTATCAAACCCTCTACAGCAGCGGTGCACATCACCCGCCCGCTGGATTTCCCCCGCAATCAGGGCGCGGTGCACTTTGAAACCGAACTGGCGGTACTCATCGGCCGCCCACTCACCCATGCTTCCGAGAGCGAAGCTGAAGCTGCCATTCTGGGATACGGCCTGGCGCTGGACCTGACCCTTCGGGATATCCAAAGCAAGCTCAAGGAAAAGGGCCAGCCCTGGGAACGGGCCAAGGCCTTTGACGGCGCCTGCCCGCTCTCGCCTTTCGTGCCTGCCGACAAACTTCCGAAGAACAACATTCACTTCACCCTGGACATTAACGGCCAGCGCCAACAGACCGGCGATACCCGTGATATGCTGAACCCCATCGTACCGCTGATTGCCCACATGAGCAGCCAGTTCACCCTGCAACCGGGGGACGTGGTACTGACCGGAACCCCGAAAGGCGTTGGCCCGCTGGAATCCGGCCAGACCCTGTCGCTGGAACTGGAAGATCTGCTGTTTGTAGAAACCACAGTGGTCTGAAATGCCTGCCTGAACGCATATTCAGGCACATCATCAGTTTCAGGGAACACCCAGCACCATGGCGAAGAAACCGGTAACCTCACGCACAGGTCGATTCTTCAAGCTGGCCGGCATGACTGCCTCGGTGGCCGGCCAGTACGCCGGCCAAAGGGCACGGCGCATGTTCCGCACCGTGGATGACGAAAGCGCCCGCAGCGAAAGCTACACCCGCATGGCCGACGAGATTGCCGACACCCTGGGTGAGCTCAAGGGCGCCGTCATGAAAGTGGGCCAGATTGCTTCCCAGACCCAGGATTTCCTGCCAAAAGAGTTTTCCGAGGCTCTCGAAAAACTCCAGAAAGAAGCGCCCCCCATGCCGTTTGAGGTGATTCTGGAGCAGGTGGAAAGCGAGCTGGGCAAGCCCGTGGGCGAGTTGTTCGAATACCTTCAGGAAACACCCTACGCTTCCGCTTCCAGCGGGCAGGTGCACCGGGCCCGTCTGCACGACGGCACTGACGTGATCGTAAAAGTTCAGTACCCCGGCGTGGATGAGTCCTGCGACTCAGACCTGAAACAGCTGCGCCTGGCCCTGAAACTGGGCGGCCTGCTGAAAATGCCAAAGGAGACCGTGGACCAGCTGTTCGGCGAAATCCGCGAACGCCTGAAGGAAGAACTGGATTACGAAAACGAAGCCCGCAACCTGAAACTCTTCCACGACTTCCACAAAGACCAGCCGTGGGTACTGATTCCGGAAGTAATCGACAGCCACTCCACCCGCCGGGTACTGACCCTGGAACTGGTGGAAGGCGACCACGTAAGCAAGGTCACCCCCGAACGCTACAGCCAGGAAACCCTGAACGACATCGGCCACCGCATCTTCACCATCATGGCCGACCAACTGTTCCGCTTCCAGTGCATCCACGGCGACCCCCACGCCGGCAACTTCGCCTACCGGCCGGACGGCACCATCATCATGTATGACTTTGGCTGCGTGAAGAAACTGAAGCCGGAGATTGTAGAGGCGTACCGTAAGGCTCTGATCGCGGCTCTGGACGAGGACTACCAGGCACTCGACGAGTACCTGATTGATTTGGGCGCCCGCGTGGACAACCAGCCGGCGGTCGATGAGGCTTATTACGCCATGTGGCGGGACATTCTGATCATCCCGTTCCTGAATGATGAACCCTATGACTTTGCCGAGGCAGACATCCACAAGCACGTCGCGGCGAAAACCAGTACGGTGTTCAAGTATCTGGATTACTTCAAGCCGCCAGTGGAAAGTATCTTTATTGACCGAATGATTGCCGGGCATTACTGGATGTTAAAAAGACTCGGCGTACAGGCCGCATTCAGAAGTGAATTAGAGAAATACCTGCGAAGTTGAGGCAAGAGTCCTGTCGGGGAGGGCCAACTATCGAGCACAGCGCTGCTATGGGGAAGGCTTTCCAAAACACGCTCCTTGCGGCACATCCATGTGACGCTTGGGCTCCGCCATCCATGGCTCCGCACAGTTTTGGAAAGCCTTCCCCATAGCAGCACTCCCAACATGGGTGCTAGCCCAACATTCTGACCCACTCATTCAAGCCATCGCTGGCACCTTTACGAATTACCCGTGCCCTGGAAACCGAGGCTGGTTCTCCCGGATCAATCACGGTGATGGGCGCATCGATGTCCACTTCGTAGACCAGCCCGGCAGCTGGGTATACCTGTAGTGACGTTCCCACAATCAGTAACTGGTCTGCCGTGCGCACCACTTCTGCAGCGGCATCCAGCATCGGTACTTCTTCACCAAACCAGACGATGTGCGGCCGGAGCTGGGCACCCAGGTCACAGGTGTCACCGGGCTTGATGTCGTTGTAGCCGATATCGTAGATCAGCTCGGGATTCACCGAGCTGCGCGCCTTGGTGAGCTCGCCGTGCAGGTGCAGCACATTGGAGGAGCCGCCCCGCTCGTGCAGGTTATCCACGTTCTGGGTGACTACGGTAACCCGGTAGCGGTTTTCCAGTTCGGCTAGCAGGCGGTGGGCCGGGTTCGGCTGGACCGACAGTAACTGCCGGCGGCGTTCGTTGTAGAACCGTAACACCAGGTCACGGTTGCGCTCGAACGCCTCCGGTGTGGCCACGTCGTACACACTGTGCTGCTCCCACAACCCGCCGTTGTCGCGGAAGGTGGAGAGGCCGCTTTCGGCGCTGATGCCAGCGCCGGTGAGTACAACGATGTGCTCTTGCATCAGTCGAAGATCTTGCCCGGGTTGATGATACCGTTGGGGTCGAACACCTGCTTGATACCCTTAAGATAGGCGATTTCCGCCTCGCTGCGGGTGTAGTGCAGGTAGGGCTTTTTGGTCATGCCTACGCCATGTTCAGCAGACACACTGCCCTGGTAACGCTCGACAATCTCGAACACCCACTTGTTCACCTGCTGGCACTTCTCGAAGAAGTCTTCCTTGGCCATGTCTTCCGGCTTCAGGATGTTCAGGTGCAGGTTGCCGTCGCCGATGTGGCCGAACCAGATGATTTCGAAATCCGGGTAATGCTCGGTTACAACATTATCGATTTCCTGCAGGAAGCCCGGCACTTTCGAGACCACCACAGAGATGTCGTTTTTATAGGGAATGCGCGGGGCGATAGATTCGGAGATCCGCTCCCGCAGCTGCCACAGGTTCTGGGCCTGGGTTTCGCTCTGGCTGATCACCCCATCCAGCACCCAGCCCTCTTCTACGCAGTGTTCGAACAGGGACATGGCATCGTCCATCACCTGATCCGAAACCGCCTCGAATTCCAGCAGCGCATAGTAAGGCGCTTCGGTTTCAAACGGGGCCTGCACCTGGCCGTGGGCCAGTACGTGGTTCATGGCCTGGTGGGAGAAAAATTCGTAGGCGGTCAGGTCCAGCTTGCTCTGGAACTTCTGCAGCACGTCCATGGTGTTGGTCAGGTCGCCCAGACCCAGCACCAGTACCGTGAGGTTATCCGGCTGGCGGGTAAGCTTCATGGTGGCTTCGGTAATGAAGCCCAGGGTGCCCTCGGCGCCGATAAACAGGTGGCGCAGGTCGTAGCCGGTGTTGTTCTTTTCCAGGTCCTTGTTAAGGTCCAGGATGTCACCCTTGCCGGTAACCACTTTCAGGCCGGCCACCCAGTCCCGGCTCATGCCGTAGCGGATTACCTTGATGCCGCCGGCGTTGGTAGACAGGTTGCCGCCCAGCTGGCTGGAACCGGCAGAGGCGAAGTCCACCGGGTAGTACAGGCCATTTTCTTCGGCGAAGTTCTGCAGCTGCTCGGTGACCACGCCCGCCTGGCAACGCACCGTGCGGTCGCTGGCATTGAATTCCAGGATCTGGTTCATGTTATCGAACGCCACTACCACCTCGCCGTTGGCGGCAACGGCGCCGGCGCTCAGGCCGGTACGCCCGCCGGAAGGCACCAGGGCCACCTTGTGCTCGTTGGCAAACTTCACCACGGCCTGCACCTGCTCGGTGGTCTTCGGCAGTACGATCGCCAGGGGCTTGGGCGGATGGATTTTGGTCCAGTCCTTGCCATAGGTGTCGAGGTCGGCCGGATCGGTCAGAACCTTGCCCGGGGCATCGCCTGTGGCCATCAGCTCTTTAAGGGAAGCAATGATCTGTTCGGAATTCATGGGTGCGTCTGTCTCTCAGGTTGGGCCCGCGCGTGGTCAGAAAACGTTCACAAAGAATTGATTCAGGCAAACCGGCGCGCTGTGAAAATCTTCGTTTATGGTATCATAACGCCCCTGTTCTGTGAGCCGGGTTGACCATCCCCGGCCGCGGCCATTTCACGTGACGAAAGGTTCGGAAGCTAGCCCATGTCAAATACGTCTCTCGAAAAGAGCAAAATCCGGATCCTGCTGCTGGAAGGCGTGCATCAATCTGCCATTGATACCCTGAACGCTGCGGGTTACACCAACATCGAGTACCTGACCCATTCACTGGGCGAGGAAGACCTGATCGAGAAGATTGCCGATGCGCACTTCGTCGGTCTCCGGTCTCGCACCCAGCTGACCGAGAAAGTATTTGAAGCTGCCAAGAAGCTGGTGGCTGTGGGCTGTTTCTGCATTGGCACCAACCAGGTAGACCTGCAGGCTGCAACCCGCCGTGGTGTTGCCGTTTTCAACGCACCTTTCTCCAACACCCGTTCCGTAGCCGAGCTGGTTCTGGCCCAGGCCATCCTGCTGCTGCGTGGCGTGCCCGAGAAGAGCGCCAAGGCGCATCGGGGTGAGTGGACCAAGTCCGCCAAGAACAGCTACGAAATCCGTGGCAAGAAGCTGGGCATCATCGGATACGGCAACATCGGCACCCAGTTCAGTGTCCTGGCCGAGAGCCTGGGCATGGACGTGTATTTCTACGACGTGGTTTCCAAGCTGTCGATCGGTAACGCCACCCAGGTGGGCACCCTGCAGGAACTGCTGAACATTTCCGATGTGGTTTCCCTGCACGTACCGGAAACTCCGGCGACCAAATACATGTTCAAGGCCGAGCAGTTTGCACAGATGAAGCCGGGTAGCATCCTGATGAACGCTTCCCGCGGTACCGTGGTGGATATCGACGCCCTGGCCGATGCGCTGAGTTCCGGCAAACTGCTGGGGGCAGCAATCGACGTATTCCCGGTTGAGCCGAAGTCCAACGATGAAGAGTTTGTATCTCCGCTGCGCGAATTCGACAACTGCATCCTGACCCCGCACGTGGGTGGCTCCACCATCGAAGCCCAGGAAAACATCGGCCGTGAAGTGGCCGAGAAGCTGGCCATGTACAGCGACAACGGCACCTCTGTGTCTTCCGTGAACTTCCCGGAAGTCGCCCTGCCGTCGCACCCGAACCAGCACCGCCTGCTGCACATTCACGAGAACGTGCCCGGCGTGATGTCCGAAATCAACCAGGTGTTCTCCGAGAACAGCATCAACGTGTGCGGCCAGTACCTGCAGACCAAGGAAGACATCGGCTATGTGGTTATCGATGTCGACAAGGCCTACGGCGAACTGGCCCTGGAAAAACTGCGTCAGGTGAAAGGCACGATTCGCTGCCGCGTTCTGTTCTGAACCGGTTTTCACCAGCCGTAAAAAAACCCCGCAGGCTTTCGCCTCCGGGGTTTTTCTTTTGCGCTGGGAGCGGAGAATTACTGCTCCATCGGCACCAGCGTCAGCTCAACGCGACGGTTTTGCTCACGGCCCGCTGAGGTATCGTTAGAAGCAACCGGGTAGCGCTCGCCATAACCGGTCGCACGGGTACGGCGCGGCTCGATGCCCTGGTTCAGCAGGAAGTCCCGCACTGAAGAAGCACGGCGCTCACTCAGCAGCTGGTTGTAGCTGTCGGAACCGGTGCTGTCTGTGTGGCCTTCAATCTGGATGATGGTCTTGTCGAACTCTTTCAGCACCAGGGCGACAGACTCCAGGGTGCCGGTAAAGCCGGAACGGATGCTGGACTGGTCTGTGTCAAAGGTGATGTTGCCAGGCATAACCAGCTCGATCTGGTCGCCATTACGGACGACGCGAACACCGGTGCCTTCCAGCTTCTGACGCAGCTGCGCTTCCTGGCGGTCCATGTAGTAACCGATACCACCACCGACAGCCGCACCACTGGCAGCGCCGATCAGGGCACCCTTGCCGCGATCACTGCTGCTGGATGTAGCCGCACCCACGACAGCACCGCCCAGGGCACCGATAATGCTGCCCTTGGTGGCGTTAGAGGTTTTCTCTTCGCCGGTGTACGGGTCGTACGTCATGCAGCCACTCATACCAACGGTGGCAACTGCGAAAGCAAGGATTGTCTTCTTCATGGTTTTCTCCTGCGTCGGTTTTTCTTGCGGCCCTGCCAGATCCGGCGCCGGCCATTTCATTCCGAGAATGTTTCAATAATGGTGTTAAACACCGTAGCCTGCAAATCCTGGGCTTCGTTTACCAGATGATGACGACCATCCGGGATTCTTCGTTCCCTCACAGAGGAAAATTTATTGCGGATAATGCGCAGATTGTGCTGCCAGTCTACGGTGGTGTCTTTCTCGCCCTGCACCACGGTAACCGGAAAATCCACCGGCCTGGCCGACTCGATGTGCGGCACCCATTTTTTCAGGGCCGTTACCCAATCAACGTGCACCGCGCGAGCCTGGAGCGGGTCATGCTCCCGCAAAAACTGCAGAAACCGCGTATTCCCGCTGTTTTCGTTAAAGGCTCGCTTCCATCGGGTCAGAAACGGTTTGACCACGCTGTGCAGCACCCTGGCACCTAACCAGCCCATGGGCCGAACGAGGGGCGCCAGCAGGACCACTCTCCGGAATGCGGAGGTGTCCTGATCGTGGTGGTTGGACAGCAGGTAGTCAATCAGGATCGCCCCACCGGTACTCTGGCCCACGGCAAACCAGGGCCCGCGCACCATGTCTTTCACCTCAGCCATGACCTCAGACAACACCGCCTGGTATTCCAGGAAACTGCCAATGGCTGCCGGTGTGCCGCTGGACAGCCCGTGCCCGGGCTGGTCGTAGGTCAGCACGTCAAAACCGGCGCCCAGGCAACGGTCAATCAGCTGGGTATACAGCCCCACGTGGTCAAAATAACCATGCAGGATGAACACCGTGCCCTTGCTCCCTGCCGCCTCCGGCAGCCGGAAGTAATGCACCATGACTTCGTGCCGGTCTGCCTTTACGTAGCCCTGATGGTAAGCCACCTCCGGGTGCTCCACCCAGAGATCCAGGCCGTAAAAACGGCAATAGGCTTCCATCTCAACACTGAGGTCCCGGCGCTCGGCCGGGTCGAAAGGCTCCAGACGCTCCAGCAGGGAATGTCTGTCCCAATTCGGTATTTCTATGGTATCTGTTTTCCAGTACACGTAGAGTTAAACGCCTGTCATGAATCAATAATTGACCGTCATCCTAACCCATTCACGAGGGAGAACACAGATGTTCCAGCCGCTTCTTGAGGCAGGGTTACGCCAGACCATGCACCGCCTGGTGCGCCCCATGCTCTCGAATGCTGTACCGCTGTCACTGCAACGCCGGCTGGTTCGCCAGGCCTATCGCAGCTCGGTTCCTCCCCGTGATGTCCGCTTCCGCAAAGACGACCTTGGTAATGTGCCGGTACTGAGGGCTACGCCGGCGCAACCGGCAATCGGCACCATCCTGTACCTGCACGGAGGTGGCTATATCATCGGCTCGGCCGCCACCCACAAAGGCATTGCCGGGCACCTGGCGAAGCTGAGCGGTTGTGAAGTGATCGTTCCGGATTACCGGCTGGCACCGGAACACCCCTACCCGGCCGCACCGGATGACGCAGAATCGGTTTACCGGGCACTGCTGAGCCAGGGCATTCCGGCAAGCTCGGTGGCGCTGGCGGGCGATTCGGCCGGAGGCGGGCTGTCGCTAGCCCTCGCCATGCGCCTGCGGGACCAGAACAAGCCGTTGCCGTCTTCCATCACCTGTTTTTCCCCGTGGACCGACCTGACCCAGCAACAGCTCTACCAACCGGAATGCGAACCGGTCTTGCACGCCAGCTGGACCAAAAATGCGGCCCGCCTGTATGGCGGCCAGACACCCCTGACCAATCCGATGATTTCACCGGTGTTCGGTGACCTGAGCGGCCTGTCACCGCTGCTCATTCAGGTGGGCAGCCAGGAAATACTACTGAATGATGCCACCCGGCTGGAGGCAGTTGCCAAGCGCGACGGTGTGGACACTACGCTGGAGATCTACAACAGCCTGTGGCATGTGTTCCAGGTACACAGCGGCCAGCTGGACCGGGCCACCGAAGCCGTGGCCGTGGCCGCCGACCATATCAGGCGTCATCTGGCAGGCTGACTTCGCCCTTCAGGAGCGCTTCTTTTCGAACCCGGGGCCAGCGTTTTACCTGCCATTCCAGTTTCGAGGCCCGGCCGCGATCTCCGGCCGGGGCCTGGAACTCCAGGGTCAACGGGCCTTTACCGCGCAAGCTGCGGGCCCCCTTGGGCGCACCGGCCTGATGCTCGGCGAAGCGCCGCCCAACGTCGGTGGTAATTCCGGTATACAGCGCACCAGAGGCGGTACGCACCAGGTACAGAAACCAGCCCTCAGCCATGTCCCAGCGCCTGCTCCCGTTGTTTCACTTTTTTCTGCTGCAGCCAGAGCCCGGCAATAATCAGCACCAGCCCCACGTAGGTGGATGGCAGAATCACCTCACCCAGAATGAAATAGATAAACACCAGTGATAAAAACGGGGAGATGAAGATCAGATTACTCACTTTCGACGTATTTTCCGCCTTTTTCATGGCCTGGGACCAGAGCACAAAGGCAATCCCCATCTCGAACACCCCCACGTACAGGGCCGCTGCCAGCGAGCCACCTAAAGGAAATTCCAACCCGACGGTATACCAGCACACCAGGGCGATCACCGGCAGGCCAAACAGGAAATTCAGGAACAGGCCAACTACAGGGTCACGGGTGTCCCGGGTGGCAATAATCCAGTAAGACGCCCAGACCACCGTACTGCCCAGCGCCAGGGAGACCCCCAGCGGGTCTGAAAAACTCAGAGAGGTAACCGCGCCGCGAGTGGCAATCACCACTACCCCGGCATAGCACACCAGCCCGGCCAGGATATCGATACGGCGCAGCTTCTGGCCCAGGAACGGCACAGACAGATACGCCAGCACCAGCGCCCAGGTGTAGTTCAGGGGCTGAGCCTCCTGGGCCGGCAACCGGTCAAAGGCGCCGAACAACAGGAAATAATACAAGCAGGGATTGATCAGCCCCATACCGATAGACTGAAGGTACTGGCGGCGGGAAAGCTGGAACACCTCCTGCCAGCGTCCCATGATCACCAACGCTCCGCCCATCACCATAATGGAGGCGGCACAGGCCACCAGCAGCATCTGCACCGGAGCCAGGTCCGCCAGGGCCAGCTTGAACGCCGTAGCCACGGTAGACCAAAGCAATACAGTACCCAGACCAAACAACATGGCCTGCTTCTGGTTTTTCATGAATTCTGCTCCGGATTGGTTTCGAGCCAGCGATAGAGTGTCCGCCGGTTAATACCGAGGATCTGTGCAGCACGGCGCTTGTTGCCATCAACCGCCGCCATCACCTTGCGCACATAGTCCTGCTGCAGGGCTTCCAGTGTAGGCCATTCCGGGATGTTATCGGCCACAGGGTCGGCCGGGGGCGCCTGAAGCGAACTTTGCCGCTTTCGAATCCGCTCTGGCAGATGCTCCGGTTGGATGGTGTCGCCATCACAGAAGGTCACCGCCCGTTCAATGGCACTGGACAACTCCCGGACATTTCCCGGGAACGGATAGTCCCGGAGCACCCGCAGAGTGACATCGCTGAACTTGATGAACCCCCGGTTGTGTCGCCGGCAGGCTTCTTTCAGGAAGTGCATGGCCAGCATTTCCACGTCTTCATCCCGGTCCCGCAGTGGCGGCACCTGCAGCGCGAGGGTTTCCAGGCGGTAGTACAAATCTTCCCGGAACAGCCCGCCTTCAACGGCCTTCATCAGGTTTACATGGGTAGCCGCCAGAATGCGCACATCCACGGTTTCTTCGTGATCCGCCCCGACCGGCTTGATGGCGCCTTCCTGCAGCACCCGCAGCAGCTTGGCTTGCAGTGACAGCGGCATTTCACCGATCTCGTCCAGCAGCAAGGTACCACCACTGGCTTCGGCGAACAGGCCTTTGCGGGCCTGGCGGGCGCCGGTAAAGGCGCCGGCTTCGTGGCCGAAAAACTCGCTTTCCATCAGGTCTGGCGGAATGCCGGCGCAGTTCACCGCCAGGAACGCCCTTTCCGCCCGGTCACTCTGAGTGTGAATGGCACGGGCTACCAGTTCTTTACCGGTGCCGCTCTCACCGTTAATAAGCACCGCCGCCTGGCTGCGGGCCACCTGGCGAATTTCACCCCGAAGGCGCTCCATGGCCGGGCTGTCACCCACCAGCCCCATATTCTGTTCACCCTGCTGGCGGGACTGGATTTCAGCCAGTTGCCGGTTCACATCGGCCTGTGCCAGCAATCGTTTGATTTTCAGCCGCAAATGGTCGGTCGACAACGGCTTGGTGAGAAAGTCATCCGCTCCCGCCTTCAAGGCCTCAACCGCCTGGTCTACGGTGCCAAAGGCGGTGACCACAATAAAAGGGATGCCGGGGTGCTCGGCCTGCTGAAAGGCCAGCACCTGCATACCGTCGCCATCGGGCAGCCGCAGATCCGACACGATCAAGGCCGGCCGCTGTTGCTGCAACAGCCCCCGGGCCTCTTGCACAGTGGCGGCACGTTCGACGGCATAGCCATCCATTTCCAGCTCCTCGGCCAGGAGCTGGCCCAGGCTGGGATCATCTTCCACCAGCATAATGGTGGCAGCTGTTGCAGACATCACTCGGACTCCTTGGGGAAATACAGGCTCATGCGGCAGCCACCCAGATCACAGCTGCCTACATCCACCCGGCCTCCGTGTTCTTTCAGCACACTGCTGACCACCGCCAACCCCAGCCCCGTGCCTTCACCGGCAGCCCGGGTGCTGTAGAAGGGCTCGAAAATCTGCGCCCGTTGCGGCTCCGGAATGCCGGGACCATCGTCTTCCACCCGCACTTCCCAGCAGTCGCCGGCATCGTGGGCAGACACCCGTAACCGTGACTGTGCAGACTGACAGGCGTTGCGAATCACATTCAGGCAAGCCAGCCCCACCCGCAAGGGCTCCGCCCGTACCGGCATAGCCACATCAAGGCCCTCGGTTTCCAGGGTTCTGGCTGCGCAGCGGTTATCGTCTGCTGCCCTCTGCATTACATCCGCCAGCACCGAAGACAAATCCAGTGGCCTGCGGGAATCGGGCACATGCCGGAAGCAATCCAGCAATTGCTGGATAATGGCGGTCATACGGCTGACCTGGTGCTCAATATCGCTCAGGTGGCGTTGCTGGTCCTCCGGCAAGCCGGAGCGGGCAAGGATTCGGGCCCGGCCCTGAATCACATTCAGCGGTGCCCCCAGTTCATGGGCCACCCCGCCGGCAACCCGGCCGATCATGGCGACTTTTTCCTGATACTCCAGCTGCTCGGCCAGCGCCCGCTCCCGGGCAATACGACCCTCGATTTCCGATTCCGCGCCCGCCATCCGGCGGCCCAGCTCGAGAATGCTTTTGTGTATCTGCCGGATTTCCCGGGGGCCGGACGGTGGCACCGCCAATACCCATTGGCCGGGCGCAAGGCCTGCCATGTTTTCCAGTAAACGGTTCACATGCCGGCCAACGGTCCGGTAATGGCCGAGTACAACCACAAGGATGATGATGGCCGACAAGGCCGACCAGATACTCACTGCCCACCATCGGGATGAGGCAACCAGGTCATGGAAATCGCTGCGCTGGCGGGTAACCTGGAGCAGCCCCTGTATACGGCCGTCCTCGCCCACCAGCGGGGTGAATTGGGAAAACACCGATTCGCCGTCGACCCGGCGGAAGGCTCCCCCCAGCTCACCGCTGGTGATCACCTTCTCCGCACTGGCGCTGTTGGTGACATCTGAATCCGCCACCCCCAGGCTGGCCACCCGGTTACCGGCATCATCAAACACCGAGGCCCCGGAAATACGGCCGATCTGGAAAATGGATTTCAGGGACTCCCCCAAGACCAGCTCGTCACCCTGGGACAGGGCATTGGCAACCGGCCCGGTGACGGCGCGGGCGACCAGTTCGAGGTCTTCCCTGAGCCGGTCATTCAGGGCCCGCTCCACCGCCCCCAGCCCGATGTAGATGGCGATGCCACTGAATAAGAGCAGGGGCACAACGATACTCAGCACCAGAGTCAGCTGCAGGGAGCGGAATAAATCCCGGAAGCGCCGGCCAAGGGAAACCATAAACCTGTCCTTCACAAGAAGTGTCACACCATTTTTGACACATGTGACATTTTGCCACAACCCAAGTTACTCACCTGTAATGCCAGACAAACAAGTAACCAATTGATTTAAAAGAATATTATTTAATTTGGAAAAGTTGGCACAGCGACTGCAATACACTGACCGTCAGTCACTGAAATCGGGGAACACTAAATTCTTCCCCCGACCCGTTAAAGCGAAAGGAGCCTGACCTATGAACAAGCTACTCGTATCTGTAACCGCATCCCTGGCACTTCTGGCCGCGGCACCCGCGATGGCACAGCAGAACCAGCAAGAGCCGGCAGCCCAGCAAACCCAGGGTTCCGGCTATTCTGACCCGGCCGCAGCGGGCACCCAGGACACCAACTTCAGCGATGCTCAGCTGAAAGACTTCATCGAAGCCCAGGAAGGTGTCATGGAAGTGCGCGAAGAGTACATCCAGAAGATCGAAGCGGCGGACTCCCAGCAAAAAGCCCAGGAACTGCAGATGGAAGCCAACGACAAAATGGTTTCCGTGATTGAAGACGTAGGTATCGACATCCCCACCTACAACTCCATCGCAACCGCCTACAGCAGCGAGCCGAAAGTTCGCAACCGTGTTGACGCCCTGATGTAAGCAAACCAGCATCCGGTTCGTCAGTTGCCCCGCCTTTGCGGGGCTTTTTTATGTTACAGGGCCGGACAATTGCTAAGACGGGTCTGTCACCCGTTTGGACACCATTCGCACGCCCTGCTCCAGGCATACTTCCGCAGCCCGGGTGCCGATGGAACGCACCTCGCCATACTCGCCGTTCACTTCAATCCAGTCGCCGGGCCGGTAAGGCATTTCGTACAGGGTGACGATGCCGGCAATCAGGCTGTTGGCGTAGTCTTTGAAGGCAAAGCCCAGGGCCAGGCCCAGGGCACCGAAGATCGCCACCATATTTTCGAATGATGGCTCCACCAGAGCCGGCACCACCATGGTGATGGTGAGGATGATAATCAGCAGCGACGCTATCACCACCAGGATAGCGGCTTCCAGCAAGGCTTCAGAGGTTATGGATGACAATGCACCCTTGATATCAAGATCGCCCATCATAGCCTCCTAGAAACCGTCGACCGGGTAACCCCGGGACTGCAGATATTTACGCACGGCGGGATAGCCCAGCGGAGTAACCCTGAACGCGCCTGCGGTGTCGCCCTGCGTGACCAGGTCGGCACGCTGGAACCGCGCCAGCGACAAGCTGATCTCCTGCCCCGGCAAGCCGGTCACCAGTTGTAACTGTTCAGGCAGGGGTTTTCCTGAGCGGTCTCGGATGTCAAAGATGCTACTCCAGCCAGATTATTCGGGAACCAGCCAGGTGACCGAAGACGACCACCCCAACCCGTTTTCGCCCTGCAACTCGTCCATCATGGCCGCAAAGCGTTGTTCAAAGCCCCAGGGCGGATTCACCACCAGCATACCTGAGCCAACCATGCCCCGCTCCGGCGGCGTATCCAGCATCACTTCGCTGCGCAGAACCTTACGCACTTCACCGCCTTTCAGGGCAGAAACCAGCTGCTCCTGCAAGCCACTGGTCAGTATCGGATACCAGACAAGATAGACCCCATGGCGGCACTTTTTCCATGCCTTGGTGAGGGTTTCGGCCACTGAGGTGTAATCACTTTTGATTTCGTAGGAGGGATCAATCAGCGTCAGCAGCCGGGGCTGGGGCGGCGGCAGTTTCTGCAGCAAACCTTTCAGGCCGTCCTGCTGCACCACACGAACTCCCGCATCCCGGGCCCAGCCAGCCAGTTGTTGGCCCTCGGTAGGGTGCAGTTCAAAGGCGATGACCGTATCGGCATCACGGGCAAAGCCCGCCAGCCAGGCCGGCGAGCCGGGATACGTCGCCAATTCACCGCTAGCAGGATTTTCGCTGGCCAGAACCTCCAGCATGGGCTGCCAGTCCGGCGATGACAGGCTGTTCCGTAACCGCCACAGGCGCTGTACACCGGTGTCCGCCTCGGCGGTTTTTCGGGCGCGCTCACCGGTCAGGTCGTAAACCGCACTGCCGGCATGGGTATCAAAACAGGCAATGGGTGTTTTCTTGGCCTGCATCATGGCCAGCGCCAGGGTTAATGCGGCATGTTTCTGTACATCCGCAAAGTTGCCGGCGTGGAAGGCGTGAAGGTAACTCAGCATATGGGGCTCCTGCTTTCAGGTGCCCATTAAGCACCAGCGGCAAGCCACAGGCAACCCGGCAGACGGTTAAGCCACGCCGAATGTCCTGCTATGCTTGCGGGCCTGACCACGGGAGTAAAAACATTGTCCAGCCAGAACAAAGCAACGGTTGACCAGCTTTACAGCCTGATCGCCAACGAAGAAGACGCACGGGTCTGCAAAGACATTCCGGAGGATGCCTGCCGGGAAGTGCCCCATAACTTCTTTCTGATTCTTTTCAGTAACGTACTGACCAAGCTCGGCGACTTGCTGATCAGCCCGAAAACCGTGCTGGCGTGGATGATGAGCGCCGTCGGTGCCCCTGCCCTGGTGGCCTGGCTGGTGCCGATACGGGAATCCGGTTCCATGGTGCCACAAATGGTGATTGCCGCCTGGGTTCGGCGCAAGGCGGTGCGGAAGTGGTTCTGGACACTGGGTAGCTTCGGGCAGTCAGTCAGCGTGGTTGGTATGGCCGCCAGCGTCTGGTTTCTGGAAGGTTATGCTGCCGGCCTGGGCATCATTGCAGGGTTAGTGGTGTTTTCCCTGGCCCGGGGCTTTTGCTCGGTGGCCATGAAAGACGTTCAGGGCAAGTGCATCCCGAAAACCCGTCGGGGCCGGTTGTCTGGCCTTGCCACCACCATTGGCGGCTCCCTGACGGTCGCCATGACCGCTCTGCTTTTCTGGGATCGTGGCGATCCAACCCTCGGGTTCTACAGCCTGCTTCTGCTGCTCGCTGCGGTGCTGTGGGTGATCGCCGGTTCTCTGTTTGCCAGTGTGGAAGAATTCCCCGGTGAAACCGGCGGCGGCAACAATGCCATGACCGAAGCCATTCAGAGTTTGTCTCTGCTGAGAGACGATGCGCCCTTTCGCCACTTCGTGGTAACCCGTGCCCTGCTGCTATGCTCGGCCTTGGCGTCGCCCTATTTCGTAGTGCTGGCTCAGAAGCAATCGGATGTCGGCTGGATGCTTGGGGTGTTTCTGTTGGCCAGTAGCCTGGCCAGCTCGGTCAGTGCCAGTTTCTGGGGCTGGGCGGCAGATACCTCAAGCCGGCGGGTCATCATACGGGGCGCAGCCATGGCCAGCGCCGTCTGCCTGTTGGTGGGCTTCAGTGCCTTGATCTTCGGGCCGGGTGTAGGTGGTGCCTGGTTCTACCCCGCCGCATTCTTTGTTCTGAGCATCGCCCATGCCGGCGTGCGCCTGGGGCGTAAAACCTACCTGGTGGATATGGCCGGAGGCAACAAACGCACAGATTATACCGCCGTCAGCAATACGGTGATCGGGGTTCTGCTGCTGGTAACCGGGGGGCTAACCGCCGCGCTGTCGCTGATTTCAGACGTGGCAGTGATTATTGTGCTGGGGCTGATGGGCTTTACCGGAATGGTCAGCGCCCTGCGCCTGAAAGAGGTCACCGAAGACTGAGCGTCCCGTTACTCGGGTGCCTTGCCGTCGTTCAGCGCCAGGGCGCCTTTAACAATGCGATAAATCACCCAGATGGCCATCCCCAGAAGGATAAACCAGCCAATAATCACCATCAGGGTAAGGGTGCCAATGACCAGCCACAGCAGGCCAATCCAGAAGGTGCGGATCTGCCAGCGAAAATGGGGCTCAATCCAGGTGCCACGCACCTCATCCATCTTGACGTAGTTGATGATCACTCCGGCCAGAGCAGTGACGAAGCCGAGGAGAACTCCCCCAAGCAACAACGACAACGCCTGCAGAATGTAGACAGTAATCGCCAGATTACGGGCAGCATCCGTACCCTGCGGTTTGTTCTGATTCGATTCGGCGGGAATAAACTCAGGCTCAGCCACGGGCAACTCCTTTCAACCAAACCCGCAGCATAGCAGCGAACCTCAGTGCCCGGAAGGCCGGTAACCTATCCGGAAACCACCCCAGTGCTTGCCGTTGACATAGATGGGCACCGACAGGTCATGCATGATCTCACCGGTATCGCGCCGGTAGGTTTGCAACAGCATGTCCTGAGTGTGACTGCCGCAACGAATACCGGTGCGATCATTGAACAGTCGCTTGCTCCGGCTTTTCACCAGATCCACTTCGGGGTTACCGGTGGGCGGGTGGGCAAAATCCCGATTGTGGGTTGGCACGTAGCCATCCGGGGCGCAGGCAATGGAGAAGACGATGGCATCGTGGGAATTCTTGATGCTCTCCTGCACCGCTGGCAGCACCTGGTCAGTGAAACGGTCGAAGGCGCTGCTGTATTGCTGGGGGTTGGTGTTCGGGATCGGCTCTCGCTTCTTCTCGAATAGGGCCGATTCGCTCAGTTTGCCCTGCTGAATGGCCTGCTCAAAAAGCTCACCGATCTGGGCGGCTCCCGCACGCGCCTGATCAAAGAACGATCGGTGGTAACTTTGACTACTGTTCAACGCGAACGCGGCATTGGCGTTTTCCGCCAGTTCCATCAGGGTGGCCGCCTGGCCCGCCAGAGAAGCCACACTGCTGTCACTTTCAGCAATATGATCTCGCACCGATTCAATGACAGAGAACACCTGTTCCAGACTCTGCTCATTGGCCTGGTCAATCTCTGCAATACGGGCAACCTGCTGCTGCACCCGGTCGGATTGGTCGCGAATCAGATCCAGCTGCGCGCCAACGCTTTCAACGGATGTCAGCCCCTGCTCCACGGAGCGGGCCAGGTCCTCAATTCGGGCAACGATCAGGGAAGTATCACCCTGGATTTCTTCCAGGGTTTCCGCCACTTCGCTGGTCGCTTGTGCAGTGCGCCCCGCCAGCTGTCGAACCTCATCCGCCACCACGGCAAAGCCCCGGCCCTGATCACCCGCACGGGCGGCCTCAATGGCCGCATTGAGTGCAAGCAGATTGGTTTGCTCGGCAATACCCTGAATGGTGGCGGTCACGCCCTGGATCTTGCTGGACTTCTCGTTCAGCTCCTGGATCAGCCGGAGATTCTCACCGGACTGCTGGTGTACCGCGCGCACACTGTCAATGGCCGAGATCAGCGCTTCGCGCCCCTCGATACTGACCTGCTTGTTCTGGAGAGCCATGGTGGCGGCATCGGTCGCCTGCTCGGAGGACTCCCGGACGGTCTCGGTAATCTGGCCCGCGTAATCGGCCATCTGGGCGGTTTCTTCCACCTGACGGTCCAGCCGGATCTTGAGCTGGTCTGCGGCGAAGGAGACCTGGGCGGCGGAAATAGCGTTCCTGTCCGCGCTTCCGGAGAGGGTTTCCACCAGAGCCCGCCCGGCTTTCGCATCGGAAAGCAACTGCCGACACTGGGCCCGGAGCGGATGATCTTCTGCCAGGGTGCCATCGTTCAGGGCCTTGAGCCCGCGTTCGGTCGGCTCCAGCACCCGGACGATCAGAAAGCCGCCAGCGGCCACAAGGCCAACCACCAGCCCAACCAGTGTTGATGCTGGTTCAAGACCTAGCAAAGGCGCCACCACTGCACTGATGATCGCAAGAACAACGGCAACCGCCACCCCCCATAGTATTGAAGCCCGATCCAGTAACCCCATAGAAACCTCTTCTTTATCGTTGTTTCTGCCAACATTTTGTTATTTAAGGCCATCGTGGAAACTAAAGAATTGATGTGAGTTAATAACTCATACTTTAGTGTATTCAACTGGCTTATCGGCAGGAAAAGGGTTTTCTGAAACAAAAAACCGCAAACCCGACCCACTCTGTTACCAGGTGGGCCGGATTTACGGTGTTTTCAGCGCGGATCTAATGCTCTAAAAAACGTCAACCTTTCCGGGGTTATTGAACCTCCTGATTGGCAGCCCCGCTGATGTCGGCCGCATAATCCATGACATGATAGATCATGTTCTGCTCATTGGTGCCAGTCAGCAGGTTGGCGCCCGGGCCCCGGGCATAAATGCCTACGTCCTCTCCAGCGTGAGTCTCACTACCAAGCGGCACCAATGCCTCCTGATGATAGCCCGGTGTGGTGGTATCCACATTGGTCAGATCCATTCTTCCGGCGTTGACAGGGTCACCATAGGTACGGTCCGCATCAGTCTCACTTCCATAATCTCGCATGCCAAGGCCATTGGCGTAGCCCAGCGTAGTGTATGGCAGGTCATCCGCCGCCAGTGCAGGCTGATCTTCCTCAATACCCACGACCTTGCCCAGAATCGGGTTACCGCGCCTGGGATAACCCGCCATCGTCAATACGTGGCTGTGATCCGCGGTCACAATGATGAGCGTATCCTCCGCACTGGTCTGATCCACGGCCACCTGAACGGCTTTTGCCAGTTCAATGGTATCGGTCAGTGCGCCATAAGCACTTCCCGCGTGGCTGGCATGATCAATCCGGCCCGCCTCGACGGTCAAGAAGAAACCATCGGTATCATTATCGAGAATGTCGATGGCCTTGGCGGTCATCTCACTCAGTGAAGGCTCACCGGCAACATCATTGCCACGATCCGCCTCGTATTGCATGTGAGACTCGTTGAACAGGCCGAACAGCCGGGAGGTGGTTGCCGGGTTGACGCTGTCAAAACCGGCCTTGTCATACACGTATACGCCTTGGGGATACTGAGCCTGCCACTCGGCGATCAGGTTGCGGCTATCGGTACGGTCACCCTCAACGCTGGACATCGCATCCGGGCTGTTGAATGTGGAATCCCTGGGCAGGAAGTGGCGGCGGCCACCGCCCATGACCACGTCAATCCCATCGATATCCACGCCGGCGTAACGCTGTTCCAGAAGTTGCTCGAAACGGACCAGTTGATCGGCAATGTCCTTGCAGCCGGCCTGAACCGCGTCGGCAGGCATGTCCGAAATGTCTTCCCAGTTGCGTTCCGCCGATTTGGCATAGGTAGCAGCCGGTGTGGCGTGGGTGATACGGGTTGTCGAGACCACCCCGGTGGCTTTGCCGCTAATTTCTGCCAGCTCCAACGTCGTTATCAGCTCATTACCGGCAGCCGAGCTGCAATCACCGCGGATAACGTCTTCATCCACGCCAACCACGCCCACATCGGTTTTTACCCCAGACACCATGGCAGTCATAGTCCCTGCGGAATCGGGCACCTGTGCGTCCACATTGTAGGTTTTGGCTAAACCGGCGAAAGGAAAACGCTCGAAACTCAGTTGATGTTCTTCTCCGAGCTTACCCAGATTCTGACCTTCCAGAATGCGGGCAGCGGTGACTGTGGATACGCCCATGCCGTCACCCACGAAAAGGATCACGTTCTTTGCTTTACCCCGGGCGTCGGCAATGGCTTCCTGAACAGATTCGGATTGAGCAACAGCGTCCCCACTGCCGGTAACCGTGGCCCAGGTCTCTTTGGCTGCCACGATCTCTTGCTGGCCCTGCTGGAACCAGGAATTGGACAGAGATGTCTCGAGTTGCTTCGAGGAAAGACTGGTAACGCTCTCATCGGCTGGCTGCACCGAGCTCTTGTCGTCGTCATTCATGCATCCGGTCAGGCCGATCACTGAAGCCGTCAGTGCGCTGAAAAGGTATTTGTTCATTGCCTAGCTCCTTATTCTTCAATTAAGCCCAGGGCCTGATCGATCAGGTGAAAAACCGTGCTTTGCTCGATGGTGCCCTGTGCAAGGTGAGCGCCGGGGCCTTTCGCATGCAGGCTGACATCCTCACCGGAATGGGTCTCGCTACCAAGCGGAACCAATGCTTCCTGGTGATAACCAGTGGTGGTGGTATCCACGCCAGTGAGATTCTGGCGTCCGGCGTTAGGTGCCTGGCTGTAGGCCGCGTCTGCGTCCGTTTCCATGCCGAGATTGCGGAATCCGAGCCCGTTGGCGTATCCCAGGGTTGTGTAGGGCATGCCATCCTCGGCCAATGCCGGTTGTGTTTCACCAACACTCACAACTTTGCCCAGAATGGGATTGCCTCGCTTAGGGTAACCGGCCATGGTAAATACATGACTGTGGTCGGCGGTGACCACCACCAGCGTCTCTTCCGGGTTGGTGTTCTCCATCGCCTGCTTGACCGCATCGGAAAGTTCAATGGCTTCGGTCAGGGCACTGGCGGCACTACCGGCATGGTGGGCGTGGTCGACGCGCCCAGCCTCGACCACCAGCAAATAGCCCTTGTCATTGTTATCGAGAATGTCGATGGCCTTGGCGGTCATCTCACTCAGTGAAGGCTCACCGGCAACATCATTGCCACGATCCGCCTCGTATTGCATGTGAGACTCGTTGAACAGGCCGAACAGCCGGGAGGTGGTTGCCGGGTTGACGCTGTCAAAACCGGCCTTGTCATACACGTATACGCCTTGGGGATACTGAGCCTGCCACTCGGCGATCAGGTTGCGGCTATCGGTACGGTCACCCTCAACGCTGGACATCGCATCCGGGCTGTTGAATGTGGAATCCCTGGGCAGGAAGTGGCGGCGGCCACCGCCCATGACCACGTCAATCCCATCGATATCCACGCCGGCGTAACGCTGTTCCAGAAGTTGCTCGAAACGGACCAGTTGATCGGCAATGTCCTTGCAGCCGGCCTGAACCGCGTCGGCAGGCATGTCCGAAATGTCTTCCCAGTTGCGTTCCGCCGATTTGGCATAGGTAGCAGCCGGTGTGGCGTGGGTAATGCGCGCGGTGGAGACCACACCGGTGGATAAACCCTTGATTTCCGCAAGTTCCAGGGCCGTTACTACTTCATTGCCTGCGACCGTGCTGCAATCACCCCGCTGGACATCCTCGTCCACGCCCAGAACACCCGCATCGGTTTTCAAACCTGACATCATGGCGGTCATGGTGCCTGCTGAATCCGGAACCTGGGCGTCGGTGTTGTAGGTTTTCACGAGTGTCGAGAAGGGAAAGCTTTCAAAGCTCAGCAGATTTTCCTCGCCGGGACGGCCCTGCCTCTGGCCTTCCAGAATGCGCGCAGCGGTAAGGGTGGACACCCCCATGCCATCGCCCACAAACAGAATGACGTTTTTCGCCTTATCCGAGGACTTCAGGGAGAGCTTCTGCTGAAGCTGTGCCTCGGCGCCACTAAACCAGCCATTGTCCTTTTGTGAGGTCGGTAGTACCCCTGCGAGGACACTGGCGGACAATGCCAGCCCGATTGCCACCGGAACTAACGTTCTTTCCAGATTCATAGCGCACATCCTTTCAACGGTGTTGTTGTCTGCCACTCCGGTACAACCTGTTCATCGAACAGAATTCCGGATCGACTCCGCTAAAAAGATAGGGGTTCGTTATGACGTTAATCCTGCATTTGTGTTACTCAGGCATGAAGGTTGCCTGGCAGCTTCAATACGTTCCTCCCCGGGACGCTGGCCAGGACCTGCCGGCGCGGACAGAGACGCGCCGGCGGAAATCCGAGCGTTATTGAGTAGCCTCCTCCATCCTGTCACCCGCTTCTTCGGCGGCATCGCCCATCTCCTCGGCTGCGTTTTCCGCGCCTTCCTGTAACTCGCCCATGGCGCTTTCGTCCTGCCCTGTGGCTTCTTCATAGGATTCCTCTACGGAGTCGGCGGCGTCATCCATCATTTCACCGGCGTTCTCCCCGGCCTGCTCGAAATCGGCACCTTCATCGCTTTCTGAACTGCAGGCAGCCAGGCCGAGTGTCATCAGTAGAGCCAGTGCGCTCCACGTGAGCTTGTTCATACCATATCCCTCTGTTGGTAAGTATTTACGACGCAAACAGCCTAGAGCGGTTCACCTGCACAGGCAATTACCGGGCGATTACCCTTTCGTTAGCCGCTGGCCGTCGATCATGATCACATGCTCAACACCAAGCACCTTGCCGGAGCCAAGTACCAGAAAATCATGGCCGGCCCGGCTCAGAACGTCCCGAATGTTTTCATGAACCAGGCAAACCTGCCCGTTGGTATCCTGGTAGATAATCTCGGCCAGCCGTCGCCCCTGGACATACTCCACAAGCATTTCCCGAACCGGCAAAGACACAGTCTCTGGTGAGGGGGTTGCAGCACTCATGTTCCATCGTCCCTGTTGTTTTTGTTTTGCAGAAGTCTGGACCACAAATCCCGAATCCGCCAACCGGGGCCGAATTGTCATGTCAGGCCACCTTCCGATGACATTCGTCAAAATTGTTGCATTGCCCGATTGTCCGACATAAATTGAGGACAACCAAGAACAAAACGGAGATCCCTGATATGAACGCCAAGGCCAATCAAGCAGTCGGGCAACAACCGGCCAATTCCACTCCCGCCTCCAGTGAAAAAGACTGGAAAGATCCCAAGCGTTACCTGTGGCTGCTGGGCCCTGCCCTGCCTGGTATCGGCCTGGCCGCTTTGACCGGATACGCGCTGGCGCCCAGGAAGCTGAAGGCACTGGCGTGGACCGGGCCGGCACTGGTGCACGGCATTATCCCGGCGCTGGACCGGGCAATCGGGGAAGACAAGAGCAACCCGCCGGAATCCGCCGTGCGGTCTCTGGAGCGGGACAAGTACTACGACCGGATTGTAAAAGCCTTTATTCCTACCCAGTACGCCATGACGGTTATGGGTGCCTGGCTGGCCAGTCGCAAGAAAACCCCGATCGAAGACAAGATCGGCCTGACCCTGACGGTGGGCGCAATCAACGGTGTGGGCATCAACACCGCCCACGAGCTGGGCCACAAATCCAACAAACTGAACAAGTTGATGGCCATGGCGGCACTGGCGCCGACCGGCTACACCCACTTCGTGGTTGAGCACAATTTTGGTCATCACAAGCGGGTTGCCACGCCGGAAGACCCGGCCAGCAGCCGGATGGGCGAGAGTTTCTGGAAGTTCCTGCCGCGCACGGTGTTTGGTGGCATGAAGTCCGCGGTGAAGATCGAGAAGGCGCGGCTTGAGCGCAAGGGCAAGGGTTTCTGGAGCCTGGACAATGAGTTGCTGCAGGGCTGGGCCATGAGTGCCGGGCTCTTTGGTGCAACTACGCTGGCCTGCGGCCCGAGGGCGGTGCCGTTCCTGGCGGCGCAGGCGGTATATGGGGCCAGTCTGCTGGAGAGTGTGAATTACATTGAGCACTATGGCCTGCTGCGCCAGAAGGACAAGAACGGCAAGTATGAACGCACCCAGCCCGAGCACAGCTGGAACAGCAACCATGTGGTGACCAATCTGTTCCTGTATCAGTTACAGCGGCACTCTGACCATCACGCCCATCCAACCCGGAGTTATCAGGCCCTGAGGCATTTCGAGAAGGCGCCGCAGTTGCCGGGTGGTTATGCGTCGATGTTGTTGCCGGCTTACCTGCCACAGTGGTGGTACGAGACGATGGATAAGCGGGTGATTGACCACTACGAGGGGGATCTGTCGAAGATCAACTGGGATCCGGATCGTAAGGACGAGCTGATGGCCAAGTATGCGGATTATGCTGCGAAAGTGGCGGCTGAGGCCTCTGCCCGAAAAGCAGGAAGCAAAACTGAGTCTGAGGCTGCCTGAGATCTGACTGATTTATTGGCTTGATTGCCGGCCCTAGCCTGTCGGTTATGGTGCCGGCTGCGGGTTGGGGCCACCCTTCCGGGAGACGCCGTGAACCCATCCATGGGGGCTTGAGCGCAGCATCCCTGCTGCGCACACTCCCGGAAGGGTGGCCCCAACCCGCCGCTTACGCTTCCGTGGGATAGTCGTTGATTTGACGATTTGCTACGGAAGAGGTTTTGAGGAGCGGACAATCCCGCTACTTGCCTTTGAACACTGCTTCCCGCCTTTCCAGGAACGACTGGATACCTTCTTTTACATCCTCACTGGCCATGACCGGACGCAGCTCCGGGAACAGGCGTTCCTTGGCCACTTCCTGGCCTTCGGACACGGCAATCTTGGACGACTTCAGGCTCCCCTGAACGCCCAAAGGTGCGGCTTTGGCGATCTTCTCGGCGATTTCCATGGCTTTGTTGAACTGCTCCCCGGGCTCCACCAGTTCCTGAATCAAGCCCCACTGATACGCCTGTTCGGCCGTCCACTCATCGCCAGTTAGCAAGTAGCGCTGGGCATTGCCCCAACCGATTTCGCGCTGCAGGCGGATGGTGGCGCCGCCGCAGGCGAAGATGCCGCGTTTGACTTCCAGCTGGGCGAAGCGGGTGCCTTTGGCGGCCACGCGGATGTCGGTGTTGAGCATCATTTCAACGCCACAGGTGAAGCAGATGCCCTGGGCGGCAAAGACTACCGGCTTGGTAAGTCCCTCGCCTGTGATATGGAACGGATCAAGTTCGCCTTCGCCGGGTTCGATACCCTTACCGTTAGCGAACACGCCGGCCCAGTCGTCCAGTTGCAGGCCGCTGGTGAAGTGGTCACCTTCGGCGTACATCACGGCCACACGCAGTTCCGGGTCGTTCTGGAGCTGGTAATAGGCGGCAGCGATTTCGTGGTACATGGCCCGGTTCATCGCGTTCATTTTTTCCGGGCGGTTCAGGCCGATCTTCAGGATGTGACCCTGTTGTTCTACGTTTACCAGTGGCATTTTTCGAGTCCTCTAATTTGGGAACCTAGCCTGTTTGTTTGGGTGCTTGCACGATCAACGGGTAGAGCTTTCCGGGACACGCTGTGAATACGTCCCTGTACGCTTGACTGCAGCATCCCTGCTGCAGACAGTCCCGGAAAGCTCTACCCGTCGCTCGTGCCTCAAACTTGGCAGTAATGTTTAAATATTCAGGGCTGCTTTTGGTCAGTTTTTGATGACTTAAACCCTACGTCTGCAGAGCCTGCGAAATGCACCAGTGCTCGGGCGCGTTCGGCCGGTGGGCCTTTCCGGGACCGTTGAGGGCCATGGACGGCCCGAAACGAGCCTACAGGGACGTACTCGTGGGCGTGTCCCGGAAAGGCCCACCGGCCGAACGTGCTTACCACCAAAACAGGCAGGCTACGAACAGGACCAAGACTCCAGAGCTAGAACCAATCGGCCTTCATGTTCAAGCACGTATCATCCTGATTGCGAAGCAGCACCAGATCCTGGGCCACAGTAGGTAATTCCCAGTGGAAGAAGTACTGGGCGGCCTGGAGTTTGCCCTGGTAGAAGTTGCGTTCGCTGTCGCTGTTGGCTGAAGCCAAGGCATTGGCAGCCGCATTAGCCTGCCGCAACCACATCCAGGCGACGATGATGTGCCCGAACAGGTGCAGGTAGCAGCTGGCATTGGCCAGGGTTTTGTCGACTTCGCCGCCCATCAGGGATTTGCCCAGGCTCTGGGTGACTTTCACCGCCTGCTGCAACGTCTCACTCAGAGACAATGCCCACTGCTGGCAGCGGTCGGTGGTGGCCGCCTGCAGATCCACCTGCATTTCCTGCATCAGCAGCTGCAGGCCATGGCTCTGGTCCTGCCAGATTTTGCGGCCCAGCAGGTCCAGGGCCTGGATGCCGTTTGTGCCTTCGTGGATCGGGTTCAGGCGGTTGTCGCGCCAGCATTGTTCAACCGGGTATTCCCTTGTGTAACCAGCGCCGCCATAAACCTGGATCGCCAGGTCGTTGGCCTTGGGGCCGTACTCAGAAGGCCAGGCTTTGATCACCGGGGTGAGCAGGTCCAGCAGTTTGCCGGCTTCCATTCGCTTTTGTTCATCCGGGTGGGTGTGCTGGTCGTCCATCAGGCGGGCGCCATACAGGCACAGGGCCAAGCCGCCTTCGCTGTAGGCTTTCTGGGCCAGCAGCATACGGCGCACGTCGGCGTGGTCGATGATGGGCACTTGCGGGCTTTCGGGGTTCTTTTCGCTGGCTTTGCGGCCCTGCAGGCGGTCTTTGGCGTATTCCAGGCTGTGCATGTAGCCGCGGTAACCGATCACCGCCGCGCCGAAACCGACGCCGATGCGGGCTTCGTTCATCATCTGGAACATGTATTTCAGGCCCTGATGAGGCTCGCCCACCAGGTAACCATGGCAGGGAGCATCGTCGCCGAAGCTGAGGGCGGTACTAGTGGTGCCGCGGTAGCCGAGCTTGTGAATCAGGCCTGCCAGGCTGACGCCGTTGCGTTCGCCGGGGTTGCCGTTTTCGTCCACATGGAATTTCGGGACGATAAACAGGGAGATGCCTTTCACACCGGCCGGAGCGCCTTTGATCTTGGCCAACACCATGTGAACGATGTTTTCGGTGATGCTCTGCTCGCCACCGGAGATGTAGATTTTGGCACCTTTGATCAGGTAGTGGCCGTCGTCGGTGGGCGTGGCGGAGGTGCGGATGTCCGCCAGGCTGGAGCCGGCGTGGGGCTCGGTGAGCGCCATGGTGCCGCTGTAGCGGCCGCTGAGCATGTTGGGCAGGAATTTGGTTTTCTGTTCTTCGTTGCCGAACACGCGGATGAGGTTGGCGGCGGCGGTGGTCAGGAACGGGTAGCCTGCGGTGCCGGGGTTGGCGGCGGTGAAAAAGCCGTTGCAGGCCGCCATGACAGATTCCGGCAGTTGCATGCCTCCGAGGTCGTAGTCGTAGCGGCCGGCGAGGAAGCCGGCTTCGGCGTAGGCGTCGAAGGCCTGTTTGACCTCAGGGAGCATTTCTACCTGGCCGTTGACGAACCTGGGTTCGTCTTTGTCTGCCGCGCTGTTGTGGTTGGCGAATTTTCCTTTCGCCATCTTGTCAGCGGTTTCGATGACGGCGTCGAAGGTGTCTTTGCTGTGTTCGCTGAAGCGCTCGCGCTGGGTGAGGGCTTCGGTGTCCATGACTTCGTAAAGCTGAAAGGCGAGGTCGCGGCGGTCGATCAGGGTGTCGGTCATTCTGGGTCTCCTGTTTATTGCCGTTAGCCTCTCACAACCACTACACTGGTTGGAATTGTCATTTTTGACTTATTCTTGGTTGAATCCGCTAACCTTTGTTCTGACAAGACGGCCACTGTCGTGGGTATTGCCTTCCGGGAGACGCCGTGAAGCCGTGCAGGAGCCAGCTTTTGAAAACCGTCACCATCATCGGCTTCAACGGTGCGTTAGCCAGCGCTATCACAGGGATGATCGACCTGTTTCGCCTCGCCGGGGTGACCTGGGCACGTATTCACGGGGAGCAGCCTTCTGCACAGTTCAGAACCCGGCTGCTGACCGAGAACGGTGAGCCCTGCCAGTGCATCAATGGTGTGACAATTCTGGCCGATGGTTCCTGGCAGGGTGTTGATGATCTGGGTGCAGATGACGTGCTGATTATTCCGACCATTGGCGCGCCCATTGATGAAATTCTGAAGACAAACAACCCTTTGATTCAGTGGCTTTCACAGTTTCAGGACGCAACTCCCGGCGATGTCCGCGTAGCAAGTAACTGCACCGGGGCGTTTTTACTGGCCGCCGCCGGGTTGCTGGACGGGCGGGAGGCGACGACGCACTGGGGCTTCAGCAATCAGTTCCGGGAGCGGTTTCCAGCGGTGGATTTGCGGCCGGAGAAGCTGGTGACGGTGGACGGGCCGGTGGCTTGTGCCGGGGGAGGCATGGCCTGGTGGGATTTGGGGGTGTATCTGGTAGAGCGGCTGGCGGGGGCGCAGGTGGCGCGGGAGTTGGCGAAGGCGTTTGTGATTGATGCGGGGCGGACCAGTCAGGCGCCCTACAGTGCTTTGCAGGCTCGCCGGTATCATTCGGATTCGGTGGTGCTGGGGCTTCAGGATTGGCTGGAGGGGCATTTCCGGGAGGCAGTGTCTGTGGCGCATCTTGCCACGAGGGTCAGGTTGTCGGAGCGGTCGTTGCTGAGGCGGTTCCGGCAGGCGACCGGAGACACACCAACTAGCTATCTTCAATTGCTGAGAATCGAGGAAGCCCGGCGCTTGCTGGAGAGTTCGCAGGATGGCCTGGACGCGATTACCCGGGCCGTGGGTTATGAGGATGTGAGCTCTTTCAGCCGGTTATTCCGTAAGCAAACCGGGCTTTCTCCGGGGGCCTATCGTTCGAAATTTGGCCGTTAAATCCTTTGGTTGACTTGACCTGACCGCCCCGACACGTATTATCAACCGTCAAGTTTCACAGACGGAGCAACCATGACCGTAAGGTCCAGAGGCTGCACAAACATTCCAGGATTGCCCCTGACCGCTGATATCGTTCTGCAGCGGGGCCGCCTTCCCTATTTTCCGGATCCCCCCTTTTCTGCCTGATCAGCAAGTGAGCCTTAAACGGACCGCTTTCGTGTGCACGCAGGCTTTCTGAACGCTACACTCAGACTGCTTCGTACTTCTTTCCCATGTAAAAAGAAAACCGATAACGAGGTTGCGATGTCGCTACCCCTGGTTGTATTTCTGCCCTTTCTGATGGCTATTGCTGCGCCACTGTTTGCCCAGGGCGGGCGAACGGCGATTGCCATAGTCTCTTCCATACCGGCTATTATTGGCCTGGCTGCCCTGTTCCCCCACTGGGAAACGCTGGCTGGCGGCGGTGTAGTCCATAACTCCTGGGAATGGCTCCCGGCGCTGGGCATTTCCTTCAGTTTCCGGCTCGACGGGCTGGCGTTGCTGTTTGCGTTGCTGATCCTGATCATCGGCCTCCTGATCATCCTGTATGCCCGCTATTACCTAAAAAAAGGCGAGAACATCGGAAAGTTCTACGCCCTGCTTCTGTGTTTCAAGGGCTCCATGCTGGGCATTGTGCTGTCCGGCAACCTGTTGCTGATGATGATTTTCTGGGAGCTGACCAGCCTGACCTCGTTCCTACTGATCAGTTTCTGGACCCATAAACAGGACGCACGCCGGGGTGCCCGGATGGCACTGGCGGTTACCGGCGGTGGTGGCCTGGCGCTGCTGGCCGGCATTCTGATCATCGGTAACATCGTGGGAAGTTTCGAGCTGGATGCCGTGCTGGCCGCTGGCGACCTCATCAAGAACCACGCCATGTACCCGGTGGCACTCACCCTGATTCTGCTGGGCGCGTTTACCAAGTCTGCCCAGTTCCCGTTCCACTTCTGGCTGCCCCACGCGATGCAGGCACCCACGCCGGTATCTGCGTACCTGCACTCGGCCACCATGGTGAAGGCCGGGGTGTTCCTGATGGCGCGCCTGTACCCGGCCCTGGCCGGCACCGAGCAATGGTTCTACATGGTGAGTTTCACCGGCATGGCTACGCTGTTGGTGGGCGCCTATGTGGCCATGTTCAAGCACGACCTGAAAGGCCTTTTGGCCCACTCCACCGTCAGTAACCTGGGCCTGATCACGCTGCTGTTCGGCATGGGTACCGAGCTGGCAGCGGTAGCTGCGGTCTTCCACGTGATCAACCACGCCACCTTCAAAGCCTCCCTGTTTATGGCGGCCGGCATTATTGACCACGAAACCGGTACCCGCGACATGCGGCGAATCAACGGTCTCTGGCGCTACATGCCCCATACCGCAACCCTGGCGATGGTGGCGGCGTCGTCCATGGCCGGGGTGCCACTGTTGAATGGCTTCCTGAGCAAGGAAATGTTCTTTGCGGAGTCCCTGCAGCTGAACCTGCCTGGTATCTGGGCCTGGATTCCGCCGATTGTGGCTACGCTGGCCGGTATTTTTGCGGTGGCCTACTCCGCCCGTTTCGTGCACGACGTGTTCTTTAACGGCAAACCGGTCAACCTGCCGATCTACCCACCCCACGAACCACCCCGGTACATGAAGATTCCGGTGGAGATCCTGGTGTTTGCCTGTGTGATGGTGGGCGTATTCCCGGCTTACTCGGTGGGTCCGCTGCTTTACTCCGCTTCAGCCGCCACGCTGGGTGGCGAGGTTCCGGACTACCACCTGGCGATTCTGCACGGCTTCAACCTGCCCCTGATGATGAGCTTTGCCGCCTTTATCGGTGGCCTGATCATGTACTCACAGCGCCAGAAGTTTTTCGATTTCCACGCCCGGTTCAAGGAAGTGGATGAGAAAGCGGTCTTTGAAGCCGTGGTCTCCCGCTTTGTGGAACTGGCGAACCGCTTCACTGCACGCATCGAAAACGGCTCCTTGCAGCGCTATGCCATGCTGCTGGTTGCCAGTGCGATTGTGGTGGCGATGGTCCCGCTCGCCACTATGGGCATCTTCGTGGGCGAGAACGGGCTGTCGCCGGTGGACTGGCCCACTGCCATTGCCGCTGCGGTTCTGATCCTCTGCGCCCTGGCCTCGGCATTCCTTCACCGGGGACGCTTTACCTCCCTGATGTTCCTGAGCGTGGTGGGACTGCTGGTGGCGCTGGCCTTTGCCCGCTTCTCGGCACCGGACCTGGCCATGACCCAGCTGTCGGTCGAAGTAGTGACCATGGTGCTGCTGATGCTGGCCCTGTTCTACATGCCTTCGTGGACGCCGCTGGAAACCTCCGGCACTCACCGTGCACGGGACATTGTGCTGGCCCTGCTGGCAGGTGGCGGCATGACACTGGTGACGCTGGCCATGTTGACCCAGCCGTTCACCTCCATCAGCGAGTTCTTCCTGGAAAACAGCAAGACCGGTGGTGGCGGTACCAACGTGGTGAACCTGATCCTGGTGGACTTCCGGGGCTTCGATACCCTGGGTGAAATCACGGTATTGGCCATTGCCGCCCTTGGCATCTATGCCATGCTCAAGGACACGGCCTTCACACCGCCGCCGGGTGATGGTGAAGGCCATGCCTGGACCCGTGACGCCTACCCGCTGATGCTCAAGCAGATTGCCCGGCCCATGCTGCCGCTGGCGCTGATGATTTCGGCCTACATCTTCCTGCGCGGGCATAACCTGCCGGGCGGTGGCTTTATTGCCGGCCTGATCACCTCGGTTGCCCTGATTCTCCAGTACATTGCCAGCGGCATGGTCTGGACCCAGGATCGCATCGGCATCAAGTATCACAACGTGATCGGCCTGGGCCTGATGTTTGCCACCATCGCCGGCGCCGGCAGCTTTGTCTATGGCCACCCGTTCCTCACGTCAACGTTTGACTACATCACCTGGCCGGTGGTGGGCAAGTTCGAGGTAGTCTCTGCCCTGGTATTTGACCTCGGCGTGTACCTGGCCGTGATTGGCGCGACCCTGCTGGCCCTGGTCAGCATCGGCCGGTTGTCCCCCCACTCTGCGATCAGAAGCCCCCGGGAGAATGTGTAATGGAGCTTGTTTTTGCACTGGTTATAGGCGCCCTGACGGCGTCTGGCGTTTACCTTTTGCTTCGGGCACGAACTTTCCCGGTGGTTGTGGGGCTTACGCTCCTGTCTTACGGGGTTAACCTGTTCCTGTTCGCCTCCGGCCGGCTGGCCACCGGTCAGCAGCCGATTCTGGGCAGTTCGGCCAGTTATGCCGACCCCCTGCCCCAGGCCCTGGTACTGACGGCCATTGTTATCGGCTTTGCCATGACCGCCTTTGTGGTGGTGTTGTCACTGAGAAACCTGGCTGACAACCAGGACGACCACGTGGATGGCAACCGCAAGCAGGATGAAGACAGCGAGGAGGCCAAGCAATGAACCATTGGCTGACCGCACCCGTCCTGATTCCCCTGCTGGGTGGCATACTGCAGACGTTTATGGGCTACGCCCCGATTGCCCTGCGCCGCACACTGGCGCTGGCGACCACCGTTCTGCTGGTGGCCACCAGCCTGGTACTCCTGACCATGGCCGACGATGGCAACTACCGGGCCTACGCCTTCGGCAACTGGCAGCCACCCTTCGGCATTGTGCTGGTGCTGGACCGACTGGCAGCTTTCATGCTGGTAATGACTTCAGTACTTGCCCTGCTGGCCCATATTTTCTCGCTGGGTGGCGCTGACGAAGGCAACCGGCAGTTCCACACCCTGTTCCTGTTCCAGTTGATGGGGCTGAACATTGCCTTCCTGACCGGCGACCTGTTCAACCTGTTCGTGGCCTTCGAGGTGCTGCTGATTGCCTCCTACGGACTGCTGATGCACGGTGGCGGCACGGTGCGCACGGTTCCGGGCCTGCATTACGTGGTGCTCAACCTGGTAGGTTCATCGCTGTTCCTGATCAGCGTAGGCATGATCTACAGTGTAACCGGCACCCTGAACATGGCCGACCTGGCCGTCAAAGTGCCGCAGGTAACCGGTGAAAATGCCCTGCTGGTAAAAGCCGGTGGCATGATGCTGCTGGTGGTGTTTGCCCTGAAGGCGGCGGTGTTGCCCCTGTGCTTCTGGCTGCCGAAAGCCTATGCCAGTGCCACAGCTCCGGTCGCAGCGCTGTTCGCGATCATGACCAAGGTTGGCATTTACGCGATTATCCGGGTGTATTTCCTGGTTTTCGGCGACGGTGCCGGCGAACTGGCCAACCTCGGCATGGACTGGCTGTTCCCGCTGGCGCTGATTACCCTCGCCATGGGTGTGATAGGTGCACTGGGTGCTGACAACCTGAAATCCCTGACCGCCTGGCAGGTTATTATTTCGGTGGGCACCTTGCTGGCACCGATTGCCCTGGGCTCAGCGGAAAGCCTGTCTGCCGCCTTGTTCTATATGCTCAGCACCACCTGGATTGTTGCCGGCCTGTTCCTGGTGGCAGACCTGGTGGCCTCCCAGCGCGGCAGCGCCGGAGACCGGATTATTACCGCGCCGATGATGCGTCATCGCACCTTCCTGAGTGTTCTGTTCATGATCGGCGCCGTTGCCGCGGCTGGCCTTCCGCCATTCAGCGGCTTCTTCGGCAAGTTGCTGATCCTGATGTCGGTTGAGCCCGGCTCCCAGATGGCGTGGCTCTGGGGCACCATCCTGGTAGGCGGGTTCCTGACGCTGGTGGCTTACAGCCGTGCCGGCAGTATCGTGTTCTGGCGTACTGTTGACGGCCACGTTGAAACCGCCCGCCCGCTCAAAGGCACCACCGCCGTAGCGGCGGGCGCCATGATTGCGCTCACGGTGGTGATTGTGGCCATGGCAGGCCCGATCAACCGGTACACCGAAGACACTGCCGCCCAGATCCTGGATACATCGGCCTATATCGACATACTGCAGACCCCCATGGTCGGGGAGGATGACTGATGCTGGACAGACTTAGCTTTCCGCAGCCGTGGCTCAGCCTGTTTCTGTTTCTGACCTGGCAATTCCTGAGTGATGGCATTTCCGGCGGCAGCCTGGTGCTGGGCCTGGTGCTGGCCTGGGGTATCCCCCAGCTGACCCAGGGCTTCTGGCCGGAGCGGCCTGCCTTCATGAAATCCTGGCGCATGCCGGCTTACCTGCTGGTCGTGCTCTGGGACATCGTGATTGCCAGCTTCTCGGTCGCCAAGCTGATCCTGAGCCCACGCAAACCGGAACCGGTGTTCGTTTGCTACCCGCTGCAACTGGAGCATCCGCTGGCCATTTCCATTCTGGCCAGCACCATTTCACTGACCCCGGGCACCGTCAGTGCCGATATCAGCGATGACGAAAAGATGTTGCTGATCCACGCCCTGGACGCCCGAAGTGACGACGAAGTGATCGATGCCATCCATAAGCGTTACGAGAAACCCCTGATGGAGATGTTCAAATGATCACCATCGCGCTGTACGCCAGCATTGCCATGGTTACGCTGGCCGCCCTGCTGAATGTCTACCGCCTGATACAGGGCCCGGATGCACCGGATCGTGTATTGGCGCTGGATACCCTGTATATCAACGCCATTGCCCTGATCATTCTGCTGGGCATTACGCTCGGCACCCGCATGTACCTGGAATCTGCCCTGCTGATCGCCGTAATGGGCTTTGTCAGCACAGTGGCCACCGCCAAGTACCTCAAGCGCGGCAGCGTGATTGAATAACCCGGAGGACAACCATGAGCCCGTTAGCTGAATACACCATCTCGGCGTTGCTGATCATCGGGGGAGCCTTCACCCTGATCGGCGCCATCGGCCTGGCCCGGTTACCGGATTTCTTTACCCGGTTGCACGGCCCTACCAAGGCCACCACACTGGGCGTGGGCGCCGTGATGCTCAGTTCCGTGGTTTACTTTTCGAGTACTGGCCAGGGCATCGGCATCTCTGAAATACTGATCACCGTATTCCTGTTCCTGACCGCCCCGGTCAGCGCCAACATGCTGGCCAAGGCGGCCATGCACATTGGTGTGAAAACCATGGATAACACCCGGGGTAAACCCTGGGATCAATAACAACGTAATACCCGGAACACCCATTACAACGACAAGAGGTATTCATAGATGGCACAGACACGGATTCTTAAACCTGCCGACAATGCCTACCAGTATCCGCTGCTGATCAAACGGTTGCTGATGTCCGGCCCGCGTTACAACCCGGACCAGGAAATCGTCTACGCCAACCGCAGCAAGTACACCTACAAAGACCTGGTTGACCGCATTCACCGGCTGGCCAACGCCCTGACCGATGCCGGCGTAAAGCCGGGCGACACCGTGGCGGTCATGGACTGGGATACCCCGCGCTACCTGGAATGCTTCTTTGCCATCCCGATGATCGGTGCCATCCTGCACACGGTAAACGTGCGGCTGTCGCCGGAGCAGATCGTGTATACCATGAACCACGCAGAAGACGACGTGGTGCTGGTGCATGATGACTTCATGCCGATCATCGAAGGCGTGAAAGACGAAATCAAAACCGTCAAAACCTGGATCCAGGTCACCGACGAAGCCAGCGCCAAGGCCACCTCTATCGACACGCTGGGCGAATACGAAGAGCTGCTGGCAAAGGCCGACAACCAGTTCGACTTCCCGGACTTTGACGAAAACAGCGTAGCCACTACGTTCTACACCACCGGCACCACCGGTAATCCCAAAGGCGTTTACTTCAGCCACCGCCAGCTGGTACTCCACACCCTGGCCATGACCGGCAGCATTTCCGCCTACGATGAAATGCCCCTGCTGCGCTCGTCTTCCGTGTATATGCCGGTTACCCCCATGTTCCACGTTCACGCCTGGGGTGTGCCCTATGCTGCCACCATGCTGGGGGTCAAACAGGTTTATCCGGGCCGCTACGAGCCGGAGCTGCTGGTCGACCTGATCAAGACTCACCGGGTAACCATGTCGCACTGCGTGCCAACCGTCATGCAGATGATGATGGCCACCGAGTCCATCAAAACTGCCGACCTCAGCAACTGGCATGTCCTCATCGGGGGCAGCGCACTGACCAAGGGCCTGTGCGACGCGGCGGCGAGGCTCGGCATTCACATGTACACCGGTTACGGCATGTCGGAAACCTGCCCGCTGCTGAGCACCACGCATCTGAAACCGGAAGACCTGGACCTGCCGCTGGAACAGCAAACCGCCATCCGGGTGAAAACCGGTATCGCCGTGCCCATGGTCGAACTGGAAATTGTCGATCCGGATGGCAACCCGGTACCCCACGACGGCGAAGCCAAGGGCGAAGTGGTTACCCGTGCGCCCTGGCTCACCCAGAGCTACTTCAAGGAGCCCGAGAAGGGCGAAGATCTGTGGCAGGGTGGCTGGCTGCACACCGGCGACGTGGCGTCCATGGAGCCGGATAACACCCTGACCATCAAAGACCGCATCAAGGATGTGATCAAGACCGGTGGCGAGTGGCTGTCCTCCCTGGACCTGGAAAACCTGATCAGCCAGCATCCGGCCGTTGCCGGTGCCGCCGTGGTGGGTGTGCCGGACGAGAAATGGGGCGAACGGCCCTATGCCCTGGTTACCCTGAAACCCGGCGAGAACATCGGGCTGGAAGACATCCAGAAGCACCTGCAGCAGTTTGTGGACAGTGGCGACATCAACAAGTGGGCCATTCCCGGGCAGATTGACTTCGTGGAAGACATTCCGAAAACCAGCGTTGGCAAGATCAACAAGAAGCTGATCCGGGACCAGCTGACGGGCTGATCCTCCAACCACAAAAAAACCGGTGTCTGTTTTTCAGGCACCGGCTTTTTTGTGGGCGAAAATCAGAGGCCGGTGAAGGTGAAGTCCACCTCCGGGGTGCGGCCGGCCACAATATCGGCCAGGGCCGCGGCCGAGCCGCAGGAATGGGTCCAGCCCAGGGTTCCGTGGCCGGTGTTCAGGTAAAGGTTGCTGAAATGGCTTTTGCCGATATAGGGCACGTTGGAGGGCGTCGTCGGCCGCAAGCCAGTCCAGTACTCGGCCTGGTCCCAGTGCCCCGCCTCCGGCAAGATCCCGGCGGCCCGGCGCACGATCGCCCGGCAGCGGATGAAGTCCAGGTTCCGGGTGTAGCCGTTCAGCTCGGCCGTACCAGCCACCCGAATACGGTCACCCAGCCGGGAATACACCAGTTTGTACTCGTCATCCGTCAGGCTCACCTGGAATGCCACGTCCGGATTTTTTAGCGGCACGGTGATCGAATAGCCCTTGGCCGGATAAATATTCAGAAACAAACCCAGCCGCCGGGCCAGCACTGCACTGAAACTACCCAGACAGAGTACGTAACTGTCGGCCCGCAGAACCTGGTGCCGGCCTTCAGTTAACGTCTGAACACCGAGTATCCGGTCCCCCGCCTTGTCGAACCCCAGCACCTCGGTGCCGTAGCGAAACTCCACGCCGGCTTCGGCGCACCGGCGGGCCAGGGCCTGGGTAAACTTCCGGGCGTCGCCGCTTTCATCATCGGCGGTGTAGGTGGCACCGGCAATCCGCTGGCGCACATCTTTTAATGCCGGCTCCAGTTCCACCGCGCGGTCGGCATCGATTACCTGCCGGTCACAGCCCAGCTCCCGCATAATCCGCGCCGGCTCCATGGCGGCATCAAATTCCTGCTGGCTGGTATAAAAATGCAGAATGCCTTTCTCGAGATGGTCGTAGTCCAGGTCCAGCTCTTTACGCAGAGCCTGCAACTGGCTTCGGCTGTAGGTACCCAGATTCACCATCTGGCGGATATTATGGGCCGCCCGGGCAGACGTGCATTGAGTCAGAAAGGAAAGCGCCCAACGCCACTGGTAGCGGTCCAGGCGGGGCCGGTAAAGCAGCGGGGCTTCGGGCTGGAACAGCCATTTCAGAATTTTCAGGGGCGCGGAGGGGTTAGCCCAGGGCTCGGCATGGCATACGGAAATCTGGCCGCCATTGGCATAGCTGGTTTCAAGGCCCGCCTGCGCCTGGCGATCCACAACCGTTACCTGGTGCCCCTGCTGCTGCAGAAACCAGGCCGTTGTGATACCCACAACGCCCGCGCCCATGACCACTATGTGCATACCTGCCTCCCCTCAACGTCTGAATGTGGTGAAGCGTCAGCCGCCGGCCCTTTTAACCGTCCACCCCTTTTGTTCAAGCAAGGGAACCAGAAGGTCCCGCTGGTCGCCCTGAATCTCCACCACGCTGTCTTTTACTGTACCACCTGTGCCGCATTTGGCCTTTAGCACTTTGGCGTAGGCCTTGAGTTCTTTGTCGTTCAGGGGAATCCCGGTAATCAACGTTACACCCTTGCCCTTGCGCCCCTTGGTTTCCCGGCTTACCCGCACCACGCCGTCACCGGCCGGTCGTTCCGGCTGACCACAGGTGCACTCGGCCACAGGCTGCCGGCACTCCGGGCACATGCGGCCCGTTTCAGTGGAAAATACCAGGCCGCCGTTTCTGTTCTTCATACCCATGGTTGATCCCGTGTACTGATCAGTTCAGGCCCGGAGGGTATTTGGAAAACATCTCGGAGACAACCTCGTCAATCAGCTTGCGCCGGGTTTCCGGAGACTGGTTTTCATTCAGGTAGCGACGACTGGCTGCGCGCCAGACCACTTCTTCGTTGCGCCGGTCGGCCAGCTCAACCACCAGCTTGCCTTCGGTGATTTCCCGCACGGGCGGCGGTGCCGACAGGGCCCAGCCAAAATTACCCCGGCCAAAGCCGAAGCCCAGCCCGACACCCACCTGCTCCAGGCGCTCCTCCGGCACGATCTGCCAGCTCACCAGCAGGTCAGCCTCGGTATCGGGCAGCTTTTTAATCGCCTTGCGGGTAAATTCACGCTCAATCGCATTACGAACCCGGCTATCGTCCAGCGAGGTAAAACCGGAATCCTGCTGGTTGGGCGCAAAGGCCCAGCTGGCGTAGTTCCCGAACACGGTCGCGGAATTGTAGTCGGTCACGACATTGCTGGCACAACCGGCCAGAACCAGCGCCATTGCTGCTACAAACAGAATACGCATCGCTCTTCTCCCCTGTTTAATTGGCCGCTTGATCCAGTATACGCCGGCAAACGGTCAGCCGGATGCTGCTAACTTCTATGTGTCAAAACGGTAATCGAGTTTCTGGGCATCGCAGAAGGCGGCAAACTCCGCCTGCCGCACTTCCGGCACCGACACCCGGGCATTCACACGGGAACTGTAGGTAATGTCTTCAATGGTGCCTTCGTGGCCGTCGCACCAGTGCCGTAGCGGCTGTTCATCGGCAAAGCCAAGTTCCACATCCGCCAGCACCCGCGCCTGCTGCACGGTACGGCCAACTTCCGACAACACACTCTCGGCAGCGCCTGCGTAGGCGCGCACCAGGCCGCCGGCGCCCAGTTTGATACCACCAAAATAGCGGATCACGATCACCAACACATCGCCCATATCCTTGTGCTGGATCACGTTCAGAATGGGCTTACCGGCGGTGCCGGAGGGTTCACCATCATCGTTCATGGCGGCTTCCGCTGCCGAGCCGGGGCGGCCTATCTGGTATCCCCAGCAAACGTGCCGGGCGTCCGGAAAGTCGGCATGGGCCCGGGCAACGTGTTCGCGCACCTCATCCCGGCTGCTCACCGGGTACACGCGGGCAATGAAACGACTTTTTTTCACTTCCGTTTCCCGCTCAAGGTATCCGGACGGGACCGGGTAATCTTTACTCATGATGCTCTCTCAACCGGCAACCGGATATTTACCTCAAGCCCACCCCCGGGCTGGTTCCGGGCGGTAATTGTTCCGCCATGGGCCGCTACGATGTCCCGGGCAATCGCAAGTCCAAGGCCCCAGCCTTTACCACCCCGGGACTTGTCCGCGCGAAAGAACGGCTCGAACAGGTGCTGCAACAGCTCCTCCGGAGCGCCCGGGCCGTCATCGGCAATATCCACCTGAAGACTGCCATCGGGGGCCGACACTGACACCCGCACGGATTTACCCGAAGGCGTGTGGTCAAGGGCATTCTGCAGCACGTTATCAAACGCCCGCTGCAACAATCCGGCATCGCCCCGTACCGACACCGCACGGGAAGCGTCGGTAGCATCCAGCTGGCAGTCCACACCCCGTTGTGCGGCAAAGTTCGCGGCATCCTGCAGCACCCGGTTAATCAACTCCAGTGGCTGCACCGGTTCCCGCTCCATGGCGTCACCGTTCTCCGACACCCGGTACAGCGTCAGAATCTGACCGGTCATGGTTTCCAGCCGCTCATTCTGGCGCAGAATACTGGCCATCATGGCGGGGTCTGCCCCGGTGTCACTGGCCAACTCTATGGCCACCCGTTGCCGGGCCAGGGGTGTTCTCAGGTCATGGGAAATATCACGCAGAAGGTGGTTCTGGCGTTCCAGTAACTGGCACAGCCGGTCGGTCATGGCGTTGAAGGCTGTGGCCAGTTGCCCCACCTCGTCACGCCGCCGGGCAATACGCTGAGGCACCCGCAGCCGGGTATCGCCACCAGCAATGGCCTGGGCGGTGCGCTCCATATGCTTCAAGGGCTTGGATACCAGACGGGCAATCCACCAGCAGGCCAGGGAAATCAGAACAAATGCCAGCGCAAACTCCAGAAAGCGGAACAACCTCGGGTCCAGCCAGCCGTCGCCACCCATCCGGGGCCAGGCAACCAGTTGGTAGCCTTCCTCCAGATTAATCAGTGCCGGCTTGTTGGGGTACCAGCCCGACTGAATCCGCTCGCGGATATTGCGCGGCAGCCCGCGATGCCCTTCTTCTTTCTCGATCAGCATCAGGTGCAGGTCAAGGCGCTCGCCCTCTGATCGCAGGAACCGCCACATTTCGCCGCGGTTTTCCCGATTGCGAAGGTTCAGTGCCTCCCGGGCGATCTCATGCAAGCCAACCTGCCGTTCAATGGCCTGCCGCTCCCGATCCAGCAGGTAACGGGTGGCGAGGTTACTGGCCACAACGGTAACGGCCATCGCCAGCCAGATCGAAATAAATATCCGCCAGAACAGCGGGAACATGAATGACTTCATTGTGCCGGTACCCGATAGCTGTAACCCAGCCCCCGCACAGTTTCAATGCGAGGCGGATCATCGTTCCCCAGCTTCTTGCGCAGGTTGCTGATGTGCATATCCAGGGTACGGTCGTAAGCCTCCAGCCGGCGGCCCAGGGCCCACTGCATCAGGTCGGTTTTGCGTACCACACTGCCGGCATGGGCCAGCAACACCTGCAGCACTTCGTATTCGGTGGCAGTTAACTCCAGCGGAGCGTCATCCTGGTAAATACGCCGCTGCCCCGGTTCTACCCGCAAGTCACCATAGGTTCGGGTGGCATCCACATCGGTTTTCTGATCCCAGGCAATACGGCGCAGCAACGCCTGCAAGCGGGCGACCAGTTCACGGGGGTTACAGGGTTTGGGGATGTAGTCGTCTGCTCCCACTTCAAAGCCGACAATACGATCGGTTTCGTCTCCACGGGCGGTCAGCAGAATCACCGGCAAATGGGTCTCGGCTCTCAATTCACGCAGCACATCCAGGCCGTTGATATCCGGCAGCATGATGTCCAGTACCACGATATCGCAATCGTGGGCCAACGCCAGTGCCAGTCCGTCACGGCCATTGGCGGCCTCACGCACGCTGAAACCCTGGGTGGTCAGATACTGCGACAGCAGTTCCCTGAGTTCGTCATCGTCTTCAACCAGCAGTACCCGGTTCTGCATATCCGTTTCTCTCCTGTTGCCCGGCAACAGTCTAACACGGCGCCCGGGCACGGCTGACGGCCAGGCATTTGCCTTTACCGAACCTTTACACCAGCCTGACACCAACTGACGTTGCACCGGCGTACTATGATCACCACAGGAACACCAACCGATGAGGCAACAACCATGAAAGCAAAAACATCCTTACTGACCGCCGGCGTACTGATGGCCGCCATGTTCGCCGCCAGCCCCGCAGCTATGGCCCAGGATCAGGGCATGAAGAAGCAGGGTGGCAAATGGGACCAGAAAGAAATGTGCGAGAACTTCCGCGAAGGCAAAGGCAAGTTCAGCGCCGAGTACCGTGAAGAGCGCCAGGCCGAAATGCAGAAATACCGGGCTGAAATGGCCGACCGCCTGAAGCTGACTGACGAGCAGCGCGAGATCTGGGACGAGATCCACCAGGAGCGTCAGCAAAAGCAGCAGGAGCGTATGGGCAAGTGGCAGCAGAAGATGGAAAAGCGCTGCGGTAACGCCCAGAAGTGATCACAAGCCGGGTTCTGTCGTATGGTATAGGGAAAGTTAACAGAGCATGCCCGAAACCATGGCAGAACCCGCCTCACCTGACATCACCCTGACCACCTGCGCCAGCATCACGGACATTCCCCGTGACGACTGGCAACGGCTGGCCGGGCGCAGCAATCCTTTCCTGCGCTACGAATTCTTTCAGGCGCTGGAAGATTCCGGCTGTACCCGTACCGAAACCGGGTGGACACCCTGCCACCTGGTTTTTCGCGTGCAAGGCAAGATCTGCGGCCTGGCCCCGGCCTACCTGAAAAACCACTCCAGGGGCGAATACGTGTTCGACTGGAGCTGGGCCGAAGCCTACCAGCGTTACCAGCTGTCCTATTACCCGAAGCTGCTGATCGCCATTCCGTTTACCCCGTCACAGGGGCCAAGGTTATTGCTGGATGCTTCGTTACGGGCACAACTGACGCCCGCTCTGCTCGATCAGTTACTGGGCAATCTGACCCAGCAGCTGGGCGCCCATTCCTGGCACCTGCTGTTTCCGGATGCGCAGGACCAGGCCCTGCTTGGCCACGACCAGGAACTGCACCGCACCGGCTGCCAGTTCCACTGGCACAACCGTGGTTACCAGAACTTTGAGGGCTTTCTGGCGGCGCTGACTTCCCGCAAGCGCAAATCCATCCGCAAGGAACGCCGGCAAGTGGCGGATCAGGAGATTAGCTTTCACACCTTCCACGGCCGGGACGTCTCCGACCATGTGCTGTCGGCCTTCTTTGTGTTCTACCAGGCCACTTACCTGAAACGCGGCCAGGCGCCCTACCTGAACCAGGCCTTTTTCGAACTGCTGCGGGAACACCTGCCGGAGCACCTGCACATCATCATGGCCGTGCGCCATGGCGAGATGATTGCCGGCGCCTTGTTCCTGGCCGGTGAAACTACCCTCTACGGCCGCTACTGGGGCTGCCTGGAAGAGTATGGTCATCTGCACTTTGAAACCTGCTACTACCAGGGCATCGAACTTGCCCTGGAGCTTGGGCTCCAGCACTTCGACGCCGGCGCCCAGGGCGAGCACAAACTGGTGCGGGGCTTCGAACCGGTGATCACCCACTCCTGGCATGGCATTCTGCACCCGGGCTTTCGCGAGGCGATCTCGGACTTCTGCACTGAGGAGTCCGAACACGTACAGGCCTACTTCGCCGAATCACAAACACTGCTGCCCTACCGCAACGAACAACCCTGAGGTACCACGACTCTGAAACTGGGCTCGCGCGCTCTAACCCAGATAACGCACCAGGGCCGCAGCCAGCAGACCGACGGTAATCGAAGGCAAGGGTTTACGGGTGGCCAGCATGGTTATCCCGGTGGCCACCAACGCAGCCAGGGCCCCGAGATCACCGTCTACCGCCATAGGCACAATGATGGCGATCAACACCGAGCTGGCCATGGTGTTGATAAAACTCTCGACCCGGGGATTGATGCGCACAAACGACATCAGGAACACACCGCCGAAGCGGGTGACCAGGGTAACCACTGTCATAATGGCAATCAGCGCCAGTACGCCGGCGGAGGTGGTTTCAATGGTCACTCGCCACCTCCTTGCCTGAACCTGCCTTGGGCTCCAGCCAGAACAACCCGATCAAGCCGCCAGCCAGCGCTCCGACCACCACATGCATGTTCGGCGGCAGCCATTTCCAGGCCGCCAGCGCACTGACCGCCGCCACCAGCCAGGCCACCAGAACCCGGGGTGATTTCCGGCCGCCCAATGCCATCGTCAGCAAGAAGCATCCCAGCACCATATCCAGCCCGAATGCCTCCGGGTTCTGCATAAGGCCGCCGAAATACACCCCCAGCGCGGTACCCAAAACCCACGCCAGCCATAGCACCAGACCGCCGCCCACAATCACCTCCAGATTGTGACGACCATTCTGGTAGTCCTGGGCGCAGGCCGCCCAGTTGGCATCCGTCAGCAGCAGCATCAGACCGTACCGTCGCCCGGGCGGCACCTGCTTCAACATCGGATACAGCGAAGCGCCCATCAACAGGTGGCGGGAGTTGATGGCAAACACCACCACCATCATCGGCAGCACAGACACCTCCGAGCCCCACAAGTCCAGCGCACCAAACTGCGAAGCCCCGGCAAACACCGTGGCGCTCATCAGAATCGATTCAAGCGGCGACAACCCCTCCTGGGTAGACGCCAGGCCGAAAGCTGCACCAAACGCCACCACAAACAACGAAATGGGCAGCAGCCGGAAAAACTCCGCCCGCACCCTGCTCGCCTGAAACTGGTAGGAATAGTGCGCGCCAGACATCAGTCCTGACTCCCTCCTCGGCTATCAAAACAACCCGCCAGAACCGCCCGCATCTTCTCCGCACCGAGCTCATTCATCAGTGCGATATTCCGATCAGGAATCCCGTCCACATTCGGATAACCATCAATCGCCGCCTCCAGACTCGCTTCCCGCAGCAAGTGCAGCATAGGATACGGAGACCGGTTGGTGTAGTTCTCCGCAGCCCCCGGTTCGGTATCGGCAAACTGGTAATCCGGGTGGAAACTGGCAATCTGGTAAACGCCCTCAAGCTCCAGATAGGCCAGCAACGCATCAGCAGCATCCAGAAACTCGTTGTAGGCGTAGAAATCCTGCAACACGTCCGGGTGAATCAACAGTGTTGTCTCAATCTCCGGTTCGTCTTCCAGACGCTGCAATTCCGCGTGCAGGGCCTGCAGGAGGTCGTCTTCGTTTTTCGCCTCTGTCACCGTGAACCGAACCCGGTTCTTGACCAGTTCCCGTTTGGCGAAGGGGCAGAGGTTGTAGCCAACGACGACGTCTTCGACCCACTTGCGGGTGGCGTTAATGACCTGAGATTCGTTCAAAATAGTTGCCTTTGCTTGTGTCTGAATACAGCTCCGAAGTCCGAGCGCGGGTGTGGGTTGGGCCTTCCAAAACTGTGCGGAGCCATGGATGGCGGAGCTCAAGCGCCACACGGATGTGCCGAAGGAGCGTGTTTTGGAAGGCCCAACCCACACCCGTGCCGGCACCCCATGCTTGATACTTAAACGTAGCCCTGACTCCGAAGATAATCATCATAACTGCCACTGAAGTCGGTAATGCCATCGGCCTTCAACTCGATAATCCGCGTCGCCAGCGAAGAAACAAACTCCCGGTCGTGGCTGACAAAAATCAGCGTCCCCGGATAATTCTCCAGCGCCAGGTTCAACGC